>Ga0247837_1001281_pt1 | contig 53203 bp, 39 predicted proteins | sample LaCtaG_2_FD_187115 | JGI IMG/M metagenome (GOLD analysis project Ga0247837, IMG submission 187115) | Freshwater microbial communities from meromictic Lake La Cruz, Castile-La Mancha, Spain - LaCruzMarch2015_14.5m | ecosystem: Environmental > Aquatic > Freshwater > Lake | place: Spain: Castile-La... | reverse complement strand
GCTTCGGCTCATAGGAGATTGGTTTTGTTGTGTGGTAACACAAAATTCTTTCTCCTATTCTTTTTTCCAAAATATCAAACAACTTTTTCCTTTTTCTCAGCTAGAAAAAGTGTACGCCTAGAAAATAGTATGTTTAATTCTCCTACACTCTTAAGCTGGGTGTAGGTTTTTTTTTGTCAAAAATTTTGAAGAATACTCCATAAGGAACGGGAACGAAATAAAGTAAGCTTACCCAAATTTAACTGTTTTCCAACCGCTTCGTAAATTCCAGCAACCACTCAGCAGACATTGTAGGCATAACCTAATTGAAGAGGATTCAATCCAGATTCTTTCGATACCTTTGGATTGTAGTTTTCTCATAGTATGTTGTCCGGCTCCCGCATCTTTGACCTCCTTGATGCGGGAGTCTCTTTTTAAAACCTATCTACTGTTGTCTTCAATTATCGTTTTTTCAAAATGATCTCAAATCTTTGCTCCAACCGATAGCCATTTTCATCCACCAAAGTCAACGTGTGTTTTCCGGGTGGTGGTGCGAATGCGAACTGATGAAAGGTTTGGGTTGTACCGATGTATTCTTGATCAATGTGCCAGTATATTTTCACGCTTGCTTGACGGTGGGCAACCTGAAAAATGGTTTTGGACTTTTCTCCATCCAAATCAATGGGTACGAAAATGCGGCTAACCTGTCTGGGATAAATCAATTGCATTGGGCTGTCATTGCCTGATTGGGTCTGACAGTCGGGATGCAAAGGCGGCAGTGCCGCGTATTCCGGATGCCGCTGGCGGTAATAAAATTCTTCAAGAGGAGGGAATACCAGCCAGGGTCTATTAAGCATCTGGCTAGGCTGAAAGCATTGCGCACTGACTTGGTAACGCTCGTCTTGATCGAGATGAACCAATTGATGGTATGGACAAACTTTACTGTTCAATGCACTTTTAGGGACTAGAAGGGAATCAACTGAGCAATACTGCCCGGCCCGAAACCCGGTTTCAGGACAAATTTCAGCCCGAACCATATCGTCAAAAGGACAGGCGAACCAGGAAGTTGAAGGCAAAAAGCCAAATACATCAAACAGAATCGGAGCTGCGGCAAGGGTTCCAACCAATCCGGGCCTCCCTTCTCCATCGGCATTGCCAACCCACACACCTACAACGTATTCTGGCGTTACGCCAATTGCCCAGGCATCTCTAAATCCAAAACTGGTTCCCGTTTTCCAGGCTACCCTGCGACTCGTACTGAATTGTTGCCATTGGTTTTCGCTTCCAGGTCTTTGAACTTCCTGCATGGCCTCAAACGTTGACCAAATAGCCCCAGCAGACAATTGATTGGAATGTTGATCCAGCCTGTTGATATTTGTGGGTTCCAGGAATTGGGTTGGCGTATAACTCAAGGGATGAAAATCTGCTGGATCATACCGACTACTGTAAGCTGGGTAATGCCGGAGTACACGAGCCATTGAGGCGTACATGCCACAAAGATCCCAAAGATTGGTTTCCGCTCCACCCAATATCAAGGATAAACCGTAATGACTAGGCGCTTGCGAAAGGGTAGTCATCCCCAGCTTTTTGAGTTGATAGTGAAAGCGCCCAAAATCGTATTGCCGCAGCAAATCAACAAAAGGAATGTTGAGCGAACGGGAAAGTGCTTCATTGGCGGGCACCAGGCCGTCGTAGCCCTCCTGAAAGTTTTCAGGCCGGTATCCATTGATGTTCATCGGAACGTCTGGGAGCAAGCTGTTGGGCGACACAATGGCATCATTGAGGGCCAATCCATATAAAAACGGCTTAAGGATGCTGCCACTGCTCCTAGGGGCAGTAATGATATCAACCTGCTCTCCATTGTCAGCTCCAGCAAGCGGAGCATTGCCTATATAGGCCATTACCTCACCCCGCTGTACATCGGCAACCACAATAGCCAGGTTGTGAATTTGACTGAATTCAAGCAATTCATGATGACGACGGGCCACATCCAATACATTTGCTTGGAAACCAGATTGAACGGTGCTTCTCAAGCGCAAATAGCCTTTTTCTTTAGAAATTCTATCCAACAAATGCGGTGCCAAGCGGGGCAATGGATGAGGGGCTTCTGGCAAAGGCTCAGATTTTGCCAAATCGCAAGTAGTGGGATCAATAATGCCCCGGGCAGCAAGACGGTTTAGCAATTTATTTCGTTTGTCCAAAAGCACATTTCTGTTGCGCCCAGGGTGTATCAAAGAAGGGCTATTGGGCAAAACGGCAAGCAGTGCGCCTTCCGCCCAGGAGAGCAAAGCGGGTGATTTTCCAAAATACCGCCAGGAGGCAGCTTCAAGTCCGACCACATTTCCTCCAAAAGGCGCATTGGCCGCATACAGATTCAAAATCTTTTTTTTTGAATAACCGAATTCAAGTCGGGTCGCTAAAATTGCCTCAATTATTTTTTGAAAGACGTTGCGGGTTCGATTTCCTCGAGCCATCCGTACAACCTGCATGCTGATGGTACTTCCTCCACTCACTATTTTGCCCTGACTCAAATTCAAAAAAATGGCCCTGAACACCGCAATGGGGTCAATACCTTGATGGCTGTAAAAACCACGGTCTTCAAATTCAATCAAAGAAGAGATGTACACTTGAGGAAGGCTATCCATTGCAGGAAACCTCCACTGCCCATCAGCAGCAATTCGGGCCGAAAGGAGCTCACCAGCCCTATCTTCAACCACTTGACTGATTGGAGCACTAAAAAGTGGGCGTGGCAAACAAAAGAAATATCCCATCAAAAAAAGGAGTCCTGTACCGAGCGCAATAGCCAATGGTTTGACCTGTTGATAGTTGATAATGAGGGATTTAAAGAGTTGAAAACGCTCTTTCACAGACACGATAGTTGACGAAATAAAACGGGGTAAAATTGGTATTTGACGATTCATGACTCTGCAAATTAATGGTTTTTTACTTTTTTTTTCCTTACCACTTGAATTATTGGTATACATTACCTTAAATTTGGGTAGAATTTGTTCGCCTTTAAGTTGAGCTGAATGTGTGTGGTTTTTTTTCGCTTCATTTTTTTTGCTTCACTTAGTGGCTTTTGAGCATCATTTTTCAATTGTGTTTCTATTTTCATCCATAATTTTTTCATTCCTTTATTTTTTTCAAATGAACATTTTTGTTGCAAAACTCAATTTCGGGACATCTAGTGAAGACCTGAGAGAAGCATTCGAAGCTTTTGGGGAAGTTGATTCCGCAAAAGTTATCATGGACCACGACACGGGCAAATCCAGAGGCTTCGGCTTCGTTGAGATGCCAAACGACGATGAGGCGCAAGCCGCAATTGATGCATTGAACGAAACAGACTTTGACGGTAACACGATAGTATGTAAGAAAGCCGAACCACGTGAAGGTGGTGGCGGTGGAAGAGGTGGTTTTGGCGGCGGCGGCGGCAATCGTGGTGGCGGTGGCTACGGCGGTGGCGGCGGCGGCAACCGTGGTGGCGGTGGCTACGGCGGCGGTGGCGGCGGCAACCGTGGTGGTTACGGAGGTGGCGGCCGCGATGGCGGTGGTTACCGTGACAAACGCGACGACTTCGGTACCAACGATCGCTACAAAGATAACGACGATCGTTATTAATCGATCAAAACTACAATGAATAAAGAAAAAGGGCAGCTCTTGCAAAAGAGTTGCCCTTTTTCTTTTGTGATGACTTTCAAGCAGAAGCATATGTTGAATTATTTTTTGTTTAAAAAATTATAAAATTATTTGTTTTTTAAAACTTTTGTTTTTATCTTTGTTGGGTCACCAGGAAGCTCAGGATTGAGAATGTTTCAAATCTTGAGTGAGGGTCAAAAGTACTTGCAAATTTCAAAAACAAATTATCATGGGCGCATCAAAACCTAAGTTTTACAACAACAACAACAATAGTCAAAGCCAATCAAACCGGGCTTCTTCGGGTCTTTTTGCAACACCTAACCTTGATGACAATTATCCAAATCTCATTGATTTAATCCGTCACAGTTGGTTGGGATTGGGAAAACTGTATGTTGCTGCAAAATATTTGGTTCATTCGATCAAACATAATTTGTTTGAAAAACCCAGGGTGCCTTATTTTAAATTAGGGATACTGGCAGCAGCAATGTTTTTGGTATTCAAAGAAGATTTGCGGTTTACCCTCAATCTTAAAGTTCCAACCTGGTTACTTGGGCAGTCCTCAGCACAATCTATGCAGTCGAGTATGACCGAGTTTGGTTTGGCACAGGCGCATCCGATTTCATTGCCAAACCCTGCTTTGAACAGCCAAACTGCTCGAACACAAAACAGCCCTGAAACACAGGTGGAAGCTTACATCAAAAGATTCCGCAGGGTAGCCGTGTTGGAGATGCAACAATATGGGATTCCCGCCAGCATCAAAATGGCACAGGCAATCCTCGAAAGCCAGTCCGGAACCCAGAATGAAGCGGTGGTTAGCAACAACCATTTTGGAGCTCCCCTCCGCAACACTCCGGTAGCAACCGCTTGGGAGAGTTGGAGAGCGCATAGCCTATACCTGCAAAATGAACATCCTGAACTATTGAAGTACGGAAAAAACTACAAGCGTTGGGCCAAGGCACTTGAAAAAACTGGTTATAATCCCATGGACAATTACGCCCAACAATTGATTCAAATCATCGAACACTTTCAGTTGAACAAGCTGGACGATTTGGGTTCGGTGCAATAATTCTGTCTTTCCTATCTTGCTTTCCTTATATCTAAGTGGTTTTCTCATGAATGATGGGCCGCACCAGAAGCGGGCGGCCCTTTTTTATTTTTGGCTTGGCCTAATGAGTTTTTCAAGTAATCTGGGTAATTGCTGTTTGATTTCAAACAATAGGAAAATTGCCAGGAGGATGTATTCAAAGGCAATCAGCGCAAAGTTTTCTTCAAATAATCCATCGTTATAGTGGCTATAGGATAGTACAACCAGACCCGACCACAGCACTGGAAAACGCAGTGGAGTCAATATGCACAGCGCCAGTGGTAAGGCGATGTACCATGGATGAATAATCGTAGCTGAAAACAAATAACAACTAAAGGCAAACAACATCATTAGTGGCAATCTTTCCCAACTTAAATCTATTTCAGCTTTCACCATCCTGAAGATCGCATAAATGGTCAGTAGCCCCAACGCCGGGCCAATCACGATGATAAAATTGAATCCAGTTAATACCTGAAAAACCCATCGCAAAAGATAATAAACGCCAGCATTGAATTCGAATTTTTGAAAATATAAATCCAGGCTCGACCCAAAACCCCGTAAAAAATCCAGGCTGAGCATCGGCAAAAACAGGAGCATAAGTACTCCTCCAATCAAGGAAAAATAGAGCAATGACTGCTTGGGCCATCCCCATCGGCGGATGAAAAAAGGCAAAAACATCAAGGGCAATAGTTTGCTGGCGATAGAACCCGCCATGGCTAAAGCGCCCCAAGAGTTTTGGCCTTTGATCAGTAAATAAATGGCCAGCAATACAAAGAATACCATCAATCCTTCTAAATGAACGTTGCCAATCAATTCCAAAATGATGAGTGGATTGAGTGCATAAACCAGAATATGCTGTGCAGGTAAATTGAAACTCTGGAGCAATAAAAAAAACAATCGAAGACTGCCCAACTCGGCGAGAAACAATACCACCTTCATCGAGATGACCGTGGCGTATAAATCATCAGGAAACAAGCTACAGCATACCGTGAACATGCCCTGCGCCACTGGAGGATAAATGGTATGGTAATAGGGCGAATTGAGTTTGTAGTACAACCCTTCGCTTAAACCTGATGGAAGAGGGGAGTGGTGGAGGTAATAATTAGGTGTATGTACAAATGGATTGATGCCATTCAACCAAAGTTTTCCGTCCCAAATGTAGCGGTACACATCATCAGAAAGGTTGGGCAACGAAAACAACAACATTGCCCTTAATCCAATGCCCAGCAACAAATACCATTGCAACCAGCCTGGATGATGTGCCGTTTTTATGACCAAAGCGTAAGCCCCAAAAAATGCGGTATAAATACCCAGCAATGGCCAAAAATTATCTTGCTGACAATGGTAACCCAGCATATACAGGAGGGCAATCATCATTGCACTCAGCAAGAAATGTAATCCAGTATTTGCCATGTTTCTGAATTGAACAAAACAAAAAGAGGTGGCGGAATACCTCCGTCACCTCTTGTCTACTATTTATCAAGGAGCAAATTATGCCCGGGAGTGTTTCCAGGAGTAGTAGTACACTGTTCCAAAACCAATGGTCATCATTACGTGGTAGATGATGAAAATGGTTTCGCCCCAATAGGCAGACCACAATACTGCAACTCCAAAGTACAAAGCCATGAAGCCTTCCATGTAGGTTCCCCAAGTTAAACTTTTCTTGAGGTACTTGTTGTTGGAAAACTTGTCTTTGCCATTGGTGATGTTGAACTTGGGCGTGCGTATAAATGGCGATTTTTTGCCTCTCCATCCTTCAATTACCGCAAAGGTATTGTGCAAGGAAAGTCCCATCGACATTGCCAGGAACAAGGGGAAATGGGTAAGGAAACGGAAAACCGCCTTAACCACCGGTACTTGCCGTGCTTTAGATTGTACGTTGGCCACATAGTACATCAAGGTGATGCTCAACATTCCCAGCAAAAATACGGTAAAGAAATCTTTATCAAATCCGTGGCGCTTGGCCAAAACGTTCACCAAATACAAAAGTGGAACGCTGGAAGTTGCCATCACGAACACGAAAATAAATACAGTACTTGCCAAAAGGTGCAAAGTAGAATTGAGCTTCTGGAAAATATTCATGTTCGAGTTCCAGACCACTGGCAACATCTTACGGGCAGTTTCTGCACCACCTTTCATCCAACGGAATTGTTGGGCTTTCAAGGCATTCATATCTGCTGGCAATTCAGAAGGAACAGACACATCTTCCAAAAACTTGATGCGGTATCCTTTCAACTGAGAGCGAATGCTCAAATCCAGGTCTTCAGTCAGTGTATCGGCTTCCCAACCACCAGCATCTTCGATGGTTTTGCGGCGCCAGAGGCCAGCAGTACCATTGAATTGCAGGAAGTGCTTGCCTTCCATCCGGCCTACTTGTTCAACTGTAAAGTGAACATTCAGCTGAAGGGCCTGTAAACGGGTAATCATGGAATAATCCTCGTTGATGTGTTCCCAACGGGTTTGCACCACCCCAACTGTAGGATCCTCAAAGTGAGGTACAGTCTTCTTAAGGAAATCTGGACGTGGCAAAAAGTCGGCATCAAAAATGGCCATGAATTCGCCTTTGGCAAATTCCATTCCATCTTTCAATGCGCCAGCTTTGTAGCCTTTGCGCTCTTTGCGGCGAATCTGCTCGATGTTGATCCCTTGAGCCTGGTGGTAAGCCACTTTGGCCTTAACCAACTCTTGGGTCTCGTCGGTAGAGTCATCCAGAACGTGAATCTCGAAACGATCACGTGGGTAATCCATCAAAACCATATTGTCAATCAGGCGCTCTACTACGTATTTTTCGTTGTAAAGTGGCAATTGAATGGTTACAAATGGGTAGGTTTTTTCGTACTCTTGAGTACTCATCAGGCTGTAATCAGCGTTTGCTACGCCGAGGTTTTGAGCAGAGGTGATGGTTTTTCCCCCAACGACAGCAGCAGCAACAGCCTCGGCCTGAGCCTGAGCCGCGAATCTTGCTTTAAACTCTTCTTTCTTACGGCGCCAATCAAAGCGCTTGTAGTAATAGAGGAGATTGAATTGTGACAGGCAGTAAGCGGTCACGTAGGTCAGGGACAAGGTGTACACCCCCAAAAAGAAGAAGGCAAGTGCGGACATCATATTGTTTATGTGCGTTTTTCTCGTTTTAACAGGTCGCTAAATACCATGTGGTGAAAAACGATGCAATCTATATCGTTTTTCGTTAGTTTATAACGTTTTACAGGTGCAAAATAACGTGTTTTTTAAACATATTTTTTTCACTAATGGGTGCAATCGTTTGCAGGCTTTCATTTCTTTCTTTGAGCTGCGAAGCTTATGGCTTTGAATTGATTTTTCGCCAAATCTAATTTCGTTTCTTTGATGTTAGGACTCAAATGTATTTGAAGATGGTATAAAGTATTTTGTATCCGGCCAATACCGTTCCTTTAATCGTTCCAGAGATTTTTGATACGCCTATTCTTTTGCGGTACTGCACAGCTACCTCCTTGCAGCGCAGTTTTTGTTTTGCGGCCTTGATTTGCATCTCCACCGTCCAACCATAGTTTCGATCCACCATATTCAACTCCAATAAGCTGGACCAGCGGATGGCCCGGAATGGCCCTAGATCGGTAAAATGATAATTGTACAAATAGCGGATCAAAAAAGTCGCCAGCCAGTTGCCAAATACTTGTTGAGGCGTAAGTGATCCTTTTTCCGCTTTTCCAGACAACAATCTTGATCCAATTACCAGGTCGATACTCTCTTCCAGAATCGGGGCTACGACCATCGGCAATTCTGCTGGAAAATCTGAATAGTCTCCATCCAAAAAAACCACAATTTCTGGTTGTTCTTGCAATGGTTTTTGTTGAATGTATTCTATACCTTTGAGGCAAGCATTCCCATAACCTTTATCGGCTTGATGCACAACGGTTGCGCCAGCCTTCAGGGCAACATTTGCAGTATTGTCACTGCTACCATTGTTGCAAACGATAATTTCCTGTACCCAATCACGCGGAATTTCAGACAAAACCAGTCCTATGGATTTTTCTTCGTTGAAAACCGGGATGATGACGAAGATGATGGGCTTTTTCAACTAAATCGATTGTTTTTATGTGAAGGACAAAAGTAGGCTAGAAAGATTCAGTAAAATAGATAACATGAACAAGGGTAAACTCAAATTAACCAAGCCAATCGCTGAAAAAATTATTCAAAAGGGATGGGCTCTACTGGAAGATTCTTACAACCAGGAAGAGCTTAGAAATGCGATGTCAGACAAAGGCGTGCAAATTTCAAGCTCTGCATTGAGCAACATTTACCGCAAATACCTCAAGTCAGTGCAAGGATCAACTTCGGGAAGAGCCCCCGGGAAAGAGTCTTTGATTACCTGTGCAGAAGGTGTATTGTTGGAAGTTGAAAGCCATTTAGGCCTGCTTTACAATGTGGAATCTTCCGAGTTTTACAAACCTGAAGCTGAACCTGAAGCGGTTTCGGTTGGTTCAGACACTTTGTATCTGCCCAACAAGCTTCGTTTTCATGAAGATGGGAGGCGTACCATTGCCGATAAAGTTAAATTTATCCAGGAAGCCAATCGTGAAGTTATTGAAATAGGTATCCGCCTCAATACTTTTACCAAATATTTTTACAGCCGCAATGAACTCGAATTTAAAAAACCGATTGAAAGTTTATTGGAGAAAGGGGTTGAAATTAAATGCCTGATGCTGAACCCTACTGCTCAAATCACGAAACTCTATTTTGAAGATCGGGCCAAAGTTGATTCCAGAGAGTGGAGGGCTTTTCATGAAATGCCCCAAATCCTGGAAGACCTGAAAAATGTGCGCAACGAACTGAACTCACTAGATTTTCCTGGAAAAATGCGTTTGTTTCTCTACGAGAATTTTCCCTATCACCACTACTTAGTTGTTGATCCTGATGAAAAAGCAGGTAGAATGATGTGCTCAAATTACATCTACGGTGAAAAGAGGGCCAATTGCCCTGTAATCGAAATCTACCAGTATGGATCAAAAGATTTGTTTACCCGCCACCGCAATGCCATCCAAAACATCCTGAGTCAAGCCATAGAAATCTAGTATTCAAAATCTCCACGAAAATCTCCACGAAAATTTTCATAAATTTTTGTAAAGATTTGAAAATCAATCAATTGAGTTGTTTTGCAGCCAATTGAGACTTATCTTTGTTGTGCAATCAACCAGATAGAGCTAGGTTATCCTTCGCTATTCTAAGTTGATCGTCCTTCCCTGAAGTGTAATTAAATCAATTTGTACACGTAGGTCTGGTACATCCCAGACCCTGGGAATGCTATGCCTTCGGGTATGTTCCACCGGGACAGATTAGCTGCAGATATTCCTGACCGGATCGGCATACGAATACATCTGATTTTTTAACTCAAAAATCGATTGCTATGGTAGCGCTTGATCTGTTAATCCTTTTGTTGCAAGGGGTTGGAGGTGTAGACATCATTCTATAACTCACCTGTTTTCAACAGAGTTGTATCTGCCTGGTACTCAAGTACCGGGCGGATATACTTCCCATACAGTTTCATTGACTCGATATTGTAACAAAATATTTTTGGTTTCGCTTTGGGTTTTCTACCGCTTGAAATAACAACATACTTAAATTCTAATCTTTGAAGTTCTCGATTTTTTCAGTCAACCATTTTTTACAAACCAGAACACTATAGCCATTCAATTTGTCCTCCATTTTTTGTTGGTCGAATGTTTTATTGGGATCAGTTTTTATCTTGCTCAAAGTCGCCACCATGTTGGAAAAATTTCTGAAGCTTTCCCGATAATCATCACTAAAGCGATTTTCATTCCTGTTCAACGCTTTTGTAAAGTTTTTGCAAAATGGAATCAACGCAACGTGCTCATCTGCTTCATAATAGCATTGCAATGCAGTGCAACGGGCCGTCAATTCCATCAATCGATTGGTATAAGTGGTGATTTTTGGAAATTGACCGTATCCATTAACGTATTCTTTGTTGTAGAAAAATATCCGACCAGTCAATACATTGATTGCTTCATCGCGGAGGTTTTTGGGCAATAAGGGTTCATACGTGATCAACAATCGCTTTGCTTTATCAATCTCATTTTGTTCGCAGGCGATGGTAATGATGTTCAAAAACAATTCTGGGGTGATTTTTCCATCTTGCAAAAGCGATGCATTGTCAATGCCTTCTTTGTGAAGTTCAAATGATTCATCATAAAACTCATGATGGCCATTGCGGATGGCTTCAGAGGCATAATTGATTAAAGAGCGGGTTAGGTTGCCCCGATCATCCTTGATGAGTTTGTCTCCAAATTCCTTTAAAAGCCGCTTGAGCTCAAAATAGCGTTCATCGCTTGGAAAAAGAGCCAACTCGTAAGCATGATGATAGAGCAACAAAAAAGGGTTGGCTGGTGTGGCATTACTTCTGATTAATTCCATTTCACCATCGGAAAAAGATGACATCGGCACTTTTCCGTGGATTCTTTTCATGACCTCCATTTCGTGTACGATCCGCAATTTGGCAGCGACGTATGCCAGATGCAGTTGCTCCAAACTTCTGACCAAACTGGTTTCACTTGCGGAATTTTGGACGGTTCCCCGTGAATAATAGCGCAGGTGCAATAAGCGATGGAGGTGCCAAAAATGCCAAATGTGCAGTAATTTTTCTTTTTTAGTAGGCTTACTGTTGGTCTCTGCATTTTCTTGTAAATCATCTTCATCCTTGGATTTACTTTTCAAGGATTCTTTTTGATCATCAGGAAAATAGGCATCAATGGTTTTGTCTAATTGATCCCTTAATCCAAGCCTGCTGTATTCCAAAGACAAGAGAAATTCTTTTTCTTGTGGATTCCTTTTCAACGCGCTGTCCAAAAGGTACTCTTCCAATACCGCGTTGACCTTAAGTCCGATGTTGCTTATGTTTTTGTCTGGATTCTTTACTTGCTGCTTACCGTATATTTTTTTGTGGATGGTTTCAAAATCCAGGGTTTCTTCATTGTATTCAGGATGACAATCTTTTAGGTATTTAAACAAGGCATATTCCTTGTTCGTGGTGGAAAGTTTTTTTTTGACAAATGAAGCGATGTCATTTAGTTCTGACGAATCAACATTTTTTAGTATTTGAACACAATTGCTACTAAACATGGTACAGTGATTGTCAAAAGTGAATTTGATTCGGAATGATACAAATATACACAATCAAAAATGTTGTGATAAATCCTCTACTGAAAAGAAAGAGAATTGCTAAAGAATTGCATTAACCTTTTTTTTTTCTCGAAATCAGGATGTTGTAAAAACAAAAACCACGAGGAATGCTGAAATGAAAAAGGAATATTTTCTGTGATTGCAAAATGTTGATTTTCAATAAAATAATACTTGAATTACTTGGATTGCTGAAAAGAAAACAGCTGTAATCTGATGTTTTTTAGAAGGAAATGCAGCGTTTTTTGTCCCCACAAAAGCGATAAAATACCTGTAGCATTGCTTCAGCAATGAAGCGATTGCTGACTCAACCCCAGTTGATAAATCTTAAAGGCACTTTGCCTCACCAAGATAATGAAACATTCAAAAGCTCATTGAAAGATTGTCATTTCTAATTTTAAGGCGGGGAAGGTGAACCATTTCCTAAGAGGGCATATAAATTAAGTTCCTCCTCAAAACCTTTGACAGGTTAAAAGAGTGAAATCATGCTATACTACCTACAACTACTGAATCAAATTACTTTTTAAAATTATAACACCTTCCCCGTTCTTTTTAACCCAAAACCTTGAAAATTAATTAATTAATATGCATAAAATTATGGCAGCAAGTGAACTGAATCGCAAACAAATCCTGGATAACTTCCAGGAACGATTACTCAATGGTTATGAAGATTACTGTGAAATGCACCAACTGAAGCCAAATTTTGAAGGAATGATTACCTACATCATCGATCAAGATTTGATCAATCCCAGCGTCATTCAGAAGTATACCATTCTGAAAGAATTCCAAACACGACTGAAAGGAGACATTGATCGAGGGCAAAAAACCCAAACCGTAGAAGTATTGGCGGATCGATTCAATCTAAGTACCAGAACTGTATGGAGTATTTTGAAGAATAATGTCAGAAAATGACCCCAAAACTAAACCCCGGTTAATGTCCTTTGTTTTTCGAGCTCAATTCCACATAAAACCTGCCCCAAAATGAACCCCGGGTTCTTCCCCATGTCTTCCATCTGACAGCTCTCACTTCAACTCCTACACAATTTTCCTTACCTTTGCCGTTCAATCAACAAACAACGTACATGACGCGCATATACCTTTATTTTTTCACGGCATTGTGCCTCTGTATCGCCCTCGGTGCTTGCAACAAAGACGAGACTTTCACTACCGATGCGAGCGCCAAACTGGCTTTTTCGTCAGACACCTTGCGTTTTGATACGGTCTTTACCCAACGGGGTTCCGCGGTGCGTTACATCAAGCTCATCAACAATAACGATCAGCCCATCCGGGTGTCGAAAATATTTTTGCTCAACCGCGACAAATCGAAATTCACGCTCAATGTAGATGGTATACCTGGCCGCGAGTTTCAGGATGTAGAAATTTATGGCAATGACAGCATCTATCTTTTTGCTACCGTAACCATCGATCCAAATGCTCCACTGACGGTAAGTCCATTTATTGTCAATGAAAAGGTAGTTTTTGAAACCAACGGAAATGTACAAGAAGTTACCCTCGAAGCCTGGGGGCAAAACGCCAACTATTTCCCAAGTAGATTCAATGGCGGCAAACCAGTGGTCTTATCCTGTCGCAACACCGAGATCAGTTTCAATGATCCTAAACCATACGTGTTTTATGGCGCCATCTTCATCGACAGTTGCACTGTAAACATACCAGCTGGAACTCGCATCTATGTGCATGGCGGCGTGGCCAAAAACGACCTTTTTGGCATCTTCAACGACGGCATCATTTATGTCTTGCGCAATGGACGATTGCAAATCAAAGGCACCAAAGATAAGCCCGTAGTTATTCAGGGAGATCGCCTGGAGGAGTCGTTTCAGGACGATGAAGGCCAATGGAACGGCATTTTTATTAGCCGGGGCAGTCGCGGAAACACGATTGACTATGCTACCATCAAAAACTCTAATATCGGCGTATACGTCGACTCTTCTGCACAACTCACGGTGCGCAACTCGCGCTTTTACAATACTGCTGGCAGTGGTTTGTTGGCCGTGCACAGTACTGTTACTGCCGAAAATTGCCTGTTTTACAACAACCAGGTTACCTCTGTTGTGCTTCGGCATGGCGGCGATTATAACTTTACTTATTGTACCATGGTGAGCTATGGCATTCGGGCTTCGGCATTGGGATTGGGCAATTTTCGCTGTTACAAAGACGATTGCAGCGTAGCAAACATTTATCGGTTGAATGCCAATTTTAAAAACTGTATCATCTATGGTTCAGATCGGGATGAATTGGAAATGAGCGATGCCTCCCAAGGCAATACGGCAGGGATTTTCAATGTGAAGTTTCAAAACTGTATCGTAAAGGTACAAGACTTGATCAGCAAAGGGCAATTTGTAAACTTTCTGGGCGAAATTTGTGATCCATGTATCAATGGCAAGGCTGGGGATAAAATGTTTAAAGACCCAAATGAAGACGATTACCGCCTGGATAGTTTGTCAATAGCTCAAAACTATGGCAAACCCATCAGTAGCCCACGTGCCATCACGATCGACATTGTGAATACCCCTCGCAATGCCCAAACGCCCGACCCTGGCTGCTTTGAACGTCAGCAATAATCGGGCATCAATGCACCATCAACACTGTGGATAAAATCCAGACGGATTTCCAGGCCATTGTCGAGGGTGACAAATTCTTCTTTGTTGCGGGTTTCCAGATTTACTATGCGTACTTCACATTTGCGCATGTTGCCTTGTGGCGTTTCAAATTCAACCAATACCGTTTTTTGCTGAGTGGCAAAAGCTTCCAACTCATCGTAAAAATCACAGTTGATTGGCTTGTAGGGTTGTTTTGGATGCATGGGTATGTTGTTTATTTGTCAGGAAAACTTATTTCAGATTTCTAAGTTAGGTTAATTGTATCGAATTGTCAAATCAAAAATTCATTACGACATTGAATTCCATTCAATCCATATCCGTATTGGGCGCTGGCTGGCTGGGTTGGCCTCTGGCTAAACACTTGAAAAAAATAAGTTATGCGATAAAAACTTCAACAACTACGCCCGAAAAGTTGAATTTATTGCAAATCGACGAACTTCAACCTGTTCTTTTGATCATTGATCAAGGTAAAATAACCATCAATGATCGATCATTTTTTGACACAGATCTGATAATTCTCAATATCCCACCATCACGTCGCCGTCCAGATGTGGAAAGCTGGTACCCCACTCAAATTGAAGCAATTTTGGATTTTGCCCAAAATAGGGGAGTCCCAAAAATTCTTTTCATCGGATCGACCAGTGTTTATGGAGATGTCAATTCGGTGGTTACCGAAACCTCAGATTTGTATCCCGATACCCCTTCTGCCAGAGGGCTGATTGCTGCTGAAAAGGTTTTGAAAAAAACTTATCCAGGAGACAGTTCCACGATTCTGCGCATGTCTGGATTAATCGGTGGAGACCGCAAAGCAGGCCGTTTTTTTGCTGGAAAACGCGACGTACCAGAAGGGAACTCCCCCGTCAATCTGGTACAATTGGAAGACTGTATTGGTGTGATTGATGCGGTAATCCAAAAAGAAGCCTGGGGTGAAATTTTTAATGTCTGCGCGGATGAGCATCCACGAAAAGCAGATTATTACACAAATCAAGCGCTACAACAAGGCTTTGAAATCCCAACTTTTTTGGCCGATGAAACGCCCCGCTTCAAAGAGGTGAGCAACGAAAAAGTGAAGCGAGATTTGGGGTATACTTTTTTAAAATTAGTTTAAGTTTAAATTGCAAACAACCTCGTCTGCCTAAACAAGGTTGTTTGCAACTCAAAACTCAATATCAATAAACGCTTACTTCTTCCACTGAGCGATAGAAGCTTCGTTCATGTTGATGTAATCCTGGTTTTTGGCTTCTTTAGCCGCAGCCAATGATTTCATTGCAACATCGATTGCTTCTTTTTTCTTGCCCAATTCAGCCAAAATCAATGATTCGGTGCGCAAAGTCCAGAATTGAGGCTCTTTTGCAGTCATCGCATTGGCTTTTTGAATCCACTCCAAAGCCTTGGTCAGGTCTTTTTTTGTAGTCAAGTAATAAGTCGCAGCAGCAGAATAGTCATTGGAAGATGGTCCTGCCATAACGCGGTCGATGCTAGCCTTTACCTTAGCGTCAACATCTGCGCTAACTGGAATGCTAACTTTGGTGTTTTCCCAAATGATGTTGATGTTGGCTTTGTCCAGTGTCTGATCGTTGATGTCCAACGTGAAAGTTTCCACCTTCTCGCTCAGTTTTTGTGGCTTCAAAGTCCAGGTAGCTACAGCTGTTTTGTCGCCATAATCGCCAGCACCTGGAGAATCGTACTTGAAGAACATTACCTTCCACTCCGTTGCACCAGGAGAAGTAAACAAGGCATAATCACCCTTTTTGATGGCTACACCACCAACAGTAATGTCATCGCCAAAAGAAATTTTGGTAGCAGAGTTTGCACCAGTTCTCCACATGGTACCAAAAGGAACCACCGCAGTTTTGTCTGCACTAAAAACCACGCGACCCTTGATGCTTGGGCGAGAGTAAAGGAGCGTAACATCAGTAAGACCTACTTTGGTTTTTACTTCAGCAGTAGGACTTGGAGCGGGTGTTTGAATCTGAGCAGAAAGTGGCAAAGCAATTGCCAATGCCATTGATAAGGCAACAATAATCGAGCAAAACTTTTTCATAGTAACATTTGATTTATGAAATGAAGTTGGTAAATCCGGGTTTGTGGTGCAAAACGCACAATGTGATTATTTATTTCTTTAAAATTAGGCATATTGCAGCAGTAGCAAAAATCAGCTGGTGCATGCAGTTTCCTGGAATCTCTTACAATTTAAGTGGCCAAAAAGTTTATTCTCCGGATCACTTGTGTCTAGTTAAGAAAAAAAGATACAGCTGGAATGCACATTTCTCCAAAAAGCTGAATCCTCGAAAACCAATTTGGTTTTTTCCGATTAATTCCCTATTTTTGCGCCGCTTTAGCCTTAATCTACCCAAAGGCGAAGCTGCATTTCAGAACAGGAATCGTATAAGCCCAAACGATGAGAAAAATTGAGTTGGATATAGTTGCACTGTCACATAGCGTTACGCAATCTCACAATTACGCAGTTGTACTGGGAGAAAAGAGAGGAGCACGCCGTTTGCCGATTGTTATTGGCAGTTTTGAGGCGCAAGCCATAGCAGTAGCGATGGAGCGCATGACCCCCAACCGGCCACTTACCCACGACCTGTTCAAAAATGCCCTCGAAACCTTCAACATCAATCTGAAAGAGATCATCATCAATAACCTGCTGGATGGCATTTTTTACGCTCGCTTGGTGTGTGAGCGAGATGGAGATGTTACCGAGGTCGATTCTCGTACTTCGGATGCACTGGCCATGGCGGTGCGGTTCAATTGCCCGATTTATACCTACGAATTTATTTTGGACGCTGCTGGTGTCGTTCTCGAAGACACCGAGGGCAGCGATGAAGATGAAGAATTGTTTGCCACTGCACCAAGCTCTGGTATGGCAGATAATCCCCTGGCTTCTTATTCCACTGAAGCACTGACGAAAATGCTGGACGAGGTATTGGATGAAGAAAATTATGAAAAAGCGGCACAGATTAGGGATGAGATTGAACGGCGGAAGTCGAGTTGAGTTTCAATTTTGAAACTGACGACAAGTGGCATTGATTGTGAAAATTATTACTAAAGCCCATCTTTCGATAACCTTGGGCAAATATTAAGTTGCAGGCTTTTTAAACTTGCCTATATTTCAGTCTGTTTTTCTAAGTATTGCTATTGCACTTAACCGAACCCTTTGTGTAGTACAAGTAGGTAAAATTTCGCCAGATACATTATCAGTTCCAAACCAAAATGAATATTCCTAGATCCTTTCCAACCTTTGTTTGGATGAGGAGGCAACTCATTTTATAGCAATAAAACCATTTTATCACTCACTTAATTCTTTCTGCATGAAGGACTTTAGACTATTGTTTACCCTACTGTTGGTACTGTGCGGTTTTGCAGCCAGTGCTCAGAATACCGTCCGAGGGACAGTAAAATCGTCTTCTGGAGACGAGCCTTTGATTGGGGTAACCGTGCTTGTCAAAGGAACGACCAATGGATCTCCTACCGACGTGGATGGCAATTTTGAAATCAATGTTTCGGATGTTGCCAATGCCATTTTGGTATTCAGTTACACCGGTTTTTCCACTCTGGAGGTTCCAGTAGCGGGGAAAAGCGTACTGAACGTTACTATGGAATCCGCACTGAACGTGCTGGATGAATTTGTTACCGTTGCTTACGGTACTGTGAAAAAGGAAGCCCTCACGGGTTCCGTTGGTACCATCAAGGCCGAGGCCCTTGCCAAACGCCCCATCAGCAACATTACTGCGGCCATTGAAGGGGCAGTACCCGGGGTGGTTACCCAAACGGCGAGCGGTCAACCAGGCTCAGGCTTAGCCGTGCGAATCCGTGGTTTTGGTTCTATCAACGCAACTTCAGATCCATTGTACGTTGTAGACGGAGTGCCTTACGTTGGAGGCACATCCAACATCAACCCAGATGATGTAGAATCAATTTCTATCTTGAAAGACGCTTCGGCGACAGCCCTTTATGGTTCAAGAGCGGCCAACGGTGTAGTGATCATCACCACCAAAAAAGGCAAAAGAGATGGCCGCAACAACGTTTCCATCAAAGTAACCCAAGGTGTTGCTTCGCGTGGTTTGCCGGAGTATGAGCGCCTCGATGCGTTTCAGTATTACCCCATCATGTGGGAAGCTTACCGCAACTCGCTCAATTATCCAGCCTCTGGCACAGGGATTTCCAGAGACTCGGCCAGCCGCGTAGCATCTGGATTGACCGCAAGAACGGGTATTGCAGACCTGTTGGCTTACAACCCTTTCAATGTAGCCAAAAACGCAATTGTAGGCACCAACGGAGCGATTAACTCCAGCGCTCAATTGATCTATCCCGATGATTTGGATTGGACCAAAGATTTGCTCCGGGATGGCAACCGCAAAGATTACTCGGTGAATTTCAACGGGGGCAGCGAAAAATTCGATTACTTCCTTTCTGCTGGTTATTTGCAGGAAGATGGCTATACCTTGCAAACCGACTTCAAGCGCTATACTGCCCGATTGAATGTGAATGTACAGCCCGTCAAATGGCTAAAAACCGGCTTGAACATCGCTGGCAACCACTCCATTTCCAATACAGCCCGTGATGGCGGCAGTACCAACTTCGTGAACCCTTTCTTCTTTTCACGCAACGTGGGCCCTATCTATCCTGTATTTGCACACAACATGACTTCAGGTGAGTATTTGCTGAATGCCAATGGCCAACGGTACTGGGACTTAGGCAACCTCGGTAGCTCAGGTTTGGGCATTCCCAACCGTCCAAGTGGTGGTTTTGCGGGACGCCATGCTCTGGGAGAAACGACCCTCAACAGCCAGTTGTTCACCCGGACTGTAGCCAGTGTACGTTCTACTACCGATTTGTTCTTTTTGAAAAACTTCAAGTTTACGAACAATGCTTCCGTAGACTTCCAGTACCAGAACGACAACAGCTTTGACAACCCGGTTGTGGGCGATGGCGCACCTGCGGGCAGAAGCAGCAGAGCCGCCAGCAGCACTACCGCTTTGATCTTGAGCCAACTTTTAAATTTCAACAAAGAATTTGGAGGGCATGGTGTTGACCTGTTGGCTGGTCACGAAAGTTACAACGAAAGATCAACTGACCTGAATGGCTTCAAGCAGGGCATTTCTCTTTCTGGCAATACCGAATTGGGCAACTTTACCACAATCAACTCCCTGGGTTCTTCCCTGGATCGTTACACCATTGAAAGCTTTTTCTCCAGAGCCAATTACAACTACCGCGGCAAATACCTCCTTTCAGGAAGTATTCGTAGAGATGGCAACTCTCGCTTTGCGTCTGAATCCAGATGGGGTACTTTCTGGTCGGCTGGTGCAGGCTGGAACATCGACAAAGAGAAGTTCCTGGATGTAAAATGGATCGACCAACTGAAATTGAGAAGTTCATATGGTGTAGTAGGGGTGGCTGATGGCATTGGTTTGTATGCTTACCAGGGTCTGTACAACTACTCCAACAACGCGAATGAGCCAGGGATCATCCAGAGCCAAACGGCTTTCTTGAACCGCGATTTAACCTGGGAAAACAACGAGCAATTTGACATTGGTTTGGATTTCTCCTTGTTCAAAGGCCGCATCAGTGGTTCGATTGAATTTTACAACCGCGTTTCTCGCGACTTGTTGTTTGCAGTACCTCAACCATTGTCAAGTGGTGCACTATCTGTGAACCAGAACACGGCAACCATGTTCAACCGCGGTATTGAAGCCAATTTGAACATTGATATCGTACGCACCAACAGTTTTACCTGGAATACCAACATCAATGCATCTACAGTGAAAAACGAAATCATCAAGATGCCTGAAACGGTTCCTGAATTTATCACGGGTACCAAGAAGTATGCAGTGGGATCTTCCATTTTTGAATACTGGTTGCGTTCTTATTATGGTGTAGATCCTTCCGATGGTGCGGCATTGTATGTATCGACCAACAAAACAGCAGCTGCAGGCCGCCGCTTTATTGTCAATGCAGCTGGTGGCACGGATACCGTAACTACTTTGATTGCCAACGGCAAGTTTGAGTTCAACGGCTCTGTAATTCCAAAAGTTTATGGAAGTATTTCACAATCAATCAGGTATAAGAATTTCACCCTGAGTGGCTTGTTCACCTTCCAGATTGGGGGCTTAACTTACGATGGACTTTATCAGTCTTTGATGAGTGCCAGTAACTACGGTGGGGCTTCACATGTTGACATCCTGAAAAGATGGCAAAATGAAGGTGATGTCACCGATGTACCAAGAATGGACGCAGGTAGAGCCGTAGATTTCAACGCGACTTCATCTCGCTGGTTGATCGATGCCTCTTACCTCAACATTCGTTCGATTAACCTTTCTTATACATTGCCAAAGGGCTTTATGTCCAGAATGAAATTGTCCGGGGCCCAAATTTTTGTTAGCGCCGAAAACGTGGCATTCTTCTCCAAGAGAAAGGGGATGAACAACCAACAGGCCTTTTCTGGGGTGACTTCGAATGCTTACCCACCTGCCCGGGTTATTTCAGGTGGATTTACTTTAAACTTCTAATCCAATAGCCATGAAGCTAACTAAATATAGTTTATTGATCTTATTTGTCTGGATGACACTTGCTTCTTGCAAGAAGGAATTTCTGGACACTTATCCTACCACCTCTGTTGCTGCAACAGATGCTTTGGCCAGTACCCAAAATGCCTATGCGGCGTTGAACGGGATTCACCGCGTCATGTATACCCAATACGATGCGCAGGGTCAGGCAGGTGAAGGCAGCAACAATATCTTCCGTGACCTGATGGGTGAAGACATTGTATACCCACTCGCAGGTGGAAGTACAGGTTTGATTGGCTTTCTGCAATGGCAGACGCACCGCAACGTCAACGATGGTTTCTTGCGTTATGTTTACCGTTTCTATTACCGCCTAATTTCCAATGCCAACATTTTGATCAATGGCATTGATAAAGTTCCGGGAGCTGAAGCCGATCGCAAGATCATCAAAGGTCAGGCATTGGCTTACCGTGCCTGGGCACATTTCCAGTTGGTTCAATTGTGGGGCAAACGGTACAATGGTGCAGCAAAACCAAACGCTCAGGCTGGAGTTCCTTTGTTGTTGGAAAATACCCTGGAAGGCCAAACCAGAACCAGCGTTGAAGATGTTTACACCCAAATCAACAAGGATTTGGACGAGGCCATTACACTGTTGGCTGGTTATACCCGCGCAGGTACTGCTGCCAAATCCAACATCAACGTCAACGTTGCGCAAGGTTTCAAGGCCCGCGTAGCCTTGGCTCAACAAAATTGGGCAACGGCTGCTACGGCTGCTGTTGCTGCCCGTCAAGGTGTAGCCTTGATGGATACCACGGCTTATGTAGCTGGTTTCAATACGGTAACCAACCCGGAATGGATTTGGGGTAGCCGTCAGATCGACGACCACAATACCTTTTTCTTTTCTTACTTTGCATACATCTCGGCCAACTTCAACTCAACCGTATTGCGTACTCAGCCAAGAGCAATCAACGCTACGCTTTGGGAAGCCATTCCAACCAGCGATGTACGCAAAAAATGTTGGGACAAAACTGGTGCAACCGTTCCAGTTCCTCCAGGTGGAGCAAAAGTTGCTTACCAAAACAAGAAGTTTTTGGCGCAAAGCTCCAGTTCCAGCGTAGGTGACGTACCATTGATGCGCGGCGCGGAAATGCTCCTGATCGAATCTGAAGCAAAAGCAAGAGCTGGCGATGAAGCTGGTGCCCAAACCGCTCTGTTTACTTTGCTAAAAGCCAGAGACCGCAAAGCAGTGACGCCAACCGAAACCGGACAAGCATTGATTGATAGAATCCTGTTCAACCGCCGGATTGAGCTGTGGGGTGAAGGATTCCGTTTTACCGACCTCAAGCGCCTGAATCTTCCGCTGAACCGCAATGGTATTCCCAACCACCTTACCGCGCTGATTGCGATCAGAGATGTTCCAGCAGGTGATCCAAGATGGGAATGGTTTTTCCCACAGGATGAGTTGAATACCAACAAGAATATCGTACAGAATCCGCTGTAATTTTCACAAAGGATTGATGCAATCAAGCGGCTGTTCTGGAGTAATCCGGAGCAGCCGTTTTTTGTTTAGCCACCCATTTCTATCCAGAGCATCTGCCTGGCTGTCACAAAATATTTTCCGTTAAATTCACGAATGGGTTTAATTTTGGAATCAATATTTGGGCAACCACCTAGGGTTGCTCCGACAACCTAAAATCTATGTCTTTTCAAGGAACATCCACCTACGTCGCCACTTCTGAATTGCAAATTGCAGTCAATGCGGCCATTTACCTTCAGCGTCCACTCTTGGTAAAAGGAGAACCCGGCACCGGGAAAACCCTGCTGGCGCATGAGATTGCCAATGCCCTGGGTAAGAGATTGCTCACCTGGCACATCAAGTCTACCACCTTGGCTCAGCAGGGTTTGTATGAATATGATGCAGTATCGCGACTGCGTGACTCCCAACTGGGCAAAGCAGGCGTAGACGACATCAGTCATTACATCAAAAAAGGCAAACTGTGGGAGGCGTTCACGGCAGACGAAACGGTGGTGCTTCTGATCGATGAAATCGACAAGGCGGATATTGAATTTCCCAATGACTTATTGCTGGAACTGGATAGAATGGAGTTTTATGTGTACGAATTGCAAAAGACCATTAAAGCTGTACATCGCCCGATTGTGATCATCACCTCCAACAATGAAAAAGAACTGCCCGATGCATTTTTGCGGCGCTGCCTGTTCCATTACATCCGTTTTCCCGACAAAACGACCATGCAGGAGATCATCAATGTCCATTTTCCCAATATTCGTGAGGAATTGCTCAACAATGCCTTGCAATTATTTTACGGTTTGAGAGAGGTCACTGGCCTCAAGAAAAAACCGTCTACGAGCGAGTTGCTGGATTGGCTCAGTTTGCTGTTGTTTGAACAAATCCCGGAAAGTTTATTGGCCGAAAGCGACCTCAAAGAACATTTGCCGCCCCACTTGCACGCACTGATCAAGAATGAGCAGGATTTGAATATTTTGGAAGAATGGAGAAGACGGAGGAGGTAATCGATCTGGCCGTGCAGCCTTTACCGGCGAGCCTCACAGCCTTGTTTCAGCTAGGGGTAGAATACTTGCGCGGGAGGGTCTTCTGCTTCGGTCAAGTTGATTTCATCAAAGTGAACGCAAAAATTGTTCGGCGACCTCTAAATGAGCTTTTTGCTTTATTTCAGGCATTTTATCAAAACTCTTGACCAGCATTCCCAATCTTGGATTTCCCAAAAAGAAATCCCGGTGCGTATACATAAACCGCCAAAATAAGCCATCCCAAATAGGTTGCCAATTTCCTTTTTTGTAGTCACTCATTTTCATCAAATAATTACTGCCACTGATGTAAGGTTTCGTAGACATCAGGCCTCCATCGGCAAACTGGCTCATGCCGTAAACATTTGGCACCATCACCCAATCATAGGCGTCAATAAAGAGCTCCATAAACCAGCGATAGACTTCATCGGGATCAAACTCACACAACAGCATAAAGTTTCCCAGAACCATTAACCGTTCAATGTGGTGACAATAACCTGTTTCTAAAACTTTTTTAATGGTGCTGTCGATGGGCTCTATTCCGGTAGTTCCCTTCCAAAATGAAGCTGGTATTTTTCGGGTAAAGCCCCAGTAGTTTTTTGTTCTTTCTTCTCGGCCTTTCAAGTCATAAACAGCTCTGATAAATTCCCTCCAACCAATAATCTGTCTGATGAAACCTTCTAAAGAATTTAAAGGAATCTCATGATCGCGGGCATAGCGCACCGTTTCATCAATAATGTACTGAGGCGTAATCAGGCCGGTATTCAGCATGGGGGTTAAAACACTGTGGTGCAAAATGTTTTGGTTCAAAACGATGGCATCTTCATAGGCACCAAACGCTGAAAATCGTGTTTTGAAAAAATCCTGTAACCATTTTTTACTTTCGACAAACGTGGTAGGGTAAAGAAAATCAGCATTCAGGTCTCCATAGTTGTCCGCAAAATATTTTTGGGTGTACGCAACTGCTTCTTCATTAAACCGATTAGGAGTCGGAAAATCAACTTTGGGGGGTATTTTGCCTTTGGGGTATTTCAAGCGATTCTCATCATCAAACGTCCATTTCCCTCCGGCAGGTTTTTTATCTGTTTCCAATAAGATATTTCTGCTTTGGCGCTGGTGTTTATAAAAATCAGTTTGAAACATGCGCTTTTTATCCAAAAAATAGGCAGCAATTTCTTCCGAAGTATTTAAAAACAACGGTGAATGATTTTTAATCGCTTTTACCTCATGAGTCTTACAAGCCGTTGATAGCCTTTGTTCCAGCCAATAATCGGTTGTATCAATGTACTCAAGAGTATCGACCCCAATAGACTTCAAATGTGGAATTAACTTTCGCACATCGGCCAACTCATTGAACGAATCAATGTAAACTACTTTGATAGGATGTGATTGAAGCATGCTTTCATAAAACTTCATACTTGCCCGGTGAAAACTAATTTTCTGTTTGTGGAAATTGTATTGCTTAAAGAACAGCCATTCTTCAACCAAATAAATGGTGCTGCATTTTGCGACAAGTGCATTTTGTTCAAACAACTGGTGCGGAAACAGAATTCCTGAACTCATATTTTATGCTTTTATTCAATCAACCTGGAACAATTTTCAGCAACAGTGGTTCAGCAAATATTTTGTGGACAGAAGGCTGCTATTGGGGCGACTTCAGAGCTTCTCATCCCGTAGCCATTTCCTTTTTCCAGAAAAGACCGTATTTTAGTGAAAAATTTGACAAAATGAACAGTGGGCCAAGCTTTGGTATCGTTTCTTTTAACATCGAAGGGTTTAGGGGTATCAAGCATGCTTTCGTAGAAGGCATTCCCGCTGATACCAAATGGATTTTTTTGACCGGAAAAAATGGAAGCGGGAAAACGAGTGTGTTGCAGGCGTTGTTTGTGGGGTTGTTTGGGAATAGAGACTGGAGTAATATCTTGGAAGATGGGAGCTTCGATATTCATCTTCAAATTTTTTATAAACAGCTATCTATCCAAAGAGAAACTAGAGTAATTGATGGAAGAGATTCTATTTTCCCTCCAATTCTACCAAATAATGAACAAATTTCAACAATGAGCCAAAAGGTACTGGCCTATGGGATATCTCGCCTTGATATAAGTTCTGATTCTTCTGAAAAAAATTCACAATCGTTTAATCTATTCAATTCCGATGGAACCTTATTCAGTATTGAATCAGTCATGAAAAACTGGGATTATCGTAGCTCATCAGAAGATTTAAGAAAAAAGAACCCAAGTCAGGCAAATGACCTTAAATCGAGGGTTTTTTGGATAAAAAAAACTCTGTTAAAACTCATGCCTAATCTCTCAAGAATAGAAATTGATAAAGAAAAAGATCAAGTACTATATTTTGAAAAAGATGATAATGGCAACCTTCTTCAAGAACCAAAATCTTTTGACCAACTGGCATCAGGGAATCGCAGTATCATAGCCCTTGTGGGTGACATGTTGATCCGATTATTGGATTTTTCTCCTTATGGTGTTGAGCCTGCTGAACTCGAAGGCATCGTCCTCATCGACGAGCTCGACGTACACCTCCACCCCACCTGGCAAAAAGCCCTGCCCGGCTTGCTTTCAGAAATCTTTCCAAAAATCCAGTTCATTGCCAGCACCCATAGCCCGATCCCCCTTTTAGGTGCGCCCAAAGAAAGTGTGGTTTTGAAAGTACATCAAAGCAGTGAAGAAGGAATTACGGTAGAAAAACTGGACATTGACGTTACTCAGTTGCTGCCCAATAGCTTGCTTACCTCTCCTGTTTTTGATTTCGAAGACATCATTCCTTCTGCCAACACCAGTCTATCAGACTTGCACACAGAAGATAGTTTTCAGGAAGCAATGGCCAATGAGGAGATAAAAAATCGCTTAAAGAAAATTGCCCAGACGCTGTAATGATTAAGGTAAAAAAGAATTTCGATGCCGTTCCGCCCTATTTGTCTACTGCCAAGGTAAGCCAACAGACACTGGATGCAATTGCAGCCCAGGATGGAAGCCTTAATACAAAACATTACAAGCACAGCGCAGTTAAAGACGAGTTGCTGATTATCTACCATAAGAAATGTGCCTATTGCGAGTCGACCATTACCCACAGCGCCCCCTTGCAAGTTGAGCATTATCGGCCAAAAGCAAAAGTTGATATTAAGGATTTACTGGTCGGTGAGGTACACAAGGGCTATTATTGGTTGGGCAATGAATGGACCAACTTGCTGCTGGCTTGTCAAAGTTGCAATGGACAAGGTGCCAAAGGAAATCGCTTTCCAATCAAAGGAAATCGGATATTGGTTCACCCCGATAATCCTGATCGACATTCTATATTGCACCCCTTGATGCTGGATGAGGAGCCCCTACTGCTCAATCCAGAACTTGTTGATCCCGCCGATCACTTGTCATTGGATCATTATGGAATCCTTCATGGGAAAAGTGAATTTGGGATAGCCAGTATCGAAATTTACAATCTGAATCGTGATGGCTTGATTACCCGTCGTTTGAAGATAATTCAGCAGTTTGTCAACCGCATCAACAGGCAATTATCAGAACATTTTGCCCCAACTGTTTCCAATCCGCTTACTACACAACAGTTTCAGCGGCAAATGGAGCTGATTTTTGAGGATATCATCGAAGGTCAGTTGCCGCAAACAGAATATTCATTCGTATATATCAGTATAGCTCTGGCGTTTGATGCCCTAATTCTTTCTCATATCGATGCGGCATTTCGGGGTTATGTAAAAGAATCCTTTCAAACGTATATTCAAAAGCTTACCCTTTAAGTCCCCTTTTTCCTCCTTTCATCGCTTTCCAATCCGGCGTCATCGAATAAAATAGCAAATCCACTCTTTTCACCCCCATACTTGCCCTGTGATCGTTGCGAACGGTCATACAAAACCAAAAATCAACAAAACCATTATTCAACATGAACCCTGTTGGAATTATTGCACTGTGGTGGGGAGGACTCTTCCTCGCCATACTGATTTTTTTGCTCACCTACCGTTTTTGGTTCAGGCTGCTCGGGATCATTCTCGTACCTGAAGACAAAATTGGTCTCGTCACCCTGAAGTATTCTCTTTTCGGAGAGAAAAAAGAACTACCGACCAACCGCATCATCGCGGTAGATGGCGAAGCGGGTTTTCAGGCACAAACCCTGGCGCCTGGAATCCACTTCTGGTACTGGATCTGGCAATACCACATCGAACTGCAACACCTTACCGTAATCCCACCCGGACAAATTGGTCTGCTGATCGCCAAAGACGGCGATGAACTGCCAACCAACTCGATCCTGGGTAAAAGAGTAGACTGCGACGCCTACCAAGATGCTGCGGCATTCATCCGCAATGGAGGACAAAAAGGACGACAAACTGCTTACATCACCACTGGGGTGTACCGGATCAACACCTTCTTGTTTGACCTTGTACTGGCACCGATGACCCAGATCAAGGAGAACATGCTGGGAATCATCACCACCCTGGACGGTGCGCCGATCGAAATGGGACAAATTGCTGGTAAAGAAGTAACTGGACACAACAACTTTCAGGATGCCGATGCTTTTTTGCGCGGCGGTGGCAACAAGGGTTTGCAACCCCAGGTACTCCTTGCTGGTTCGTACAACCTCAATCCCTGGTTTGCGCAGATCGAAGAACACGAAATGACCCAGATACCGATTGGTAACGTGGGTGTAGTCATCTCCTTCTATGGTAAGGAAGGTATCGATTTGAGTGGCGATGAATTCCGCCATGGTAACATTGTGTCCAGAGGCCAGAAGGGCGTTTGGGCAGAACCTCTTGGCCCTGGTAAATACCCCATTAATAAGTATTTGTACAAAGTAGAATTGGTGCCGACGACCAACCTCGTGCTCAACTGGGCAAGTGCCCGCACTGAATCACATATGTTGGACAAACACCTGTCTACCATTACCGTGCGTTCCAAAGACGGTTTCCCTTTCAACCTCGACGTGTCGCAGATCATCCACATCCCGGCAACCGAGGCTCCCAAGGTAATCGCCCGTTTTGGCAGCATGAATAACCTGGTCAGCCAGGTATTGGAACCAACGATTGGCAACTACTTCCGCAACTCGGCACAAGACGCCGATGTGATTTCTTTCCTGACCTCGCGTAAAGAACGCCAGGATTCAGCGAAGCGCCACATTGGTCAGGTACTCGAAGAATACAACGTACACGGGGTCGATACCTTGATCGGGGACATCGTACCGCCCGACTCACTGATGAAAACCCTGACCGATCGAAAACTGGCCGAAGAGCAAAAAGTGACTTACGACACCCAGAAAATGGCGCAAGAAACCCGCCAGGCGTTGGAAAAAGAAACGGCGATTGCCGACATCCAAAAGCAAATCGTACAGGCCGATCAGGGTGTACTCATCGCGGAACGCATTGCGGATGCTGCCGTGAAAAAATCGACGGGTGAAGCAAACGGCGTGCGGATTGCTGCTTCTGCCGAAGCCGAACGCACCAAGATGATCGCCGCCGCTGAGTCGGAAAAAGTAAAGCTGATGGCGCAGGCCGAAGCCGAAAAAATCGAAATCACCGGTAAGGCAGAGGCTGAAAAGACCCTCGCTGTGGGTCAATCTAGTGCCGAAGCTTACCGCCTCGCGGTAGAGGCCATGGGTGGCGACAACTTTACCAAGATGAAAGTAATGGAAACGATTGGGCAAGAGAAAGTCAAAATCATTCCCGATGTGCTGATCAGCGGCGAAGGTGGCAACGGCGCCAACGGTGCCATCGGCGGCATGCTGGGTTTGAGATTGCTGGACATGCTCAAAACCGAGAAAAAAGAAGAGCAAGATAAAGCTTAATCAGGATTTTGTATTGGGTAGAGACGCGATGGATCGCGTCTCTACATTTTATTTGCCGTAAAAAGGAAAAACAATTACCGCAACCTGTACACCGTGATTAATCACTTTAGAATTCCCTGTAAATGGAACACCGTTTTCATCTGTAAATTGAATGTTTTGCACATCGGCCAACCCACGATAGTAGCGTCCACTGAAACTAATGATGTCATTAAATTTGTAGGTCAAGCCACCTAGTACCCCAAAATCAAATGGTTCATTTTTTATTGTAGAAGGGATCTGAATTTTTTTACCCCCTTGAATAAAATTGTGTCCCAATAGGGTACTTGTTTCTGCACCCAATTCAAATTTGAATTTCCGGGTCAGATTCATTCCAATACAAACAGGAAGACTAAGATAGCGGGCTACAGATCCGATTCTTTGCTTTATTCCGTTGGTGCCGGTCGTGTTAATGCGGAATCCCCGTTCATTAAAGAACAGGCCTGCATTCAAAGACAAAAATTCACTAAATTGAAATTCATTTTGCAGACCTGCGTTCAGCCCAACCAGCCAGTCAGTAGTTTGATTAATGGTTTGATCTAAATCTTTTGGGAAAGACTCAGGCAAATTGACAATCAGCTGATCGCTGTAATTCCATCCTGCTTTTACGCCAATTTTCCATTTTGTTTGATTTTGGGCAGTTAGGATCAGCCCCATCAGCAAGCATAAGCTTGTGAGTGTAATTCGATTCCACATATTGATTTTATTTTATAAAAGTTCTATTTTAAACGGTTTGCTTTTTCAAAATATACAAAAACCTAAATTTTTAACCAATGTTAAAAAAATGAATCATCCATAAATTAGCTCAACTGGAAATCATAATTTTAAAGCTCTCCTCCACCTATGTTAAAAATTATGCTTATTTTTACCACATCCTTCACATAGCTTCTAATCACTGACAATTTCTTGTTGTAGAGATGTTGTCCCTCCTCGTTCAGATAGAAAGTCGCGCAACGATCAATTTGCATATTTTATCAAGATTAACATACTTTGAGATGAAAACTACTAACAACATTGTTCCTCAAGTTTGCTCAGGGAGCGCCATCTATTTATTTGGATTTGGATTGCTTTTGAGTATTGTATTGCTATCGTTACCGTCCTGCGGTTTGGAAACTTTTGACATTGTGCCCGATCCTTCGGATTACGATTCCTTGATGGTGAAAACCACCAACGGCAAATTCGATAAATTCACTGTAGATTCCGTTTATTTAGCAGACATCGTCATTGGGGTGACCTTTAGCAACGATACCATCCGTTTTGTAAAAGGAGCCGATCAACGGACTTATCACTTCATTACGCCTACCAGCCTGCCTGTAGGTAGCCATAGCATTAGGGTGAATGCCCTTCGGACATTTTTGACGCTCAAGATTGATACCATTACCACTCTGGGTAGTCTTTCCGCGGATGCAGTAGTGTCAAATTACATCCGGGATGAAGTAACTCCAAATGTGAATTATTTTAACCCAGGCGCACCTACTATAGCTTTGCAATTGGCAAAAATCCGAGACACTACAATGCAAATTTTCAATACATTATCGGCCAACCAAAAGAAAACCGTAGCCATTACCTTGCTGGCCAACAAGAACTTTTTCAAAGAATTCAATACCGCGCTGCGTAACTTGCGTTCCATCCCAGTGGATTCGGTAGGGCCATCAGCGGTTTGTACGGGTACAAATCATAAAACGTATTACCCCTGCTTGTTTGACAACCTCCAAACTGCTTATACCACCCTGGAAACACAAGGGCGTTTGCTGGTCATTTATGGACGAGCCCAGGGTGGCGCATTTTTTTACATCAATTCAGGAGGAGAATACCGGCTCAATCTCAGTTCCAACCCATCCTTGGTCTCCGGGCTGCTACAGTTTGCCAATCTTTTGCCCAAAAGCATGATTGTGAGTGCTATTGCCACTCAGGCCAACAACCTCAACTGGATTGTGGAAGCCAATTTTTCCAATATCCCCGATACACTGAAACTTACCCACAACATTACGGATACCATTCCGGTAGGGTTGATATACCGCAATGTGCGCATAACCGATACCGAATCGACCCTGTTAGGCAGTTATGTAACCCGATTTAATGCATTCCGGTCATGGTGGAATGGTTCGCCACTCTCGTTTTTGCCTGTGGTACCTGCGCTCAGTTCAAAATCGGAAGATTTGCCCTTAAGTGCCTCAGAGGTAATGGCCACCTTTACACTTGGCAGCAGCAATGTCACCAAGGCAGCAACCAACCCCTCTGTATTGGAAGAAGGATTCAGGGTGCGCTTTAGGATCGACGCCTTGACCACTCAGGCCTCAACCCTTAAATTATCCATCGTACACGAAGGCTTTTCGATTGAAAAAACCTACCCCATCACCGTTCAGCCTCAATTTTAAAGCTGATTTGTGCTCAAAAATAAAAGGAGCATCTGGGAATTCCCAGATGCTCCTTTTATTTTTGAGCACGCACAAATGATCAACTTGAGTGTTATTTCTCTTCTTGCAATGTTTTGGAAGATACATATCCATTGTTGCCCCGGAAGCTGATCAACCACCAGTTTTCATTGGTTTTCTCAAGAACCTGAACCCTAAATCCAGCTCCAATTTTGATCACGGTGACGCCATCTGCGGAAGCGGTAGGCTTCAAGTCACTTGTAACCAGAACGGTAAATACCCCCAATGGTTTTACATTGCTAGGCAGTTGTGGCCCAGGGGTAGGCGTTGTATTGGGTTTGCTGGTTGCCGTACTATCGGTAGTCGGTTTTGTGGTCGGCTTGCTAATGGGGGTAGGTACTTCTTCTGGTGCAGTTTCCAGAAAAAACTCTTTCTTTAGCTCACTTGCGCCTGCCAATTCATCCAGACTCACAGCACCTTCGGTGGATTTAAAGCCATTTTTCTTCACTACTACGCGGTACTCTTTGTTGCGTTCCATTGGTGCTAGGAAGTCCATTCCAGGGTTGCCACGTACGTATGCCAAAATTTCGCGGTCTCCTTGCTTTTGGTACAACTCTACCGTTACACCAGTCAGTTGCTCGCGGCTGGTTGCGTTAAAGGAAGTACCCCGAAGGTTGACCCAAGGCTTGAGGACTGTATTGGTTACTGCTGGAGCAGAAGTAGATGGTTTGTTGGGAGAAGGCTCCGGACGCGTTTTCGTCTCGGCAATGCTTTCTTTTTCCTTATTCGGCTTGGTCTTTTTCACCTTTTCGGGTTTTGCCAGAGAATCTGCTGAGGCAATCGCGCTAGGCTCTACCCCGCTGCTATCCGCCATTGCCATATCCGCATTGTGTTTGCCGCGGCCAAAAATCAGGTTTATTCCGACATTGACTTGCGCATTGCGTGCATTGCCTATATTAAATGCAGAAGCGACATTGTCTGAAACAGCATAAATTTGAATAGGGCCCAGGTTGACTGATGCGCCTGCACCAACTTGCGTTCCGATGCCTTTTACCTGTGCAACGGTAAGCCCCGCCTGTAAAATGCGACCGATGTTGGCACTGCCATTGATTGCAAAGTTGACATAATTCTGCCCATCCAGGTGCTCCAGATTAACCATAGCCCCTGCGCTAATTTTTTTGCTGATGTGGTAGTTTCCACCCACATACACATAGAGCGGAAGCGGAGATACAACGCGACCGAGGTACTTGGTTTTTTCTGGTGTGGTTACAAAATCAATCACTTTGTCCAGAGCCTCATTCGCCTGATCGGGCTGATTGGCATAAAAATCGAGGTACTTGGTGGAGTAGCCGTATTCGGTCAAATTATTGCGCCAAACGATTTGGCCAAGATTGACAATGCTCGCGTACACATCAATTTTGTCATTCACTTTGTACTGTGCGCCAAGATCAAATGCCAAGCCTTTGTTGCCGCTGCCCTTCAGATAAGAACTTAGTCCCTGGGTTGAATCAAAAGCAGCAGGCAAGCCCGCCATGAAGAGACCAACGTTGCCTTCTAAGCCCAGAATGCCTTGCTGCAAATCTCCAACGATGTCGAAATCACTGCTGCGCGTCCAGGCTCGGCCAAGACCAATGGCCATTTTGGCCCGCAATCCAGCGCTGAGTTTTCCGGGAATGATCTCGTAGGTGTAGCTTGCACCAAGCGTACGGTAGTGAGAAAAATCCAGGTAAGTGCCATAAACGGAATACTTGCGTGGCCCATTTTCAAAATCCTCTAGCGCCAGACCTTGCAATTCGTTGAAGGTATTGAACAAAGACTCGGAGTAGCCCAGAAATGTATTGACATTTTCGGTGCCTTGAATGCCAATGTAACCTCTACCCAAGCGAATACCCGCGTCCAAAAGGGTGGTATTAAAGTTGAATCCCAGGGTATTGTATGGCCCTATTTGCTTGACGAAATCTGAAAAATCGGTTTCAAAAAAAGAAGAATTGGTACCTTCTCCATTGTTGCTCAAATCCAGATTTCTGATGTCATTGGCCGAAAAGCCACTGCTGTTTGCTCCCAGGTTGATGTTGCTGATGAGGGGCAAACTCAGGTGAAAGTTGTAATCTGGCATTCGCCCCACATTCATAGTCTGGGATTGTGGGATGCCAGGAAGATTGTAAAGTGTCAAATTGCGTTGGGCGATAAGGGATGCATCATTCAATAAAAAAAGCAAAACTACCAACAAAACGCAGTTTAAGCCAATGCCCAATCCGGCATTGTCATGGGATGTAAATTTTCTCATAGTAGTACATTTATAATTGGCGCGGATTCGTTCCGCAAAAACAATACTCATACATGCCTTGTCTTTGGTTACAAAGTGATTCTTAACGAGTATTTTTGTTGAGCCTCGCAATTCATACGGGCTATACGCTGTGAGGATGTGAAGGATTTACCTTGAACTAAGAAAACAAAATAAAAATGGTACGGGTAATAGACGGTCTTAAAAAACTTGTTAAAGGTAGAAAAAAGCATGGAAAGTACCAAACGCACATTAAAAAATGAACATAAGTTAGCGTGACTTATTCTTTGTCAAACCTATAATAGCGATAAATTCGCAGGGACTTCAATTTTTGCCAATACAAAATCCCGCAATTGTCGAACCATTGAAAGCGGGATTGCTTCTATTTCCACGGCTCCCGAAGCGGTATAAAATGTAAGGTCAGCCAACTTGTAACGGGCATCCATAAATCCCTGTTCTAGTTCAACCGCCTGCACATTCTGCCACATCAAAAGTGTCTGAGATTGAGTAAAAAAGCCGGATTTCACCCAAAGGCCTGCTTCAGAAAGGCCATACCGAACCCTTTTAAAGAATTGCCATTGCCACCAAGCGACCACTGGAAGCCACAATATACAAAGTACGAGCCAGGTCCAACTAAAATCAAGACTGGTTTTGAGTACCAAACCCAGCAGTGGAAAGATTCCAACCAGTACCATTCTGCGCCGAAAATACAGTGCGTTGGGTTGGTGCCATTTCCAGTTCAGATGAGCTGAAGCAGGAAAATAAGCCAATTTTACCGCATCAATTTGTGTTTGATAGCACCCTGGAACCTGGAGCGTCTGTTTCCGAGTAATTTCAGCCCCCGTCGCTTGATAAAAGCGCAAATTGAACATGCCCCAAAGCCGTTGCAGAGGGTTGGCACTCCAGCGTAGAAATTGTATTTTGGGCAGATAAGCTGCTTGTTCGCGGCGTGTAAACAGGCCTGCTTCCACCCTAAATCCATCACCCGTTTGAACAAAGCGCAGGTCAAAAAAGCGAACCACAGTCAGCACCATAGTCGCCAACACCGAAACGATCAGGAAAAAGCCCACAATCCAAAGTGCAAAACTCCAGAAAAAATGAATATTTAACCCCAATTCTTCTTCGAGGTAGCGGTATGTTGATTTGCCCAGAATGGGTTGAATTTCACGTGCAAAACTGGCAAAAAGCCCAAGTAAAATCCCGGCAGAACGCAGGTGATTTTGGCTCAACCCTATGCGAACCAAGTCGCCAATATCCAGCTTAAGTAAGGTTTGTTCAGGTACATGCTTGGCTTCTGCCGCATCAGCATTGGATGCGACATTGGGGTTGTCTTTTTTCCAACGCAACAGGTAATCGCGGAGTTCGCTGGCTTTTGCCCGATCCAAGGCATTGAGGGTTATTTCCGCATCTTTGGTTCCACTGGTATCTACTTCAACGCTAACCACGTTGAATACTCGGTGTAAAAAAGTCTGTTGAAAATTGATGGTCTGAATTTTATCCAATGGAATCGTCAAGCGGCGGCGTGTAAATCCGCCTTTTTCAAAAATAAACTCGTCGTTTTGGATGTAAAATCGGGTTCGAAAATACATCAATAGAGATCGCACTACGGATAGCAAAGTAAGTGCAATTCCTATCCAAACCCAAAACTGGTTGTTACCAGCTGTGCGGCGGCGCAAAAGGATCAAAATCAGGATCGGCCAAAATTGCCCGACCAGGGTACGAATCAGGCGAGCCAGAATCAGCAGAATAGCAACTGGCGACTGGCGACTGGGCTGAAAATAAAATGGGGTAGTAGCCTCACTCATCAGCAGCTACTTTTTGTGCGATAAATTGCTTGATGCGCTCAGCTTCAGCGTAATCGATGCCAGAGATACTGAGGTCTCCCCCACTATCGCCGGCGGTATATACACTAATGGAACCCAAGCCGAAAGCACGAGCCAGCGGTCCTTGCTCTATTTCAACGTGTTGGATGCGGTTATAAGGAACAGTGAGTTGAGTTTTCAACCAATATCCTTTGGCATGAATGATGTCTTTTTCGCGTACTGCATACCCTTCGGCATAAAAGCGCCGACGCGCCATCCAAAAGAAATAAATGGCTTGTACAATCCAGAGTCCTGAGATCAAAAACCAGGGCCATTTTTGCTTAAAAAAATCGCTGAACACCATCACCATGATGAGCAGGAACAACATGATTCCCTGCGTGATGCACCAGCTGATGGTGCGCAATTTGAGGGTTTGCGGTGGCAATGTTTGAAATTGAACTTCCTCCACTGTAGGTAGTTCCGATATGGCGATCTGTTGGTTTTCAAAAAGCATGGGTCTTCAGAATTTAAATCGAAGCAATCACTTTTACAACCTGATCAATCATGTCAGCGGTGACATCCAGGTGGGTAACAAATCGAACCGTTTGTGGCCCAAACGCCGAGGCTTTGATCCCCTCTTCTGCCAATCGAGCCAAATAGGATTCGGCGGTCCAGGGCGCTTTGAGGTCAAAGATGACGATATTGCTCTGTACGGGGCGTACATTATCTACGTAGGCTAGTTTTTCCAATACCTTTCCCAGGTTTTTGGCGCGGTCGTTGTCTTCTTTTAGGCGTTCTACATGGTTGTCCAATGCATAAATACCAGCAGCGGCCAAAAAGCCAGCTTGCCGCATGCCACCTCCCATGGCTTTGCGTACGCGGCGGGCCTGACGGATGAAAGCTTTGGTGCCAATGAGTAAGGAACCAACGGGAGTTCCCAGACCTTTGGACAAACAGATGGAAATGCTTTCGAAAAGTTCGCCTGTTTCCTGAGTCGTTTCACCCGTTTCTACCAGGGCATTGAACACTCGGGCGCCATCGAGGTGCAGTGCCAGGCCACGTTCCTGACAAACTTTTTGGATGGGTCTAATTTCATCCAGGGTATAAAAACTGCCTCCACCTTTGTTGCAAGTATTTTCCAAAACGACCAGTTTGCTAATGGGCAACCAATCGTATACAGGTTTGATGGCTGCAGCCAATTGGGCAGCAGTTATTTTCCCATTGGTTCCTTTGATCAAATTGACCCCAATTCCCGAGTTGAAGGCGTAGCCACCAACCTCGTATTGGTAAATGTGGGAATATTCATCACAAATGACCTCGTCCAGGGGTTGGGTATGTACTTTGAGTGCGATCTGGTTGGTCATGGTTCCCGAGGGGCAAAACAAGGCAGCCTCTTTGCCAAAAAGTGCAGCAGCTTTGGCCTCCAGGGCATTTACGGTGGGATCTTCGCCAAACACATCATCGCCCACTTCGGCGGTCATCATGGCTTGCAACATGCCTGGAGTAGGCTTGGTCACGGTATCAGAAATGAGATTGATCATTGGAACTGGCTATCAAAGTTGAAAAAATCAAATCAAACATAAGCAGAGCTTACTAATTTTTTACTTTCCTGCGCATCGAATTTCGGTCATTCCACTTTAATGTTGTAGCGACCAAGTAACCCCAGGAGGTTTTCCTTTGAAAATAGAGCTTTTGAAAGCTTATTCTTTTCAGGATCAATCACAAAATTCCAGGCGCTGCGCAAGTCTGCTGCTTCCAGGTTGGTGTTTTCAAAAGTTGCGCCGCTTAAATCACAATCTGCAAAAACGGAACTGGATAAATCGCTTCCAGAAAAATCCACTTCTACCAATTTGCAAGCTTTAAAGCGGGTATTTTTGAGTTTCAATTGCTGAAAAATTGAAAAATTGAGCAGGCAGGCTTCAAAATCAAAGGAGATTAAAAAATCATTGCAATCGTCAAAATGCAAGCCCATCAGTTTGCAGTTTTTGAATTTCACCTCTCGAAAAGTGGTTTTGTGCAGCTTGGCCATACTGAGATCACAATTGGAAAAAGTACATTCCGCAAAAATCCCCCCCGATAGATCGGAATTGGCAAACACACAATTTTCAAAAGTACAATTTTCATACTCTCCGCGAGGCAGGCGCTTCTCTGCGTAGTTTTCATCTTTAAAATCTTCATCCGCCTGGTATACTTCCATGGTTGATTATTTAGGCCAAACCCAAAATTCGTTCGTACAAATCCATCATTTCTTCGGTGACTACTTCCCCTTTGAAACTTTGGGCATATTGGAATCCCGACTCGATCATGTTCTTGCGGAAAGTGGCGTCTTCCAATATGCGCTCTATTCCTGCCGTGATTTGGGCCGGTTCTTCGGGATTTACCAACCAGGATGCCGGACCTGCCGCCTCAGGGAGCGACGAAGCCCTGGAACTGATCACCGGAGTACCACTAAATAGTGCTTCAATGACCGGAATACCAAAACCTTCCAATCGAGAAGGGTAAAGAAAAATACTGGCTTTTTGAAAAATCACGGGCAAGTCATCGTTGTCAACCTGGGTAAAAATAACCAGCTTACTCAATCCTTCTCGTTGTAAAAATTGCACTACCTGGGCTTTGTATTCCTTGCCTTTGCCAATAACCACCAGAGGAATCCGCAGACTTGGTGGCAATATGGCCATGGCTTGCACGATACCCAACAGGTTTTTGCGCTCTGTAATGGTACCTACGTACAACATGAACTCGGAAGGCAATTGGTATTTGGCCAAAATTTGATCGATCAGTTTGGCTGATTTTTCTTGCATAAACCGCTCATCGCAAGACTGATAAATCACTCTTATTTTTTCCGCAGGAATTTGGTAAAAATTGATGATGTCATTTTTGGTGCTTTCACTAATGGCAACAATGGCATCCGCTTTTTGGCAAGCATACCGAAACTTGAGGTCATACACGGTTCGATCGATCAAAGGGTAATAATCTGGACGGTGCTTGAATACCAAATCATGAATGGTAACGACACTTTTGATCCCCGTACTGGAAAGTCCAATTGGCAATTCATTGCTCAAGCCATGATAGAGCTGGATTTTGTGGCGCTTCAAAGCATACCTGATGCCGTAGGAACGCCACAAGGGCCGTTGGTAACGGTTAGGGTTGTAAAGGCTAAACGAGACACTGGAAGTAAACAACTTCGTCTCGGGCTTGCGCTCAATTTTTGGCGAAAAGAGGAAATAGGCGTGATTGGGGTAGTAGTTGGAAAGGTTTTTCAGCAGCGTACGGCTGTAATTTCCTAAACCAGTAAAGTTGTTGAAAAGCCGTTTGGCATCATAGCCGAAGCGCAACATGGAATGGGTTATTGGTTATAACCGATGAAGATAAACGGAATTGCGGGGATTTTGAGGCGATGGGGAGTTTTTTATTTTTTCGGTCGGGGCGCCCCTAGCGGGCGCCCTCTACCGATTGGGGCCGCCCTTCACGGGCGCCCTCTCTAGTTGGGCGCCCGCAAGGGGCGCCCGCTACTTGACGCCTTTTTCTATTGCAGGGATGCCTTTGACCATCCAGTCGGGTTTGGGGGCACCTTTCAGGTAGTACTCAAAAAACTGGAGCATCCGCAATTGGAAGTCCTTGCGGTTTTGGTATTTCGATAGGCCGTGACCTTCTTCGTTGTAATTCAGCAGCCAGGCGGGCTTATTCAGGCGGCGCAAAGCCATATAAAATTCAATGCCCTGGTACCAGGGTACTGCACCATCCTTGTCGTTGTGCATAATCAACAGCGGCGTGTTGACTTTATCAATGAAGAAGATTGGAGAGTTTTCCAGGTACCTCAACGGTTTTTCCCAAAGGGTACCGCCGATTCTACTCTGGGTATGCTCGTATTGAAACATCCGGCTCATGCCTGTTTCCCAACGAATCCCACCGTAGGCAGAAACCATATTGACCACCGGAGCACCAGATTCTGCGCATTTGAAGATATTGGTTTGGGTCACCAGATAGGCGATTTGGTATCCACCCCAACTGTGGCCTTGTACACCCAGGTTTTCTTTGTCTACAAATCCCTTGTCAACCAAGGAGGCAACTCCGGAAATGACTGCATTTCGTGCACTTTCGCCCGGGTAGCCAATGCGGTAAGGAATATCTGGAATGAATACTAAAAAACCCCGGCTGGCCAATTGCGAGAAACTGAGTACGGTACGGTTATATGCTGGCGTGCGGTGCTGGTGCAATTGGTCGGAATTTCGCTCGTAGAAATACGTAATCATCGGGTACTTTTTCATGGGATCAAAACCAGCGGGTTTGATCAACAATCCTTGCAGGTGTTGGCCATCTAGTGCAGTCCATTCGGTCAACCCTACAGTTCCCCAGTAAAATTCAGACTGTTGAGGATTGGCCTGACTGATGGTTTTGATTTTTTGCAAATCGGAAGAGTAAACTAAATCTGGAAAAGTTTGGAAATTTTCACGGGTAAATATCCATCGATCGGCATTTTTGGCTTTTTGTACTTGTCTGGAATACATAAAAGCACCTTGCTGTAAGGGGCGTTTTTTGCCACTGTGGATGTCGTACCAATAGTAGCCTTCATCTTTGGTGGTTTCGTTGGTGAAGTGTAACAACAAGGGCTTCACTTCTTCAATGGAACGTTCTTCAGGATCGGTACGGATGTAGCGCATCTCGATTTTTTCCGCCCGCATATTGGTCAGGTTGGTCGATTGCAATTGTTTTGTTGGATCTAACAACCAGATGTCATAGCGGTCGTAAGCCATCAAATAATCGTCTTCGGAAGTCCATCCAGCAACTCCGTAAGAACTCGGATTGGAAGGGCTATCGTGCAACTCATCCCAAAATGCAGTTTTCTGGTTGTTGCTCAGTTTTACCAAGGCAGATTTGGCAATGTTCCAGGCCATCCAGGCAGTATCGCTGTAACTGAACCAATAAACGTATTTGCCCATTGGCGACAGCGCCGGACTACCGTGGATACTAGTAGCAATTTTTTCTTTTTTGCCACTTTGTACATCGATCAAGTACACATCGTTGAGCGGTTCGGTATCCCAGGTGTATTGCACCAGATACGGCAAATTGGAAACCCCAAGCACATAATTGGAATTGCCTTCGTTGCCCAGGCGGATTTCAGGCAATTCACGATTTCCCAATTGCAATAATTTTCCATCCGCAGTATGCATCACACAAGTGTAGGATCGCTTGCGGTCTTGCTCCAATTGCACTTTTTGCATCGGATAAATCCGGGAATCGTTGGTAGACCAAAGCTCCATGTTGACAATTTCTTCCTCCAAAAGCATGGTGTCTTGTAAAATCGGAGGTGGCGCAATTCCGAAAAACAGCTTTGATCCGTCTTTGGAGAAAGAAATCGTACCATTCTCACTGGGCAACCAATCTTTGGGCAAAAAGCTCGCGCCAGGGCTTAATACCGGGCGGGCTTTTTCAGCACTGTTTTGCCAGTGGTACAACCGGAAAGGGCGAATCCGCGCTTTGGTGGTATCCAAATCCGCCACGAATGCCAATTGGCTACCCGGGCGGTCAAAAACCAGTTGCTTGACATTGCCCTTTTGATCCAGGACTTGTTTGGTTTGGCGGGTTTCGCCGTCGAAGACATACACTCCGGGCTTTTGCTCTGGGTCACCGCCGGTGGTGTGCCAGGCAATGCGGGCTTTGTCCCGAGCCAGTTGGTAGGATTTAACGTAGCCGATCAAGCGTTCTTGCCTGTTTTCCAACTCCAGCAAAACGAGGCGACTGCCGTTTTCTTCACTTTCTTTTTTCCAGACAAACTTGGAACTGTCCTTGGCAGGTTTTTTGACAGGTTCGCGCAAATAGGCCAACCACCCAGACCACTTTTCTGGCATTTGGTAGGATTTTACTGCTGCATATTTGCTCAGCTTGAAATTTTTCAGGTCGTAAACGCCCAAGGAATCTTTTGGCAAATCCTCTTTTTTCACTTTGCGGCGACGCATGTTCATCGTACTGTCGCGGAAAGGTTTGATCAGGAAAGCCAGGTAGCGGCTGTCTTGACTGAAATTGAGGTTTTCAGCACGAGGAACAGTGTAGGTTTTATCGGCTTGCCCATCGTAAAGGCGCAATTCGGCATCCCCTTCCAAAGGTCGGACAATATAAGCTACCCAGCGACCATCTCCAGAAATTTTTGAAGATTCAATGTTTTTCCATTTGGCAATGTCGGCATGCTCCAGCATGCGCTTCGCGGTGTTTTGGGAAAAAACCACCAATGGTAAAAGAAACAACAATGGTAAAAATCTGAACATATTTGGCTTCATTTGTGAGTCCGGAAAATAAGAAATTCCAAGCAAAGTCTGACGCAAAAAATTACTTCCCGATTTTTTGTGCGGCTTTTGAATAGGAAGCTCACTTGAAATGAACCGTTCGACTTCCTATTCAAAAGCCAAAATCGGGAAGTTAATTTTTCTGCGTTACTTGCAATTTTTTTGGCGACGAATGGAACGGAAAAGTAGTTCTAAGGTTTTTGGATTTGGATTTTCAACTCAACATCCAAATAAGAATACCTACAACCCGAAAATAACCATGCAAAGTACATTTACCATTATCCTGGATGCCATCAAAGGCAAAGAACGCGACTACACCACGGGCAATTTGAACCAGGCGTTGATTATACTGGCCATCCCCATGGTCATTGAGATGTTTATGGAATCCTTGTTTGCGCTGGTTGACATCTTTTTTGTATCCCGCGTGGGCGTAGATGCGGTGACTACGATTGGCCTCACCGAAGCAGTGTTGACCCTGATTTATTCAGTAGCCATTGGTTGTAGTTCAGGTGCTACGGCGCTGGTTGCAAGACGCATTGGTGAAAAAAATCCCGAAGCTGCTTCTTTTACTGCCTTTCAAGCGCTGATGGTTGGGGTGGGATTTGGCATCGTCACCGGGATCATCGGTATTTTTATGGCGGAAGATATTTTGCGCCTGATGGGTGCAAGCCCCACAGTCATTGCTACTGGTGTAAATTTTGTGCGCATTATGCTGGGTTCCAATGTGGTCATTCTGCTGCTTTTTTTGCTCAATGGCGTATTTCGTGGAGCAGGAGATCCGGCGATTGCCATGCGCACACTCCTGATTGCCAACGGACTCAATATCATTCTCGATCCCATTTTTATTTTTGGGCTTGGCCCAATTCCTGCGTTTGGAGTGACCGGAGCAGCTATCGCTACCACTACCGGGCGCAGTATTGGGGTACTGTATCAATTGTACAACCTTTTTTGGGGTAAAGGTGCAATTCAAATTGGGCGCAAACTCATCAAAATTGATTGGGGCATCATCCGAAAGTTGATTGAGGTTTCGATTTCCGGGGCATTTCAATTTTTGATTGCTTCGGCAAGCTGGATTTTTTTGATGCGCATTATTTCCCGTTTTGGTAGCCAATCGGTTGCGGGGTATACCATTGCCATTCGAGTGATCATTTTTGCCTTGCTGCCTTCCTGGGGCTTGGCGAATGCTGCGGCGACTTTGGTGGGTCAGAACCTGGGAGCAAAGCAACCCGATCGAGCCGAGCAATCAGCCTGGCGTGCAGGGTATTTCAACACCCTGTTTTTGTTGGTGGTGTCTGTGCTGTGCATCGCTTTTGCCCCCTTGATCATGACTTTTTTTACAGACAAACCACTGGTGATCAAAGTTGGCATCATGACCTTGCGCATACTCAGCCTGGGCAATGTTATGTACGCTTACGGAATGGTGATCAGTCAAGCCTTCAATGGTGCGGGTGATACCCGGACGCCCATGATCGTGAATTTCATTTGCTTCTGGTTGATTGAAATTCCGCTCGGTTACTTTCTGGCCATTATCCTTGATTGGCAAGTCATGGGCATCTGTATTGCCGTCCCCGCCAGTGAAAGTATATTGGCCTTGATTTTGATTGTGATTTTTAGACGGGGCAAATGGAAACAAATCACCGTGTGACGGCGATTTGTTTCAATGCGCTGACGAATAAATCCAATTCTTTGGTACTGATGTACAAATGCGGCGTTACCCGAATGCCATGCACATTGGCCGTATCGATGGCAACGGTGAAGATTTTGTATTTTTCCATCAAGGTTTTAGCCAAATCTCCTGGTTTGATGCCCTGGATGCCAACATTGGCAATGCCACAGGAACGCTCGGGAGCGGTGGGGGTATTCAGAAAAATTTTGGGATGATTGCGCACCTGATCCGTCCAGTAGCGCTGAAGGTAACGCAAGCGGGCTTCCTTGCGCTGAATCCCGATCATTTCATGAAAACGGATGGCATCCTGGATGGCCAGATCGGTAGCTACGGGGTGGGTTCCGGTGTGGTTCAGCTTGCGGATGTCATCATCGGCATACCCCATATCACCGAATAACTGCCAAATTTTGGCAATTTTTTCTTTGCGCACGTACAAGATTCCTGCGCCCAATGGCACGCCCAACCACTTGTGCAAGCTACTTCCATAATAATCGCACCCTAGGTCTGCAATCTTAAAATCAAGGTGAGCAAAAGCATGTGCACCATCCACCAGTACTTCCACATTGTGCCGATGCGCCATGTCGGCTATTTTTTTGACCGGCAGGATATGGCCAGTAATGTTGATCATGTGACAGATCATCAACAGGCGCGTTTTGGGCGTAATGGCCTTTTCGTAAAGGTCTACGATCTCCTCATCTGAGCTGGGATTGAGTGGCACAGAAACCATCCGATTGACAATGCCATACCGACGGGCTTGTAGTTTGAACATATCGAGCATAGCGCCGTAATCCTGTTCAGCCATGACGGCTTCATCCCCGGCTTTCCAATCAATGCCTGCAATGATGGTATCCAATGACTCAGTGGTATTGCGGGTGATGATCAATTCTTCGACCGGGCAACCCAATACCTTGGCCAGGGCTTGTCGGGAAGCAAGTTTGTCATCTCCCTGCCTCGTCCGCATGTAATACGATGAAACCGCATTGACTTTGCGGATGTGCTGTATATAATTTTCCAGAACCTCGGTGGCCGCCAAAGAATAATATCCATTTTCGAGTTGGATGAAGTCTTTGGTGCCGGAGTAGGCAGCTCGAATCTGTTGCCAAAAATCTTCGTCCCTGGCTAAATCCTGTGGATTGAGGTGACTCACTTGAGCAAAGATATTTTCCATAAGGGTGATCGGAAGTATGGCAGCCCCTCCCAGAGTGGCCAGGTTTTTTATAAATCTGCGTTTGTTGATTTTTTCCATACCAGTTAAGTTGGTATAAATTATTACCCTACCGATGGATTTAATTGGTTTTCGAAGTTTTCCTCAATTTACTTATTAGGTTTTGCAACCTTGATGTTCATTTCGTGCTGCAAGGATTGTACAAAGCGCAAACCTGCCGCTGGATTGGTAGCCAAGGGGATGTTGTGCACATCGCAAAGGCGCATCAACATGCTTACATCTACTTCGTGCGCGTGCTTACCTAGCGGGTCGCGAAAGAAAATAATCATATCCACATTCCCTTCCACCATCCGACTGGCAATTTGGGCATCACCGCCCAGTGGGCCACTGAGCATCTTTTCAATTTCCAGACCTGCTTTTTCAAGGTAAGATCCAGTCGTTCCAGTGGCAATCAAACGAATATTGAATTCTTTAAAAAAGTCGATGTGGTCTCGGACAAAACCCACCATGTCAACTTTTTTGGTATCGTGTGCAATCAAGGCAATGGTCATATGGTTCAATTTTCTTGATGGCGAAAATAGAATAAGTTATGAGTTTATGCACCAGTGAAATGGAATGAAAAATAGAATAACTTTTGGGACAGTCAATTGGGGTGGTGAAACACGTAGTGGATCGGGTTTCAAAATCTTCCATCTCGGCGCAACCCAATCCCCACTTCAATGCACCAACAGTACCTTCTTCACCACGAAGCCCCCAGAAAATAAAATTTTAACAAAATAAATTCCAGCTCCTAATCCCCGAAGTTCTGTGTGGATGTTTCCCTTTAACATTTGTTGAGGTGGCAATTTTAGCATAGACGCTCCCAGCGCATCAATAATTTCGGTTGATACTTCTATACTTTGGGGAAGGTCAAAAGCAATGTCAAGCAACCCATTCGTTGGATTTGGGGAGAGGTTGATTCGGGCAGCCCAGGGGTGCTCCTTACTTGAACTCAAGATAACCCTCGGAACGGTAAGGATCGGACTTAGCCGCACACACTGGTTTTGATCTCTTACCTCCAATTGGTAATTGCCTGCACTGGCCACAAGCAAATTTTGGGTGGCACTGAACGGTTGCCCCTCCCGCATCCATTGGTAGCGGTAAGGAGGGGTGCCTCCACTTAATGCCACCTCGATGCCGCCGCTGTTTTTGGAACTGGTATCGGCTTTGATGCTTTTTACGGCAATGTCAAGCGAGTCGGGCTCTTGCAAAACGGCGGAAAACTGCTGGGTACAGCCTGACCCAAAACTCAAGGTTACAGTGTAAGGCCCGGCTTTCAAGCCAGTCCTGCGGCTGCCTTCATCAGCATCCGACCAACGGTAGGCGATGCTGCCATTGACAGGTTCATTGAGCCGCACGTTTAAAACCCCATCACTGCCTCCTTTACACGACACATGGTTTTCGACAACCTCATTGGCCAGGGTAAATTTAGGATAGATGATCAGTTTTATGGGAATGCGCTCTGCGCTAATGCAACCAGCGCTGCTTTGCGTTTCCACAAAATAAGTGTACGCGCCAGGCTGACTTACTCTAGGCAGAAACCTGATTGCGTCAACAGCGGGCAATAACTCATTGGCGCTATTGTACCAGTTGGTAGTTACCCCGGCTTGAGGGGCCACCGATAGCAGCGGGGCATTTTGACCAGTACACACCCCTACTTCTGATCTGATCGCAACTGGCGTATTGGGCCGAGCCAATACTGTGATGGTTTGCTTCAAGGGTTTTACTTCGCATACGCTTTCATCTTTCGGCGTAACGGAAAGCGTATATTCGGTGGTGCCCGATTTTAAATCTTTTAACTCGATGAAAGCAGCCGCTGAACCATTGTTCCAGGAGTAAACATAATCGGATAAACTACCGTTGGTGACAGCCGCGCTCAAGGTAATGGAGCTACCTGGACACAAGGTGGTAGATTCACTGGCCACAAGGCTGGCTGCAAAGGGAATACATTGTTTCTCCTGGAGGAGCACTTCGCTGCGGTATGCTGGAGTGCCCACTGATGTAAATATCAATTTTACGGGATCGCGGGGTTTTCCACTGCTGTTTTTGGCGAAGGATACTCTGAGTTCAGTTGCTTCGGCTGGATAGATGCTTTGGTAGTCCACAATCTTGATGTAATCCACTGCGGGTTCTACTTTGACCCTGAATTTAACATTGGTTTTCAATGCAATCGATTGGGTGACATTTTCATTGGGATTGACGATGAGCTGATTGATGCTGGGGGTAAAATGCCGGGGACGAATGAAGCGAAATGCCTGGATTAAACTTGCCCCTCCAGGTTTGTATAGTCCGTTGGCGGTGACCGCGTTGCCGGGCAGTGGAGCTACATATTCCGGCAGGACTTCTTGCAGGTATTGTTGGTCTTTGTCACTGGTTTCAAGGAGAATAAAAATGGAATCCCGGTCTCTGAAGCCACATTTTTGGGCATCGCCTAGAGAGTCCATTCTGAGTTCACCTATTTTCATTTTTTCCTCACTGGGGCTGGGATCCCAATCTCTTTCATTGGCTCTGGCTTGATGACTCAGTTGTTCGGGAAAAACGTACAACTTGTCGCTGACAGTCAATTGATTGGCGGCAGCTTTTTTATGGATTTCCAGGCTATGCCCTTTTCGGTTGCTTTGCACACAATTGGAATTGAGCGGATCGTACGCCAGAAAAAAGGGTCGAGAGTTGGCCTGTCGAGTATTAATACTAATGCTGAATTCACCATTTTCAGGCGCAAGATCGTTTTTGTCTACAACCACGTAATAAGTCCCGGGACTGAGTGGGAAATCCTTAATTTCTCCGGTTCCACCACCTAGCGAGGTTTGGGTATAATCCAGGCATCCTTTTCCACAAACGTAACCATAGAGGAATAGCCCCATCTGCGCATTGGAGCTAAGGGTTATGTTGACTAGGACATTGGAAGGCACAATGAATTGGAATTCTACATCCTCGCCCTGATAGCTCCGTGCACCGCTGTAACAGTTGCTATACCCATTGAAACCACTACCGCCGATGCTGAAATCGTTCTGCTTTCCGCTGACTGTGCGGGTAATGCTCGCATTCAGTGGAATTGATTCGGGATTGGATTGGCACAGCCCCTTGGGCGTAATGCTAAAGGTATAAGGGATGTTTTGGTTACCCAGGATGACTACATAATAAAAACCTGCGGCACTTGGCCCCAAATCCAGGGTGCCATTCTCAGTAAAGCCCAGGCAACTTGTCTTTGCCGTAGAATCACAGCGCATGATAAAACCACGGATGTTTTGAGTGCTATTGCTGGCATTCAGGGTCAATACAATTGGGCTTTGCGCTTCTTCATTGTTGAACAAAAAAACATCCGCATACAATCTTTTTCCTCCAGATGAAAAATTGCCAAAGGCGTCTTTTACACATTCATCCGCGTACAGTAGAATTGGTGCAACTTCAGAACGCGACAGCTCATTGGAAAATGTAGTTCCTCTGGAGATAAAAGCCCCACCATAATCACAAATATTGGCGCAAGCCTGGGTAAATTGAAGGTCCAGCGAAAATTTATAAGCATCGGCGCCTAAAAACTGATCCACAACGGCATAATAAGTACCAGGATTGAGAAAAACAGTAAGCGTCTTTGTGCCATTGCCTCTGGTGGTACTTGCTCCAAGGGCATCTAGTTTGTCGCAATTTTTGAGTACAAAAATGCTTAGGTCTTTTGGTTTGAGTTCAGCGGGCTGACTTAGTTTTAAGGTGACATTTTGGGCTTCAAACACTTCAAAGGAATAGATTTTCTCAGGCCCGGAGTGGCCAGGGTAATATTTTTCCGGGGCATTTTCTTGCCGAACCCGGTAAAGACTCACTTTGCTTCGATCTTTGGCCGATATGCTGGTGGCTCCAACAAGTGGAGCACGGCAATTTAATGCAGTCGTGCCACTACAAGGCAAATCTGCACAGGAAACGTCTATGGAAAATTCCCCCGAAGTATAAAATTCCTGAGAATCAACAATCAGGTAATAGGTGCTGTTTCCAAGTCGGTCGCTAAACAAATATTTACTGCCCTTGATGGCCGAAGCGGTGGCTTGCGCAAGGCAGGTAATCTCGTAACAGGTTTCATCCACTTGCACCAGAAACAAGTCAAATTCTTTTTTGCTGCTGGTATCTACATGTAAAGCCGCCTGGATGTTGGAATTGGAACCGGGATCAAGTTGATAAATCTTTTCCCGACCGGAAAAGGTCTTATTCAAGCAGCCTGGGTATTCGTCGATCAGGTTGAGGGCGTTGTCCAGGTTCTCTTTGGCCCGGTATTCGCCACAGCTGATGGAAGATATGGAGCGTTCGCAGATGTTGTCTACACAAGTAATTTTGAGCCGATAACTCCCGATGGCCTCGGCCAATTTTGCATCCACCACAATGTAGTAAATGCCTGCATCCAGAGATTGGATAATCTGCTCTTTTCGGGTATTTGAGGTACTTGACGCCAGGCAGGCACCTGCATTCACAGTGCACGAATTCAGCAAAAACAAGTCCAGGTTGACCCCCGTCTCCACAATTTGGAGGGAAATGTAAATGTTGCGTTGCTGAGATACCGTGAATTTGTAAATCCGCTCTCTGCCCAGATAAGATCCATCGGCACACTGGTAATTGTTGTTGAGGCTGGTTTCAAAATCGGTACTGTCCCTGTAGGTGAAGTCACAGGCAATGTTTCTGACTTTGGTGCAAATGGAGGTTTGTTGACCACGGAGGGTGTAAACAGCAACAAAACAGCAAAAGATCGCGAGTAAGTGTAGTCTCATAATGTGGTGTCCTTTTGTTCGCATCCGGGGTTCTGGGGATGCATAAACTTGTAGTTCTCTTGATTAAAAACGCAATTTTGGTGGATTTGTGTTGGAGGAATGGGAGGATTTTTGTGTTTTTAAAGCACGATGGCTTGAGAATTTTAATCCATTAGATCACCGTGCTGTTGGTGATTTTTTCTTCCGAAGTTTTCTTCACGGTTTTTGTTGTATTTTGCTCCATCAAACAACACTTGCTGCAATGGAAGTTATATTGTACAACGAAATCGACTACTCCAAAGTAAAAAAGCAATTTGATAAGGTGTTGACTCAGTTACGCAATGGAGATTGGGCAGGAGCGGAGCTGAAAAAAATGAGCAATACTGGCTACTATCGAGCTAAATTGGACGATTCCAATCGGCTTTTGCTCAAATTGGCCAAGTATGAAGGTCGGACTTACCTCCTGGCTTTGGAAGTGATTTTGAACCACAACTACCGGGATTCCAGGTTTTTGGGCGGAGCTATCATTGACGAAAGCAAACTTGTTTCCATTAAAAAGGAAGCAGAAGCGACTCCCGAAGATTTTGTAAAAATGCCTTACGTCAACCCCAAGGCCAAACATTTTCACCTGCTGGACAAAGTCATCTCTTTTGATGCCGACCAAAGCGAAGTCTTTAATTTGCCTCCACCTTTGATTGTAATTGGTTCGGCGGGTAGTGGTAAAACGGCGCTTACCCTGGAGAAAATCAAAACCCTACGGGGGAATATCTTGTATGTCACACTTTCACCCTACCTAGTGGAAAATTCAGCAAACCTTTACTACTCTTTTAAATACGAAAACGACTATCAGGACATTGATTTCCTTTCCTTTAAAGAATATGTAGAAACGCTGCGTATTCCTACTGGGAAGGAGCTACAATTTCGGCAATTTGACGCTTGGTTTACCCGCCACCGCAGCACAGTCAAAATTCGCGACAGCTACAAACTTTTTGAAGAGTTTAAAGGGGTATTGACCGGGATGCGGGCAGATAAGGCTTATTTGAGTCGGGAAGACTATTTGGCTTTGGGTGTAAAACAATCAGTGTTCCTCGCCGATGAACGCGAACAAGTGTATGGCTTATTCGAAAAATACCTGGCTTATTTGAAAGAAGCCAAGCTCTACGACCTCAATATGGTGGCCTTTGAGTGGCAGGAGTATGTGCAGTCCAAATACGATTTTGTGATCGTGGATGAGGTGCAGGATTTAACCAATGCACAGCTGTTTTTGATCCTGAAATCCTTGAAAGTTAAAGGGCAGTTCTTGTTGTGCGGCGATTCCAACCAGATTGTACACCCCAATTTTTTCTCTTGGTCGAATGTCAAGACCATGTTTTACACCCAATCTGCGCTGGACAATGAGTTGCAGATTTTGCGCACCAACTACCGCAACTCGCCACAGGTCACAGATGTGGCCAATCGCTTGCTCAAAGTCAAAAATGCCCGTTTTGGCTCCATTGATCGCGAGAGCACCTACTTGGTCAACCCGGTTAGTGAAAAAGCCGGGGAGGTGGTGTGTTTGAGTGACAATCCCAAAACCAAGCAGGAACTCAATCAAAAGACCAAACAATCAGCCAATTTCGCGGTAATTGTAATGAGCAACGAAGACAAGGCCGAAGCCGCCAAAGTTTTCCAAACTCCGCTACTCTTTTCGGTACAGGAAGCCAAAGGTTTGGAGTACGAAAACATTATTTTGTACAATTTTGTCAGCCAAAAATCGAAGGAATTTATTGAGATTACGCAGGGAGTCAATAAGGAAGACGTAGAATCGGAGGAAATCCGCTATTCCCGAGGCAAAGACAAAAGCGACAAATCGCTGGATGCCTTTAAATTTTACATCAACTCCCTCTACGTAGCCATGACTCGCGCGGTACGCAACCTCTACGTCATCGAGTCGGCTCAAAAGCACCCCTTGCTGGAGTTGCTCAAGTTGGTTGACAATCAACAAAAACTCAACCTAGCCGAGCAGAAATCCTCGCTCGAAGATTGGCAGCGGGAAGCCCGACGGCTCGAAATGCAGGGCAAAAACGAACAGGCCGACCTCATCAAACAAAACATCCTGGGCACTCAAAAAACACCTTGGACGCCCATTACCCTCGAAGAATTGCCCCGCCTGAAAGCAGAAGCACTCAACCCCGAGCAATTCAATAAAAAGGCCAAAGACCGCCTTTTCGATTTCGCGCTGATGTACCACGATTATGCCACCATTCGTCAATTGGCGGAATTGAAATACCGGCGGGCAGAAAAACCAGAGGCAGAAAGAAACTCTATCTTTCGGCGCTCGTATGCCCAATATGCTGCCGATGATGTGCGGAAAGTAACGGAAAACATCAAAAAATACGGGATTGATTACCGAGATGAGTTCAATTTGACCCCCTTGTTGGCCGCCATCAAAACCGGAGCATCGAAGGTGACCGATTTTTTGCTCAGCAACCAGGCCAAACTGGATGTATACGACAACCTAGGCATGTACCCTTTGTTGCTCGCGTTGCAACAGGCACACACCAATGCAGTGTACATGAAAAGCAAGCTACCCCAGCTCTACAAGCGTCTCCAGCCCGAATACCTCAAAATCAAAGTAGACGAGCATTTGATCAAAATGCCCACTCGGATCATGGAGTACTTTTTACTACAAAATCTACTGGTCAAACAGGCCCTGATCGTCATGAACCGCAAACCGACCGAACACCCCGGGTTTACAATCGACGACGTGCTGAACATCGTGGAGCAATTTGGCCCGGACATAGTGCCTGACTTCCGCAAAAAACGCCAATACGTGAGCAGTATTTTGTCCAAAAACGAAGTAGACCGCAATGACCCCTACAACCGCAAACTCTTCCGCCGCCTGGATCGCGGAGTGTACGTGATCAACCCCGAGCTGGAAATTGCCATAGGCGAAGAATGGATGGATGTGTACAAGATGATGCAACTGGAAAAAATAACCCTAGAGGAAAGCCAACGCCAGGTGAAGGAGGCCCAGAAAGAGGAGTTGAAAAAATTTCACGATGAGCAATTGGCTTATTATGCACGGTTGGAAGAGCGTCGAAAAAAGGAAATGGAGGAGCGTTTGGGGCGGTTTAGGTGGTAGGGGCAAGCCAATTGAACTCAGCCCATCTCTTCTACCTTCCAGTCTTGAATATTTTTAGTTTGACTAGAAAAGTTCACGCCTACCCCCAGCACAGGTTTCCCTTTTTGCCAAAAGACCTGGTAATATTCCTTTTTGCGAATTTGGTTCAGTGCTACATCAGCACTTTGGTCGAGTTTGAATTCAAACAGGTAGATGTGGGTGGGGGTTTCCACCACGGCGTCGGCACGCCCGTCGGCCATACACACCTCGCTGTGTACACTTAGGCCCATGTAGGTGAAGAGCAGGTGAATGGCAGCGTGGAAAAACTTTTCTGGGTAGTGCTCGTGGAGCTGGTAAGGAATATCTTTGAACATGCCCTG
>Ga0247837_1001280_pt1 | contig 53233 bp, 46 predicted proteins | sample LaCtaG_2_FD_187115 | JGI IMG/M metagenome (GOLD analysis project Ga0247837, IMG submission 187115) | Freshwater microbial communities from meromictic Lake La Cruz, Castile-La Mancha, Spain - LaCruzMarch2015_14.5m | ecosystem: Environmental > Aquatic > Freshwater > Lake | place: Spain: Castile-La... | reverse complement strand
GGACGCGAGGCTTTCGCATGTATGAAAATCGCATCTTTTAACTACCAGCCTAGTAATCAAGTCTATTGTTTGCCAAGGAACTATGAGCAGCTGAGGCTTGCTTCCTACAGGGAGACTGGAGCAAGTGGTGTTAGGGAAGAAGGAGGAAACCACTTCCTACCTGCTAGTATTGGCTTGTAGGAAGGCTTCTGACTCGGCAACCCTCATAGTGGGACTATTTGCCTTCAACTAGTAGTCTCCATGTTAGGAAAACTCCTTTAAGCCTTTCCTTCATAAAAGGCCGTCGAAACCTCTGTAATTTCCGCTTTCTCAGGAAAAAGAGCGAATTCAGGCTTCAAAGTGTAGGCTGCAATAGCCCTATTTCAGAGTTATAATAGGGAATTAAGGCCACTCAGAATTTTACGTCCTTATTAGATTATTTTGATATCGGCTGATATAGACTTTCACCTAAATCTCTCGGAATCGAACTAAAATTACCTCATCTGTACACACATATCCGAGCATTTCATTAGGGATCTGCCACACTCCATTATCGCAGATTTCCCCATATGGATACTTTTCAATAGAAAACTTCGCAAATTGCGAGGAATTTGTCTAAATTCCGCACGTTGGGACTGACTTGGCTGCACTTTCGTCTATTTCCCTAGCGTATTTGGCCAATTTAGAGGCTATAATTGCCCTAACACCTAGGGATTCACAGCAATTTAATACTGCAACTACTTTTATATTGCGTTTTTCAGCTTTTTCTCGTACATTTCGCTACCCGTGCTGCTAATTTAGGTCTGTGCTACCTTCTCAGCCCATAATCCTGCAGAAATCACTGCGAATTACTGTAAATTGTCTATATTTCGAGCCACTTTTATTTCCGCCGGGCTTAGATTTCCATAATTATTCAGCCAGATAGACCAATAATCATCTTCTCAGCCTTGGAAATAGCAGAATACGCGAAAAATCAGGCAAATATATCAATAAATTGCGATTTCCCCCTGCATACAATCCTCTTTTAGCCGAACCTCTTATATTTTCTCAGAAAAGTGAAATTTTTATGAAATTTTGAGAAAAACAACCTCATTCGATGTTTCCAACGTCCGAAAACCCCGTACTTCCACCAAACCCTATGTATTTGCGATTGGCTGATTTGCCACAAACTTTTATGGGTTTTTAGGTAGAAACCCTCCTTCGACTTGCCTTATGCCCAAGCAATTCCGCAGAAATACTCCAAATACAGTCCAAAGCCGCCGATATTTTCCGAAGGACACTCTTACCGCGGCAATTTTGAGTTTCCCTCCCACCTTCCTATGAAAAGGCACTATTCGCCTGATTGAAACCAGTCCAGACCAATTCCTCCTTCTACTTTCCCAGTCCCCACCGTCTCTGCCTTCCCCTGTTCTCGTTTTCCAGTCTCCCTAGTATAGCCACATAATTGTTAGCTGCGAGTGAGGCTAAAACCTGCGAAAAGGAAGACTTGCCTACTGGCCCGCAGCCTCGGCCGCTCCCTCCCTACCCGCCTGCCAGCGCCCCACTGCCCTGCCTTGTAGTTTCCGCTCTCTCCCACCCCACAAAGACTTGGATGCTACGACGAGCTAGATTTGTGTTCCTGCGAGGAGGCAGGGGGGCAGGCGTCTGGGCAGGGTGATTACTGGGAGAGCAGGTGCAGGGAGGCAAAGGAGGGGACTGGGGGTCTGGTCGGGAGGGACTTTGGGGGAGAAGTGCATGCGAAGCGTGAGATTAGGTGGATTAAAAACGCATGGAGGGCAAACAAACGGGGATTTCAGCAGGGAAAAGAGGCGAAAGACCAAGGAAGCCTCGGCACAGTGCCCACCAAACGCTAGCTACGAGATTTCCACGCTTAGCCTCTCTAGGCTAGAATTGCCGTCGCCTTAAGTCCGCTTCTCCGCTCGATAAGTAGGCAGACCCGCTTCTGTAATTGCCCGAATAGCAGCTCCTGCCTGAGTTCTGTGCACTGGCGAGTCTGTTCAGACCCGGTCCATCATTGTCGGATAATTCCCAATCATCGGCCACTTCGTCCCCTCTCAGGTCAAAGTCCCCTCGGACGGGCTTTCTCCAGGCCCGCCGCTCTCCTTCTTCTCAGAGTGTTCGCAGACTTGGGCTATCGTGTGGATAGCTGCCCGACGGAATGCGGAGAGGGTAGGCTGCTCCTTTTAGCCGCCACACTTGGCAAATCCGCACTTAGGCTCCAATGAACGGATGCGGTGGATTTGGGAGGTTGTGGAAGTTTGGGTGGGAGGCGGGCGGAGATACCGACTGAGGGCACAGGAGAGCTGGTAGGAGGCAATCACTTTTCCAGGTCGAATCGTGTAGTTGCTCGAATGCAATATTACACGGCGAAAGATGCTGCGGACTCAGGGAGGCAGCGGCCGAGGACCCCACGAAGTCTGAGACCTGCTACTCACAAAGCAGACACTCGGGTCCTCGTTCTCAATACCAGTCCTTCGAAGCATGGCTTTTCTATGGCCAAAGAACGCTATATCTGCCGAAATGAGGCGGACATGGACTGGGGTCAAATAGGAACTACGAAAAAGTCGTCTTTTCTGTCTAGCCTGTCGACCCTACTTCAACCTTACAGCCAGTACTGCCCTTTCACGTCAGCGCTTCTCCTCCACCCAACCTCATGGTTACAAAGAATAAAATGCCAAGAGAGGATTTCAGGCTAGAGTAGCTGAGATCCATTAAGGTGAAAGCGGACTTAGCGAGTCTTAGGTGAAGGGAGTGCGCTGGAACCCTGAGTCTGTCTACGCTTCGAGATTTTCGGTAGTTTGATGCGTTCTTGGGTGACTGGATAGGGGTAGATCCGGATCACCTTGCTAAATGGCCGCAGGTCTGGGTCTTTAGTGCGCTCTACCATGCTAGTCAGTCTCGGAATCTCCTCCACGCTGCCCTCCGCCAGCGCATCCGCAGGCACTTGCATCGTCTGTCTCTGGTGCCTATACAAATGTAACGTGAGGTTCTGCCGGGAGCTGAAGCGAGCGAAGCAGAACTCACACTCGTGTCTCTTGATTCCCAAGTGACAGGTCTTGACGTGACGGCGACAGTTAGGCAGAGATGCAAATTGCTTGGTGCATCCGGGATAAGTGCACGGAACCTTCATTCTTATTAGAAGCCGTAATGATGGGTGGCGAGGACGTACAGTCGAGAGTGACAGTACTGAAATGGAGCTGCGTAAACGGGCTCTTCCGCATGGGGATGGCTTGAGGACTGGAGAGACGTAGAATGCATGTGGCGAGAGCAATACTGGGAGTAAAAACCACCTCAGGATAGGTAGGCTCTTCGAACGTTCTCATTTCGCCCAATCTTGCAGGGCATCTGCACACTTCGAAATATGTTTGCAACCGCACTTATGCACCAAGGGATCCAAGGAAATTTACTCTAAGGGCAATAATGGGAAATGGGAGGTTGCTAGTCCTCTCTAGGCCGCTGGTGCAGGGTAGGGAAACTGAGGATGTGAGGGCTGCCTTGGCAGCGGATTCGATTTGAATGGATTCTTGGACTCAGAGAAATAGTGGTGGTGGAACTGCCGCCAAGTCCACGTCTACTTGGGTCAAATAGCATGGTTTGGAAAATTTGATTAGTATCAATAGCAGCCCATAGGCGAATAGGCCATGTCCGGCTTTTTCCTTTGTGAAGGCGGTGGATATAAATAGTGTAGGCATTGTGCGATTGAATCAGGTGAGGGAGGACTAGTAGTTTTAGATATAGCTTTTTCTGGGTGCTAGCTGAATGTTCTTTTCATCAATATCTCCTTGATTCTAAACTTTTCGCCTTACTTATCCGAAATTCCTGTGAAAATATTTTGTACTTTCCTTGCTTTCGGCCTAAACAATCTGCCTTCGTCCGTCCATTCTCAAGGTCTGATCGACACTCTCCTGGCTCCAAGGCAAATGCATGCCATTTCAGCCCTCCATATATCGCTATTAAGTGCAAAAGACTGAATTACGTCAATATGAGTGAGTATTCGCCTATAGCCGAAACAGAAAGAAGGCTAGTGAGACCCGCTGTAGGTCAGCACAGGTCAGACAAAAATTAACTCCGCAGTGACAGTATTCGTAACTATCAGTGTTTTGGTGGTTTAGCGAAATGCCTCACATGTAGGATGTGGTCCTTTCTGGCGAACTCAGACTCGCTAAAGCTAGGCTAAAGCCTATAATCTAGAAATTCGCTCCATCCTCTACCGAATGGATCATTGGGAGTGTGGGGGATTCTGGCCCGATAGGATAGGGATATAGTCGTATAATCTTTGAGTACGGCCGTAGGTCAGGGTCGCTTGTCAGCTTAACCATAGTAGTGAGGAGTGGGATGGACTGGACCTGGCCAACGACCTGGGCATTGGAAGGGATAGCGAAGGCTGGTCGGCGATGTCGAAACAGGTGAATGGTCAGGTTTTGCTTGGAGCTGAAACTAGCGAGGCAGAATGTGCACTCGTGATGTCTAACACCTAGATGGAAAGTGGCTATGTGTCTGCGGAGGTTGGGCGCCGAGGCGAACTGTTTGCGGCAGTCTGCAAAAGAGCATTGGATTTTCATATTATTAGGACTGCAGTGAAGACGTTGAAAATGGCTGAACTCACTTGCATTAAAGCAGGCCACTTCCTCTCCATTCTCCGCCCTTCTTTTAAGCCTATTGACTCAGAACTGTGTCTCCTCTCTGCCCCTTCATTCCCATCCCTATGATAGCCTTCGCCCCCTTGAACTGATCCTTTCCTATGAACGGCGAAAGCAGTTCTTCTCCGATTTCCGAGTTTTATTCAAGCCTGGATGAAGCGGAAAGCACTTAGCCTCTCACTAGTCTTCAGACCTCCCTGCAAATTAGGGTAATTGGGAAGGACACGAAGCCTAAGTGGCCTAGGCTGATTTTTCGGAATTATGCAATACAGGAAAGCTTGATAGTAGGCTGATCTTCGCTCGCTTGTGGCTCGGATGAATATAAGCGAAGAGATTTGAGGGAGTAGCGAAAGTGTGAAAACTGCCAAGTGGTAGGCGAATCTTTCCCTGTCAGGCTGCACCGCTGCTGATTTGCCAAATCTCAAAGACTCCGACTGATCTAGATAAGTCTTTCAGAAGCAATAGCTGCGGTCACTCATCAGAGGTCCTATACCGTTCGCCTAAAGTTAGGTGACTTTCTTACGGTAGTTCTTGAGCTCCAGTATCAGCGGCGTTATATTCTTCCCCTGGGCCGCCCACTCCTTCAAGCACTGCTCTGCATAGGAGTTGAACTGGTTCGTGTCCGCCTGCTGCACCTCCTCTGCTTGTCTGGCTAGTTCCCCCTCCACTGCTGCCTCCTGCTCCAGCTTTCTTGCCTTGTAGTCCATTTGCTTCTTATGGTAGTGCTGCAACTGCACTGCTCTTTGCCGCTGGTCCTCCTTCTCCTGCCGTTCAATTTCCGCCAGCTCATTCATGCGCACCTGCCAAAACGCCTTGAACTCCTCCTCTTCCTTCTGCTCCTGAGTCTTTTCCTGCGTTTTCCGAGCGATTTGGTGCTGGCGGCTCTTTTCAATTTGCTGCATCATTTGAAGTTTGAGCTGTTCTTTCCGCTGGAACTCTTCTGCGGCTTTGTTCTGCGCTTCTTCGATTTGCCGGTCGAGACGATGTTGTTCGTTGTTGCGGCGACCTGCCAAGTCTGCAGCAACTCTGTCAATGTTCTTCTGCCTTTGGGCCAACTTTTCCTTCATCTTCTCCTCCTCCCTACGTTTCCGCATCGTCATAGCTTCATCCTTCTTCTTAGCGAACTCCGCTATTTTGCGTTCCTCATTCTGCTCCCGCTCCCTTTCCTGTCGTTTGACTTCCTTCAAGTACTCGTTGGCCTGGCCAGCTTCCTGCACTGCGTCCACTGCACGCTGTCTGCGACTTTGTTCCTCCCTGCGAGCTGCTTCCAGGTCATCAAGAGCCTTTTGCTTGATGAGTTCGCCTTCCACCATGTCCTCCTGAATTCGGCGGACCATCTTCTGCTTGCTCTGATCCAACTGGTTCTTCAGCACCTTCCTCACCTCCCTGGTCCGCACCTGCTCCTTCTCCTGCTTCTGCGTCTCTCTCAGGTCATACTCCTGTAACTGCTGCGTCTCCAGCTCCTGCCACTTCGTCTCCACTTCTTGCTGGAAGTCTTGCTTACGTCGCTGAATTTCCAACTGCATGTCGCGCTCTTGCAGGACATCAGAGAGGAGCATTTTGCTGTGCAGAGCTTTGACGGGGTCGGCGCTGTCGTGGAGGAGTTTGTTGGCGCGCTCCAGCGCTGCTCGCCTGGCTTCCTCTTGAATAGCAGCCTCCTCAGCATCAATCTTCCGCCGCTCCATCTCCTGCTCTTCAAAGCGCCGCAGACGCTCGTTTTCCTTCTTCTTGCGAATGGCTTCAATCGTATTTCCCCAGTTTTCCTTCCGCTTCTGGGACTTCTGGTAAAGTCCCTGCCGCTCCCCAATGCGCCGCTCACCTTCCAGCTCCGTTTCCGCCTTGCCGGATATGCTGCGCTTGATCCGGTCGAGTTCGTCCGCACGCACAACTGCCACATTCTTGGCCAGCTCCTTTGCCATTATATCCCAAAGCCCTCTACCCTGCCTATTAACAGCGATTCCAGCTCTGCAGGCTATAGGAAGTACTGCCACTGTAGTGCTCCTACAGCTAAAGTCGCCCTTTGCACCTATTTTAGTAGGCTAAGCTTTGGTAGGAAGTCTCCAACTCGCTGCTTTTCCACTCTTTCTTCTTCTGCTTGCCCAGCAGCTTCCGCCCCAAGGCCTGCGCCGCGCCCAGCACGACTAGGACTAGCACGATGTCGGCCACTATGGTGAGCACTTCGGTGGCTTCTTCGTCTGGGGAGTAGGGCAGGTGGGCGGCGCAGAAGAGCTGCTGGCAGGTGCCTTCACAGGACGGGGAATCGTCTATGCACATTTTGCTGCATTTCTCAGTGCACTCCGCATTCATCGCTATGAGAGAACTGCTCTGTACAGTCTGAATCAAGCCTCCGCAGCCACAGTACCCCACACAGTTTCTCACGTTTTCCGCAGAAAGCTGGTTGAAGCCAGATTGACTGGCAGCCGAGTAGTCTACACAGCTCTGAGCGCAGGAGAAGCGGCAGCCCTCTTGCGGCTGTGCAAAGCTGTAGGCACTCAGCTTCACTTGGAATAGAGCTCCGTCGCTAGTCTGGAACTCGGGGTCGATTGCAGTGACTAGCACTGCGCAGATGACCACACAAACCCAGCTTTGCATATTATGGGCTTGACGACTCCTAGTGGAACTGGGGAAGTTAGGGACTAGACAGTGTTGGTAGGGACTGTGGAGTAAGTATGTAAATGGAGATAGGGAGGGGGCAGACACATGGCTGGCTGGCTCTGTTCTGTTCCTGTCTTCTGGGCATTGTTCGTTCTATGTAGTGCACTGGCTCTATCAACTCCTTCGGTACCTTTTCCGTCTACTACGCTTCCTACTACTATCAGTCCCACCCTGACAACCCTCTAGTACGCACCTGCTTCTTCCCTATATTCCCTATTGCGTGTGTGGTGGAAGGACTTGCATTTGGCTTTGCGATTTACCTATACACCCGCTTTAGCTTCAAATTGGCCTTAGCTATCAGTGGCTGCATGCTAGCTCTGTGCTACATGGCTATTGTAATAACCTCTGACCCCTACATATTCACGATATTGGTGGCTCTGGGGATGGGGTATGGCTCAGGCGGCTGCGGGTTTCTCAGCGTCATGGAGACTTGGAAGCACTTTAGTCCCCACTGGAAAGGCCGCATTATGAGTGTTGCATCAGCTGCATACGGTTTCTCCCCAATGATTTGGTCCTTCGTGTTCAGTCTCCTCTGCAACCCCAGGAACACAGCTCCAGATATCAAGATACACGAGGGAGAAACAGAGTATAACCTCTTTAGTGGGGAAGTGGTGCACAGAGTACCTTGGGTTTCAGTGTCTATGGGCCTGCTGTTTGCGGGGGTGTATAGCCTGCTGCTCATTATATTTCCTGCCAGTCCTGCTGTGTCCAAGAAAGCTTCACTGATGGAGTCCATTGTTTCTCATAGTTCTGATATCCGCCATGCTGAAAGCACATGTCCCGACCTAAAGACTGCTCTGAGGAGTTGGGTGTTTTGGAGCCTCACTCTCAACATGTTTTGCAGCATTACCTTTGGAGTCTTTATCATTAACGCTTATAAGAACTACGGCCTCACAAAGTACCAAGATGACCAGTTGATGTCCTCTTTGGGCAGTGTGGCTGCGGGACTTGGAGCTTTAGGGCGAGTGTTCTTCAGTGCAGCAATGGACCGTATGTCGTTTAAAGTGTTATTTGGAGTTAATATGCTTGCGCAGCTGGTAGCCGTAGCTACTATTTCCTATGCACTAGAGACCAGTGTATATCTGTACGGACTCTGCGTGGCTGTGGGCTTTTCCACCTTTTCCGGCGTTTTCCCTGTGTTCATCCTCGAGTCCAATCACATATTCGGCAACAAGTAAGCGCCACTTAGAGTGGGGTCTTCCGCCATCTCCCTCATAGGACAGTCCTTCACCCTGGCTTCTCTAGCCACTATCCTCATCAACTCCGTCCTAGGCCAGTACCAAGGCTACGACTGGTGCTTCCGCCTGCTCGCTATGCTCACAGCTGTTTCCCTGCTGCTCACTCTCACGTCTCCCAAGCGCTTCCCAGACAAGATAGGCTAAAATAGGTGTTGTTCTGGGATGTGTATTGCTTTTTATTGGGAGTTGGGCGAGTGACTTGATGTGAGTATTTAGCAACGACGGAGCCTGTATCCGAGCCGGAACATCCCTTAGTCCTATAATTTTTGGCAAATCGTATGAATTTCCCCTTTCCATGCCTATTCCAAATCTCGTTCCCTTAATAAGAAACCTGTTTTTGTCCCAATCTACCGCATTTCCCTACGTTTTCTAAAGAGAGGAAAGGACTGCGTACCTGTAAAGACCCAAAAGCAGCATTGTGTAAATGGAGCTAGCAAGGCCCCAAACCCACGGCTGGCTAGCTCTGTTCTGCTCCTGCTTCCTCAATCTAGTGCGTTCTATGTAGTGCACAGGCTCCCTCAACTCCTTCGGTACCTTTTCCGTCTACTACGCTTCCTACTACTACCAGTCCCACCCTGACAACCCTCTAGTACGCACCTGCTTCTTCCCTATATTCCCTATTGCGTGTGTGGTGGAAGGACTTGCATTTGGCTTTGCGATTTACCTATACACCCGCTTGGGGTTCAAGTTATCGATAGCTATCAGCGGCGCTATGCTAGTGCTGTGCTACATGGCTATTGTAATAACCTCGGACCCCTACGTATTCACGGTGTTGGTGGCTCTGGGGATGGGGTATGGCTCAGGCGGCTGCGGGTTTCTCACCATTCTAGAGACTTGGAAGCACTTTAGTCCCCAGTGGAAAGGCCGCATTATGGGCGTTATCAGTGCTGCATATGGCTTTTCCCCGATGATTTGGTCCTTTGTGTTCAGCTTTCTCTGCAACCCTACCAACGCAGAGCCAGACATCAAGATACACGTAGGAGAAACCGAGTACAGTCTATTCCGAGGATATGTAGTGCACAGAGCACCCAGGGTCTCCGCCTCTATCGGCCTACTGTTCGCCTGCATATTCGCCCTGATGCTTCTCATCTTCCCTCCCAGCCACACCCCCTCCACCCAAACCTCCCTCATGCAATCCATCGTTTCCCACACCTCCGACATCCACCACTTCGAAAGCACGTGTCCCAGCCTCAAAGCCGCTCTGCGGACTTGGGTGTTTTGGAGCCTCACACTCAACATGTTCTGCAGCATTACCTTCGGAGTCTTCATCGTTAACGCCTATAAGAACTACGGCCTCACGAAGTACCGAAATGACCAGTTGATGTCTACTTTGGGCAGTGTGGCTGCGGGGTTGGGAGTGGCGGGGAGGATATTGTTCAGTGCAGCGATGGACCATATGTCGTTTAAGGTGCTGTTTGGGGGGAGTATGTTGGCACAGCTGATAGCCGCAGCGACGATATCTTACGCGTTAGAAACCAGTGTATATCTGTACGGACTCTGCGTGGCTGTGGGCTTTTCCACCTTTTCCGGCGTTTTCCCTGTGTTCATCCTCGAGTCCAATCACATATTCGGCAACAAGTAAGCGCCACTTAGAGTCGGACCCTCCGCAATGTCTATCATAGGGCAGTCCTTCACCCTGGCGTCCCTAGCCACTATCCTCATCAACTCCGTCCTAGGCCAGTACCAAGGCTACGACTGGTGCTTCCGCCTGATGACTATACTCACTGCTGTTTCCCTGCTGCTCACTCTCACTTCCCCCAAGCGCTTCCCAGCAGCGAAATAGACTTAAGCCACTTCGCTAACATACATAGCTGTTAGTGTATCTCCCCTATTGGGACATCACTGGCAATTCCCGCATGTTCACTGTAATAGCCAGTGGACCCAGTAGAGCGCAAGCTGTGAGAGGTGCACTCTATTGCAGCTATTGATCGGAAAACTGCTATTTTCGACAAGAATGACCATTTTAGTGCAGCAAAAGCACATTAATATTAAGTGTGTGCATACTAGAAGAAGCATGAGTCCAGTTTCCTTCAAGATAGGCGTTCTAGCTGAATAGGAAATCAGCGCCTTGGACTGAAGTTTGTTGTTAACCAGTCTGATAATGGAGGAGCTGCTGCCCTCCGCTGCGCCCTCCTCCACTCTTACCAAGGCTCGCGCCCTCTGCTGTGCCTTCCTCATGTCCCTCGTACCCCTCACCCAGTGCACCGGCTCCATCAACTCCTTCGGCACTTTCTCTGTCTACTACGCTTCCTACTACTACCAGTCTCACCCTCACAACCCTATGGTCCGCAACTGCTTCTTCGTGGTCTTTTCAACTGCGTGTGTGATTGAAGGCTTGGCGTTTGGTGAGGAATAGGAAGGGATAGCGGTGTGGATGTATGAGAAATGTGGTTTTCGACTCACAGCTGTAGTCAGTGGAGTGATGCTCACAGGGGCTTATTTCAGTCCGCTAGTCATAGGCGATCCCTATGTATTTGCGGCGGCTTGCAGCTTGGGGATTGGGTATGGGTCCGGAGGCTGTTTCTATATGTGCTTTTTGGAGAGTTGGAAGCATTTCCCGACTACCTGGCGAGGGAAAGTGATGGGACTAATAGCTGCCGTCTACGGCTTTGCGCCTATCATCTGGAACAGTCTCTTCACCTTCCTATGCAACCCTGAGAACCGCCCGGCTGATATACAACTGCATGTAGGCGAAACTGAGTATAACCTATTTGGGGCTGAAGTGGCAGACAGGGTAAACTGGGTGTCCGCAGTCCTTGGCTTTTCTATGCTAGGTTGCTATGTGGTGGCTATTGCAGGCTTTCCTATGAAAGATGCAGTCCCTGCAGTGAGTTCGGAAGATCTGATTTCAGCGGAAAATAAGCCTCCAGAGGGACTTTGTCCTGACCTAAACACAGCGGTGAAGACTTGGGCGTTTTGGAGCATGCTCATTAATATGTTTTGCGGGATCACATACGGACTATTCATAGTAAATGCGTACAAGAACTACGGACTGACAAAGTACTCTAATGACCAGCTGATGTCGTCAATAGGCAGCATAGCCGCTGTCTTCGGAGGAATCAGTCGAGTCCTATTCAGCTCCGCCATGGACCACTTTTCCTTCCGCCTAGTGTTCGGACTCAATGTCTCACTGCAACTGGCAGCCACTGCAGGGATCACATATGCCCTGGAGACCAGCCTTGCCTTATACTGCATTTGCGTCTCTATCGGCTTTTCCACCCTTGCAGGCGTATTTCCGGCTTTTATTATGGAAAGCAGCCGACTATTCGGCCACAAGTAAGGAATAGCGTAGAGTCGGCCCCTCTGCAATGTCGCTAATTGGCCAGTCCCTGACCCTCTCTTCCCTCTTCACTATCTTCATCAGTGCTGTGGTGGGGCAGGTAAGGAACTAGTCAGTATGAGGGCTATGTTTGGTGCTTTCGACTAATCGCCCTGATGACTGTGGCTTCTTTGGGACTGACAGTCACCTCTCCTAGGACTTATAGTAGATAGGGAAATATGTAGGAGGGAAATGTTCATTTGGAGGGAATTAGTGGGAAAAGAGACTATTTCACTAATGACGTTTAAAGCCCATATGGCAATTTCCCATCCTGTCCCCACTTCCGTCGCACATACTCCAAATAGGGCTCCTTAGGGCCCAAATAGCCCACAAACCGACTGGCCCTGCCCTCAGTCCTGCCAGTCTTCAGCACCTGTCTTTCACTTTGGCTTGGACTCAGCACCTGAAGCCTCATTTTGCTGATTTTCCAGCCGGTTACCCCTCTGCGGGACTGGGGCTGTAAGGGAATTGAGGAATCAGGGGAGTCGAAACGGTGCAAAAAGCTGTCAATTGGGGAAATAGTCCCTTCTTCCTCTTTACTTTTCCTTTTCACGGCTATTAGCGCCTTTGGCTGCTTTATTTTCCCCTCAGAACTGGTATTTCCGCCTATACTTGTCCCTAGTTCGAGGACGTGCAAAAAACCCGTTTTGTCTTGTTTTTTGGTCTTTTCGCGCATATAGGGGCGGAAAGAGGGTAGGGACTGGGCTGAAATTAAGGAGTGGAGAGGGGGCGGAGGGTCGAAAGCGATGGTGGCGGAGTGCAAATGAGGGGTAATGGGCAAAGAAGGGACAGGCAAAGGGTTGGGAATAGGCGAAATTACCCTTGTTTTTATCACTTTGCCGCTAAATCGCTTGTTTTCGGCCTCTTTTTCCTTCGCTGCTCTACGAAAGAACCGTTTTCCCTTGAGTTGCACCCATTTCTCAGGAATTGACGACTTCCACAGGTACTCCATTCCCCCCTCTCCCTCAGTTGGCCTGATTTCCCCCTTATTCATGCAATATATGGCTGCGCCTTTTGCGCCAGCGCAATTAGCGCATATTGGCTTTGATCTAGTGATGAAGCTCAACGTGGTCAGAGAGCTGGAGAGAATCCAGCCCAGTGGAGGCACTTCACTACTGGACGCTATCTTGGAAAGCACCCGAAGGTTTAAAAAACTGTGTGGAATGCTACAGAAGACGGGCGACATAGACAAGTGGCATCTGTACCACGTGATCCTAACCGACGGCGAAGACACCATGTCCAGAAACCCAAGCGAACGGGTGAAATCCGCCTCCTTGGAGTGCATCCAAACCTCAGGCACCGCCAACTGGCACAACCACGTTTTTTGCATCCAGCCCGGGGACATCCGCAAGAACCCACTTCTCCTTCCTCTGCAGCAACTTTCCGACTTACTGACTTTCCACTACCATACCAATGCTGATGTTGTGGCGAATATGCAAAGTTTCGGGGCGTCGATGACTCCGCCCTGTGCTTTGCTGCTGACAATTGATATGAGTGAATCGATGCAGGACTGCTGGATGCAGGTGAAGATGGGAGTGGGGGCATTGCTGCAGGGCTTGCAAGGGAATAGTTTGCTGGCGGTTACTTGCTTCCATGAGGATGTCATGACTTTGAATGAAGCGCAAATTCGGCCCATGGAACATAAGCGTGCAATGCCCCCACAAGAAATCCTCCCTTCCTCCCGTCTCCCTTCCTCTTCCTCCTTGCGATGTCCCAACTGCTCCGTGCCCTCCTGCCTCCTCTCCTAACTAGTCCTAAGCTCACTTCCACTACTCTCAGTGAGTTCCTTGGAAAGTGAGGGTTCTATCAGCCTGCGGTAGTACTTCTGGGCAGAGAAAAGACCTTTATTCTATTTTGTCTGTCTTCGAACTTGACCTTTCCCCTGCAAGTGGCCTATTCGCCTGTAGTGGATCAAACCCTTCTCCTGAGTCTCCCTGCGCTCTGTCTCTATCCCGCTTCACCATCTCCTCCAGTGTATCCTCCTCCTGCTCCCCTCCCGTGATCTTCCCCAGCGCCTGCGAAGCTCCCGCATAGGCGCGTTGGCTCATTTCCCCCAACTTCGAAGTGACGGACTTCATAGAGTCGCTGTGCGCCACTTCCCGACCCTTGTCGACAATGACAGAGCCTAAGACCTTGGAAGTGTCGTACACACTGGTAGCTGCAGTTTGCAGGGACTCCATAATGCCAGCGTCCCGGACTTTCCCAATAGTCTGCATAGAGAATACCGAACTCGTGATATCTGACGCTTTACTAACTGCTCCAGTGAGTGCGGAGCGGGCGCTGGACCACCAGCCTCCACTCTGCTCCTCTTTGCTCTCATCACTGCCGAAGCCTTGCTGCGCCTGAGGCTTGGGCTTGAACAAATGCTCCGAGCCTTCAACCAGCTCCATGCCTACTTCCAGACTCGGAGGCACTGCTTCCAACTGCTTCCCCTCTGCTTCTGCCTTCAGCATGGACCTGTAGAACTGCGCCGCTCGTGTGGAATACCTGGTCTGCAGACTCATCGTGACAGAGAACTGGTAGCTGCGGAAGAACTCTTTGAGGCGCTTGTTGCCGCCGCAGACCATCATGCGGAGTTGAGTGGGAGTCCTGGGTGCACAGTACCAAGCGTCCATGGTGATGGATTTGACGAAGCTGATGTGCACGCCTAAACCTCGATGCTGTCCTGAGCAGTCCAAACACACATATATTCCGTGAGACACCGACGCCCACTGAGTGCCCGGGCGGTTACAGTCAAAGCACCTCGCATTATCAGGGTCTTTCAGCAGCTGTCTAAGCTGATCAGACGAAGCAGCCGCCATAGTAATGCAACCTAAAGCCACAGCCGCTCATTTGGTCGACTTCCTCAACTTTGCGGTCACTCCTTTCCATGCGGTTAAGTACTGGAGAGACCGTTTGGCTGCTGCTGGGTTCAGCGAGCTCCAAGAGCGAGAGCGGTGGAGCCTCACTCCAGGTCTCAGCTACTTCTTCACTCGGAACGAAACAGCTATCTACGCCTTCAGAGTGGGCGCCCAGTTCTCCCCGGATACAGGTTCATTTCGAGCCATTGGAGCGCATACGGACTCGCCTTGCTTGAAGCTTGCACCTCACTCGGCGGATAGAAGCTGTCACTTCGAGCGATTAAACGTGCAGCTGTATGGCGGAGGGCTCTGGCACACCTGGTTCGACCGGGACTTGACTTTAGCAGGCCGGGTGATCGTGGAAACTGGCCAAGGCCTGGAGTCGCGGCTAGTCCATATTCGTCGTCCAATCCTACGAGTACCGAATTTGGCGATCCACTTGTCTAGCAATAGAGACAACTTTGAGTTCAACAAGGAAAGTCACCTGAAGCCGCTGCTAGCCACTGAAGTCGCTAAAGCTATTGCGCTACCTGCTGCGTCTGAGGCAGGCCTGCTACCGAATCAATCGGATGTACTGATGGCGTTGGTCTCGAAGGAACTGAACATCGCTCCGGCAGCCATCAAGGGCTTGGAACTGAGTGTAGTGGATGCCCAGCCCGCAGCTCTAATTGGAGCCTACGAAGAGTGGGTGTCCTCCGGCAGACTGGACAACCTGACCAGCACTTTCTGCGCCCTGGAGGCCTTGGAGCAAAGCGGCACTGAGGGCACTGACGTGTGCTTCGCAGCTGCTTTCGACAATGAGGAGTGTGGGAGTGATAGTATGCAGGGAGCTGGGTCAGCAGCAGTGGAGCATGCTCTTCGTCGTATACACCGAGCTCTCGACCCTTCGCCGGACGGCTTTGAAGCCTGTCTCCGTCGCAGTTTCTTCATATCTGCTGATATGGCTCATGGCCAGCACCCCAACTACCCTGAAAAGCACCAAAGTGCGCACGCTCCGCAGACTCATAAAGGAGTGGTGATCAAGACTAATGCCAATCAGAGATATGCCACTGATGTGTATGGCGCTGCTGTGATCCGGAAACTCGCCGAAATCGCCGGAATCCCCACCCAAGAGTTCATCGTCCGCAACGACTCCTCCTGCGGCTCCACCATCGGCCCCATCCTCGCCTGCAAAACCGGCGTAAGAGTCGTAGACATCGGCGCCCCACAGCTCTCCATGCACAGCATTCGGGAAATGATGGGCTCCGACGATGTGTTCTACTACGAAGAACTGATGAAGGCGTTCTTCAAACTGCTGCCGCAGGCCACAAGTTCCGCTTCGCTTAATTAGGCTTTCCAATATATGTCTGTATCGCTGCTTTTTCTGCTGCTTTTCCCCTGTGCTCGCAGCCAAACGACCTATTCCCTGCTGTCCAAGCGAATTCCCTCTCCTGCTGAAGCACTGCAAGCCTATCTAAACAGTACGGATTCACTGTATGTGGCAGTGCTGTTGGACCCTGGGTATTACAGCATAAAGCTGTTGATTTCGCCCTGTCCTGTGAGTAATGTGTTTTGCTGCCAAGGGAAGGGGGAGGCGGCCTGTCAGGAAAGTCTAGTGGTGCCTGGAGGGTCGAGTTTGATAGTGGTGTGGGCGTCCAACAACCTAGTAGTCACTTGCGCTAACGAGTTCTCCGACAGTACCGAGTGCGGCACCTTCCTCGAACTCCACCGTCCCGGCAAGTTCTCCCCCATATACACAGAAAGGGTCACAGAGCACTACGCCAGTGGCTTCCAGACGCAGTTCCTCTCCACCAGCAAGGCCTGCGCTGGACTGTACGAGGTCTGGTGGGTCGTGAGGACGAGGAGCGGCAGGGAGCTGCTGTATGTCAAGCCCTTCTTTCTGACGTACCCCAGCTGCACAGAGGAACAGATTGCTGAGGCGGAAAGTGAAGTGTAGAGGTCTGTAGTGGCAGTGTTATAGGGCTAGTTTGGGTGTTAGGGTAGGTTGGAGGGCTGGAAGTGGAATCCGCATTGGTCTAACGGGTATGATATCTTGGCCTTCAACCAGGGGATCCGGGTTCGAATCCCGGATGCGGATCTTTTGCTTTCCAGTAGGAAAGCCGCCAATATACACTTCGAACCATTCAAATAGCCTGAAATAGACACCAAAGTAGTCCAAATAGTCCACTCTTTCCGTAATTTTAGCTGTTTCGGAATAATGCGCCTGGTTATTATCATGGCTCAGGGCGAGTCCACCCTCCAATTCGAAAGTCTGGAAGTATTCGAGGAGCGGCAAGTGCTGTACAACCTTGTCACGCATGTGTACAACCGGCCTTGGAACCATGAAGGCTCGGAAAGACTCAAAAAGGTCCCGACTGCGCATTCTATCCTGGAGTACGGCTACTGTCCGCGGCTGCTGTGGGTGCTGTACACCCTGCTGGCCTTCGTCCCTATCGTGAACGTCCTGCTGCTGATCCTCTACTGCACTTGGCTGTACTACTTGGTCAAGGAGTACTCAGTCGTTATGAGGAATAACAGACGAGTAAAGGAGCCTTTCGCGCTAATGATAGAAGAGAAAGACCTGGTCATGCTCTTTGACATGAGGCGAGTGACAGAGGAGGAATTCGAGCGACTTTTCCCTGGACGAGGACTGTGCTTCCTAGGCGAACAGGTAGTCACTTACTACAGTCCGGACCTGCGCACTGCCTATGAACAGGTCGTTTTGATAGGCTTCTGCACCTATCTGTATGTACTGGCGATGGTGCCGCTGGTGGCTGCGTCTATCGCCATGGACATCCTGTGGTATGTAGGGACTACACACGACTGGTAGAGTATAGGATTAACAGGGAATGCTGATTAGCCAGGCAGAACCCAGCCGTTGAGCCCTCAGAAATGATACGTTACCGCTATATTTAAATCGGGATGCAGACACGTCTAGACTCCAAGCCTCGTCCCTCCGAAGACCAGTCCCTCTCCCTCCTCAGCACCAAAAGCAGCACTTCCAGCCAGTCCAAAGCCAAGCGCTCCCAAGTCCGGCCCAGTCTCCTGTCATCCGTCCTCAGTCCCAAGAACCAAACGCCCACTTCACACAAAAAGCCGCTTTTACGCGTGGACCCGGCCAAGGGACAGAGTGGACAGCCTGAGGTGAAGAAAACTGTACGAAGGGTAGTGCCTGTGCTGGCGCTAGGGAAGAAGGAGGTGGAGGATGGCAGGAAAGTGGCAGGGACTTCGAGACAGCGGAAGTCCAAGGGAACTAGTGAGAACTTGTCGCTGAATACGTCAGTGTCGACGTCGGTTATTAATGCGAGTGAAGCAGTGCCGCTGAGCTGCAATACCTCTCGCCTTAACACCCGCATTTCCGAGCAGCCCAGCACTGCCCGCACCTCCCACTCCTCTAGTCGCAAGCCCAGTCCTTTCAAGCCCGTAGCCCTGCCCCAGGCCTCTCCTGATACGCTCTTCAGCTCCCTGCCGCTGCCAATATCAGGGTCTAAGGCTTTGCAGCTCTTTCAAGACCAGCTGAGTGCATACGAACATGGAGAAATATTGGATTTTAAGGAGGTGTACTGCTTAGGACTGAGAGCGGATAAGGGGAAAATCGCATCCACTGCCTCTACTCAGCCGAACAGCGGCTATGATGACGACAGAGGGGATTATCGAGTGACAATAGGCGACCACATTGCCTACAGATATGAGGTGCTGGCGGTGCTGGGCAGGGGGTCCTTTGGCCAGGTGCTGAAGGTGAGAGATGGGAAGACGCAGGAGTTTCTGGCTTTGAAGATGATAAGGAATAAAAGCCGCTTTCATCACCAGGCAGCTGTGGAGGTAAAAATCCTCCGCTTCCTCACGTCCAAAGACCACTCCAACACCTTCAACATCATCCACATCTACGACCACTTCACCTTCCGCAAGCACATCTGCATCACCTTCGAGCTGCTCACCCTCAACTTATACGACTTCATCAAAAGCAACAACTTCCAAGGTCTCAGTTCCGCCCTAGTGAAGCGCTTTGCGGAGCAGATTTTGGTGTGCTTGGGGGAGTTGCGGAAGCTGAGGGTTATTCACTGTGATTTGAAGCCGGAGAATATACTGCTCAAATTGCAGCACAAGTCCGCTATTAAGGTCATTGACTTCGGGTCGAGTTGCTTTGAAGAGGAGCGGGTGTATACCTATATTCAGAGCCGCTTCTACAGAGCTCCGGAAATCATACTAGGAGTGCCCTACTCCACTGCTATTGACATGTGGTCGCTTGGGTGCATTTTGGCGGAACTGGCTAGCGGCTTACCGCTGTTTCCCGGCGAAAGCGAATGTGAGCAACTATTGTGCATTATGCAAGTCTGTGGCGTCCCTCCCGAACACATCCTCGACCAAGCCACCCGGAAAAAGGTCTTCTTCGGTCCTGCGAATGCACCCAAGATAGTGCCCAACCAGCGAGGAAAGAAGCGATATCCAGCCACCAGGACTCTCAGTGACGTGTTGGGAGGCAGAGATAGCGACTTTCTGAACTTCTTGGAAAGTAAGATATATGCAGGATGTTTCGACTGGGATCCGAAGACGAGAATGACACCTGAGGAAGGACTGGCGCATCCCTGGCTGCAGAGCAGTATCCTGTCTACGGCTCGCAGCGGCAGTTCCCAGCCCCACCAGCACCGCCAGCACTCCGGCCTGCTTTCTCAGCGCCCCAGTGAGAAGCAGCACCCCGCCACTGCCAAGCACTCCGCCAACGCCAGCCTTTCCTTCCTTTTCCCCTAGTGCTATAACTCCCTCTATGGACAAATGCCGCAGCACCAACAGTCCTAACATGCACACTCGAGCCCGCATATGTTCAAGCCCTCCAATTTCTCATTCTAAAAGCGACGTTTTCCATTCACTCCTTACAACAGTGTTTCCCACCCACGTTTGTCCAATTCCCTCACATATCTCCAATTCCCTTTCCCCTGCAGCATATATAAGCGTGCACCGACTTCCCATACTTTCCTTCACCTCCCATCGATTAGGCTAGTAATGGGGAACTGCAGCTTCCAGGGCGACACTCTGGACCCGACGATTCAGCGACCTGCACCTGTTTTGTGCAGACAGCTATTTGTGTATCTCTATCCCATAGGGAAGGGCGGCTTCGGCAAGGTCTGGCGAGTGCAGTTACGCAGCAATCAGCAGATCTTCGCTATGAAGGAAATGCTGAAAACGCGGGTTGTGGCTAAACGAAGCGTTGCATCCGTCCTAAACGAGCGCAAACTTCTCAGTCTGCTGAAACACCCTTTCATCGTGAACATGCAATACGCCTTCCAAGACCTCCAAAACCTCTACCTAGTGATGGACCTGATGCCCGGAGGCGACCTGAGGTTCCACATCGGCAGAAGGAAGAAATTCACTGAGGAAGAAACGAAGTTCTTTGTGGCTTGTTTGCTGACTGCTCTGGAGTACTTGCATGTCAATAGTGCAATTCATAGAGATGTCAAGCCTGAGAACTTGGTCCTGGACAATCGCGGGTATGTCCGACTCACGGATTTCGGCATTGCACGAGTGCTGGGCCCTGATAACGGGCAAGACTCTAGCGGCACTCCGGGCTACATGGCTCCTGAAGTCATGTGCAGGCAAAACCATGGAGTGGCTGCGGACTACTTCGCTGTGGGAGTGCTGGCCTACGAGTTCATGATTGGCAGGAGACCCTATGTGGGGCACAATAGGAAGGAGATCAAGGAACATATTGTGGCTAAGCAGGTGCAGCTCAAGCGTTCGGATATACCAGAAGGATGGTCCATGGAAGCCGCAGACTTCATAAACAAGCTTCTGCAGCGCAAGCCTGAAAACCGCTTAGGCTTCAATGGCCCACAAGAAGCCAAAAACCACGCCTGGCTGCGAGGCTTTCCCTGGCAACGCCTCATGGAAAAGAAGCTGGAAGCGCCCTTCAAGCCTGAGGACTGTGATAACTTCGACCCCAGACACTTAGGCGATTGGAACGACAAAGAAGAACTAGAGAAGTCCACAGGCTCGCAGCAAGACCCCGCCTTCCAAAGCCTCTTTTCAGGCTACCTCTTCGACCCCTCCAGCAAGAGCCTCGCCACTGACCAGACCCTGCCCCTGCGGCCTGTGCCTTGCCCTAAGTAGTAACACACACTGCTGCCCATTCTATAGTCCCTAAGTCTGCATATTATTGTTCGAGGTCTACACCAATGTATTGCTGCCTGTCTTCGCACAGCCAAAGCTGCTGGAGTGGGGGAAACCCATTGTCAGCTCTATTAGATAAAGGGTCCTTTGCTAAGCAGTCTGTGCTAACCATGTTTCGAAGCAAACTTCAATAGTACCTAGTCCTACTGGGTCTCCTGAGTGCTAAAGTTCCATATCGTCCCTCAGGCGAACAGAGAATTCTAGCGGATACACAGCTTTCGCCTGTATGGCTAGCGCCCATAGTTCCACCACTGCGGTACAGTCCTGGTGAGAGGTTCTTCCGTCTGAGCTGGAGTTCCGACTTGCATCCCTGCGATGAACGTCAAAGTGGTACATCAGCTTGCAGGTAGAACAATGTCACACAGCATAATGATAAATCGGTCCTGAAAACCCCACACGTCTGCGACCTTTGAATCACAAAGGGAAACTATGGACATTTGTGCCTCTACACTACAGCACTTGTCCCAACCCGAAACAAATGAATGACTAGTCGACTTGTCACTGCGCAGGAACAGCCGCATCAAATGTTGATCCACTCAGCAGACCTCAGCAAGCCTCGGGATGTCTGCACTGGACAGAACGGGTCAGAGGGATAGTGAGCGGGGAAAGTTCGGCTACAGACATGGAAGCTCCGAGTACTTTCTATGCACTGAACAGACCTTTATCAATGCGCAAGCCGACCCCAACTATTCGCACACCTGTGGCAGCCCTTGACAGCAGGAGCATAAGAATCCCTCGAATACGTGCTTTGAGGGGAGGTGTAGGACTGTTTGATAGAGAGTGAATTGAGGAAGAGAGAAGTAGGTCTACTTCCTCCCAATAAACCAGCAGAGCATAGGTTACACCGGAGGCTTATATAAGTATGAACTCCTCCGAGATGTTTACATTGTTAGGGAAAAGGCGGCTTTTGCAGGGCTCCTAGGTCCATTTCTTCTGCGCCAATCTTATTCTAACTGCTTGTTGCGCAGGCGGAACTGGAATCGACTTGCTTGCAGTAGCCCGACACATCAGCAGAGCAGGCAGAGTTCAAACAAACAGCGCTATACTTGTTGAATAGCACTTTCAATTCATTGCATGAAGACGTGTCTGTGCAAGAACTAGTGAGCCACTCCAGCAGAGGGACAGGGAAGGGCTTCACAGAGACGCCTCCATCCAGGGTATACCCAGGGTTCGTGCTAAGCCAGGCCAGGTAGTCCTTCCAGTCTTCTTCAGGTGCATTCCACGCTACTAGTAAGTCTGTCCAGGTGTTCACTTCTGTGTATCCAAACTGCAGAATTAACAGACGCAACTCACTCCCTAGCTTATCGAAGCTCTTGATACTAATGTAATTTGGCCCGACAAAGTTGGGAAACAAATGATTATACGCTTTGATAACATAGGGTCACATCGCTGTTAAGAGTCGATAGCACTGGAACTGGGTGGGCTGGGCTACCCAGGTGTAGTCAGTAATAGGTCCAGTAACTTCCTCAATGGGGTCAGGTGTACAGCTCGAAGTAGGCAATTGGATCCGGTAGCAAATACGGTTATCAGCTGTTTCTATCAGGTTGGGAAGACTAAAATCGCGGGCATGAGAAACTAAATTGGCCCTTCCAGAGGCATACACTCTGACTCATCAGGGCCGATACAGTCGGAACAGCCCGCAAAGCAAGGTACACATTGGGTCATCAGTGTCAGGAACATAACCTCTCTGACATTCACATATTGCCCATCCTTTAGTATATCTCATAATTCCACCAACAGCAGAACAGCTTGAGCAGCTCCGACTATCCTTACAATAATCACACGTCCGACACGATGAGTGGCAAGTTATACACTTTTGATAAGACGGATCTTCAAATCCAGTTCCGAAGTTGCACACACAGGCAATTCCGTCGGCCGTTTTGGTAGCCCCGGGGCTTGCGCACGAATCACATTGACCCGCCTCAATATTACAGGATAAGCAGGAGCGATGGCAAGGTCTGCAAGGCAAACCGTAGCTTCCACAGAGGAAAGTTGAAGCCGCAAAAAAGTTAGTCAACGAATCACTATAATTATTATCAAAGGTGACCCCCTGGTAGTAGCCCTAATTGGAATTTACGTCGAAGGGATTTGCGTTCGCTGGAGCCATTATTGACGATGCCTTTGTCAGAATAACCTCTTTCGCAAGTCATTGAAAACAAATAATCTGAGTCCTTTCTAAAACTGGCATATCCGTAGCTATTTCCTTCTGCTGAGGCCATTAGTAAAAATACCCAAGTGTTTTCTTGTCTACTGGACAGGGCTACATTGCCCGCGACTGTATGGTCAGTGGCCCCAAATGTGAATGTGGGTGTCCCATTGATTGGCCAAGTTACGAAGCAATCTATGGGATTGCCGTCCTTATAGCCGGTGAGTTGGAGGAGTTTCACATCATTAGAGGTTCCGGACAGGATTTTTACCCAGGCATAGATTCCACCGAATTACTGGGAAGTTCATTTCCTTTTCGATTCCCAAGGCAGGGACTAAAACAGCTGTTCCGTCGTTCGTAACCCCTGTGAGACTAATCCTCTCCATAATACTGGACAACAACAACAAGGCGTGGAAGCTCTCGAGCAGACACAAGCTGAGGACAGCAGTCCAAAGGCCCATATGTTTACAAACTCCATACACACTTCGGCCTCACCTACTAACCCAGCTGATACTTTAGACCATATTCAGCAAGTGCTTCTCTGAAGTGCATTCCCTGCGTGTTTCCTCAGAGCGACCCTTCCTTCCTCTCCAAAAGCCACATGCAAGGGTGTTTTTGTAACTGCCTAATTTCCCTGTGATAAAATTCTAAAACTCCAAGAAACCACTCCAGCCAAATGTGGCTTGTGTCTAGTTCTCGGTCAATCCATGTAATCTTAGCACAGCCAAAAGCTGCCTTCTTAGAGCTGCTTCTCTGACAAGTAGAGGAGATTTAGTATCTTACACACATTGCCTTTAAGACATATGCACAGTTTTATAGCCTCCTTCCCAGAAGCAGGTTATCTGCCGAAATACGACAATGATCCATATGGAAATCGACCTCTCATCCTCTCCATGACTAAAATACTGGGCTGCATTAGTTATGTCCCCGTTTAATTGTTAATACGCCTATTCTGCCAATGTCCTTTTCTCTGCCTCTCCCAAAGGACTGCTTTCCCTTCTATTCATAATATTTAGTTACTTGCGGTAACTCGTTCATCGAAAGAGCAACATTAGTGATGTTTTAGTTTGAAGATTAGAAGTGGGGAGTTTGAACTACCTTAGACAGAGTTATGAGGAATTCCAACAAAGGGTGAAAGCACGGCTCTCATTCCTAATCAGTAAAAGGGAACTTTGCAGGTCTGGGGATCTGCTCATTGTGGGATGGAGAGGAACAATTTACTGAAACTAGCTCAGAAACTCAACAGACCTTTATACATTAGAGCTTGTCTTATTATATGAGAGGGGTGAGCACCATAGCCCATATCTACTATAGGCTCCATCGTACTTGGTCCTTGTCCACGGCTATCCTGGGGCTATCTAAGACCCTAACACTAGTGCTATCACCTAAACCCCAGGAAGCCACTACCAGCAAAATGTGTCTAGAGAAAACATGTATTGCTGCATCAATAGGCAATATCTGGACCCTACTCGTAGCCAGGGAAGCAGAAAATGAAGAGATTAAGGAGTCTAAAGCTTAGGAGCTATCAGAAGTGGTTGGCACGGAAGACCCACTCTCCGGAGTCAGTGTCGTAGGACTCGAACTCTGTACCGTTGCGGGCGCAGACTTTGCGGATTTTGTCCTCAAACAGCTCCGGAGGGATTTCCTTCCTCGGCCTGCAGTCAAAGAGCCGAATCCGCGCAGGCTTATTGAGTCCTTTCCCAATAGAAGGCTTCGGCGCGCCCTTTTCATCAGGATACATAATAACCGCCTTCTCCTCTATCCTCACAATTGCATCAATATCCAGCGCCCGCACATCCGTCTCGCCCAGAAACTCTATTCGCCCGTATTCATTTTGGACGGAAAAAGACCGCACAGCCGCTAGCTCCTCTGCAGACATACGAGCCAGTTCCACGATAGAGGGAGTGGTGGTGTAGCCGGGGAGGGACAGTTTGGGTAGGAGTTCTTTGGGGGCGAGGGCTTTCTGCAGACTGCGGGGTTCGGGCTCGACTAGGAAGTAGACTTCGTCGCCGGAGGAAAGATGTAAATCACGGATGTAGTCGCTATCCCTCAGTCTCGAGCCTCTATACACCAACTGTATCTGTTCCCGCTCCACCCCAGTCACCGTCCCACAAATCCTCTCCTTCAGCTCCCTCACCGTACTCTGTCTCGATATCTTCACCAGCAGTTTCACCATGTCCTCATTCAGCCCCACAACTCTCAACTCCACTGTTCCGAAGTCAGTCACTGTAGTCACTTGGGGACTTCCGCGCATCCGGTAAGTCTCTGACTCGGCCTCGGGATAGGGCTCGAAACGGAGGTTAGAGAAGGCTCTGCGACTGGAGAACATCCCTGGGTCGTTGCGGACAGCGGACATAGGACTGAACAGGGTAGTCGGGGGACGTCTGGGAGTGAGGCTTTTCCGCTGCGGAGCCCAGGAATCCGGCCCGTAAGATGCCTTCCGAACACTCGATTTCCCGTGTTTCAGAGCCCGCTCTAGGGCAGATGTGGGCTCTAAGGCCACGGCTTTGTCGGAGTTCCGTCTTTGAAGCGTCAACACGTCCTCAGGCATACCCTGCGGAAACAGCCAGCCCATGCCATAAGGATCCTTGAAGGCCGACAGCATCGAGGAGTCCATATAGCCCTGGTTCTGTCCAGCCGGAGGAGCAGAAGCCATGAGACCACCAGCCTGCGGACCATATAGAGAGGGAGAACTCTGAGGTATACCTCCCATTCCACTCATTCCGCCCATACCCATACCTCCCATGCTTCCAAACATCGAACTGGGGTTGCTGGTAGGCGCCCCAAAGAGACCTGTGCTGGTGGTGCCTGGATTGGAGAACAGGCCTGTGCCGGGTTGGCCAGTGGCTGAGGTCTGGGGAGGTGCGAGGGAAGTGGCACCTCCGAATAGACCTTGAGTGCCTTGGGGAGCATTCGTTGGTGCGCCAAACAGACCAGACGTAGTAGGTGCAGTCGTAGGAGCCCCGCTCCCAAATAGAGATGTGCCCGCTCCTGGAGTAGTCATAGTACCGAATAAGCCCGGCTTCTGCTGCTGCTGAGTAGATCCAAACAGTCCTGCGCCTCCAGGCTGCGCTCCGAAGGCTGTGGGCTGAGCTGAGCCAAATCCCGGCTTCGCATCTCCTGCACCGAACATCCCTCCAGCAGCAGCGCCGAATAGTCCGCCTGAGGCTGGGGCGCTGGTAGGCGCACCGAATAGGTTTTGAGTAGGCGCGCCGCCTTGTGGATTTGCAGATTGGAAGAAGCTGTTGGTGCCTGGGGCTGCCGCAGTCGCTCCAAACATGCCCCCAGCAGTGGGAGCTGCGCCCATCGTCCCTCCCATTGCCCCGCCCATTACCCCACCCATTCCCCCTGATGCCATCTTCTGCCGTACTCCGTTGTACTGATAGTCCTCGAACCTCAGTTCCTCTGTGGACTTGTTCATGTACGCCTGCATGCCTGTGAGGTGCATCATTTGGAAGACTTGTCCGTTTTCGTGGAGCTGCTGAGCCATGTGCTTGACTTGCATAGTACCCGCTCCAGGAGGAGCAGTACTAGCAGGCATCATAGAGGGGTTCTGAGCACCAGCACCGAATGTGGGAGTTGCAGTCGCTCCAAAGCCAGTGTTCGCACCCCCGAATGCAGGAGTCGGAACTGCTCCAAAGGTAGTACCCCCTGCGCCAAATAAGCCTCCCGGGGCCGCACTTCCTCCGAATCCAGGAGTACCAGAGGCGCCGAACCCACCTGGAGTGGGACCAGTTGCTCCGAAGCCTCCAGGGTTGGTACTGTAACTAGCTGCTGGCTGGGCTCCGAATGCCCCCGGAGCTCCTCCAAATGTAGCGGGAGTCGGTGCTCCGAAGCCTGGCGTTCCTTGCGCAGGGAAGCCGCCTCCTCCGAATCCACCAGTCGTAGGAGCACCGAAGGGAGTGGGAGCCCCGTAGGAAGGTGTAGCACTGGCCCCGAAGCCTCCAGCTGGTGCAGCACCAAAGGCTCCTGGGGCACCAATTGTCGCTCCGCCTCCAAAGCCCCCTCCTGGCTTGCCAAACAAACCTCCAGAGGCCGGAGCTGAAGGTCCAAAGCTGCCTCCTCCGAAGCCACCTTGCGGAGGTGCACTAAATCCCCCTGGATTCCCACCAGCTCCATAGCCTCCAGCCGTCCCTCCACCAAACAACGGTCCTTGTGGTGCGCCCGCCATCTGGCCCGGCTTGGGGCCGAAAGCAGCAGCGGCAGCAGAGAAGCCGCCACCCGGATTGCCTCCGAAGCTCGCGGGAGCTGCGGATCCGAAGGCTGCAGGGGGCGGAGCACCAGCCGGTGCTCCTCCGAAACCGCCTGTACCTCCAAACAGAGGCTGGCCTTGTGGGTAGCCTGCAGGAGCGGCTGCTGGGTTATATCCGAACATTATTAGAATACCAGTCTGAGGACAATAACAGGGAACTGTCAGTCCTATTCTTAGGAATAGGAATTGCCATATTGAACGAAGTCCGCTCCCAGTGCTTTTCTACCTGCGCCTCTGCTTTCCCGCACTGTATATAAGACCTAGACGCCCATCCTGCTTCCCTCTCTCCAATAAAATATGTCCCAATCCCGTCCTACAGCCGAACTCGAGCGTGCTAACCTCGAAAAGCTCGCTGGCGCCCTGCGTGTAGCCAGGGAAACGGAAGAAATCGCCTCGGTGACTAGTACGACTCTGCACCAACAGACTGAACAACTGCATCGCATCCAGCACAAGCAGGACCAAGTGCAGGCCAATATACAGAAAAGCAACAGAGTCGTCACTGGGATGGAGAGCATATTCGGCAGAGTCAAAAACATCTTTTCCAAGAAGCCCAAAGACCCCAAGCCCATGGCAGACCCGGACAGTGACCCGAGGAACCCTGATAGGCCTAGAAGTGATGTGCCAGCGGCAGGGAAGCCTGCAGGCTCTGCCGGGCCAGTGGAGGAAAGCAAGGATCGGAAGCGCTTTGTGACCGCTGAGTATGTGGCCCAGGAAGACCAACTCTTGGGCGAAATCGACGACTCTGTGAATACACTCAAAGCCATGGCCAGGAACATGGGCGACACTCTGGACTACCACAACGAAGTGCTGGACGGAATAGCCGTCAAGAGCGATAAAAACACTGCGGACCTGGGAGCCTTGCAGAAACGTACCACCAAGCTGCTTAGATAACTACTATCTAGAACTCCTATGCAGTTCTACACGGCCAAACAGGCGGCTAAGTGCTCGAAGGTGAAAGTTTCGAGGTCTGCTGGAGCTTTGAAGAGCATGGACGGGTTTGAGTAGAACTTCTTATACCCAGGCGAACTGGCTACTCGGCATCATCAAGTGTCGAGCCTGGAAAGCAACCACGTGCGCAAGAAAACTTGACTTATCCGGCTATGAAAACAACGCATAATCAAAGATTTCCACATTGTCCCAATTCAAAAGCAAATTTTCCGCTAGTCGGCCTGTCACTGCAGAGGAACAGGCTTTCGAACGCTAATCCACGGGTAGACATCAGCAAGCCTTGCACTGGACAGTTTGGGCCAGGGGTACTTGATGGACAGAGTCAATGTGGCGAAGTCACAGATGTATTGATAGTGGGCCTACATTTGAGGCGGGTGGAGTCCCAGCACTGGTGGAGAACTGTGCGCAGTTAAGGGGAGCCGGGAGAAGTGCAGAAGTACGAAGAGGACCTGTGAGTAACTCGCTAGTGTGTACTAGTTGTCCTACACACTCAATATTTGCGGAAAATAGCGTAGAAAAAGGACATTTTGCCTTGTTTTCCTCATATCGCTCATTCAGGCATACGCCGCTATATGGGCTTGTTAGTACCGTTGCATGAAAACAATCTAGCGACTTTATCCGCCACTATATATAATGATATATATGGCACATTTATCGCTATTCGGCTGCAAGAAAGAAACTAAGCCTAAATACCGCGTATAGTGAACGCTAAGGAAACTGTCTATTATCTTATAAACGCCAATTGACAAAATAGTCGATTGTCCTCAAAACGATCGATTTTCCCTCAAAGCGTCCCAAAATGGAGTATTGTTTCAGCATTCGAAATTCAACTTATGCAAATTTTTGCCCTTTTTGGCCCGTGTCCCAGACTCTGTCTCTCCCCTGACCAAACCCACTTATTATCTACTCAACGAGACAAAACTGCCTTGACAGCTGCAGTGAATGCAAAGACCTCAGCAGGACAGGTCTTGCTAACACCCTGCAGATTGTCGGTAATTGCGGCTTCGGAACTGCTATCTGAGCAGTATTCTAGTGTGAATGGTTCTTGCGTCTCCTGTGGGACTGAATCCGCTTCGCTGCCGTCACGAATCTTGTCCATTTCTCTTTATTAAATGCAGGGATTGGAGGCCTTTGTAAAAAGTCGATTTGCATAGGAGCTATGTCGAAAGAATGCTGCTAAACTACCTTTTTCCTGGGAGAAGTCGACATATGGCTTGAAAAAGGTACTAAAGCCCACGCAAAGCACACTTGTGTACCTATTGCAAGGAAGTTCGTGTTATGAGGATAGGTGTTAGGGGTAAGTGGCCTATTTGGCGATAGAGTAAAGTGGGAAGGGATAGCTCTTGGTCTCTAGCAGTCAAGGAATATAGTGATTAGGCCTATTTCCTCTAAATACTCGCAATTACATATAAGGGTACCTACTGTTACATAGGTTTAGTGCGTCTTTAAATGCTCCTTAGTAGTATACGCGAATTTATCCAGGAGCACTTCCACATACACCAACTGCTGCATCTTGCTCCTGAGCATAGCGAATGACCTGGCCTTCCTCCTGCTTGGACCTAGGCGTCTGTAGCTGTGACCAGCTCGGAAAGGTCTGAATGACTGCCCAGTGCAGGCTATAATGGACTAACTACTGCGGTCGCCTCCTAGTTCCTTCATGCTCTCTACGAACTGCTGATGCACTGCAGGGTCACTCTCAATGACTACGGAAGCCTTGGGATTGCCCTGCTTGGTCTCAGGGATGTGCACGGGGATGAGCTTTCTGAAGTCCTCCAAGTTGATCTTGCCGTCCATGTCAGCGTCCGCGCACTCCACCAAGATCTGCATGTCGCCGTGACTCAGCTCGCCGTAGCCCAGGGTGGCGAACACTTCCCGCAGTCTGTCCAGGTCCACGAAGCCTGTGTTTTCAGGGTCGTAGAACTTGAAAGCCTCAGCTACAGGGTCGAAGTCCTCCAACTCATTGAACTTGAGTATGTCATACAGTTCCCGCACCGAAATGTCATTCTTGCCCGCAAGCAGGAACTTGAAATCTCTGCCCGTCATTTCCTTCGCAAACAGCGAAATACGACTCTTAATATCCGCCAGCGAAATGCGCCCATAGTTGTTCTTGTCAATGAACTTGAAAAGCGTCTCAATGTCTTTCTCATGCACGTAGATGCCTCCGTGTTCGTTTCGATGGATGTACAGCTCTGGTGGTTTTCGTTCGTCTTTGGCCTCTTCGGTGGGGGCGGCCCGGGCCCTGGAAGCGTGAATGCCGGTTTCGATCTTCTTGCGCAGGGGCTCTCGGGGCTTTGCTTGCCGCTGGGCGAGGGAGATGGGGTCGCGGGAGTCGGGACTTTTCTCTTTGCCGCGGACTGGGGACAGACTATTGGAGGCTGGCTGGTTCGTGGCGCTTTTCCGCATATTATATAACCGTAGGACTAGCTAAGGATGATGGAGCGGAGGAAGGAGCAGAAGCGCTCCTGGTAGAGGTCGGGGTTGACACAGGAGTGAGCCTCTGCCTTGCCTACAGGATTGGTCAGCATCTTGCCCACTCTTTCGATATGCTTAGACACGTTGTATTCCTGCAGGTAGTCAATTATGCCCGCGTACCATACCACCTCGGAGTCGGCCTCTAGCAAGGCTCTGCTGGGCGACAGAACCTCAGGACAGCTGGAAAGACCCAGTAGAAGGGAGTAGTCCATGGAGCGAATTGAGCGAAGGAAGTTTGTGTCATTGGCGATTTGTGAGTGAAAGTGGTCACAACTCTGTGGACGGAGGGTGAGGGCAGTTTTAAGTCTGAGGAAGTCCATATCTTTGAGAACTTTACCTTTGGCACTGAGTGTTAGGGGCTGGTCGGCAGGGACGACAGCTCTGTGGACTTGGCTGCCTTTGAGGTCGAATAGCGCCTCTATTGGACTGTCGGCTGGAATGATGTTCTCTATGATAGCGAAGTGGATGTCCTCCATGCCTCTCATTGACAGAGAAAACACTCCTAAAATCCTCGCCAACAGTGAGGCTTTCCCCGCTTTCCCCAGTAAATAAGTCATCATTTCCTCGATTATTCTTTCCAAAAAGCGCATTTCCGAGTTACTCAAAGTCTTGATAATGAAGCGGCGATCAAAGGTGAAGTAGATAAAAGCAGAACTACGGCCTCCGTTATTGCCCGAATGCGCCTCCATCGTCGCTGCATTGTGTATAGGACAGAAGGATAGTGCCAGATCAGCCATTTGCACATTCCTCTCTGTTCTCAAACGCTCGAAATCGCTCGGAAAGTGCTCCGTTACAGTCACTTGAAATCCCTCATTTCGACTGATAAAGTCCTCATCAGCCTCGAAAACCTGTTTGAGGTGCTTCCCACTGAGTTTCCAAGTCCTAACATGCTGATTGGAAGGCGAAATTAGGGGCTGTGGAAGGCGGTAGAGCAAATGCAGGCTGAGAAGAGTGGTTTTGAGAGTGGTGTTGCGGACTCGGGAGTAGAGGGCTGCATAGGAAAAGGGAATGGTTTGTGGGTTGTCAAGGGTGTTTACACTGCCTTCCTGTGAGATTTCGCCTAATTCTCGCGGCTCGATTTGCCGGGAAATGCGCAGTTTGGACATGTCTGTGAGTCGGAGAAGGGACAAAATCAAGCCAGAAGCGCAGGCAATCGGCAGTGTAATAGTCTGTGTATTCCTTACTTCCCACTTAGTGCCTACATATCCAATATATGTCTGTGCATGCAGGGCGCGGTCATTCCCATAGTGAAGATTCACGAAATAGCCAACAGCTTGCATTACCAAATAGCCCGGAAAGGCCATTTCCAGCAGGACACTAGTCAACACGAACAGCACCAACTTGGCCAGAATGGTCTTTTGCAGCTGCGTGGACTTCCTGAGTCTCGTCAGAGCATAGACCATTGCGAGGAGTAGTCCTAGTTCCAAGACCATAAACAGGCCTATTGTGGCAATTCTGGGTGGAAAGTACGGAGCAAGGACACTGTAGGAGTAGGTGACAACGAAGAAAAAGCACTTGTTGGAGGATGTGACGCTGATCGCCCCGAAGCAGGCAGCTAGGAGGGTTATCACCATGGCAGCTGCATGCAGCACCACTAGGTACACTGTCTTGCGATGCTTGGCGGCTTCGTCAAAAGGCCTGCTCAGCTTCACCAAGATCTCAATAGCCAGCAACACATTGGACCCCGACACTACCACCATAGCGTAAATCGTGGTCACTGCAATTGCATGACACGCGGGATTGTCGAGCATATGTCCTGTAGCCACGTACCTGTAGCCTGAGTACAGCCAGCCTATATCCAGCACCAGCTGCCCCAGCATTTGCCAGAGGACTAGGTCTCCCGGGGACTTGCGGAGGTAGGGTCGGGTGGAGTAGAAGTAGAGGAGCAGGATTTCGCTGCATAGTGAGAGAGGCGCAAGGCAGCAGTAGCTGATGATCTCAGATATAGTGAAAGGGCGCTGTAGGTAGCTGTAGTCTCCAGCGGCGAAGAGCACAGGACAAGTAGACATTTGTACATGTCACTGAGCCATGCTCTAGAAGAAATAGGCAGTTTCCATGCAGCTCAGAACTTTTGCACCTGCTGTGTTAGACTCTTTTCTAGACTTGGTCAATTATCTCCCCATAGCCAACAAAGCATATTGGGGCCATTGAGATGGAAAGGAGCTATAAATACAGGAAGGAAAGGAGAGCAAGATTTTTCTGTTGCCCGTACTTTTAGTCCATAATGAATTGTCTGCAGGCCGGCTGCTCCAAGCACTTCTGCTCCAAATACAACTTAGAGCGGCACTACAAGGCCCAGCACCTCAAGCTCCGGCCCCACCATTGTCAATTCTGCTTCCGCTCCTTCGCTTCCAAGCAAAACCGCCTCACTCACGAATATCTGCACCGCACTACTCCCCCAGAGTCCCTACTACAACCGTTTCAAGTCCCTTTCCAGCCCTACACCACCAACATCGAGCCCCTCACTCGTCTAGTCAGAAGCAGTAAGGACCCAGACTTCAGACCTTTCTCGAAGGTAGTAAAGGTGTATTATTGGCCTGAAGGAGGGAAGAAAGTGCAACTACCCGCTCTGCTGCCCCGCCCACAGGAAGACTCGGAGACACTTCCTAAGCTTCCTTAGCGGGGACTCTTAGATGTCGTAGAGCAAAATATGGCCATCAGAAAGCGTCGAAAGCGGAAGTCTGCCTTTCCTTCTGCAGAGAGGGAGTCAACGCGCAGGACTGCAGAGGCGTAGAGGGGGCAGGTGCAGCTACACTGCCGGTCAATCGATAGTAGTCTGTATGAGCCAGCGTACCTAAGTTCCAATTCCGAAGTTTATTTCTAGCTACAGCCATTCCTAAAACATCCCTAACACCCTGAGTTGCACTCTGTAGCTGCAACCACAACCGTTTAGGAGTGATTTGTCTTGCTGGAGAACGAAATAGCAGTAAGGCACTAATTTGCAGTTAAACGTTGATTCAGCAAATCGGACATATTTTCTATCGTAAAATTGCGTCTTTTCTTAATCTCAACGAAAAGAACCCGCTAAAAGCGCAAAAAATGTACAAATTTGAGGACAAATGGTGAAATTCGCTGATTGTATATGATAAAAAGAAATGTTCGTGCACAGCTTTGCTTCTCTATGCACTTTACTGCGTTCCTGCGACTTATTATCTGCATTTTCAGTCTTTTCGTCCTACAGAAGTCTCATTTTTCACTGTACAGCCGTTCCTGTAAATGGTGGAGGCGACTACAGACCTCACCAAATTCGAACTGACTGATGACTATCCCCCCGACGTGACCTTAGCCCAGCTCGGCTTCCAGGAGCGCTTTATGTTCAGTCGACAGGAAGACAACTCTTTCTTCTTTATGTTCGGCGTGGCACATTTGGGCCTGTACAAGAGACTGGGCAGGGCTAAAGCCTGCCTACAGGCTTTAGACGCTTTGGAAACGTATGGGAAGAAACACCCGAATGTGAAGGAAGCGGTTGGCGGGGTAGTGAAGATATGCAAAAGCTTCGGTGGTGAAGACTCGAAAAACCCCTTCAACGACTTTTCCCTTATTCCCATACTCAAGAAGTACCAAGCAGTGTGCAAGTCCGCTCTAGCCGCTGACTTGTGGACTGATGAACTGCTAGTGGACACAGTGAGTCAGCTGTTCCAGGTGCAGGTCCTGCTGCTAGTGCACACTAGCGAGGGCTTGGAAGGGATTGCAGGCCTGCTGGACGCTGCCTGCCCAGTCGTCCACATCGAGAAAGTCAGCGAAATGTACAGCGTCATCGTCCCCAACAGCACAGAAGAGCACTTGCACCTCGCCGAAGCCTGCATCCTGCGCCGCTCCTTCCAAAGCATCCTCAAAGCCCGCCTTCCCAGAGTCCCTTCCGGCCGCAACCTCCTCAGAGCGCCTACACTGGTGGAGGGACAGAAGAGGAGTTTGACCCCTCAGCCGAATTCACTCGCTTCCAAAGCCAACACGATAATGATGCCTCTCAGTGAGACGGAAAACGACACATTCAAGCAGAAACTGGAGTACATGACTGAGAAGGAGCGGAATCTACGCAGTTTGGTGGAAATCCAAAACTCACTACTCCGCGCTTTACTGCCTGTTGTCGAAACAACCCAAGCAGCTCTCCTCAGTGCCGGCTTCTCACAAACCCTCCAATCTGCAAGTCAGCTTGCCTCCTACCTCGAAGTGGACTCCAGCGTGTTTACTGACATGCTCTCTGCTCTCCGCAAGTCGCCGAGTGAGGTTGCTGCCCTGCATAGTCCGGAAGTCTGCGCGCAGCACACGACAGCGTTGGTGAACTTGAGGTGTGGACATCTGCTGTGTAAGGTGCATGCGCTGGAGTTGGGGAGTCACTGTCCGTTCGGCTGCTTTTAGGGAGGCGGGCAGGAATTAACGTAGATATATGGAATGATGACTTCTCGCTTCGATTTGCTGGAAATCTATAGAGAAACTATACGTTTAACTAATTACAACAATTTCCTATTTGACGCATCCCTGCTGCCCTATGCCAAGCCTAACACTATCATATCACCTGCGCGCCTTTGACGAAGGCGGGCACATGCATACACAGTGACTTTAACTCTTCCTTAGGGAGCCGGAAACACTGATTAGACTGGGCTGGCGGGCTCACTGAGTTATAGAGAGTGGATGTTCAGAGTAGCAATATTGGCCGCTAGGCCCTAGACAAGGGAATATCTCTCTATTCAGCCCCAAGCCTACACTCTCCCAACATTCCACTAGGGCCCACAGTGAGCCAAGAGTCCCCAAAAGCCATAATAACAACGGCCAATGAACCGCCACCACAAATTCCCTCGGCGCTGCTGCAACTGCCCTCTCATCCTTTCCAACCGAGCACAGTACCTGCTCCACCTCAAGGTCTGCAAGCAGGTCTTTTCCTGTCCCTACTGTCCCCGCTCCTTCGATGTTAACCACATTGGCACACATATCAACACACATGTAGGGAACAGGCCGTATGTCTGTCCCCGCTGTGACCATGTCTATTCCTCGTCGGTGGCTATTAAGGCGCATATGGAGACTGTGCATAGTCAGAAGAAGTGCAGTTTGAGGGAGTGCCAGCAGTTCTTGCAGGCGGAGCCGGAGGAGTGGGCGCATGACTTGATTACGAGTTCGCTGTTCGATAGGTAAGCTCTGATGCAGAGTTAGCCTTTTTGCACCCCCTTCTCCATCATATTTCAGCCTTCCGGTCTATACCAATAGGGTCGTTGCAGGGAGAAAATAATATGAAGAAACCTACACTACTATAGCGAGTTTGCTACTCTCCAGGCTAATGCTCAAGTCCTAAAGACTACACAGACTTCGAACATCCCTGCCCTCAGTCTGCCTTCCAGCAACACTTATATACAGTAATACTCCCTTGCTTGCCTTTTTAGGATAAAATCAACTTTGATTCCCAATGCGATTAGACGCCTGTAATGGAGAAGTCCACAGCTGAAGTCTGAGTCGAGGTTCTCTGAGAAGAGGCAAATAACAAGCCCCTAAATAGACAGTTTACTTGCCACTGTCTAGGACTGATAGACAGGGCTAGTTTATCCGATTTCCCGCTCTTCGCACACTAAGGTAACCGGAATCGCCTAGTTGGCAGGAACCAGCGACTCTGTCAATGTACTCCAACAACACTTTGAAAGACCTATAAGTGCCAGTCTAATTTCTTGCGTGCAGCTCTCTCTGCGAGGGACTCACTAGAGCGACTCTCTGACTAAGGTCGAGAGCTGTATGAGCAACTTCCTTTCCGCGTGGGTGTTAGGGGACTCTGCACTTAGCAGGCTGTATCAAGTGACGTATTCTAAGCGCTGTGCCACTTATCCAATACTTGTATGTGTTGGTGATAGAAGACCAGGTCCGTTGCAGAGGCAGAGTCCTGTCTTCCTTGCACACCAGTGGGACTTCCTAACAACTATGCCTGTGGCCGACAGAGAGCACTACCCAGAGCCATTTCCCCTTCGGCCAATGACAGGTGCAAGAAGGACCTCTGTTTTAGGCCTGCATAGCTGTGTCTACTTCCCCTCCTTCTGTACGCATATAAGCTTTCCCATAGAACGCAGGACTGGAGCTTTTCATGCGGAGTCTTCGCCACTGCCTACCTACCGAAACATCTGGTCCAAGTAGGCAAAGGCTGTATGTCTAACTAGATGGATCAAAGTAGCTTTATGCCAATGTCTGCCTGTGGCCACACGGGTCCTTGGAAGAACTGATACTAGTTTGGCTGTAGTTAAGCTTAAGTTATATGAGAGTAGCGCAGGTCACTAAGCAACTTCAACTTCGCTGATAGGACTGCGAACTCGGACTTAGCCAGGTCCCGCTTTGCAGCTGTTTTCTGGGTCTTACACTTCGGCCTAGATATCCCTACAAAAAGCCACATTTCGCTGGGTAGCGGTCTGCTGGGACTAAAGATCATTTTTCCTTATCTAAAATTCTCAGTGCAAGTTGGCCTTGGTAAAGAGATGGGAAATTTTTGAATTTGTTTCGGATTGTTAAGACTAAGAAAGCGTCAGCTTGCAGAAATAAGCTGGAAACGCACTCCGTGGGTTCCAGAGAAGCGCTAGGCTGAAAATTATTTTAGGTCTCAGCAGGGTCAGGGTAGGCGAGAGGGGGAAATTGTGTGGAGCCTATATTAGATATGGGTTATTGGACCGCTTTCCTCAGCCTGTATCTGCTCGAGGCCTTTTCCGCTTTGCAGATCACAGGTCCTTCAGACGTGATCAGCCTCTCAGGAGCCACAACGGACGGAGCAGCTGTGTTAGTCCCTAACATGAAGTCCATGACCAATGGCAACTTCCCGATTTCTCGTTGGAGTCTTTCGACCTGGGTGCACATCCTGTCCGGCACCTCTGACGACGCGAGATTTCTACAACTTACAGGCTATACGGGCAACAGCGTTGTTGATTGCTACGTGACTTGGCCTACCAATGGAGTCCCGACATTCACCTTTGGGGCCACTGACCATATGGTCGCGGGCAATGTGGTCCTGTCAAATAGACATGAAAGCGCGTGGTTCTTCATATATATGGGTTCCGCCGATGGCACTAGCTTCGGATATGTGAATTTTAGAAGCGATACAAATAACTTGTATTCAGTGAGTTGGACGGAATTGGTATCTGCAACCAGGGAAACGTCAATCAAGGCTCCAGCGAACGCCAACCCCTTCAACGTAAGTTCCACGTAGGGCTACTTCATGGATGTGAATTGGAACTTTGTGAATCAAGGCCTAGTACTCGAAAACCAAGTCAGCCTCACCTTCCTTTGTGGAGTCACAATATCGACTTCAGCCTGCAGAGTGTGCCACCCCTCATGTTCATCATGTGAGCTTGAGGCGGGGAAATGTGACGACTGTGCAGCCGGAGCTGCTGCCACCAAAACTGCTGACGGAGCTGTCTGTGTGTGCAACTCCGGCTTTGGACCTTCTTCTTTCACTGATCGGTTCCATACGTCTTGCGGTGCTTGTGACGCATCATGTCGGACCTGCGAATTTGCGGGGGATGTAAGCCTATGCACCAACTGTTCTGGCGCGAACAGAGTTCTACCGCCATACACTAAGTATGGGTTGTGTGCCTGCAAAGCTGGCTATGTGCCTGAGTGGAATCCTACTTCTCCCTGTGTGCCTTGCGCTCCGGCCGGCTGTCCCTACTGTTCCGGCCCCGATGAGTCGGAGTGCATGCCTCGGGAAGCGGTCAGGCTGCACTCGGCTATTGCAAACGACGTGGGTCTTCCCTACCTGACAGAAACAGAGGATCACCATATATGCTACCGGCAAAAACTGCCTGAATCTGACTGTACACCGAACCCAATTGAGTATATAACTGGATCTATTACTGACTACGCTGGGATAGCGAAGCCCACAATGTTCCAGTGCTATAAACTTCTAGCAGCGCAGTGGCCCTACGTTATCAACGCCTTCAATAGCTTGTTTCCCAACTTCCTCGGGCCAAATCAACTTACTAACAATTCCTATGAATCTAAACAGTCAGCTCTGCATCTGCTGATTCTGACGTTTGGATACGCAGAAGTGAACACCTGGACAGACCTGAAGGCTGCGTGGAACGCACCTAGAGACAACTGGGATAACTACTTGGCCTGGATTGACACCGCCCCTGGCTACACCCTGGATGGAGGCGCCACTGTGAAGGCCTTCCCTGCCGCTCTGCTGCAGTGGCTCACCACTTCTTGCACTGATACGTATTCATGCGTAGAATTGGACATCTTGTTCAACGATAAGAGTGTAGTTTGCGAAGACTCGGGCTGCTCTGCCACAATCAAGGGTTACTGCATGCAGGTCGACGATGGCTCCAACTGCGCGGATCAGTAGAATAAGAAAGGCGCAGAGGAAATGGACCTAGGGGTAGTTTTTCCTCTCCTAGATGAGTTCCGCGCACACTGCTATAGAGCTTTAAGGCTCTCCGACTCTGCTGAAAGAGATGGAAATGGTACTGAAACTCAGGAAATCGGTATCAATTGGGGAAATGCGATACTTTGGGGAAGATTAGTGAAGGGAAATGCGATATGCAACGAATGCTGAAAAGATTTCAACTTGATAACAGAAACCCTGAATCAGACGCTGTTATTTGTCAGATCACGTTTATGAGAAAAGTGACAATTTCGCTAATTTTCCTATATGCACGATTTAGCTGAGTTCGTTCTTACAGCCGAATACCGAAATAGGAGAGTTGGTAAAGGTTAATTTCCAAATTGTAATAGGATTTCGGTGGAGACAGTATCGAGCCTGTTTACATACTGAAATCAGATGAAGGATTCATAGTGGAGTAATTGCTAATATCCATGTAAGGCAGTGGAAAGCGATATGAGCAAATCAAGGTCCAAATGTCCTTTATGAATAGTAGTTTCCCCTTAAAATTAGCGCAATGAACTACTCGGGAGAAGATACTATCCGCCAAATATACATTAATGGGCTACTCTGGCAAGGGCGCCGGCACCTGCAAGTCCTCTTCGTACTGCTGCACCCTCTTCTCCCAGTTCTCCCGGTTCCCTTTCAACTGCGCACAGTTCTCCACCAGTGCAGGGAACTCCACCCTCATTGCTTCAAATGTAGGACCCACTATCACGTCAATAAACCCTATCTGTGACTTCGCCACATTGACTGTATATCTGTCCATCATGAACCCCAATGCTAGTCCCTCTTCCCGCTCTCTATCCCCCTGAGCCCAGAACTCCGCCATTACGAGTTCTGTCCAGTGCAGACACACCTCCCAAGGCTTGCTCGGGTTGCTGATGTCTGCGGAGTGGATCAGCATTTGAAAGCACAGCGGCTTTTCCTCCGCAGTGATAGGTCGACTAGCGGAGAATTTGTTTTTGAACTGGGACAAAGTGGCGAAGTGCTGGGAAATGTCAGTGCTGAGGACCATGTTTATGATTTGTTCTCGTATCCGGGTAAAGTTCGCAGAGGACAAAGAGGCGTAAATGTCCATAGTTTCCTCTTGTGCCAGTGCAAAGGTCGCAGACACGTGGTGGTTTTCCAGGACCGATTTGTCATTATACCGAATAGCCAACTCCGCCTGGGTATTGACCAAGTAGTTGTTGTTCAAGCCAGGGTGCTCGAAGTCGTGGACGCAAGTAGCAATGTACATACCCGCAGTTTCCAAGGGAGTCATTTGCATGAGGTCTGCGGCTCCGCAGACATTGGAAAAGTAGTGGATCGTCTGAGTCACGTCTATGGCGTGGGTGGAATTATGGTAGGGTACGTCTGCATTATACCCGCTTTGCACTCGACTCACAAATCTCTTAAAGTTCTCTATGGGCATTTCCAAGTTGCTGAACAAGTCTTTCATGCGAAACAGCAAGTGCATCAAAGTGAACAGTCCATGTCCATTCGTCACTCTCTGCAGCTCAAACACGTCAAAGTCATTGGTCTCCACAGAGCTCAAACACTGAGTGACATCCAACTGGATACTGCTTTCCACGTGAAAGACAGAGGGCCGGAGACTTGTGGGACTCGAGGAGTGTCTGCGGGGCCGCAGGGTGCCTGAGGCAGTCTTGTGCACAGTGGAGTATTGGTTCACCAGGTTGATTAATTCTGCTTCCTTCAGTTGACTCTCCGCTATGGCTTTGGGCAGAGTGACGATAGTCTCTGTGAGCCGGTCGGAATTAATGACTTCAATGCACCAGGCCAAGCCTTCGTACAGGCTGTGGTTGGCTTGCAGCAGGGGCTCCTGCAGCAGACCGCCCAGTATGCACAGCACTCTGTCCAGCACCAAGTCCACTGTAAAGCCGTTCGTCAAGTTCTGCGCTCTCCGCTTCGCCTTAATTTTCTGAAATTCGCCAAATTTCCGGAACGCCACCGTCAATCTGAAAAGCCGCAATATGACTCCGATTTTGAGGAATCCAATATTGCGGGAGGCGTAGACCAGACTGAGGGCTGCAAGCAGCAGACTGACCAGCACTACCAGCAAGTCAAACAAGTTCCACACACTCCTGATAAAGACCTGTCTAGGACTTACCGCTCCCACCGCATAGAACTTCAACAGCAGTTCTGCCATGAAGAACACCAACAGGACTAACTCCACCACTTCCACGTACAGCACGTAGTCGTCTGCGATGTCTTCCAGCGACAGACTCACGAAGGTCAGGACTGCGAAGGTAATGATGACTGCGAGAATTACGTTGTCCACGCCCTTCGAAAACAGGAAGTCCGCTAGTCTCGGCCGACATCTGGACTCGGGGGAAAGACTGGGAGGGGTGTCGTGCAGAGGGAAGGGCGAGATTTTCCTTTCCTTCTTCGAGCGGAAGAGGAAGTTGGAAGTGCGGCGCATGGCCTTGCTGGAGTCGGAGTGGGAGCGGTTGGAGTACTGCGAGTAGTCTTCAGGGTAGAGAGTCACGTTGTTAGCGCTTTCGTGATGCATTTATATTTGCAAGTGCTTATTAGCAGGATTGGACTCTGGCCATGAGTTAGCGGAACTGTCGAGTGTGGGTAGGTACGTGTGGAGAAGGACTAGGAATGCGCGGCATAGAGAGGGGGGAGCTGCTTTCCGCATAGAAATCATTAGAAACTGGTTGTAGGAAGAAAAAGTCTTCCGAGGAAGGTTCGAACTTCCATCTCCTGGTGATGAACCCAGACGTGCTTCGCTTGCACTATCGGAAGAAGCCAAACCTCTCATGTAGCGCTCTTAATCTACACGCAGAGCACCTTTTGACTGCGGAATTGCGCCCTAGGCACAGTCCTGGGGACAGCCAACTGTCCTTCAGCCTCTTAAGCTGATAAATCAGTCCGAATTCCTCTCAATTCCGCGCTTTTTATCCTCTTTTGGCACTTTTCCCACGTGAATTACCGATATAGCTTTCAATTTCTTTCGGGTTCTTGGCATTTTCTCACTTCTTCCACACAATTGAAGGGATTTGCATCGGTTTCCCTGAGTTTCTTGGAAATATGTCCAAAGGTCCCACCAAAGTACTGCTTTTGCAGGGCGGCAGTAAAATAGCCTTCAAATTTACCAGAATTTGATGAATTTACGCATCGCATTATATGCTGATAGAAGATGTCTACAAATATCTATTTTCAGGGTTAAGGCTATGACCTTTAGATTGATATTGTGGGGAAAGTGGTATTTCTGTTGGAGAAAAAGGGGGAAATGCAGGATTTAGGCAAATTTACTGCTGAAAAAGGTGCTCTGACTTAGAATTATTTCAGGAAATACGCTAAGAAGTGGACTTTAATGCGTAGTGCTCTTAAAATCGGCCTGAAAATAGAGAATTCGAGGCTAGAAAGTGCCAATTGAGCCGATTTGCCTGTTTCTGAAGCCTATAAATATGAGTCATCCCAAGTCCCTCAAGCTGCTTCTCGGCAGTGACCTGCACAAAGTCACAGACGTCCCCGCTACACTTTCAGACCTTCGCACCCTCTTCGCAGGCCTGTACGGCTCTTCAGACCTCGAAATCCAGTACCAGGCCGAGACTGGAGACTTGGTTTCTATTAGGTCTGATGCAGACCTGCAGACAGCCTATCAGTCTGCTCGGGGGAACTCCGCCTTGAAGCTGAAACTGAGCCCTGTGGAGAGATTTGAGAAGTTCGAGCCTGAGGTCAGGGACAAAGAAGGGTTCGGACTGCTGTCCAGCCTCACACAAACGCTCAAATCTGTCTTTCTGAAGGGCAAATCCACTGTTCAAAAGGTCAACTACCGCCGGCAATTCGAGCGACTATTAGTCCTCACAGAGGTGTCTATTGCACTAGGAATCCCTCTGCCAGTCGAGCACCCGGGGGCTGTCTGTGCCCACTGCAAGCAAAGCCCTATCAGAGGCACTCGCTACAAGTGCACAGTTTGCCCCAACTCGGACCTCTGTGATGTATGTGAAGCCACAATTGAGCACTCCCACCCCTTCCTCAAACTCACACTTCCAGAGGAAAAGAAGTCCTCAGAGCCTTCCCTGTTGGAACTATGGAGGGGGGGTCAACGCCCAGCAATGACTGCGATAGAGAGGAAGTATGTGGATGTGGGGGAAAGGACCGCTGGGGAGCAGGTGCTGGTTTCGTGGGTTTTGAGGAATTCGGGGAAAGAACGATGGCCGGAAAAGACGCGAATTGCACATATTCGGGGGCCTATTTTCGCCCCAGCCTGCGAAATCCCGCTTCTAGCCCCAGGGGAAGAGGCGAAAGTCGAGCTGTTCGTGACAGCTCCTCGAGACTTCGGTCTGCACAAGGGCTTTTTCAGCCTCACAGGGAAAGCCAGCTCTCGCTTTGGTGAGGAGTTGGAAGTGGAACTGCGGGTTTCCCCCGACTCTGCCCTGGTAGCCGAGCAACTGGCAGCCTTAGAAGCTATGGGCTTCAGTGGACGCGAGCGGATTCTAGCAGCACTCACAGCCTCAGGAGGAGACATAGCCCAGGCGATCGACGCACTTTCCGCCTAGTCGTAGTGCCAGCTTAAAGGACTGGAAAGATGGCTCTGAGGGAACCTTGTCCGGCCCGCATCGTGGATGATGTGGGGGGAGCCTTCGCTATGGGCTGTGTGGGAGGAAGCCTTTGGTACATGGTGCGAGGATTCATCAACTCGCCGGCAAAGGAGAGGATTCGGGGAGCCCTGATAGCCACCAAGTTCCGAGGTCCGATCATGGGCGGGTCCTTCGCTATGTGGGGAGGCATTTTTCAGCGACCGACTGCTTGCTGCTGGCCGTTCGGCAGGAAGACTCTCCACTCAACTCAGTGGCGGCAGGCTTTGTGACTGGCGCGATACTGTCCAATCGCAACGGCGCTGCAGCCGCTTGGCGGAGTGGTATGGTCGGCGGGCTCATATTAGGGATCATCGAGGGTGTGAACTACGTCTATACAGTGACTATGCTGAAGCAGCAAGCGCGGATGATGCAAGTGATGTCCACTCTGCAGGACGAGCGCATTAGAAGGCAAAGCACAGGCCAGGCGGACTTCACACCTGATGAACTGAACAATATGATGGGAGCCGCTATGAGAGGGGAGGAGCTGGCGTTCAAGAAGCCGGTCGTTAGTCCTAGGTAAGATGAGGTTCCTTCGCCCCTGCATTACTACGCCCACTACTTCCCAGTACCTGACCACTCTAGACTACTTACTCAAGCCTGCACAGCTCCTAGCCTAGTCACAGACTTCGCCTTCTTGATAATCCCTTCACTCTCCGTCTTCGAACTCGGCCGATACGACACTTCGCCCCTCTTTTTGGATATCATCGTAGCGAGTCCTTGCAGCATTTTGGCAGTTTTCTTGACATCCGGACTGAGCATCAGGTACGCTAGGAAGTCTTTGAAGTCGTCAATATCCAGTCTGTCCTGTGAGGAGTCCGCAGGCTTCCCTGTCATTTGCCGCAAAGTCCCTTTCCCGCCTACTGCCAGGCGAATTAAAGCAGTCTTGAATTCCTCCAAATTGAGCGCTATTACCGAGGAGTCGGGTGTCATTTTGTCCTTCGTTAGTTGTCTAAAGACCTGCAAGCAATGCTCCGCAGCCACCAAGTTCGGGGCAATTTCCATCTGCGTGGCGAACTTATTGAAGCCGGTATACTGCAAAGCAGTCAAAGCCAGCACAGGGTCCTGATCAGGCCGAGTAGTCTGTCCTGCAAAGTGGCGGAACAGGACCTCAAGCGACCTTTCGTACTGGCTTAGTACTGAGGAGAATTCAGGCTCAGAGGCTAATCGGCCCAATTGGTCTCTTTTGGTCTTTTCCTCGTCCCGTCGCTTTAGGTCAGTTTCCAGCTTCAGAATCAACCGCTGTTTGCTGTTTTTCCTCAACTCCAATTTCCGCCTTTCCTCGTCCTCCGCCTTCTGCACCGACTCCGCCCTTTCCCTTTCCTTCGCCTTCAGCAAGTCTCCAATTCGCTTCCTCTCCCTAGCCAAGAACTCCTCCTTCTGCTTCCTCTTCGCTTCCCCTTCTTTCTGGTTCCTCGCCTGAGTCTCAGGGTCGATTTCTGCGTTTTGTCGTTTGCGCCATTCTTGGATGGATTGGATTTTGGCCTCGCGCTGCTTTTGGCGGTGCTCGGAACGCTTTTGCAGGTGTGCGACTTTTTCTTGCTGGGAGAGTTTGGCCTGTTCTTGTTCTGACTTGGAGGCGAATTGCCTTTCCTCGTTTAGATCCTTGAGGGATTTTTTAACGAACTGCATACGCAGTTTCCGCCGCTGTTCCGCCTGTTCCCGCTCCAACATCGTCTCCTTTTCCTGCATTTCCCTCATCAGCCTCACTTTATTAGTCATTTGCGCAGCATTCTTCTTATCCTTGCTCAGCAAAACGAGAGACTTCATCTCCACCGAGTAGAGCAAATCGTCCAGCAGGGCTGCGCACTCCGCCAAGTGGGTTTTGGAGTACTGGCCACTTAGGAGTGTGGCTTGGTACTTGATTTCAGAGTCAAAGGTAGGACGAATGGACTGGGGTGTGAGGGAATTCGGCACTGGCTGGGCGCTGGACTGGCCTGCGGACTGGACCGTTAGAGGCGCTGCAGGGACTCCTCGAGCCCTCACCACCGACACAAATCTGAACTGCGGCTCCAACATATGCACCTGAAGCGCCGCAAGCACCACCTCATCCAACACCCCTAGCACTGTCCTGGTCCCCTCCGGAAGCACCAGCGCCTCTGGCAGGGTCCACTGCACCTCCAGTTCCTTGTCCGTCACTTTGCGGTACCCTTCGGGCAGCTGGACAGAGGGGTCTTTGGCAAGCAGCAGGTTCAGCTTCCTTACTATCTCTCGGTCTCCGACCCCAGGGTCTGGCTCTTCGTAGTATTTGAGGGGAATTGCCTTGTCAGGCCCTAGGACTGCAGCGGTGGAATGAGCGTGGAATAGCTCAAATAAGGCATTCACTGCTACGAAAGGCGGGTAATTGCCTAGGTCCTTCGGCGGCTTGGAGAAGATATACAGCGCTTCCTGCACAATTAGGTCCACAAAGCCCTCATAGTCCACTTTCGTGTTGTCCGCTCGGTCAGTCTTCAGACAGTATGTGCGGAACACGGCTAAATGAGCGTCTTTGGACAGGTAAGCAGAGGAAATGCCCTGCTCTTTCAGCATTTTCAGCAGTTCCGCCTCTGATAGCAGACTACTCAGCTCCCCAATCAGTGCATTGCTGGGGCGGTAGCCGGAGTTCCCGTACCTGGCGAACAGTAACTTCAGTATGCGCCCATACTTCCTCAGTATTAACTTCACGCCTTCTTGGCTTTCTGCTGATTCTAAGCGTAAATCCACCCAAATTTGCTCTTTTTGAGGCAGTTCCGCGGCTTCTGGCAGGATTAAGGCGCGTTCGGAGACGGAACGGCTCGTACTGACCTTCATTTGCTCGAATTGCTTCCTCAATTGGCGCTTTTGCCGGTCTTCTTGCCGCTTTTTCTCGTCTTCCTCCCTCGCTTTCTTCATTTCCCTCTCCTCCCTGCGCTGCTTTGCACGCTCAATGGCCTTCAACACCCGTCTCTTGGGCATCCGCGAGGACGCTTTAGCGGGTTTAAAGGGCGCAAAGCCAATATAAGACCGCACCAACGACTCCACTTTGACTTTCCCACTGGTACTGAGTGTATCGCACTGGTCTGAAGAGATTGCCAGTGCGGATTTCTGCTCCTCGTCCTCTGCTTTAGCCAGTATTTCCTCAGCATTGCCAAATAGCCCAAGCACTACTGCCATGCCTTTGCTGAATCTGCCTGTTTCCTTCTTTATTGTGAGGCTGTAGAAGATGAGGAGCTCTTTGAGACGGATGTTGAGACTCATGTTCCTCATCCCTACGACCCTGGCAATCATATCATACGTCATGACTCTCCTCTGTCCGGTAATAGCCTCCTCCGGCAGTTCCTCGCTGAGTCCTGCAATAGCCATTGCGTTGGTCAAGTACTTTGGCACTTTCTTCTGCGCCTGCGCCTTCCTCTGCTTCTCCACCTCCACTGCCAGCTTGAGTCCGTACTTGCAGTACCGGTAGAGGTACTCCTGCAGGGGGGAGGTCTCGATAAACCTCGAGCAAATTATGACAAAGGGAATGCCAGCGGCTTGGCCGAAGCCTGTGCTGCTCAAGTAGACTTTCCCCAGCAAGTCCAGTGCTTGAATTGCGTTCTTTACGTTCAGTTTCGGGTGTTTGGCGACTGTTTGGAAGAAGTCGAAGTCGGGGAGGTTGATTTCGCTGCTGTCTGTGACCTGCATTTGCTTCAAAAGTGGGTCTAATAGGATTCCTAGAGGGATGTTTGGGTTTTGCTTGAGGGAAGCGGTGAAATTCACGAGGAGAAATTCGCGAATCGGCGAAATTGCGTAGTTTTCGACCAAGGAAAAGGTGAGAATTTTGTAAATTAGAGGCGCGTATGCGTCTCTTTCAGTAGTAAACTGGTCCAAAAGGGCGAAAAGTCGACTAATGGTCGCGAACTAGGTAAGAAATACCCGCATAAGGAGTGACTTTTCCCTCAAAGACCGCTTAATTGCAGTCAAAATGCTCTCCGCGACCTCTTCCTTTTCCTCAATTGTGGCTGGAAACCTCGCCCACAGGGTGCACAGCAGTCCAATTGCGGTAAAGCGGCCGTCCACTGGCTTTTTTCCTTCTCCTTCCGTCTCTTTGAGGGTGAATCCCACCCAGAAGTCCACAGTTTCACTGGCTATCAGCTCTTCCTTGGCAGCTTTCAGCTCGCAGAGAGGGGAAATGGCTTCGTCGATGGCAGCGAGGTAGGCACTGTTGTCCTCGAGGTAGTGGCGGTACAGGACTGTGAGTACGTGCATTAGGTTGCCCTGACTGAACTCAGCCAATACCGCGATTATTGCGTATTTCACGTCCACACCAAAGCGACTGCAGGCGAGTATGCACGCATCCACACCTCCGCCCTCTCTCGCAAACCACTACATAGCACTTACTTCCCAGGCCGCAGACTGCAGGCCTCTCTCCTGCAACTCCCTGCCCAGTCGGCCGAAGACTCTGCAAGTCCACTGTGCAGCTTCCAAGCTGCGAGACAGGAAGCCGGGGCGCAGGGTGGAGAGGAGCAGACTCACTGAGCCGTTCACCTCTTCCTTCACCATTAGGCCCAGGAGATGCTTCAACGCTGCGAAGACCGCCTGGTACCAAGCAACCACGGGCTCGTATTGGCCCTTCAGTCCCTTCACTATGATGTGCGCCAAGTACTTCCCTCCCTGTGTCATCAGGCCAGCTGCTTGTTTCGGCTTCAAACTGAAGTGCTGGCTGAAGGACACAATTAGAAACTCCAGGCAAGACTTGGTCGCAGTGAGAGCCTTCATAGGGTCGATGGATTCGATGAAGAGAGCGCCATCAGGACCAGCGCGGGCTCTCTGCACCTTCGGATTGCCAGCAAACAGAGTGTCAGTTTCTCCCTGCATTGGAATTATTGAACAAAGAGTCAGTGACTAGTAAGGAAGACTGCGGATTTACTGAATTGATAGAGGCTGGAACTTACTGTTAAGCGAAAAACAGGCTTTTCCTGATTCGGAATTCACTATAGAACTAAAAAAGGGCTTCCTTACAGTCCACTGTAGCATCTGGAATGGAGCAGGAAAGCCCTAAAGACCTAGCGAAACTAGGGAAAAGATACAGATTGAGAGGTCAATTACAGGGAAATAACTGCCCTGTAGCCGATTTCTGGCCAAAATAGCGGACTTTCACGAATATATTCCTTTAGTTTAAAAGGCCGCAACTGTCCTCTGCCTATCTATCCGCCGCTCCACTGTTGATATTAGCCATTTTCCTGCCTTCACCCCTTTCCCAGGCAAACGTCTGCCTCCCAAGCAAACCAACCTGCACTAAGCCGACTAATATAGGCTACCAAGGAAATGAGTCCCTCTTCTATTGCCTGTATTCCAGAAGCCAGCCATCTATTGAATCAGAAAGGCGGCAAACTCCCAAATTGCCCACAGCCCAATAGTCCTTTCGCCTCCCAGATGTCACCTCTATTCCAAATTCAGACCTTAGGGGGGAAAAGCCGCACTGGGAGCCTTTATGCGCATTAAATCTATAAACTTTGCCAATGCGCCCTAGCTTGCCCACTGCCCGGCCTCGCCCTATGGCCCTCTCCCTCGAAAACAGCCTGTCCACCCTTCGTTCGCTCCCTTCCCGGCCTCGTTTCGTCCTCAAGCGTTTCCACTCCAACTCCCCTGAAGCCTACCAAGAAGCCTGCATGCACCAAATCGCCTCCCAAGTGACAATCGGAGTCGTGGCTTTTGAGGCAGTGGATATGGAGGATGGACGGCTGGGCATAGTGATGGAGCGGTGCCAGAACAGGAATGTAGCGCAGGTGCGCAGTGCCCAGGGAAGTGAGCGGTCGGCGGAGGTGGATCTACTGCGGATTCTCATGGAAATGATGGAAATTGTGAAGAAATTGCACCATGCGGGAATCGCACATGGCAATTTGGAGCTTGGGAATTGGCTAATAAGCCAGAGGAACTGTTTGCGACTGACTGATTTCGGCAGTGCTGTGCATATTGCAGTGTCTGATATAGCCGCAAAACCACTGTTTGACCCGAGAAACAGTTCATTTCAGAAAGACATTCTCCAGCTGGGCAGAAACCTATGCGAATTGGCTTTCAATAGACCCTGTCGATACACTGAAGACACCCCAAGAGACCTGCTGCATGATGCCGTTTCTAAGAAAACTCACGACTATGGGTATTCAGAGGACCTGTCGATGCTAATTTGTGCGCTTATAGAGCGGAGTATGACGCTAACAGAGTCCATTGCCTTCGCGAAAACTGCCCTGAGAAGGTACTTGAGATAGTAACTTATCGTAACGCTAGGTCTGGAGTCGGTACTTGATGCGGTCGACTAGGGCTTGGACGCTCATAGAGCTGTCTACACCCAGTACTTCTCTGCTGTACTGCCTACTTCTCACCTGCAATAGTCCCTTCATCTCATGCACGAAGAGGAACACCTGGTTCATCACCTGCCTCACCTCCTCCTCCTGCCCCACCTCAAACAGCGTCCTGAAGTGCTCCAGCCCTCCAGTTCCCTTGCCCACCTTCACAGTCCTGAGCTGTCTAGCACTCACCATGTCCTGGAAGTCGCAGTTGGGGTCGAGGTGGAGACAGTGGCAGAGCTGTGCCTTCTGAGAAATCCAGCTTTCCCACTGGACTGCCTTTTGCTTCCAAGTCTTTATAGTGGGTAAAATGCTTTCCACTGAGTTGGCTTCGCCGGTTAGGACTTCAGCACTTATTGCCTTTATGAAGGTTTCCAGGCCGGGAAGTGCCCTTATCACTTGCTGCATTTTGCGAAGGGCGATTGGGAGCTGCTTGTCGCTTTTTAGCTGCAGGATGTCGAGCGCTTGTATGAGCACGTCTGAACTCCCGTCCTTGCGGCTGGAGTAGGACTTCAACCGCTCGTTTTCCTCGATGACAGCGGAGAACTGTTTCTCCATCGTCTCAATTTCTCGATTTCTGGCGTCAATTTGGCTCTTTAGCTCCTTTACAAGGACTGCATTCGCCCTTGCTTCGGCCTTGCCCGGCTCCGGACTGCTATTCCTTTTCTTCCTATCCTCATACGCCCCTATCAGTCCCAATACTTTCCCATCTCTCCCTGTCTTCGGCTCCCTCTTGAAGTACTGTCTGAATATCGCTTTGTCCCTTTCGGAGCCTTCCACAGGCCTGGAGTCCTCCTCAGTGTACTCTCGAAGTTGGTCTTTGAGCTGCCTGATCAGCTCTTCGCGCTGCTTTAGGAGGGATTGGACGGAGTCGAGCTTCGCTGCTAGGGCGGAAACTTGCCTTTCTAGGTCTCTTTTGGAGCGGTCGATATCGGAGTTGTCCCTTTGCAGGGTTGATTTTTCCTCATTTATACGCGATTTAAGCAGTGCAATTTCCTCTCTATACCCCGCAGAATCAGTCCTTTGCTCCTTTATGGTCTGTTCCGCCTTGCCCAAGTCTTCCACACATCGCTCGAAATCCGCCAATACGTCCTTCATCGTCTCGCAAAGAGTACCCAGGTCCGCCACTTCCCCGCTGTCCTCCCGTAGCTGCAGGGCGCGGAAGCCTTGCGAGGCCAGCATCTCATTTACGTATTTCCAGCCTGAATTCGCCAAGTAATTCTCTACCGGTTGCTTCTTGCTCGTGGGAGGAGGGAGAAGCCTGGGAGCCATAATGCCAAAGGAGTCGGATTTGAGGGTCGAAGAGAGGTCAATAGGCGGGATATTGGCAGGAACTGTCCCCTTCACCGGCCGTTTGCCCGGTACAGCCAAATACCCCTCCTCCCTAGGCTCCGCAGGGAACCTCGACGTTTCCTTGGCCTCTGGTCCCAGGCTGCCCTCTGTCTGGTACTTCTCCTGCTCAGCTGCGCTCTGGTCGAAGTCGGGTAGCATTTCTTCCGATAGGTGTCGACTGCTCATCAGGTCTTCCAGTTCTTTGGAGAGTTTCTGCACTTCCGCTTGCAGTTTGGCGGATTCTTGCTCGATTTCGAAGGCGTCGTCGTCTGCTTTGTCGGAGAAATCGGAGTGGGGGGAGGACCGGGCGCTGGAGGCGGACTGAGTAGCGCTCATTATATGGCAGATAGAATGGTAGGCAGCCTATCCCAGAGTCAGCCCTCCCTATGCAGAGTCACGGCTCTCAGTACAGACACAGAACAGGGAGATGTGCTAGGCTGCTTTACTAGTGCAGGCCCTAATTAGACCCAACCGTGTCTCTATTTAGCATAAAAGTGCCTGAAATCGCCCAGGAAAAGAGATGATTGGAGCATTTACCCCTAATTTGTCTACTGTTGGCCGAAATCCGACCGATCCTCTGTGTGCTTTTTCGCTATATTCGAACCCGTTTTCCTCAAAATCATGCCAAAGTTAGTAGTGACCGTGCACTTCTGTTTGCTAAACTCCAGCAATACAGCTTTGACCTTGATATATATGCCTATCCCTCCTGCAATAGAGGGCACTGTAGTGGACACATAGATACACGCTGTAAGAACTGTGGTCACTGTCTTGGAGTGACTGGGGGACAGGTCGAAGTTGTAGACCAAGACTAGAGCGAATATCAGCCAGACTGCGGTTTCCGTTATTGTCACTGTGAGTCCTTCGAGTCGGTCTAGAAAAGGCCGGTACTTGAATAGGAAAAGGACTGTTAGTAGGGAGTGGATGTGGAATATGACTGCTTGGGCGATGGGGTAGTCGCTGAAGAATACCAATGTGAGTGCGTAAATCAGTCTTCTGAGTATGAATAGAAAGTGATACAGGAGACTAATGCAGCCTTTGCTGTTCTTTTGCCCATCGTATAGAAACTTCCAGGAGGAAATAGCTGAAAAGTCTTTGGAAGTGACGGCAGTCTCGTGTTTGAGAGCCAAATGGAGCAAAGCAAAAGGCAAAATCCAACTTGCAGCCATCACAAAAAAGGCCAACAGCGAGTCTAGAGCAGCTATCCAGGTGTCAAAGTCAGGCTGCTTCACACGCAAATAAGCAGCAATGCTGATGTCCAGGTAACTCAGTTCCCAGTGCATTACTAGGTTCCTCCAGCGATATCCCGCCAACATTTGAGTGAAATAGGATTGAATGCGAGGGTATTTGGACTTCGAAAGCAGCCATGCTGTCACCAAACTGAAAGCATTAAACAGCATTATCAGTAGGAGAATACGAGCATTTGAAAGGAAAGAAGCCGAGGCAAAGCCGTAATTTTGTGCAAATGCTGGCGCAGAGTTGTCTGAGTCCATTATACTCACATCAGTAATATATGGAAAAGCGAAGAAGTTCTGAATATTCATCGACACCATCTGCGCTTTAATTTTTTCAGGTAGCGGAGTAGAGGACAGAGGCAGGTAGGTGAGCATTTGAATGTTGTTAATGAGTGTAAATAGGACTGCAGGATTCCCTGACATGAGACCACTAGCAGCTCCTGAGGCAGTACTGGAGCTTGCTAGTGCTGCTGTAGCTGAGGACACAGTAGGGACATATACTGGACTTGTAGTTGTAGTGTTAGTGGGAGATTTCCCTATTGGATCCAGAGTGAGAGACAGGTCAGCGAGTGATAGAACAGCTCCTTGCGAGTCTGTGAAAGCTTCAGGGTTGAGAAGAGATACAGCCAACTCGTTATCAAAAGGCAAATAGTCCCCATCAATAGTGAGATTTAGGCGGAAAGTAGTGTTGGCAGTGAGTACTTGCAATAAAGCTGTGAAGCTGTATGAAACTGAATCGATGTCTGTGAGACTGATGTAAAAGTCAGCCAATTGAGGTGTGGGATTGATATTTTCTGAGAAAGATAAAATAACATTGTTGGA
>Ga0247837_1001275_pt1 | contig 53327 bp, 70 predicted proteins | sample LaCtaG_2_FD_187115 | JGI IMG/M metagenome (GOLD analysis project Ga0247837, IMG submission 187115) | Freshwater microbial communities from meromictic Lake La Cruz, Castile-La Mancha, Spain - LaCruzMarch2015_14.5m | ecosystem: Environmental > Aquatic > Freshwater > Lake | place: Spain: Castile-La... | reverse complement strand
GGTGGCTTTGTCGAGCTTGGCGAGGGCGAGGCCGGTCATGCACTTCGTGCCCGACTTCTTCCTCGCGTTGGCGTTGAGCAGTTCGTCGATATCCACAACATGTCCCCTGTCGTCGGCTTCGGTTGCTACGGCTTGCGTCGCTCGGCGGCGGCGAGTCGGCCCTTCACGTCGCGCAGCTCGCCCTCGAGCGCAGCGAGGCGCTCTTCGGCGGTCGGCGTCGGCTCGGCGGGTGCGTCGAAGTGTTCGACGCCGATCACGTTGCCGTTCGGCTTGGCCGGGTCGTAGCCACCGGGGCCGTAGGTGGTGACGGTGGTGGTGGGCATCAGGTGAACCTCAGGAAGATGCGGGGGACGCTGAAACCGTTGATGAAGAGCGAAGGCGTCGAGGCGAGCGCGCCGGTCACTGACCGTGCCTCGAAACCCGCCGGGGTGAATGCCGGGTTGGTGCTGAGCATGACCGGCCCCATCGTTGCCACCGTGCGGATGGCCGCCAGCACTGCGGGTGCGCCCTGCTGGGCAACCCCAAACCAGTACACCGTGTTCGCTGCCAGTGCCTGGGAAATGGTGACTTCCTTGATGCCAGTGGTGGCGGTCGCGACGGTCCCCGCGTCGAGCAGGAGTGTGCCCGGCACGCCGCCGCCGTCTTCCCAGATCCCGAGCCGATGCACCGAGACGGAGGCCGTGCCGCCCGTCGTGACCTCGATACCGATGCGGTCCGCTGTACGGCCGACAGCGAGCATCACGGGCGTGAACCACAGGTTCCCGTTCGCCTGAAGCGTCGCCGCCGTCGAGCCACCGACCGACGTCGGGAAGTTGGCATAGACGCCTGCCGTCGCCCGGTTGATTGGCGGCACCACCACGGTCGCGCCACCGCCGAGCGCCACGGCGAGCGTGACCGCTTGAGAGCCGACCGTAACGGCAAGCGTGGCGCTCGAGCTAGTGCTAACGCCCGCGGTGCCAACCGGGTAAACCGTGATGCGCCGTGCGATCAATTGAAACGGGCCGGAGCCGTCAACGGTCGCGGCAAGGGACCACGTGAGCACACGCGGCCGGGTCGGGTCGCCGTTGAGCGCAGCGGTAGTCGCGGCCGAGAATGCAACCGTGGTGACCGCGCCCACTTGCGTGACGGTCGGGACCGTGCCCGTGATGGGGGAGCCTTGCGCGTCGCGCAGCGTGACGGCCGGCGCGGTGATCGTCGCACCGGTGGAGGTGACCGATAGCGTGAACGGGTCGCCGGCCACGCATTCGGCGTCAAGCTGCGCCGGTAGTTGGCTAACGGTCGTCATCAGTCGCCCGAGCCGTTCGGCGTGTTCGGCACGTAGTACACGGCAAGCGCGCCGACGAACGCCGATGCGATGACCACGGCATCGTTGAGCGACACAGAGCCGTCAGCGGTCACGGTCACGGCAATGGCAAGCGCGGCAGAACCGGCGGCGATGAGCTTTGCGTATGCGCTCATGCGGACCTCTTTCGGGGTTTGGGCGCGGCCTTGATGGGCGACGGCTTGACGGGCTCGGCGTCAAGCTCGAGCCGGCGCAAGCGGTCGCCGTGACTGCGCAGTTCGGAACCCTGTTTGCGCTGGTCGGCGCGAACCTCTTTCACGTCCGCGGCGACCTTGCGCACAAGATGAAACGTCGCCGCGTGTTCGGCGTGGTTCTGCTGGTGCGCTCGGCGGTTCTGCACGTAGAGCCCGGTAAGCGTGGCGACCAGCGCGAACAGCGAGCCGATAACGGTTGCGTCAGCTTGCGTGAACACGGCGCTCATGCCGATGGCACCATGTCGCCGCCGTCAAACGTCAGCGATGCTTGAGCCATGCACGTTTTGAGCATTTGGTCATGCGCCTCGACAATCTCGGGCACGCCACGCGCCTTGAGCGACTGGTACACGGCCGGGCTGACGTTGATGGCCGGGCCGGAGCCGATGAGAAACACATTCCAATAGGCCGGGTGTCGCCAGAGTGTGCCCGTCATGTCATCGTCTCCCGGTTGTGGTTGTGCGCCCGGCGTGAACACGCCGGCCGTGATCTGCGCGCGTAGCCCGATGCCGGGGCACGCGGTCGCCGCGCCGGGCAACTGCCCGTGCCCGGTGATCTTGAGCTTTCGCCCGGCGAGCCGTTCGGCCGCGGCGATGAGCCGGCGAATCTCGGCCGCTGCGTGCGCCGTAGCGCCGTCGTTGCCGTCCACCAGCACCAGCACGGCCCACGTGTGCCCGTTGTGGCCCTTATTGGCGGCGCACTGAATATCAAGCCCGCGTAGCTCCCATGAGCCGCCGAGCCAATCAATCGCGGCGTTGTAGACGACCGAATAGCCACGCTCGCGCACGGAGGCCGATTGCATCGCGCGTAGGTAGTCATCGAGCCGGTCGGCATGTTCGCCGGGGTCGCCGTCAATGAGGTTGTACGCCGCCGTGTAGTGAATGACGACGGTATCGACCGTGTGCCACAGCAACGCCGGGCCGGTGATGGGCGGCGCGGGAGCAAGCCACGTGGCCCGAGCGTGCGTGAACGTCACTAGCTCGCGGCCTCATAGGTGCCCGAAACCGTGAGCGCGTCACCCGTGGCCCATGTGAACGGGACTGTTGCCGATAGGTCTACTTGGGCAAGGTGACCGCCGGATAGGGCAAGCGCCCGAATTCCGAACGTCGTTGTCGTCAGAGCAAAAGTCATCGCCTGAAAGCGAAGGTTTACGCTTGAGTCGAACATGAGCCCGCTGAATGACTCCACCTCGGTTCCGTCCGCGTACGCGGTCGGGAGCGACGCGCTAACCGCGGCGGTAATCGTCGTAGACGTGCCGAACGCAAGCCGAACCTTGAACGTGATGAGCCGTCCCGACCGGTACCACTTGCCCGTGAGCGCGCCGTTGCCGACCGTCAGCCCGACGAATGCCGGCGTGTAGCTGTTCCACGCGCCGCCGGTATGCGTGAGGTAGAGGTTCGCGTCGGCTGCGTAAATGCGGTCGCCGGCTACGTAGGTTTTATCGGGCATGTTGAACCGTCCTCAGTAGATGAGCACGCCGGGACCATCGAGCACGCCGAGCACGGCGTCATCGAGAGTGAACGGCGTTCGTGATGTGACCTCAGAGAGCCCAACCGTCATCGCGTGCCCAAACGGGCCGATGGCGTGTTCGATGCTCTCAACGATGCAGTAGCGGTCAATCGGTGCGCCCATGCCGAGCGGCGTCCAAACGAACCGGACAATTTGCGCCATATCCAAACCGACCACGGCCGTTCGTAGTTCGGCCGTGGGCAACGTGGTCACGTTGACCGTGACGGCCTCTATTCGCTGTTCGGGAGCCGAGAACAGCCCGAGCAGATAGTTAGCCATCGCGAGCGCGTCGCCGTCGCTCGAGAGCAGAACGCCCGAAACCGAGAGCGTGCGCACGTCGAACGTGTCGATGCTTGCGGCGGCGCTGACGGTTTGCGCCACGCCGCCGGCGCGCTGCACGGTTACCCGGTTGTAGAGCGACCGCGCAGCATCGGAACGGCGCACGCTCTCGAAATCGACGCCCGAGCCGTCATCGGTGAACGTGACCACCGCGGCCGTACTGGCAACGCTTGCCCGGTCCTTAAACGTCAGCACGCCATCACGCGCGGCGAACAATCGGCCGTTATCACTACCGGCGACCAATTGCAGATAGCCGAGCGCGTTGGCGTCAGCGTTCACGGCGTCGGCCTGTAGCGAGCTTGCGCCGGGGTCGATGGCCCGGTTCGCGCCAAACGCAATCTCGGCACGGTCTAGAACGGCATTGATGCGCGCGCCCGGCAACTGTGCCGTAGCCGTGTGGCTGTTGAGCGTGCGCCGGCCGAGAGCCGCTAGCGCGTCCTCGAGCGCCAACGCGACCGATGCGCCGGCGTTGGCCCGGTAATCGTTCTGCCACGTTGATGCTTTGCCGTCAAAGATCGTGACGCCATCAACGGCGACCGTGACGCGCTTGCCCGGCGCAATGTTGCCCGCGTACGGGCTCGCCGTGTTCAGGCTGTCGAACGTGCGCGATTGGTCCTCGAGCGTCAGCGTTGCCGTGCCCGCCGAGATGGTTTCGAGCACGCCAGAGCGACCGCGGCGCACGTTCACGGCCTCTACGAAATCGCTGATATTGGTCGGCAGATCGCCGCCGAGCACGTAGGTCGAATCCATGACGCCGCGAACCGGGTCATCGAGAATGATGCCGTTATCGGAATTCAACAGAGTGAACGCCGCCGTAACGGTCACGTTCGGCAACGGCATTAGTTGCGCCAGCCCGCGCCGTTGCTGCGCTCGAATTCCTGCACGGCTAGCACGGTCTGCCGGCCCACGTCGGCAAGGTTCGCGGTCGGCGGGACGTTGACCGTGATCGCGTAGGTACGGCTCGAGCCGCCAGAGCCACCCGCGCCGACCGCGGCAAGCTGCGCCGGCGTCAGCACGGTTTCACCCTTGCGCAGCACCGCGGCAACGTCATCGGGAGCCATGCCGCCGAACGACATACCGCCGACCACGCCGCCCGTGTGAAACGTCGGGATGCTCGGCAAGTCTGGCGGGTCAATTCTGACAGTCTTGCCAAAAAACGAAATCTCGAATTCGAGCAAATCGTTTATCTTGCCGATGACCTTTTCGTTGATAAACCGAATGATGGCGTTGGCGAAACCCTTAGCGGCGTCGGTCGCCTTGCTCAGTAGCGACGTGAAGCCGTCAGTGATACCGCCGACGATGGCGCTAGCAATGTTGCCGCCGGCCGTGGCGAACGACGAGACAAGCCGGATGAGCTTGCCGGGAATGCCCTTGACGTATTCCACCACGGCGTCTACTGCGCCGCTGACGGCCGACTTGATGCCGTCCCACGCGCCCGAAATGGTTGACTTGATGCCGTCCCATACGGATGACGCAACAGACTTGATGCCGTCCCACGCGCCCTTGATGAGCGCCTTTAGCCCGTCAAGCGCGAGAGAAACCACGTTCTTGATCTGCTCCCAAACGGCCGAAAGCGTCGCCTTGATGCCGTCCCACGCGCCCGACCAATCGCCGTGAATGAGGTTGACGACAGTCTCAATGATGCCACGAACGGCGTTGATGACGTTCTCTACCGTGGCCTGAATGGCGGACCACACGCGGTCAACCACGGCCATGATTTCATCGCCCCACGCCGCCCACTTTTCTTGAACGAACGTGACGAAACCGGCGATGCCCTCGCGCACGGCGTCAACGGCAACCATGATGGCATCGCGAATGGCGGGCCAATTCGTATCAACCCACGCCTTGACCGCGGCCATAGCGCCGGGGAGCTTTTCGCCAATCCATGTCATTACGTTCGTGATAACCGGAATCAGCGATTCCATCACGGGGATGAACGCCGCGCCGACCGTTTCCTTAAGCTCCCCAAACTGATTCTTTGCGCGCTCCATACGGCCTTGCGTCGTGTTGGCAAACTCGTCGGACATTCCCGCGGTCGCGTTGCGCACGAGGTCAAGCGCCTCGGCGCTCGAGCCGGCCTCTTTGATGAGCCCGCCGTACTCGGGGAGCATCTTGCCGAGCGCCGTGGTCTGCCCGTTGTGCGCTTTCGTCACGGCGTCTAGGGCCCTCTCGAGAGGAACGCCGGCCTTGCGCGCAATGTCCATAGCGAGCGCAACGTCAGCGTTCGCCGTCGCCATGTCCTTTGACTGTGAGAACGCTTGCGCGTAGCTCGAGCGCAGTTCCGTATCGGTAAAGCCCTTGAGTTTCATGCCGGCGTCAATCTGCGCGTTGAAGCCGTCTATAACGGCCTGCGTGCCGCCGGCGAGCTTCAATTGCTTTTCCATGAGCGATTGCTCGGCCGAATCTGCCGCGGCATCGCTAGCCCAATCGGAGAGCACCACGCCCGCGCCGACCGCGGCCGCGCCGATGCCGAGAAACGCAACGCCGGCCGCTTTGCCAACGCTGCCCATCTTTGCGCCGAAACCGTCAGCGTCCCTTTCGGCGTCGCCAAACGCTTTAGAAACGCCCTTAGCGTCGCCCAAGATTTCGATAGAGAGCTTACGAACGCCGGCCATCGTCCCTAGCCTCTCCAGCGCTTGGCGCGTGATTCTTGCCGCTTCATTTCACGTTGGTACTCGGCCATTTGCCGCGTGTATTCGGCTAGCTCGTCAACCGTGAGCCGGTCGATATCCCACGGGAAAAGCCCGTAGAACCGGGTGATGGCGGGCCACTGTTTGAGCAGTGCCCGCCGAATCAGTTTGGGTCGGATTGGTCGCGGTCGCCGGGCTCTACGGTCGTGGCGTCGGCAAGGTCCGCAAGCGTGATGGAATCACAAACGCTCTCGAATGTGAGCGACGGGTCATCGCGGCGCATGACTACCCAAATGGTCGCGCAGAGCGCATCTAGGTCGTCGGGCTCGGCCACGGTCGCCAGAGCGGCCCGCATCGCTTGCCGTTCGCGCATCGTCATCGTTCGTTGGTCAATGGTGACCTCTTGCCCGGCCACGCGGATGACCGCTACCGGCAGATCGGCCGGCGTTACGCCGCTGCGCTCTCGTCCCCTACTTGCCATGTCCCTAGCTCCCTACTCGTCCGGAAATGCTTTCTTCGTGATCTGCTCGAGGTAGTCGCCATAGATATTGACGATGGGCTCGCTTAGGTCGCGAATGGCGGGATAGAGGAAATAGCCGGCATCGGAACCGTTGCCGCGCCATTCCTGAAATTGGTTGTATCCCTGATAGGTGCGGCCGCTCGGCCCGGTCCGCGTTTGGTTGCGCATCGCGCCGAATTCTGCGCCGCCGAAATACGGAACCTTTGCGCCACCGCCGGATAGCTGCGCCCGCGCCGCTTGACGTGCGCTCTTGAGCGAATCCGCGGCGCGCTGTTCCATTTTCGTGCTGGCGCGCCCTACGGCCTCTTTGCGCACCAGTTCGGCAACCTCGTAATTGGCGTCTTTGAGTTCGTCAATTAGGGTTGCTTCATCGAGCCGCTTTAGCTCTTTGCGTAGCTCGCTCAGCCCGGCAACCTTGACCGTGCCGGCGTCAAGCCGTGCCATGTCAGGGGAGCGCGTCAGTGGTCCGGTATGCGAGCGTTACCGGGCTGTTGGTGCCGTCGAACGTGGCGATGCCGCTCATTTCCTGCATGAGCGCCTCGGGCCCACTGATGTTGAAATCCACGGCATCGAACCGCGCCGCGGGAATGGTGACGGTCAGCCGGGGGAGCGTGGTCCCGGCGTGCGCTACCGGGCCTTCGAACGTCGCCACGATGGCCGCAAGGTTCGTAGCCCGAGCCGCATCACGGAAACGGTCGTACTGTGTGAGCGCCGAGAAATCCGCGGTGCATGACCATTCGTAGGTTCTCATGCCATCTTCCACGGGCTCTTTCTTGAGCGACGTAGAGCGCAGATAGCGGCGCTCTACGTTCAGCGCGTTATCGCATGACACGCTGAAATTCTTGACCTCTACGGCCGCGCCGCCGATGGTCAGCGATGCGCCAGTGAACGAGAACACGCGGTAATCGGTCGGGTAGCTCGCGGTCGCGAGCGGCGTTGACGTGTCCGCGTCCTCAGCGTCAACCGAGAGCGTCGCCACGAGCACACCGTCAGTGTCCGCGGCAAGCTCCCATCCGGTGATCTTGCAACCGTGATAGGTGAAAGCCTGGTTTGTGCCGGCCGGGTTAAACGGCCGGTTGATCTGCATGGTGAACACGTCGCCCAGTAGCGACCCCTCAGTGCCCGTGTGCGTGTAGTTGCCGTCAACCACGGTGCCCGTGGCGACCGTGCCAAGCATGTGCTTCAAGAAGAAACCAAAGCCCTTTGTCGGCACGTCCATCACCACGTCACCAGCCGCGCCGATGCGGTACGGCTCGAAACGGTCGGCGCGCATCGTGCGCGTACCGGAGCGCAAGCCGGCGCTTTCCACGCGGCCCTGCTCGAGCTTCACGCTCTCGCCGTTGAACTCAAAGAACCGGGTAACGGTTACCGGCGTGCCGTAGGTGGATTCGTCCACCACGCCAAGCTGCGTGTTCATCGTTGTCACGACGGGTCACCTTTCTTTGCGGCCTTGACGGCCTCGAAATTTGCGGATTGGGCGAGCAAGCCGGAACCGGCGTCAAGCGTCAGAATCTCGTCACGCAGCCGGGCCGCGTTCACGTGGTCGATAGCGGCGACGGCCGCGGCGTGCTCTGCGTGGGCGACCATGAGCCGCGGGTCAGCGGCTCGGCCGGCGACCTCGGCGGGCACGTCGAACGTGTCGCCACGCTTGACGTTGCCGGGCACGCCGTCGATTTCTACGGCATCAAACGGGCCGATATAGCGAACCTGCATGGTCAGCCTTTCCTAGAGAATGCGTGTACGGAATGCCACGCGCAGAATCACGCGGGACCATGCGCCGTGGTCGTGAACGCCGTACTCGAACCGGGAGCTTTCGACCCACGCCACGTCAACGAGCGCCGGCGTTGCTGCGTGTTCCTCGTCGGCTATGAACGTGTCCACCACGCCGGCAAGCTCGTCGGCTCGGGCGTCGGCCACTTGCTGCGGCGCATCGGTCCCGGCCTCGAGCGTGCCGCCCTCTAGCAGCACTTGCGCCACCACGTCAAAGCGAACGGTCAGCAACCGACGCCGGCGACCAGCGCGCAGTGAATGCACTTCGTATTCCGTGTCTGCGCCGTGTAGCCACACAAGCTCGCGCCCGGCGTTGTCATCGCCGGGGTACGTGTAGAACACGGGCACAGGGTCGGCTGCGCCGGTCTGGAGCGGCATGAGCGGCCGCAAAGCGTCAGCAAGATTCGCCTTTACCGTGGCAACCGGATTGCCCGCCATTAGCCGATACCGGGCACGCGGTAGTCATGCGCAGCGAGCACGGCGTCAACCTCATCAATGCCGGTCGGGTGACCAGCGCCGGCGTAGGCGAACGTGCGCGTACCCATGTCATCGGTGACCGAACGGGCACGGTCGCTCAGAGCCGAGCGCCGGCGCAAGAGCCGATCTTTCGCCGCCAGTAGCGCGGCGTCGCGTAGGTCAGCGGTCGGCGCGTCGAAACCGTGGTCGAGCCCGAGCGTGCAAACGCCGTAGAACGCGGTCCCGGCGTAGACGATGCCCGATGCGCGGTCTAGCTCGAAATCGGTAAGCGGCTCGGCGTCGCCGTCAATGGTGCATGACCGAACCGAACGCAGCGGCCGGTAATCGCCCGTGTGATACGGCGTGCCGTTGCCCGTGAATTCCTCAAGGTCATACGTCGGGCACCATGCCGCGCCCGTGTGAAGCTCGAACAGGTCCGTTATTTGGTCGCGTGCCGTGCGCAGTTCGACCGTGCTGTAGCCGTTGAGCCCGCCTAGCGCGGTCAGTTCGGCCGTGGTGAACATGAAGCCGCCCACAACGCGGTGGTACGTGGTCGCTCGAGCCGTTGCGCCGTCAAGCCACACGGCGCGGATCACGTCAAGGGTCAGCGCCTCGGCCGTGGTCAGTGCAACCGTGTACGTGCCCGTACCGGCCGGGTTGGCGGTCGCCCGGCCCGTGGCGATGCTCGAGCCGTCAGCACGGCTCAGTGAGCACGTAACGGCTCCGGCTGCGTCGGCTGCGTCGCCGTACTGGTCAGCGAGCGTGACCGAGAGAACCGGGTTGACCGAGCCCGCTAGCACGCGCTCCATACCAAGCGTGGTCATTGGTGCCTCTCGTTACGCGTAGAACAGTTCGATAACAAGATCGCCCGCGGTCACGGCCGTGGCGTCAGCGTCGGCAGAGCCCGTGACCGTGGTGTAGGCAATGCCCGCGCCGTAGCCGATGCCGGCCTCGAGCGTTTGAGTGTTCACGCGGTTCGGAGCTACGGCGATGGTCTGCACCACGCCAACGCCAGCGGTCGGCGCGGTCGCCTGGTTGTGGAGCTTGAGATAGCGCCACGTCGCCGTAGTGTTCGCCACGTTCCACCCGATGAGCCGGCCAGCCGCGGCCTTGACAACGGTCGGGTTAGTGGTGCCCGCGGCGACTAGGTGCGAACGGGTAGCGCCGCCGGTAGCCGTGGTGCGGTAGGTCACGCCAACGTCGCCAACGATGGCCGTTCCGGCGACCAGCCGGGTGGCGATTGCCTGGCCCTCTACGATCTGCCCGCGGCCCGCGGTGATTTCTGCGGTCAGTTCGGCGTAGTCCTGCACGTTCGCAAACTGAAATGACGCCGTTACCGCGGTCGGCGCGAGCGCCATAGCGGCCCGGCCCGAGCCCGTGACGTAGGTACCGGCAAACGTGGTGCCGGTCAGTTCGATCGTGTTGGCGTCAACGACCGAAATGGCGTAGTTGCCGCGGACCTCTGCGCCGGCGTTCGTTACGCCGTTGAGCGAATCAACCCACACGGTGCCCGTGTAGGCGTGCGCCGTGATGGTGAGCCGAATGGCGTTGCCCGTGCCCGCAATCGCGCCGGTAACCGCTTTCCACGCGCCGTGGTTCTGGCTACGGATGCGGACCTTGTAGAGCCCGGCCGGGTCGGGAATCTGCTGCTGGCGCACGTAGCTACTCGTTCGGCCCATAGTGGAATCGAGCGCCCGCGAATGGAAATACACTTCATCCGCGAACGGCTCGAGCTCGAGAATCGAATACGTCGCCGTGGTCGTGATGGTTGACGCAGCCGACGCGAGCGGGATTTGCCCGCCGTTCTGCACGTAGTAGAGCATCTGCGTAGCCGTGACCGACGCAGCGCCGCCCACGTCAACGGCGACCGAATGCCGGCCGTCAGGAATCTGGTTCACCGGATCAACGCTCACAATTTCCATCACGTGATGGTTGTTCGCGTTGCGCGTGTTCTGAACGGCGAACATGGCGCGGAGCGGAATCGTGAACGTCTCTCGCGAGAGCAGTTCGACATAGCCGCCGGCCGTGGTGCCGCTCGAGAGCGTGAGCACGCCGGCCGAGAGCGCAGCCGTTGAGCCAAGCGCGCTGGTGACCTCCCAGCGCCCAAGATCGCCCGTGAACGAGTCACGCCATTTCTTCTGCACTGAATCGACCGTGATGGCGTGCGATGCGGACTCAGCCGCTGCACCACCGAGCAATGCTGAACCCCACGCGCCGCCGTCGCTCATGGCTGAACTCTCTTTCTTGCCGGCCGCGGCCGTGTTGCGTTTTCGGTCGGCTCGAGCGCCGTTGTTTCGGTTGCCTTGCCAGTGGCGCGGGCAAGCTCGCTAGCGACCTCGGCCGCGCGGTCTGCGTGCCCGGCCGAAAGGTGCATGGCGCGCTCGCGCTTGAGCGCTTCCACGTAGTGCGGGTCGGGGTGCATTGATGCCCTCTCGGGTAGGGGAGCAACGCCACCGCGGGGAACCCGGCCGCGGTGGCGTTGCTCGAACTACTGACCGCGTTCGGTCAGACGAACGCCGGCGTTGCCAAGCCGCTTCCGCTGATGCGGCCGTGAGCGGCGGGGTAGCGGCCGGCCGTGAATGCCGAGTAGCCGTAGACCACGACATTGACGCCGAGCGACGCAAGCGCCGGGCCGTCGTCGGCGCGGATGTAGAGCGGCGCGTTGGCGTCCTCCCAAAGGTGAAGCTCGGGCGCGGTCACGCCGTAAATCACGTCCTGGTTAGTGCTCGCCGTGGTGGTCACGTTGGCGTCAACGATGACGGGGATACCGGCAAGAATGCCGCTGACGCCCTGCCCGTACTGGGTGCCGCTGACCGAGCCGCCGACCTGCGGGGCCGATCCCGCAAGCTGCACAAACGGAAAGTTCGTGCCGACGTTGGAGGCGAACCACCAAAAGCGCCGCGGGTGCATGACCCAGTGGGTGACGCCGGCGAACACGCCGCTCTGAACCTGCTGCACAAGGTTGAACAGGGTTGGCCACGCAAGCGCCACGGTCGGGCTTGCGTTGGTGAACGTGACGGCAACCGCGCCGGCCAGGGTGGTCAAACCCTGATGCTGACCGCTCGCGCCCGAGCCGTTGAGAAGCTGGTTATCGAGCGACGTGTGATAGGCGCGGACAAGATCGCCCACAACCTGCGTATCGACGCCCGTGCCACGCTCGATGGCCTGGCGCGAAATCACCTGCTGGCCCGAAATCGTGACAATCGGGACCGTGAGCAACGTGTCATCCATGTCGGTTTCGCTGGCCGCGCTGTTCTGCGTGGCCTGCACGGCTGCACTGGTGCCCGTGGTGATACGCGAAATGTTCACGTCCATCCCGGTAGCGGGAAGCTCCTTGATGGCGCAAATGTCCGCAAGCGGACGGCCGGCGCGGGCAAGCGGCGCAACCAAATCGGTCAGGTACTGCGGGACCACGAGCCCGGCGAATGCCGCGGTTCCCACGGCGCGAGCCTCGAGCAGCGCGCCACGCTCGGCGCGCTCCTCCTGCATGTGCCGGGCGAGCCGCTGCGCTGCGTCGAAATCGCCGCCCTTGCGGGCAATCACGTCAGCGATGAACGAACGGCCCTCCATGCGCTCTGCGTGACGCGAGTACGTGCGCGGCTCGGAGCCCACGCGGGCACTGACGCCGGCCGGCAGAGCCGCGGCGACCTCATGCCGGCGAGCCTCGATCTTCTCGAGCTCGGCAACGCGAGCGGTCAGCGTGTCAATCTCGGCATCAGCCGCGGTGACCTTGCCGCGAGCCTCAGCGAATGCGGCGCTCTCGGCGTCGCTCAGGTCGCGAGCCTCATTGGTCGGCGCGATGAGCACGGCGTCAAGCTCAGCCTTAGCGGCCGCGCGGTCATTGATGCGCTCGGCAAGCCGGGCGCGCAACTGGGTAAGAAAATCCATGATGGGTAGCACTCCTGTTGAGAACGGGTGATCTGTTGGGATCGGCGTTCAGGTGGGCAACAGGTGCGCGACGGGTGACCGCGTGGGCGGTCGGCGCGTGGCGCGGCGTGTTGCCCGGCGTGTTGCCGGTTGTGGCCGCGTGTGCGGCCGGGAGCGACGGCTAGAGAGACGACGCCTGCGCGAGCGCGAGCGAGAGCGGGAAACCGCTACGGGCCGTGCCCTGCGGAACGTGTGCCGCTCGAGCGGCAATGATCGTGGCGCTATTGGCCGGGTAGGTAACGGCGCTCACGTCAACGAGCCGCAATTCGAGAACGCGGCGCTCTGTGTATTCGGCGTTCCATTCCTGGCGCACCACGTAGAACGCGAATGACATTTGGTCAACGTCGCCGCGGTCAATGGCGCTCAGTAGCTCAACCACGCGCGAGTTGCGCTCATCAAGGCTCGGGATATCGACACGTAGCCCAAGCTCATCGGGCGTCAGGGTCATCGTGTCAACGGCGAGCCCACGTGCTCGAGCTTGCGGCAAGCCGTCGTGATTGATGAGGAATCGCACATCGTCACGTTCGGCAAGGCTCTTTGTGGCTGCGCCGCGCACGATGGTTTCCGACCAACCATACGGCGCGCCGCCGGCCACGTCATAGAACGTGTCCCACGTCGTTGCGTAGCCGGTCAGGCTGCGCGTGCCGTCATCGTCGGCGCGGACCTCAAGCCGCTGCGCTCGGGTATCGACCATGCCGAGCCGGGCGCGCCGGTCGGCAATCTGCGCAGCGATAAGCCCGTCATCGTCAAGCCCGAGCCGGGCCCGAACCTCGTCAGGAAGAAACGTTGGCATCGGTAGACCTTTCGCGTGATTGCACGGGCTGCGGCATTCCGCGCCGTGCGAACGTGTCGCCGCCGTCAATGGGCGGCAAGCCCTCGGCGTTACGCATTTCGTTAACCGTCAGCAACGGCGTTCCGGCAACGTCGCCAATGTCGGCCGCGGTCTTATAGAACGCCGAACGCGCGGCAAGGTCCGAACGTAGGAACCCGTCGAAATTGAAACGCAGCGTGCGCGTAGCGCCTTCGGGCACCAGCCGCGAAAGATTCGCCTCAAGCGGGACGATGTACCGGGAGAGCCCGCTAACGCGCCAATCGGCATTGGCCGTGTCAGCGTTCGTGTACGTGACGTTCTGCCCGCTGACGGCTAGCCCGATCTTGCCCGGCGGGACGCCGAGAATACGGGCAACGTCCTCACCGGAATAACGCATTGTGTCTAGGAACTGTGATTCGTCGGGCGCTACTTGCCAGCGGTCGAGCTTGACGCCGGCCGGGACGATGAGCGGTTCACGGTTGCCCGCAAGAACGCCCATGATCTTTGCCTTGAGCGCCTTAGCGCCGGCGTCGCCGGGGTCGCGCTCGGTCGTCACGGTCATGGTCGGGTGACCGCCATCACCAAAGAACTGTGCGCCGAACCGCTGCGCCGCGAGCCCGACGCCGATGCTTTCGGCGTGGTGCGCAATGGGCGACATTCCCCACGGCGCGGAATCAGTGACGTACAACGGGCAATGCCAGAGCCGGCCGAGCGGCCAAAGCTGTTCGGCCGAGCCGCCTACCGTGATATCCCACGCGCCGGTAAGCCGGTTCATCTTCCAAACCACGTCGCTCGAGCCCACGGGCACCAGCGTGCGCGGCCAACCGCCGGCGTCAACCGACGTGACCAGCGCGTAACAACGGCCCGACGCAGCGAGCGCCCACGCCTGTTGCCAAATCCATGTCTCCCACGGCAGGTCAGGTGTCGGCTGGTAGAACACGGCCGGGGGTCGCCGGCGAACCGTGGTTCCGTCAGCGTTGGCGCGTACCTCATCTAGCGGCAACTGCTGCACGGCCTCGGCAATAGCGCTCAACGATGCCCACACGGCCGAATGCCGCAACGATGCGGCCTCGTCAACGAACACGCCGGCGCTTGTGCTGCGCCCGCGGCTGCGCGGGTCGCGTGCGATTAGGTCGGCCGAATCACTGCGCCGCTCGGCCCGAAAGAACAGGCTCACCGCGTGAGCCGCCATGAGCCGACCAGCGCAAGCACGCCCGCGGCGAACATGCCGAGCGCCGTAGCGACCGACGAGAACGCCGCCACGATGAGCGCAGCGCCCGAAAGATCAAGCGCCGTGGTGATGGCAGAGCGCGCACGGTTGTTCATCGTCGGCCCTCCAATCAGTACACGTAGAACGGTTCGGGCTCAGCTTGCTGTTTGTCACTCAGTAGCGACCGCGCCACGGTCGCCGCGATCAACGGCGAGAGCGTCACGGTTGCGGCGCGCCTATCCCATAGCCATGAGTCGCCAACGATGCGCTCACTTGCCTTGAGCCCGGCTAGCTTGAGCTGGTCAGGGTTGACCAGCGGCCGACGTAGCGAGCCGTCAGCGACCGACCGAGCGAAACCGCCACACGCAGCTCGGTAGGCCGTGGTCGTGAGCGGCCTAACCATGTCAGGGTCTAGGCCGTTGTCTTCGAGCCGTTCGCGGATGACGCCGAGCACGGCAACCGCTGCGCCGCTCGCGCCGTCAAGCCCGATAGCCGCGGGCCGGTATTTCATCACTAGCTCAACGATGCGATTGGGTAGCCAACCGTCGCCCGTCCGGTAGTCCGTTATCTCAACGTAGGGCGCGCCGAGCGTGCCCATGCCGATAGCGACGGAGCACCAATCGCGGTGAATGTCGAAAGCGAACACGCAAGCGCCCGGCTCGGGCTCAAGCCGGTCCGCGGTCACGGTCGCTTGCCAGAGCGCCGGGTCTAGTTTCGGCTCGGGCCCGTCAACGCTCGGCGGTTCATCGGGCACGCCGAGCCGTTCGCGTAGGAACTCATGCGGCGAATGCATGAGCGCGGCGCGTTCGTCGCGTACGAAATCCTCGGCAATGCGAATCCCGAGCGCCGGGTTTGCCTGGTACCACGCGTCTACGTCGTCGGGGTCAACGTCGGCCGGCGCGGACCATTCCGCAAAGAACAGCCGGCCGGGAGTCTCGGTCTGTGCCCGCTTGCGGATTGCGTGCAACACGACGGAATCCACGTGTGGCGCGGATGACGCATACCAAATTTGCGGATTGCTCTCGCCGCGCATCGAGCGCGCCGCGAGCGTGGGCACCATTGCGCCGATGCTCTGCGGCGACAGGTCGTAAGCCTCATCAAAGATGATGCGGTCACCCGAGAAACCGCGACCACCGCCACGGCTGCGCGCCATGAACTTTACGCGACAACCGTTCTTGAGGATGATGGACTCTTTGCCGTTCGCCGTGTAGACCTTCGCAACCTCGTCGGCAAATTCGCTGTTCTCGAACAGCGCACGCAAGCGCATAAACGTTTCCTGCGCCGTGGCGAACAAGTGCGCCGAGTAGATCACGGTCTGTTCGCGCCACACGATGAGCGCCGCCATGATGAGCGCTTGAATCAGTGCCGATTTGCCGCACTGGCGCGGGACGATGAGCGCAGCCTCGAACGCCGCCCAACGTTCATCGTCAAGCTCGCCTAGCGAATTGCGCGCCACCCATTCCTGCCACGGGTCAAGTGGCATTCCGGCAACGCGCGCCATTTCGATTACGTCGTCAGCGGCGTGGTTGCTCACGTACTCGGGAACGAACGAGAGGCGCGGAACCTGCGCGCCGGTCCTCATGCGCTGCGGCGCTTGTCGCGACGGGCTCGCAACTGGTCAGCCGTTGAGAGCGCTGACGCCTCGGCCGGCAATGCGGCTAGGTCATTGAGTACCGCTTGCAATCGGCCCGCGATCTGTGCGGACACGCTCGGTTCGGCAATCGCAAGATGATCGGCAAGCACGTCACGCAACGCCGTTAGCGCTTTACGATGGTCGCCAGACTTAATGTCTTCGAGCACGTCAGACCGCCTAGCTAGCCCCCGGTCGTACCGGGGAGGGGAACCGAAAGCAGGGCAGAGAGGCTAGAGCCGTTCCCTAGTTCCTAAGAAACGAACGAATCCGCGGATATGGATATCCCGATGAGCGTTGAGCCGTTCACCAGTGCCGCGTAGTGCCCTGTCGCCGTGTGCGTTGCCCGTAGGTAGCGCCGGCTACGTAGTTGCACGTGCTCGCCTCGGGCAGTAGCGGCGAGCCGGGGTCAGTATCCCGAACGTGGCCAGCCGTCCATACCGGGCGCTTGCCGTTCTTGTGTGGCTCATGTTCCGAGAGCGTGAGCCCGCATCGCCAACAGCGTGTGAACGGGTCACGGTTGGCCCGGTCCCGAACGGCCGCGGCTCGAGTCTGGTAGCTCCCGGCGTAGTGCGCTTTGCGCCCGGTCACGGGCACACGCCTTTCACCGACCCCCGGAACGGCAACAGCCGCCGGACCCAAGGGTCACGACGGCTGAACTACCCCCTAGGGTAGCGCCGCCGGTTTCACATTGCAAGTCATCGCAGGTCATCGGGCAGGTTTCACGCCGCCGGGGCGGTGTCACGCTCGGCCAGCCCGGCACCGATGCGCCAGCGTCGCTCGCGCTGGTAGCACGCACCACAGACGCCAGCCTTGACCGGCAGCTCCTCACACGTCGGGTCGCCCCAGTCGAGCGCACCATCGCGCCCGAGCTGGTGGTCACGGCAGCGAGCCACGTCGGCCGCCGGGGCACGGGTGCCGAGTGCTCGGTCGGTCATCGTCGCCATCGTGTTCACGAGCTCGACGATCGCCGTCGCCATGTCGCGCAGGTCGTCGAGGTTGCCTGACATGCGCCACCGGGCGTCGGCGGCCCGTTCGACCGAGGTGAGGTCGGCGGTGGATCGTGACATGCCGTCGCCGAGCGTCGTGGCTGGGTAGCCGTCGACGATGTCGAGCTCACGCTTCAGCGTGGCGATGGCGACGGGCATCTTGGCGGCAAGGTTGCCGAGGAGAAGGCTGGCCGCCTCGAGGGCGACGTCGTTGCGAGTACGGGTCATTGCGGCTCCTTGGCTTCGGGGGTGGGTTCAACAGGCACCATCGAGTACTGCCGACGCCCGCCGGCCTGGCAGCGATGCCGTGGCGCTCGGTGCATCGGCAGGGCGGACCAGACGTGTGGGCCGTAGCCGCAGTTCGGGCAGCGCCAGGCGGTGCCGCCGGGGTACGGGGCGGGGGTCACCACAGCGGCGCCTCGACGCCGTCGATGATGGTGGTCGGCGGCGTCGCAGAATGCCGCCCTGGGTCCGGGTCCCCACTAGGTAGGGGACCCCGGGACCCACTAGGGAAATCTGGTGGGTCCCGTGGGTCCCGCAGTGGGTCCGTACCTGGTAGATGGGCATTTCCGGGTTGTGGGTCCCGAGTGGGTCCCGGGGTACCCTCCAAGGGGGTGGGTCCCGGGTGGGTCCCGACCCCGATCAGCCCCTCCAGCGTCACCACGCCACGCCGTTTCTGTGCCGCCCGGACGAGCTCCATACGTGCGCCACGGCCTGCCGACTTGAGCGCCTGAGCGGCCGCACGGGTCGTCGCGTCACCCGGCACACCGAGGTCGTCGAGGTCGGCCACGATGCGATCAGTGCCCGCCGGGGCGACGAACCCGACCGCCTTGTAGTGCAGGCTCGGCGAGTCGAACTGCTGGAGTGCGATGGTCGGCGCCACCCAGCCCATGCGCGCCTTCTTGGCCGTGAGCTTGAAGCCGCCGTCAGCCTTGACCATCTGCCACACCACGTCGACGTCGTCGTTCTTGGCCGACGAGCCTCGCTGGCCCTTCTCGACGTCCTTGCCGGCGTGGTCGATGCGCACGAACGTGCGGCCGTCCGACTTGAGGTGCAGCAGGGTCCAGCGGTAGAACGACCGCACCGTGTCGGCGTCGTTCTCGTCGCCGCTCACCGCCCGGCTGAACGTGTCCAGCACCACCATCTCGGCGTCGACGAGCTGCGCCATGCGGGCGATGGCCTTGCCGCCCTCGGGTGCGTCAGCGGGCGGCAGCGTCGGCAGGATGGCGTACGACAGCCACGACAGGTCGCACGACTCGTCGTAGCCCATCGACCGCAGCCGCTCAAGCACGTCGGCGTGCGTCATCTCGTAGTCGAGGTACAGCACCCGCCGCCGGGTCAACGGCTCACCGTCGAGGCCCTGTCGCCCGGTAGCGAGCGCCGCAGCGAGCCACAGGCTGAACAGGCTCTTGCCCGTGCCACCCGGGGCGTAGATGGCGTGGGCACGGCCGAGGGCGATGACCGGCTCGGCCATCCACTGTTCCTCGTCGGTGTCCTGCGACCAGAACTCGCCCCAGTCGACGATCTGGCTCAGCAGGTCGGTGTCGTAGGTGCTCATCGGCTCCGGGTCGCTCGGCAGCTCGTCGGCCACCTGCATCGCCACGGGCGCCACCGTGCCGACCGGCTGGCGGGTCAGGGCGTTCATTGCCCGCTCGTCGTCACGCTGGCGCTCGCTGCGACGCTCGGCCGACTCCCGCACCGCCCCATAGATCATCTCGTGCAGCGCGCTCACACTGCCCCCTTCGCTGCTTGGGTCGGGTCGATGCCGGCGAACGTGCACGCTAGGCGCCACAGGTCGACGCCGTCGCCCGGTTCGATGCCGAGCTCGTCGGCGATGGTGCCGGACCAGACGATCACGGCGCCGGTGTCGGACTGCTTTATCGAGTAGTCCGACGACGACCCGACGTAACGCCATGCGGGCATCCCGCCACGGGTGCCGACGTCCTCCCACTGGTGGGTTGGGTCGGCGTCGAGCACGTCGGTGACGCTGTGCTTGTTGGCGAATATCTCCCACGGGGCGTCACCGGTGGTGCTGAGCGGGGCGAGGCGACGGATGCGCTTCGGCTCGACGACCGGCAGGCGCTCCTCAAGCTCGCCGAGCGTCACGTCGCCCGCACCGTCGGACCAGTGCCGTAGCACGGTCACGCTGCGCACGTCCCGCCCCGGCTTGCGGTTGTCGACGCCGGGCGGGCGAATCACCCGGGCGAGGTCAAGCGCCGTGGCGTCGACGTGGTAGCCGTGCGAGCCGAGCGCAGCGTCGAGCCGTCGGCCGATCTGACGAAACCGCTCGGTGTCGTCGGGCCCGGTGATCAAGAACGGCTCAGCCAGCCGCCAGACCGGGTACAGCCCGCCGCCACTGGCGACGATGGCCGACGGCGCCAGCGTGGCGTCGATGAGGTCGACGGCCTGCTCCAGCGTCGGCAGGTGCTTGCCCGCCGGCGGCTTGTGCCCCGGCCCGGCGATGTCGACGTCGCTGGTGATGTGGGTGACCCAGCGGGTCGACGCACCACCGCCACGCTTGAACGGCGACACCGGCGCCCCGAGCAGGTGCACCCGGTAGTAGATGTTCAGCCCGGCCTCGGACGCACCCGACGCAGCGCGCCCGGCCTCGTCGAGCTCGTCGAGCTGGAAGCACTTCGACTTCCACGCCTTGCGCCCCTCGTGGATGGTCGGCGTCGACAACACCGCCACGCCGGGGATGCCTACGCCGATGGCCCGGGCGTAGACGTAGCGCAGCCAGTCGGCGGTGAGAGTCGGGTCGGTCATTCGGTCTGTGACACGCTGGTCACGCCTTTCGTTCGTTCGCTTCAGGCAGGGCACCACGGCCGTCTCGGGGTTGCACCCCCCGAGACGGCCAACCTGGTCAGGTCACCACGGCTCCTCGACCGCCGAAGCAGCCGAAGCGGCCACCGCCACCTTCGCCGCCGGCTCGAACTTCGCTCGGAACAACTTCGCCCTGGCGAAGCCCTTGCGCTCCTCGCCGAGGGCGTGGTGCTGGACCGTCAACTGCGAGCCGATCACCGTCGTCAGGCCCGCCGCACGGCTGGCCTCACGCACCGCCGTGACCATGTTGCCGCGCACCCAGAGGCTCTGCGGCCCGTCGTCGGTGTCGAGCGTGAAGATGAACACCGCCATCGGCTTGCCGTCCGGCCACGTCTTGACCGTGCCGTCCGGCTTGGTGTCGTCGCGCTGGTCGACCTTGGTGACGACGCCGGTGACACTGGCGCCGATGTCGGGGAACGACACCGACGGGTTCGATGAGCCGCCGCCGTCCATGAACGGGTCGGAGTTGTTGCTGAATGGATCGGACATCAGTCCCCTGCTTTCTTGTTTGTATGGTTGGTCTTGCTTGCTTCGCCCGCATCGCTGCGGGACATCTGTGCCACCAGCGCCGCAACCTCGGCCGCCACCCGCTCGGCCCGCAGTTCCTCCACCACGGTCAGCGCCTCGGCGATCTCGTCGGCCGAGTCCGGGTCGGTCGTGCACATGTCGTGCCACGTCCAGCCGTCACGGGAGCGGATCACCGTCGCCCGTGGCTCATCGTCGTCGAGCCAGCGGCCGTGGCTGACGACGGCGTAGCGGTCACCGTCCATGACGGGCCTCCTCGTAGGCGTCCAATGCCTTGTGTGTAATGCCGAGCGTGCGCCGCTGCCGCTGCCATGCGACCTCGGTGCGCAGCTGCTCGATCTCGTCCCTCACGCCGCCACCCCCAGCCGCACGTGCCCGTCGTCGTCGACCGACGCAGCGAGCATGCCCGCCAAGAACAGCCGCACCGCACCGACGAACACGTCAGCCTCGGCGGCCGACATGATCGACACAGCGGCGCCGAGCGGCACCGACGGGAACAGCGCGGCGTCGACCCCGGTGGCGAGGTGGACGAGGGCGCGCAGTGCGCCGTCGTCCTCGGTGCCGTCGGCGGCCAGCAACGCCAGCCCAAGCGTCGTGCGCACCCGGCGCAGCGTCCGAGCGTCGACCATGTGCAACGACCGCCCGGCCTGGATCGACTCGGTGACGATGTTGCCGACCCATGCCTTGCCGGCGGCGTCGAGCGCACCGTAGGCGGCCCGCATCTCGGCGAAGGTGTCGTCGTCGTCGTCGACCGTCGGACCCTCGTCCGGCGCGACGTCGAGCGTCGGCACCGGGTCCGACGCCTCGGCGCTGCGCTCCACCGGCGGCACCGGCAGCGGGTCGAACGGGGCCGACACGTACGTCTCGGCCTGCTCTAGCACCTCGACGATCAACGGAAACTCGGCAACCGTTGCATGGCGCACGTTGAGCGAACGCTTGACGAGCTCGGCCTTGAGCCACTCGGCACCGGCAGGCGACATTTCGGCCACCTTGCGGCAGCGCCGGAGGAGGTTGTCCCAGGTGTCGGGGACGTTGACCGCTTCGACGGTCGTGGCCTTGACCTCGGGCACGGCCACGAGCAGGTTCTTGCGCTTGCGCCACCGGTCGATCTCGGCGCAGACCAGGGCGGCCTCCCACCCGGCGGCGACGTCGACCTCGTACAGCGTGAAGGTCGCCTTGCCCGCCGGCAGGTGCACGATCAGCGCCGTCGACAGGTCGAGGTCGATCGGCGTGCGCTCACCGGTGGCGACGTCGTAGAGCACGCTGTGGGCATAGACCGCCAGTTGCACAGCGTAGCCGAGCGCAGCGAGCTCGATGGACTCGCCGGTCTTCAGGTCGAGGATGCGATGCCGACCGATGCCGTTGACGTAGGGGATGCGGTCGGTGGTCCCGGCGAGGCGCAGCTCGTCACACACCATGCGACACTCGATGTGGGCCGGGTCGATGGTGAAGCCGTGCGCCGCCATGCCCGCCCGGTAGGCAGCGACGTCGGCGGCGAACGGCTCGGGCAGGTGGCTGACGTCGTCGCCGAGGTCGGCTAGTTCCGTCATCCGGTGCAGCGACGTGCCGATGTCGGCGGCCTGGTTGGCCTTGGCGGCGATCAGTGCCTCGTCGGCGATGGCGTTGAGGTCGGCCTTATGGGCCTTCGTCCACGCCTTCGGGTCACCGGGGATGGTGGCGGCACGGGCCACCAGCGACGGCGTGCGGGCGAGCCCGACCGTCACCATCCTGCGCTGCCACTGCTCGAGGCCGTAGGTGTCCTCCAGCTTCTTGCCGAAGCTCGACGGGCGGCCGTAGGGCACAGGCTTGCCACCGTCGGCGGGCACGATCATCGGTCGGCCGTAGCGGTCCCGTGGGAAGTCGTCAGGCGCAGCGGTCGCCGTGGCGAGGGTGAATAGGTCGGTCATTGCACTTCCCCTGTCTCGTTGATCTGGTTCATTGCTTGCGGTGCCGGGTGCACGCGTTGGCGAGCAGTTCAACCATGATCAAGTCGGGTAGCTCACCTGCGCCATCTGCTCAACCGCACGGGTGACGACGACCGGGTCCGGCCTGCCCGCCTTGAAGCCGGTGTGCTGCTCGAACACGTCGATGGCCCGGTGGGCGAGCTTCAGCTGATCGTCGGCGTCGGCGTCGGCGTAGGCGGCGTAGGCGTAGGCGGCGTAGGCGGCGTCGGCGTAGGCGGCGTAGGCGGCGTAGTTGGCGTAGGCGCAGGCGGCGTAGGCGGCGTAGTTGGCGTAGGCGGCGTTGGCGTAGGCGGCGTTGGCGGCGTTGGCGGCGTTGTAGGCGGCGTAGGCGGCCTGACGGCACTGCTCAGCCGTCACCGTGCCGTCGCACCAACCCTCAGCCGCCTTGATCGCTGCCATCACCCGAGGGTCGGGGTTCAGGTGCGCCACCTGGCGGGCCTGGTCGGCGGCGATCCGCACCCACACCCGACGAAGCTCCATCTCGGTCAGGGCGACCGTGCCGGTGCCGACCGTGCGATGGGCGAGGTCGAGCACCAGCACCGAGCACGACGGGCACAACAGATCGCCGTCACGGTGCGTGCAGATCATGTCGTTGACCCGCTGCGCGATGCGGGCGAGCACCCGATCGGCGCAGGCGGGCATGTCGGTGATGGTGGTGTCGCCGGACTCCCACGACACGACGTTCATGGCGCAGCCCTGGCCCGAGCCTGCCTGGTGTGATCCGACTGCCAGCCGGAGTGGATGTTGGATGTTGGTCATTGGTTGTCCCCTGTCTCTGTCTCGTCGATCTTGTCCATCACCGTCGGCCGTCGGCCGCTGTGCTCGCCGTGCGGGCAGGTGATGACCGCCGGCACGGATGTCGTCCACTCGCTGCCACAGGTGCGGCAGCGGTAGAGGGTGGGGGTCACGCTGGGGTGTCCAGCAGGTCGAACAGTGACGGCACCGACGCTTTCGCCTCGGCCCGCTCGCAGTAGCCGATGGCGTCCCGGTAGTACTGCTCGTTCAGTTCCACGCCAGCGCCACGACGGCCCAGCGCAATCGCCCTCGAGGGCACGGTGCCGATGCCGGCGAACGGGTCGAGCACGAGCTCGCCCTTCATGGAGTACTGCTCAATCAGCCGGTCGACGATCTCGATCTGCAACGGGCAGACGTGCATCTCGACGTCACGGCGGCGCTGCTCGCTATTGAGCGTGATCATGCGGTTGATGTCGGTCCACACGGCTGGATGTTTCGACGCCGGGGCGAGCATCATGAACTCCTTGGACAGGGCGCCGCCGTTGGCGTCCAGCGCCTCGCCGAGCTCGACGTGGGCGCGATAGTCGTAGACCTCGGTGCGGGTCCACTCCTGGAAAGCCCGCATCCGTGCCGCCGTCGGCATGGCTGTCATCTCGTCGACGGACAGCAGACGATCCCCCGAGCACGCCCAGAAAGCGTGAGCGTCGACCTGCCAGCGGGCGATCGAATACTCATCCTTCGGATGCACGACCGGGGTATCGGCGTAGCCCCTCGACTTGTCGGTCTGCGGCTTGCGGAACAGCAACACGTACTCCGGGCAGCCGACGCCCATCTTCGTCGCGTCCTTGGCGTGTTCGGACCACGACAGCCGGTACGTCTGGTTGTTCTCGCGAACGACGTCGGTAACGACGGTGATCATGCCCATGAAGTTGAAGCCATGCTTGATGCCGTGCATGATCGCTTCGGCGTGGAACGGGGCGACGGTCGGCGCACCCTCGCCGGTGACGTTGCCGAACAGGATGCGATCCTTCACGTGGCAGGCGTAGATGCGGCCAGGGGCGAGGATGCGGCGAAGGTTCGGCGTCAGGTAGTCCATCTGTTCCCAGAAGTGCCCGTTGTCGTCGGTATGGCCGAAGTCGGCGGTCGAGTTGACGTAGCCGTATTGGTTGCCGAACGGGATCGAGGTGACGATCAGGTCGACCGAGTTGCCGGCGATGGTGGCGCACTCGAGCACGGTGTCGTTGTTGACCATCGACCACGACTCGCCCGACACGGTGACCCGCTCGATGCCGTCGGTCAGTCCGCCGATGTCCTCGGGGCGGATGTGCGCGAGGCCGTAGTCTCGGATGATCTGTGACATAGCTGAGGTCAGCTCCTTGTGTTGCTCCCACTTGCGAAGGAGGGTTGCCTTGACCGAGCGCTCTGCCTCGGTGTAGATGATGTCGACACGCACCGGCACGGTCTGGCCAAAGCGCTGGATGCGGTGAAGCGACTGGATGAAGTCGGCGAACTTGAAGCCGACGCCGACGTAGATCGCCCGGTGGCAATGCTTCTGGAAGTTGCACCCGGAACCCGACAAGATCGGCTTCGTCGCCAGCAGACGGGCCCGGCCCTCGCTGAAAGCGATGATCCGCTCTTCGCGCTCGTCGATGTCCAGCGCTCCGTAGATTTCGACGGCGTCGGGCAGCGCTCGCTTGATGGCGTGGCGTTCGTCCTCGAGGTCGTGCCAGAGTACGAAGTGATCATCCGGCGACGCTGCAACGATCTCGGCCATGCGCTCGATGCGGGCGGGCAGCGAGGTCCGCTTCTCCGCCGATGCACCCGTGACGCCGAGCGCACCGTCTCGGAACATCATCGACTGGTTCGTCATCTTGTCGACGGCGATGTTGGCGAGGTGGTTGGTCGGCAGTTCGTGCCAGACGATCTCGATGGGCGGCATCACGTAGCCGTCGTCGGGGAAGCCGAGGTCTGACGGCATCTGGACGAACACGGCCCACGATGCCAGCCACAGGTGGAACTCTCGCTCCTTGTGCGGGTAGATCGTCAGGTTGTTCGCTTGCGTGCTGTCACGCTGGAAGAAGCGAGTCAGCGCCGATCCGGTGTCCATGATGCCGAGGAAGCCTGCGTAGTGGATCAGCTCCTTGTACCGGTTCGGCGATGGCGTGGCGGTCGCCACGAACTTGTGAGGCGTCCGGCCGAACATCGACAAGAACTCGATGTAGGTCTTCGAGCCGAACGAGCGCAGCACCGCCGCCTCGTCAAGCGACACGACGTCGAACAGGTCCGGGTCGAGGCGTCCGTCTCGGATGCTCTCGTAGTTGGTCAGGTAGATCAGGCCGTGGTCGGAGCCGTCGGTCGGAATCTCCTCGGTGCGTCGCACGAAGGTGACATGGATGCCGATGGCGGCGCCGTCGAGCCGGAACTCCTGACGCACGCCGAGCGGGCAGATGATGAGGGCGCGCCGCCCGCCCGACTTGGCGAGGGTGAGACGCACGGTCTCGAGCGCCATGCGGGTCTTGCCGAGTCCGAAGGCGGCGAAGATCGCACGCCGGCCACCCTCGACCGCCCAGCGCACGATGGCGCGCTGGTGCGGCATCAGCGATGCGTGGATCTCGTCCAGCTCGCACGGGAACCCGGCGACGTAGGAGTAGTCGAGCTTGTCCCGGCAGAAGTCTGCGTAGTCGCTCATCATGCCACCCGCCCACGCCGCAGCCGCAGCTCGGCCGTCGCCCGGCGCTGGTACTCCCGCCGGGCCTCGGCACACGGCGCGCACGGCTTCTCGCCGTTGCGTCGGTGCTTGGCCTCGCCCGAGGTCGTGCCGCAGCGAACGACCCTGACGCCCTTGCCGAGCTTCATGCCCTGCCGTTCCCGTGGCGTCAGCCCGCCGAACACGCCGACCCGGCTGCCGGTGTCGATGGCCCATTGCAGGCACTCCTCGACGACGTCGCAGGTGCCGCAGATGGCCTTGGCCTCGGCCGCCCAGCGGTTGTCGCCCTTGCCGGCGAAGAACAACGCCGTGCCCATCCCGTGGCATGCCGCCTCGGCCTGCCAATCCGGCCGGAGCCCGTTGGTGCCGATGACGCCAATGAGCGCCACCGACGGCGAGGCGAACGCCTTGTGGCTGTCCTTCTTGGTGCCGCCCGACGGGTACGCCGACTCGGCTGCCCTGTCTCGTGCTGCCTGGTGGTCGATCACTCTTGCTCTCCTGTTCGTGATTCAGCGATGACCCGCTCCAGCGGTGTCATGCCGTCGTGCTGCGTGCCGTCGTCGATGTTGCGTTTGTGGATCGGGTCGGTGAGGGTCAGCGGGCGGCCGTTGCGCAGGGCGACCAGGCGCTCGTAGTCCTCTTTGGTAAGGCCGACGACGGGGAGTCGGAAGGTGGGGATTTTCACTGCGCGCCCCGCTCCCACCAGTGCGCCAGCAGTGCCGCATCGGCACGGCCGTCGTCCTTGACCCTGGCGAACATCGACGACGACGCCGGCCAGAGCCGCTGCGCCATCTGCCGGTGCGCCCCCTTGTCGGAGCCGACGCCGAGCGCCTTCGTCCACGCCTGCGGCCGGACCAGCGTGTGCGGCCGGTCGAGGCCGATGAGCAGACCCTGCAGCAGGCCGAAGCCCTCGCCGAACGTGAACGCCCCGGTGGCGCCGGAGCCCTGCACGCCCTGCACGTGCTCGAGGATCACCATGTCGACCGGGCCGATGCTGACGAGCAGGTCGGCCACGGCGTAGCCGTCGATCCGGCGCTTGTCCCGCACGGTGATCGTGGGGAAGTCCCAGACATCGACGCTGCCGTCCGGCATCGGTCGAGCGATGGCGCCCGACAGGCCGGGGTCAATGCCGATGACGACGGGACTCCACGTATTCCACGCGCCGCCCGGGGTCTGCACGTCCTTGCGCTTCATGTAAAGCACACCCCCGAGCGGCACTCCATCGCGAGAGTGTCCACGTCGAACAGCTCGCCCTGCCCGGCATCGCGTGCGACCTCGCGAGCGGTGCGTAGGTCGGCGTGAGACAGCGGCGTCAGCGATGCGTGTAGGAACATCTGCCCGGCGAACGGGGTATTGCCGCGAGCATTGAAGCCGTCGCCGTTGCGGATGGTCAGGTCAAGGTGCACCGCCTTGGCAAACAGGTCGGGCTTCTCCGACCGCAGCGCCGACCACCTGGCGTTCGACGAGTTGGGGCAGAACCAGCAGGCCGAGCGCGGTGGCGTCGGGTGGCCGTTGGCGACAAACCACCGGATCGTGTCGTCGCGCTGCATCCGCATCTCGACCAGCGGCCACCGGTTGGTCTGCCACGGGTCGTACTTGCCGCAGGCGCCACCGACTGCGTGCTTGCTGCGTTTGGCCCCACACCGGCAGCCATCGGCATCACGCATTCGGCCGACCTCATCAACGGAGAACCCGATCCACTGCTCAACGGTTGCGCGCTTCCACTCGCCTCGCCCGCCGCAGAGCTGCTTGACCTTCCGCTCAATGATGCGGCGCTTGTAGTCATAGGAGCACCGGTACTGCCCGATGCGGCCCTTGGTGCCGTCGGGGTTCAGTACGTGCACGGGTGGGGTCGGGTTGTTGCTAGTGGGCTCGGTCTTGAGTAAATCGTCGTAGAGCGATCCGGCCGTCACAACGTGCAGGGGGATGCCTGCCGCCTCGACGATCGGCCGTAAATAGTCGATGTACTCGTACGTCTCGGGAAGCTCGCCCTGCGTGTCGGCGAACACGATGTGATCAAGTTTCGGCAGCTCGCCTGCTGCCGACATCAGGGCGAGAGCGCACGACTGTGTACCGCCGCCAAGCGACAAGATTCGCAACGACTCGGTCACTCCCCCACCTCCCGCCCCAAGGCGCACGACCACCACGGGCACTCGTCGACCTCGGTCGGCCCGTCGAGGCCGAGCAGGTCGATCAGTTCGGCGCGCATCCCCGACGTGTCGATGCCGCCCGACTGACTCCGAGTCGGCACGAAGGTCAGGTAGCGGTACGTGACCGGCGCTCGCCGCTTCAGTTCGTCGCTGTTCACCCCGCCACCCGCCCATCCAGCGCAGCGAGCCACGCCGGCTCGGCAACTCGAGCGGTGATGCCGTCGGCGGTGATCATCCAGCGGCCGAACTCGCGCCGGAACGTCATCCCGGCGACGCTGAGGGCGCCGTCGACCTCGGCCGCCGTGGCGACGAGGGTGGCGATGGCGGCGGCGGTCACAGCCGACCCCAGCGCAGCGGGCGAGCGTTGCGCTTGCCGATCCACTTGAACAGTGGGGCAGCCCCAGGCGATGACACGCCCGAGAATGCGCCGCCGCCGTCACCGGTCGGCGCGCCTGGGACTGCGATCTCGCCAGCCTCGACCCGCTCGCCGTGCGAAGGGTGAGCGAGGAAGCTGGCGGCCTGCGCTGCGACCGTGGGGGCGGGCAGCGCGGCGATGACGGGGCACACCGGGATATGTGCGAGGTAGCGATCCCGCACGTTCTCGGTTGTGCCGTGAAATGAGTAGAGGCAGGCGTGGCAACGGACGGAGGTCACTGCGCGACCTCGCCCTCGACCCAGGCCCACAGGCCGAGGTATGCGGCGCAGATGAGTGCGGCGGTCGGGATCAGCACCGACATGCCGAGGCCGAGGCCGTTGCCTGCCCACGCTGTGGTGAGCATGGCGGCGGCGCTACAGATGAGTGTGCGAATCAGTGTGGTCACTGTGTCCCCCTTTGTGTGTCGGCCACAATGCCACGGGTCGGCGAAGGTGTCAAGGGGAAACTTTCCACCAACGCGCAAACGACCCCCACCGGCCGAAGCCGATGGGGGTCGCATGGTTCGGCGCTCAGGGGGAACGCGCCGAGATTGGTTAGTCGTCGAGGTCGACGACGAGCATGTCCCGCCGACGGTCGACGAGGTCACGCCGGGCGTCCTCGGCTCGGAACACCAGCCGCTCCAGCGAGGCCAGGTCGAGCGAGGTCAGGCCGTGGGCACGGGCGTCAGCGATGAGCCGCCGGAGTTCGTAGGTGACGTTCACGGGCGCAGGAACTCCATCCGCTTGATCGTTGCACGGGCGATGACGAACAGGCCGGTGCCGTCGCCAGCCTCCGTGATCGACTGGCAGATGACGACGGCATCGTCGGTCACCTGCAACAGCCAGCCGACGGAGATGACGCCACACGTCTCGGCCTCGCCGTCGTCGAGGATGTCGAGGTCGACCCATGTGCCGGGACTCCAGTGAGCGTGATCGGCCCATTCGACGAGGATCGGGCGAGGCTTCATGCTCGGTACTCCTTGCCACGGTGCAGCGCCCACCCATCGTGGATGGCGACCTGCTCGTAGGCGAAGCGGCCGTCGCCCGGCTCGAAGCGCACGACGGCGCAACCCTGTTGCCAGTCCTCCGCGATGCGCAGCGGGCGGCCGTCGAGGTCGGTGCCGCCCTTGGTGCTCGGCACCGCCCCATCGGTGCGGGCGAGACAGCCAGGCGAGGCGGCCATGATGGTCTTCGGCCCGTCGTGATCCATGCGGGTCCGCTCGGCCCACTCGCGCCGGTGGATGTGGCCGTAGATCACCGACGTCTTCTCGCTGCCGAGGTACTTGTGCGCCGTCGAGCCACCGCTGGCGACCTTGTCGCCGTGGATGACCCGTAGCCGCTCGTTGATCCAGAACGACGACGCCGGGTAGCCCGGCAGGTACTCGATGCCGTACTCGTCGAAGCGACACAGGTACGGGATCGACATCACCGGCCACGACTCGGGCACGCCACCCTTGCGCAGCCCGTAGGCGGCGGCGGCGTTGTCGAGCAGGTAGTTCGGCAGGCGTTCCTCGTGGTTGCCGGCGAGCCACACGATCCGAGCCGATGGCGCTGCCCGACGCAGCTCTGCGCAGAGCACGGCGAGCCGGTCGATGCTGGCCTGCGTGGTGCGCTGGAACGCCGGAGTCGTGCGGTACTTGCCGAGCTCGCAGCCGTCGAAGTTGTCACCGACGAGGACGACGAGGTTGGGGTTCTCTGCGGTGATGATCGCCAGCGTCACGGCCAGCGCCGCCTCGTCGTGGATCGGCTCGATCTCGTTCGTGGCGGTGCGGAAGTAGCCGACCTGGATGTCGGGCACGATCACGCAGGTCTGCCAGCCGTTCGTCGGTGCAGCCTTCACCCTCGCCGCCGGCAGCTTGACTGCCGGGCCCGGCTCGATGACCGGCCACTGCGGGCCGTCGGCGAACGTCGGCACGAACTCGATGCCGTGCATGTCGACGGTGACGGGTTCGCCGTCGTCGCCCTTCATGAAGCCCTGCCACGCCTTGACCTTGGTGACCCGGCCGACGTCGGCGAGGTCGATGCCGTTGCGCTCGAGCAGGTCGGCCAGCTTGCCGAGCGTCGATGCGGTGGACGGTTGCTTCACCGCCGCCGACAGCAGCCCGTCGACGTCGCTCACGATGCCGCCGGACACTGGCACTGGCCGCGCCGGTGCCGCTCCACTGGGGCACGGCTCATCTCGTAGCCGAGCGCCGTGAACACCGAGGCGATGCCGTCGGCGGTGTACCGCTCACGGTCGGCGAGCGCCGCTTCGACCTTGGCACGGGTGGCTTTGTCGAGCTTGGCGAGGGCGAGGCCGGTCATGCACTTCGTGCCCGACTTCTTCCTCGCGTTGGCGTTGAGCAGTTCGTCGATATCCACAACATGTCCCCTGTCGTCGGCTTCGGTTGCTGGACTTCGTCTACGGCGTCACGAATGCTGTGATCCGTACGCTGAAGTCGGACTCGCCAGCCGTGGCGATTGCCCCGGTGCCGACGCTGCGCACGAAGTGGCGGCCCGAGGCAGTGATCGTCGGCACGGTGAACGTGAACACGCCGGTGGCGGTCTTGGCGACCTCGGCGGCGATGCCGTAGACGTAGGACGTCTCGGTGCCCGATGGCACCTTGTACTTGAACGTCACCGTGGTCGGGTCCGTGGCGACGTTGCCGACGCTGGTGAATGTTGCCGTGATGACCGGGCGGTCACCGATGTCGACCGTGCCGAGCGTTGCCATGTCAGGTGCCTCCGGTAAGGGTCAGGGTGACGGATTCGCTGCCGGTCGTGGTCTGGCCGGCGAGGGCGTCGACGGCGTTGTCGAGCAGCGCCAGGGCCGACTGATCGTTGAGGGCCGCTGATGTCTCGTCGGTGAGGCGTCCAGGGCTGGTCAGTGCGAGGCTGTTGTGGTCGACCAGCACGTCGGTGCCGAGACGGGCCAGCAGTGCCGCCGTGGCGTTGGCCACCGTGATCGTCGCTCGGTCGTTCGTGAGAACGTTGGCGACGTTGCCGGTGGTCATTGGGCTCCGAGTGCGGTCCTCAGCGCCGACACCAGGTCAGCGACGGTGGCGTTATGGGGCAGGTCAGACAGAGCGTCAGCGATGGCCTCGTCGGCGCCCTTCGGTGCCACCGCCATCTCGATCTCGCGGACCTCAACAACATTGCCGTTCGGCTTGGCCGGGTCGTAGCCACCGGGGCCGTAGGTGGTGAGCGTGGTCATCAGGTGAACCTCACGAAGATGCGGGGCTGGCCTTGCTGGTTGCCTACTGAGCTGAGCGATGGCGACGATGCCAGGGCGCCAGTAACGCTTGGTGCGAGCGGACCGCTCGGCGTAGCGGGCGGGTTGGCGTCGGTCATGTGTGAGCCGAACGTTACGCAAACGCGAATCGTTGCGTTGGTCCCTGGTGCGCCCTGCTGGACGGCGCCGAGCCAGTACAGCGTGTTTGCAGCGAGCGCCTGCGAGATCGTCACCTCTTTCAAGCCTGTCGAGTCCGTCGCCACGGTGCCCGCATCAACCAGCAGCGTGCCGGGCACGCCGCCACTGTTGGCCCAGATTCCGAGGCGATGTACCGACACGGAAGCCGTGCCCGCCGAGGTGACCTCGATGCCGATGCGGTCGGCGGTGCGGCCGACGGCAAGCATGAGTGGGACGAAGTTCAGGGAACCGTTGGCGTGGGCTACCGGTGCCTGCGAACCAGCCGACACCGGGAACGAGCAATACACGTTCGACGTCGCCCGGTTGATCGGCGGCACCACCATCGTCGCCGGGAGCACGCCGAGGTTCGTCCTCGCCGTCGCAGCCGACGCCAGGTCGCTGAGGTTGTTGGCCTTGACCGGGTACCGCACATCCAGCGCCGACAGCGGCAGGTTCGCCACCTGCGAGGTCGAGGTGTCCCACAGGACGAACTCGTCATCGGTGGCGACGGTGGTGTTGTCGAGGTTGGTGTAGGAGTCGATGCGGGGCATTGGTCAGCCTTCCTTCGTGGCGGTGTTGCCTGCGGCCAAGGTGAAGCCAAGCACGGCGAGCGCCTGGATCAGCTTCGTCTGCGTGCCCTCGGGGACCACGTCGAAGATGAGCTCCAGGGCGTAGGCCGCTGACAGGGCGGTGTAGATCGCCCGGCGGTAGCGGGCGGGGACGAAGTCACGGAGCATCAGACGGCCTTCTTTCGTGGTGCGGGCTTGGTGGTGGTGGCGGCTTCAAGCGCACGCAAGCGCACGCCGTGGTCACGCACGTCGGACTTCACGTCGCGCACGTCGGCGGCGATGTCGCTCTGCGCTGCGAGCAGCCGGTCGACCTTGGCCGACGTGTCGGCGTGGTCGCTGCGGTTCTCTCGGTGCGTGCGGCGGTTCTGCACGAACAGCCCGGCGAGAGTGCCGATGAGCACCAGCACCGAGCCGACGACGGCGGCGTCTGGTGCGCTGAACACGGCGGTCATGCCGTCAACTCCGACCAACGCTCTTTTACCCGGCCGGGGCACGCCGTCGCTGCCACCTTGCCGTGCTGGGCGACGATGGCGCCGGGGGCGATGGCCTGCACCCACTTCAGCACGTCGACCAGCCAGCAAAACGAGGCGACCTGCGCATCGGTGCAGGGGTCGTTGGTGCCGTTGAGCATCAGCACGCCGTAGCTCGTGGCGTTGCGGCCACGGCAGTGTGCCGCCTCGAAGGCGCCGGCGAACTCGGCGATCCGGCCGTCGGCGTGGATGACGTAGTTGTACTCGTTCGCCCGCCAGCGGTTGAATGACTGCACCGACTGGGCGAGGTCGGCGTTGGCGTAGCTGCGGTTCGCTCCGGTGTGATGCACGATGACCATGCCGAGGTTGCGTGCTAGCGGCCGCCGGGGGGTGACCCGGTTGGCGCTGGTGACGCGAGCGGGCAGGCCGAGCTCGGTGCGGGGGATGATGGACGGCATCAGCTCGCCGCCTCGTAGACGAAGAACGCCTGCACGATGTCGCCAGCCGCCAGCGCAGCGGTGAAGCCTGACCCGGTCGCACCGAGCGGGTTCGGACTCACGCCGACACCCTGCGGCTCGAAGCCGAGCGTGGTCGTCGTGTTCAGCGACACGTTGCCGGTGTAGTTGAGCACTGCCGACAGGTCGTAGACACCACCGCTGCCGACCGGGACGCCCGTCCGGGCCGAGGTGACCGGCAGCGACACCGTGACAGCGTTCGACCCTGTGCCGCTGCCGGTGACAGAAAGCCGGAACTGCCCGACGATCAGCCTGCCCCATCGGCCGTAGACCGCTGAGGTGACCGTCGCTGTGACCGTGCCCGACTGGGTCAGGGTCGGGGTCCACGTCGTCCACGCCCCGCCCTCGCCCATGAGGTACTGGTTGATGTCGGACTCGGTGAGGGCTGCGCCGCTCCATGACGTCTTCTGTGCCATCGGGTGTACTCCTTTGGGGTGGGACTAGAAGCCGATGACGTCGGTGCCGCCGACGAGCGACGTACCGACGACGAACAGCGCAACCGGGGCGGCGATCAGCGAGAGCGTCATCCGGTGCGAACCGGGGGCGATCTCGTGCTGCACGCCTTGCACGAGGCACTTCTGCGTGATCGCCGGGGCGATGTCGTTCGGCGTGAAGCCGACGGTGACCACGCTGCCGATGTCGAGGCCGAGCATCGTGTTCGTGTCGGCGGTCGACAGCGGCGCCAGTTCGACGCCGAGCTCGGACACCTGCCACGTCGGCGTGCTGTACTGGGTCAGCAGGTAGTTGGCGAGGGCGAGCGACTGGGCGTCCGACGCCAGCAGCAGGCCGCCGAGCTTGAGCGTGCGGGGTGACCCGTTCGCCGCCTGCCACCTCGCCAGGTTCGACACCTGCGCCGTCTGCTGCGTGCCACCTTCACGATCGACGCCGACACGGGAGAACAAGAACTCGCCGTACTTGGCGGCGATGCTCTGGTAGGCGATGCCGCCGGTGCCGAACGTGGCCGACGAGGCGACGGTGCCCGGCACAGTGCGGTTGCGGAAGGTGAGCGTGTTGTCAGCGTCGGCCCACAGGAACCCGATCTCGCTGCGAGCGATGAGCTGCATGTAGTTGAGGACGTTGCTGCCCCAACTTACCGAGTCGCTTTGCAGCGTCTCGACGCCAGCGCCGAACGACGTGCGGAACGTCGGGAAGGCGACCTCGGGACGTTGCACGACCGCCGCCAGTTTCGTCGTGACGCTGGTGCCCGTCGACGTCCAGGCGTCGAACTCGGCTGCGCCCAGTTGGCCGAGGGCGTCGGTGCCACGGAAGATGGTCACGCTGCGGCCGCTGACGTCGTACTCGAAGCCGAGCTCGTCGGCCTGGCCGGTCATCAGTGACCGAGCGACATCGGTGACGCCATCAAGCAGCGGCGCGCCCGACTCGTCGGTGAGCAATGCTCCCGACCCGTCGGCGATCCCTGGCGACGCCTGCGCCCGCACCCGGATGCCGACGCCGGGGCGCACCCGGCCGTAGTAGGGCGACAGGGTGTACGTGGGGTCGAACTTGCGGTCGAGGTTGAGCACCTGCACCGTCATGTCACCGGCGTCGATGACGTCGGTGACCTGCGACCAGCGGCCGCGCCGGATCGTCACCAGTTCGGCCGATGACGTGATTGGGTTGTACCCCGTGGCGACGACGTCGGTGCCGCCGACGAGCGACGTGCCGACGATGAAGTCGCCAGGGTTGGGCAGGCCGAACACCGCCTCGACGGCGATCGTCGGCAGGCTCACAGCCCCGGCCCGTTACGTCGGTCGAACCGGCGCAGCGCCGCCTTTGTGTTGTTGGGGTCGGCGTTGGTGTAGATGTTCACGGTGGTGTTGCCGCCCATGCCGAGATCACCGGCACGGTTGAGCGGGATCACGGCCTCGGGTCCGGCCTCGCCCACCATCGCGAGCGTCGGGCCGGTGACGATGCCACCAGCAGCAAGCAGCGGGATCTTCGGCACGCCGAGCTCGAACCCGTCGAACTTCGGACCAGGGCCGGGCGGGTCGAAACCGGGGATCTTGAACTCCAGCCCGTTCCACGCCCGGATGATGTAGTTGATGGCCGACTTGAAAGCGTTCTTGAGTCCATCGAACGCACCGGAAGCCACGGCAGTGATCCGGCCAGGAATGGCGGCGACGAACTGCACGACGCCATCCACACCGGCCTTCACGGTGTCCTTGATCGCCTGCCACGCACCGGACCAGTCGCCCTTGATGAGCGCCGTGACGGTCTGGATCACGCCACGGATCACGTTCAGCGCCGTCTCGACGTAGATGTGGATGAACTCCCACGCCTTGGTGGCGGTGGCCTTGATCTCCTCGCCCCAGCGGGACCAGACATAGGTGACGGCGCTGACGAAGCCGGAGACGACGGCGCGAACAATGGCGACCACCCGCTCGACGTAGGCCTGCACGAAACCCCACGCCGCTCGAGCTACGGCGATGATCTCGTCACCGAAGTCGGCCCACAGGGACTTCACTGTCGCGACGAACGTCTCAACAACGCTCTTGACGACTCGGATCGTCGTGTCTACGACGTCTCGAAAACCCTCGAAGTTGGTGTAGGCGTACTGGAAGCCGGCGACGAGAGCGGCGATGGCGATCACGATCAGCCCGATCGGGCTAAGTAGTCCAGCCAAGGCCGAACCGAGAGCGATGACGCCAGCTACAACTGCCATACCGGCGATGACTGCGAAGAACACCTTGACCGTGTCCGTGTTGTTCTTGATCCATTCGCCGATGCGCTCGAGGTGCGGGGCGAGGAAGTCGCCGATGGCCCGTGCGAGTGGGGTGATTCGTGCGACGGCGTCCTGTATCGCCTTGGCGAACTTCGGCATCCACCGCTCGGCGAGCGGCCCGACCTTGTCGATGATCTGACCGAACACAGTGACGACCCTGAGGGCGATCGGCAGAAGCGCCTGGCCGAGCCGGGCCTTCAGGTCCTCCATGCGTGCCGACAAGATGCGCGACTGGTTCGCCATGCCGCCCTGCGTGCGGGCGAAGTCGCCTTGGGCGTCGGTGGTCTGCTCCATGATTGCCGACTGCGCTGCGAGCACCTTCTGCTGCATCGTCAGGGCGCCGGTGCCGTCGTAGATGCCGAGCTCCATCGCCTTCGCCTTGAGCGTGGCGTCGTCGAGCATGACGCCATAGGCACGAATCGGCTCGAACTCGCCACGCAGCGCAGCGCCGAGGGCAAGCGCAGCGTCCTCGGGTGATGTGTTACTGAAACTGGCGAGGTCCGAAGCGAGGGCGACCATGTCGGTCGAGAACTTGCCGAGGTCCTTGCCCGTGAGCCCGGCCGCCTTGCCGAACACGCCGAAGCCGCTAGCGGCAGCTAGGGCGTCGGTCTTCGACTGGCCGAGTGCCACACCGGCTTTCGATGCGAACTCGATGACGCCGGCGGCGGCGTCACCGAACACGACCTCGGTCTTTGACGTCACCTCGTTCAGGTCTGACGCTGCATCGACAAGCTGCTTGCCGACGACGATGCCGGCACCACCGAGTGCGGCACTGAAGATGGCGAACTTCTTGGATGCGTCGGCGACCATCGAGCCGATGTTCCTGCTGGTCTTGCCGAGCGCCTGGTCAAGGCCAGATGTGTCGCCGTCAATGAGGATCTTGATGACTGACTTACCTGCGGCCATGTCGTGTCACCTTCAGTCGAGGTCGAACTTCCGAATCAGTGCGTCAATGCCCTGCTCAAACGACCGCACGACCTCGTCACGGCGTGCGTCCTTGGCGTCGTAGAGGAACGGTTGCGGGCTGATGTTGCGCTTGGCCCAGCCGAAGTGAATCGGCCCGGCGTAGGGCACGCGTGCGAACCCGGCGCGCACCACGCCCGCCTTCTGCGTGCCCGAAGAGCGGATTGACTCGCGCAATCTGCCCGACTTCACTGGCACCCGCCCGAGGGCGTCCTGCTTCACGATGGATGCAGCGTCACCGTGGATGGTCTTTAGCTCGGACTTCGCCGCCGTCTTGCTGACGGCGTCCTGCATGTTGCGAATCTGACGACGCACCTCGTCGGCGCCGGTGATCTGCACGCCACGGCTCATCGTTTCGCCGCCTTCCTGGCCGCCTCGTTGCGCTCGGTGATGACGTCGATCATGGTGCGCAACATCAGCTCGTCCTCCATGAGGAACTGCGGAGCAATCCCTGTCTCGACTGCCACCTCGGCAACGATGCGGGTCAGGGAGTCGGTGCCAAAGGGGCCGAGTCGTCGCCGCCCATCTCCACGTCGACCACGTCGTCGAGCCAGACGTCGAAGGTTGCCGTCGTCTTGCCGGCGTGGCACATCGCCTTCCATGCCAGGAAGTAGATGTGTTCCATCTTCAGGTCTTCGCCGAAGGCCTTGGCGATGCCGAGCTTGTAATGCCGCTCGAACTCCACCTGCACCTTCGGCGTGATGGTCACCGGCACTGTCTCCGTCGTCGTGACGACGTCGAGCTTCATTGCGATCATTGCGTGTTTCCCCTGTCTTGATTGACGAGCTAGGTCAGCTCACCACGTGTTGTTCGTGACGGCGCCGGTCACCTGCAGCGATGCCGACAACTCGACACGGCCGCCGACCGACGACGACAGTGACACGCTCGTCACCCACGCCTCAGCGGTGACGCGAGCCTCACCCGTCACCGAGCCACCCGGCCCCCAGAGGATCGTCGTGGTCGACGAGCCCGCCGACTGCGCGGCCTTCACGCCGGTCAGCAGCGAGAACATCGGGGCGTCGTAGGGACCGCTGATCGACACGGTGTCGCCATCGGTCAGGCCGTTGATGAACGCCTTGGCGGCGGTACCGAAGGCCGACACTTCCTGCGTCTCGACGGACTGCGGCCAGTCGAAGCTGTCGGCGTAACGTGAGACGTTGGTGCCGGCGCCGTTGACGCCGTCGAGTGCGATGAAGGTGGTGGTTCCTGCACGAAAGGCCATGATCGGCTCCTTGGGTGGTGTGGGGTGGTGGGATTAGCGACGAGCGAACGACACGAACCGGGTGGTCGTGCCGGAGCCCGTCACGTCGTCGACCACCCGGAGGTATCGACGGACCGTGGTGCCAGCGGCGACCTCGACACGCTGCGAGGTGAGGGCGCTGTAGGTGGTGAACGAAGCCAACGTGGCCCAGCTGGTCGAGCCATCGACGCTGTGCTCGATGCGGCAGGCGTTGCTGGTCAGGCCGGAGAACGCCGTGACGTGAAGGTGTGCCACGCCGCCGTTGGTCGTGCCAGCGGCCTGGTCGCGAGCGGTGCCGGTGATGTCGACGGTGATGGCGGTGAAGTTCTCAACCACCAGGCCCACGTCGAAGTTGCCGGTCGACTGGAACGCCGCCGAGCAGGTCACCAGATCGGCGACGGCCGAAGCGCCGGTGAAGTTGCCGAGGTGGGCGTCGACCATGACGGCGACCTGGCCGGTGGCGAAGCCGTCAGGGCACAGCGTCAGCGGGTACGGGCCGGTCGCCTTCTGTGACTTGAAGGCATCGAACTGCAGCGCTGTGGTGCCGACGGTGTCGAACAGCATGTCGAGCGACCCGGACGACTCGTCCTGTCCGATGATGAACGTCTTGGCAGTGTCGGTCAGCACCGTCGTGTCGAGCGCAGTGGTCTGCGCCGTCAGCGAGTAGCCCTTGGTGTAGCCGGAAGCGTTGAGCAGCCCCACGGCGACCCTGCTGGCTTGAGCGGTCTTGAACGCCATTAGAAGACAACCTCCACGTCGATCGGCACAGTCAGATAGTTGGACTCACCCTGCGAGGTCGCCGACACTTCGCCGATGCGCGTCACCTGGACGTAGTCGATGGTCACGCTCGACCAGTTGGCAGCGTCTTGGATCGCAGCCACGACCGACCCGGCGCCTTCGAGCTCGCAGTAGTCGTCGAGCAGCACCTGAGCGGTGCGCTCGTTGGTGCGGTCGGCGTAGATCGTCACGGTGAACTCGTAGGCGGCCCTGTTCGACGTGAACACCAGCCGGGGGTCGAACTCCCGGCGGGTGATGATGGCGATCGGGGCGGTGAACGTGTCCTGCCACATCGGCGCCGAGCGCAGGCCGGTCGCACCGATGGCGTCGGCGAGTGCGGTGCGCACCTCTTGCACCGTCGGCATCAGCCGACCCTCGGCTTGCAGTACGGCTCGAGCAGCGCCGCTGCGATCGGGTTGATCGTCCGTCCGACCCGCAGGGCGGCGCCGGCGTTGGCGAACTCGGTGACACCAAACACGGCGTCGGCCGACTTGAACAACATGGCCGACTGCACCAGGCACGCCTTCTTGACGTCGTCGGGGATCGCGGGCCAGCCGAACCGGGCCTGGACGCGCACGCCGGGGCGACCCGACGACGACATCGGAAAGTTCCCGTTGATCGCATCGACGAGCACGAGCTCGTCGTACGGCCACACCGGCACCCGGTCGGCAGCGTTGAGCGGCCGCAGGATGAAGTCGGTCGTGATGGTCAGCGTCGTCTCGAATACGCCGTCGTCGTCATCGTCGACCTGCACGACAAGGGCGGTCGTGGTCGAGATGTCGTCGACCTCGCAACGCCGGTAGTCGTTGGCGTAGAACTCGCGTGTCTGCACCGTCGAGTCCTGCCAGAACCGACGCCCGCAGTGGGCGTCGATCTGGCGGGACGCCGCAGCGATGGCGACCTCGAGCCGGGTGTCGTCGGTGTTGTCGAACAGCACCGGGATGCGCAGCTCGGGCTTCAGTTCGTCAAGGGTGCAGTATCCGTTGGTGATGGCCATGTCACTCCTCAGGAACTCGGATCACGGCGAAGCCCCAGCAGTCGGGGAAGTTGTGCCATTGCCAGCCGGTTTCGGCGATGAACTCGGTGACTGCCTTCTTGACCGGGTACAGCGGCCGGGGCGGTGCGCCTTCGGGCGTCGGTAGCTCGGTGTCGTGTAGGCAGATGACGCCGCCGGGACGCACGAGCCAGCGATAGATGGCCAACTCCTGCACGGTGTGGTCGTACAGGTGACTGGTGTCGATGAACACGATGTCGGCCGGGTCGAGCGCCGCCACGAGTGCCGGGTCGGTGTCGTCGCCCTGGATGTGGGTCCAGTTGTCGTGCGCACCGATGGCCGGCGCCGAGTCGAGGTCGACCGAGGTGAGCCGACCGCCGGTGCGCTGCAGTGCGTGCAGCCATGCGATGGTCGACACGCCCGAGCGGGAGCCGAGCTCAAGCACGTGCTGGGCGTCGAGTTGTTCGACGAGTTGCACCATGCGGGGCAGGTGTAGGTAGATGTCCGACGGCGTGCGGCACGCCTCGGCGAACTGGAGGTCGAGCAGGTTCACTTCTTCCACCACCAGACGGATGCACCGATCGGGACTTGCACGTCGACCGGGGGAAGGTGCCGGGCGATGCCTTGACGTACCGGCGGGTGCATGACGTCGTCGCCGCAGATGATCCCGCCGTCGGACAGCATCGGCAGCACGGCGGCGATGTTGTCGGCGACCTCGACCTCGGTGTGTTCTGCGTCGATGAACACGAACGCCAGCGGCGCAGTGTTGTCGGCGAGGAACTCACGCCAGCCCATCCGGTGAGCGACCACGTTGCCTTCGGTGAAGGCGTCGATGTTGCGTTGCCACTGGGCGAACACGTCACGCTCGGCGGCGAGGGTGTTGCTGATCTCGCCGGGCGAACCGGCCCAGGTGTCGACGGCGTGGACGATGCGAGGGTGGATCGCTGTCGCCAGTGCGCATGTCGAGCGGCCGGTCCATGAGCCGATCTCGACGATCATGCCGGGGACGTCGGCGACGCTGCGCGCCAGGTCGGCGAGCACTGCCTGTGACGCCTCGCTGAACCACTCCTCGCCGAACGGGTCGACACTCATCGGGGCCGATACCACGACGCCGGGGCGTGGCCCTCCACGATCCATCTCGGCCAGGACTCGTCGACGTCGACCGGGGTCATCTTCGAGCCATCGACGTGGATGCCGTCTCGGTAGAAGGTGTCCCGCTCCAGCCCGTCTCGGATCTGATCCTCGACCTCGGGATGGCAGAAACTGCCAACCTTGCGGATCGCTGCGTTCGGCCCACCGAGCCAGGACAGGTGCCAGCCGGCGTCCTGCAGGTGTGGCGGGCAGAGCGCCGTCATGCGCACGTCGCGCTGGTATGAGAACCGGCGCGCCTCGGGGAACTTGGCGAGGTGGCCTACCGTGGCGGCGACGGTGCCGTACCACGTGTGCGGGTAGAGCCAGTCGACTGCCCAGAAGTGGCCTCGCTGGCCGAACGACCAGAACCCCTGCGGGCGGCAGTTGCGGGCGTGCAGCGCCCTCGGGATCTCGTCGACGTCGGACTGCAGGATGACGTCGTGATTGGCCAGGTCGAGCTTCGCCAGGCCTCGGCCGATGAACTCCCGCTGGGCGTGCTCTCGTGCCCACGGATCGTTGTCCTGCGTCATCGACGGCATCTCGCCGTCGTTGACGATGACGTGGGTGATCTTGTCGGCCCAGGGTGCGAACCGTTCGGCGTGCTCGGCGTACCAGAGCGGCTTGGCGTGGTCTTGGTGGTCCCGTGTCGCCTCGACGATGACGAAGGCGTCGACCGAGTCGTACAACTCGACTAGACGGCAGGAGAGGATGTCCAACTCGTTGTTGAACGGGAAGGCGTCGATGACTTTCGGGCGGGTCACTTGCGCCCCGTTTTGTAGCCAGCGATGATCGGCACCCGGCTCATCCACGTCTTGCGGTCGGCCTCGCTGGCGTCGACTGCGGCCATGTAGATCGGGTCGGCCTCGCGTGCCGCCTCGTTGCCCTCGTAGCCGGGGTGATGGTGAATCACCCGGCACTCGTGGGCGTGGCCGTAGACGCTGCGCGCCTTGGCGAGCTCGATCACCTCTTTGTCGGAGTACCAGTGGCGGTACGCCTCGGAGATGGTCACGCCGGGCCCGTCGAGCGTGGAGCCCTCGTCGTCGATGTAGCTACGACGGATGAGGAAGTGATCGGCGTGCGAGCCGCTGGCGACCGCTGGGTTGCGGGTGCGGCCAGGCTCGGAGTCGTTCGTGCCGACCACGTCGTAGCGGTCGGTGAGAACCTGCGCCGCTTCGAACCAGCCGGGCGTGAACTCGCAGTCGTCACCGACGACGAGCACCCAGTCGGCCGACGACTTGCGCACGCAGGCGTTGACGTTCTCGGCGTAGGTCTTGCCTTCCTCGCCGACGATGAGCCGCACCGTCGCCGGTGCCGTTGCCCACAGCGACGACATGAACCGGTCCCGGTTGGCGTCACGCATCAGCGGCACGATCACGTCGCACCACTTCATGAGCGGCTTGTCGGCGGCCGGCGGCTGCGGCTCCAGGTTGGCGAGCAGCGGCTGCCAGTACGACGCCCACACCTTTTCGACGTCGTACTTCGCAGCGAAGCCGATGCTGAGCCCGGCGATCTGCTCGAGGTCGGCCTCGTAGGCCTGGCAGAGCTTGTGGTAGACGTCGATCGTCGAGGCGCACAGGTAGCTCGCTGCCTGCGGTGCGTCCCATTCGAGCTGCCCGACGACGGACCAGCCGTAGCCGATGAGCTCGCTCTGGGCCGAGAAGTCGGAGGCGATGACCGGCGTGCCGCAGGCCTGCGCTTCGATCATCGGCACACAGAACCCTTCGCCCTTGGACGGGGCGAGCAGCACGTCGCAGGCGCTGTAGAGCGCCGCCATCATCTTCGGCGAGAAGCCGATCCGCTGGGCGTAGGCGTCGGTAAAGATCAGGGCGTGCACGGGGATGGCGGCGTGCTTGGCGAGCTCGGTGAGGTCGATGCCGCTGCCGTCCATACCGAACCGGTCGGAGTGCACGACGAGCACGGCGTCTTGGTGGTCTTTCCAGAACGCACCGAAGGCACGGAAGGCTTCGTTGAAGCCTTTCCGACTGTTGGGGTCCTTGTTCATCGCGACCATCAGCACGGCGAAAGCGTCCTGCGGGATGCCGAACACCGTGCGGGCGTCCTGCGTCTCGCCGCCGATCTCAAGGTGCGTCGTCGGCTTGTACTCGGTCGTGTCGACGGCGAGCGGGACGTACAGCGGGTCGAGCCCGGCCTCGATGAGCTGCTGCTCGCCGAAGCGGGACATCGCCACCGGGGTCGCACCGGAGCGGTGAAAGAACTTGACCACGGCCGGCGGTGCGGGGAAATGGTCGACCGGTGTCCAGGCCAACACCTTCATGTCGTCCATCGGGACTCGGCCGAGTACCCACATGTCGGTCAGCGGGATGACCCAGCCGGACGACAGGTCGCCTTCGAAGAAGTGCTCGGCGTGGCCGCGCAGGATGTCGATCGAGTTCTCCAGCCGGCCCGACGGGTAGAGCGTGACCGGCCCGTACGGGGTCGGCCACTGCTTCACACCGATCTGGTGGCCGTAGGTGCAGGCGACGGCGACGTCATGGCCGTCTCGCTTGAGACGGGTGACGAGGTGTCGGCACTGCACGCCGTAGCCGGTGGGCGACTCGGGAGAGTTGGCAGAGATGAGGAACTTCATGCGGCGCCCACTCGGGCGGCGTGCGTGCGGTACTCGAGGCGCTGGCCGACGGTGATGGTGCCGACGAGCACGAACTCGGGACCGTCGGCGGCGACGGAAACGACCTGCTCGCCGTCTCGTTCGACGGCGTGCAGATCCTCGTGCATGGTGGCGCGAGGGATGCGATGAATGGGCATGGTTCCTCCGGGCAGGGGGTGGGGGGATGGCCCCCGGGCAGGAGAGCGGGGCGCCGCGGCACCTGGCGCTTCTCCTGCCCGGGAGATCGTCAACGCTGGGAGCGTTGGAAACTCAGGCGACGACCTGACGGATGGCGTTGACCGCAGCGGTGTCGAGCAGATCGCCGTCCACTCGCCACTTGCCACGGAAGCCGATCTCGTCGGTGTCGAAGTACCGGCTGTCGTCACGCTCGATCACCGGGTTGCCCACGGTGCGGACGTAGTACGCCGACATGTCGCCGAACGCGACCGTCTTGTTCGCCGAGCCCGCCGCCTGGACGTTGGGGTCGGTGAAGACGGGCTTGTCGAGCAGCCGGTCGGGCTGGCCGTTGATGATGCCGTTGGTGAGCGACGGCTGCCACAGGAAGGCACCGACGGTGCCGCCTGCGCCGTCACGCAGCTTGCGCAGCGTGCCGGCCGTGGAGTCGTTCATCAGCCAGGCGGCGTCGGGCGAGTTGCGGTACTCGTCGTTGACGCTGTACTGCAGGTCGATGAGCTTCTCCACCGTCGGCGTGATGAGCGAACCACCGGTGGCGATGGTGCCCGACCCGGTGATGGCGGTCATGATGCCGTTGGGGCGACCTGAGCCCGAGCCGACGGTGAGGTCGGTGGCGATGACGCGACCGAGCGCACGGCCGATGTTGCGGCCGAGGAAGCCCTCGATGTCGATGCCGGCGTCGGTGACGACCTCGCTGGACACGACCACCAGGGCGCCGTACTTGAAGGCGTCGAGGCGGGTGCGCAGGAAGGTCGGGTCGGTGCCGCCGACGACGGTGCCCTGACCGGCGACGAGCGTGCCGATCGCGTGAGCGTTGACGCGTGGCAGGTCGAGCGGCTCACCCGAGGTGGTGTTGAGCTTCGTGGTCGGAGCACGGAAGATGCCGTTGCTGGCCTCCATGTACTCGTAGAGGCTGCGGGCCAGCGTGGTCGGCACGAGCGAGCCGGACGAGCCGGTGTCCCATGCGAGGTCACGCAGCTCCATCGGCGATGCGCCCTGACGGAGGAGCTCGCGCTCCTTGGCGGCCGAGCGGATGTCGACCTCGAGGGCGACCTTCTCGCCGCGCATGCAGGCGTCGAGGAACAAGCGCAGCTCGTTCACGGCCTGCTGCGGGGTGGCGGCGCCGGGGTCACGGTTGAAGATGAGCGCCTGCGACTCGCGGAGCTGTGCGGCCTCGGCCTCACGACGCTCGCGCATGACGTACTCGCGGATTTCGTTGTCGAGATCGTCGATCTCGGCGTCCATCCGCTCGATGCGAGCCTGCTCTTCGGCCGTGCGCTCACGGCCTGCGGTGTTGTCGAGCTCGGCCTTCTGAGCGTCCCACGCCCGAAGGCGCTTCTCGTTCAGCTTTTCGACGTGGCTTCTGATGTCCATGTGGGGTTCCTACTTTCGGAGGGTGTGCGACGTGCCCTGGTGGGCCGTCCAACGGGGGGTTGGGTGTCGCGACGTGTCTCGTCAGGTGCAGGTGCCTTGCGGCGGCGTGCGGCGTGGGGAGGTGGGTCGCAGGTGCAGCGTCAGGTCAGCGCAGGGCGCAACAGACGCTTGCGCTCGAGCCGTTCCCGGTCCATCCGGTCACGGTCGGCGAAGGTGTCGACGGGTGGCTGCGGCAGGCGGGCTTCGAAGAAGGCCAGTGCGCGACGCACCTCGTCGTCGGTCATCTCGGCATCGGTGAGCGATGCCAGCATCTCGTCGAACGAACGCATCGACGACGAGGTGTACGGGTTCGCACCCTGCCACACCACCGACGCTTCGAACAGTTGCAGTTCCTTGATCGTGCGCTCGCTCATGTCGTCGTTCCACTTGTCTCGCGCCTTGGACACGGTGAAGCCGATCGACATCTGGCGCATCTCGCCACGGGTGACGGCGCTGCGCAGGTTCTGCACGTCGCTGCGGGCCGGGTCGAGCTCGGCCGAGACACGCAGGTCCGGGTCGGCGACCAGGCGCAGCGTGCCGGCCGAACGGGTGGCGAGCGGGATGCCCTTGTGGTCGTGGTTGATGAACAGCGCCACGTCGGCCTTGGAGTCGCGCAGCGTCTTGTTGAACGCACCGGCGGCGATCGTCTCGGTGAACGTGCCGAACATGTCGTGGACCGTGTACGGCGCCTCGACGACCGAGGCGACACCGTCGAAGGTGTAGCCGTTGTCGCCGCCCTCACGGAACTCGAAGTCGGTCAGGTCGTAGTGGCGAATCTGGCGGCCAGTGCCGCGTTCGTCGATCATCATGGGGAGCACCTCCATCGGCGCAGGTCAGGTGAGCAAAGCCAACGCCAGCGTGATCGCTACGTCGTCGTCGTCATACAGGGACTTCGGCAGTTGCCGTTTCGGTGGTCGGAACTGCTTGGGCCCCGGGAAGGCGTAGCCCCCGCGGCTGGCACCATCCGGCTCGGGCTGTGGTGGCGGGACGAGCGCTACCAGGCCGAAGCCGGCGACTGCCAGGTTTCCCTCGCGTGGCAGTCCCAGCCCGCGAGTGACGATCATGTCAGTCGGTCAGCACGCTCAACGCCCTGACCCTGATAGGGCTGGGTTCCGGCGACGTCTTCGAAGATGTCGCCCGAGAGCAGCGTCGTCGTGTCGTCGTCGTCGTAGATGATCTGTTCGCCGGTGGCCGGGTCGGTGACCCGCTTGTTGACGAGCACCTTGCGGATCGTGGTCGCATCGGCTGCGCTCGCCCTGGTGGTGATCGCAGCGTCAAGGCGTGACTGCACGAATGCATCCAATGATGCGAGCGTGGACGCCTGCGCCAACTGCACCTCAGCCCCGTAAAACAACTCAACCTCGCCAAGGTTGCCGAACCCAAGAATCTGGGTGAACGGCAGCGACAGCATCCGCACGACACCGGTGGAGTCCTCGCGAACGAAGAACACTTCCTCGCCAAAGTTCCCGCCGACCGACAGTTCGACAGTGCCGCCGCCGGTGAAGCTGTACAGGTTCACCGGCGGGCTGGCGCTCAGGTCGCTGAGGCGACGGATGCGAACGACGTCGGTCGGGTTCGGACCGTTGAACGTGATCGACGCATCCGGCGGCGTCCACGCCGTCGGGTCGATGTCGGTGAACATCGACACCTGCTGGAGCCGCCGGAACTCGGCGTCGCCGGTGGCGGTGACACGGAGTCGCATTTCGAGGCCGGAGCCGCCCTCGTCGTAACCGGTCAGTGCGGCAATGGCACCGGACAGGTTGGTGCCGTTCAGCGTCTGGTAGGCGGGATACGCCGTGCCGGGAACCCGGCAGGCGAAGTCGATGCCGGGGTAGACCTCGTTCGCCTCGGTGAGCGTGTACCGGGCATAGCTGTCCATCGTGCCGGCCTTGGTGCCGCCGGTCAGGAGTGCGCCGTCGGCGAGAACCCTGCGGATGACGCCGGTGCCGAACGTGATGACGAACCCGGCGGTGAGGCTGCCTGACACCGTGACGGAGCTGGCACCGGTGACGAGCTCGATGGCCGTGTCGACCGTGGTGGTGCTTGCGTTGTATGCGATGGCCGCCGTGGTGCCGATCAGGGTGTCGGTTTCGTCGTAGACGGACACTGTGAACGTGCCGCCAGTAGCGCCGCCGTCGTTGATGATCCGGTGAGCACGGGCGAACCCGCCGGGGCATTCACCGAGGAACCTGGGGCTGACGTTCTGGAAGGCGGTCACGCCGTGCATGGCGAACGGCATCGTGATCGTCACCACGTCGCCGTTGGCGGGCAGGAACACCGAACCGATCTGGTCGGTGAACGCTGCGCCGGTGAGCGCCATGCCTTGACCGGAACCGAACGGGCCGAACGTGACATGACCGGCGGTCGGCGTGGTGCCGTAGTCCATGAAGTTCCCGCCGACGTAGTTCTCCACCGACACGTTGGCCGAGATGATCCGGTCGAAGCCTGCGCCGACGAGGTCGTAGACACCGTCCTGGTTGGAGTCGACCGTCGGGGTGGCGGCCTGGCCGCCACCAACGAACACCTTGCGGCCCGACATGGCAGTGCAGGCGAACGTCGTCGGAGCGTCGAACGACTGCACAGCGGTTCGCGTCCCGGTGAGATTGAAGCCTCGGACGTCGAACCCTGCACCGAGGTGCTGGCCGATCACGCCTGCGCCATGGTTGTTCATGTCGTAGTCGCCGCCAACGACCAGAATCTCAGCGCAAGCAGCGTCGGTGGAAAACACGGCATTGCGAGTCGCAGACGTACCGGCGTTGCCGACCCCGGCGAACGTGACTCCGATGCAGTTGATCAATGAGCACGCCACTGTCGGGTTGGTGGCGGTCTGCACGCCGGGTGTGTCGGCATGGGTGAAGTCGACGATGACGTTGCCGGTGAGGTTCGTGAGAGACAACGCCCCACCGATGACCCGAGGCCGGTTGATCTGCACGCTCGGCAGCGTGTTGAACGACAACGCAAGGACCGACGAGGTCGACGTGCGCGCACCGGTGGCGAGGTATCGGACGTCGTCGCATTGCGTCAGCCCTGGGAGAATCGCGATCACCGAACCGTTGGGGGTGGTGTTCCGCATGACCAGCTTGTTGATCGACGAAGCACCCGACACGGCCGACACCGAGCATGTGGTGTTGATCGTCGCCGGGTTCGCTCGGAACGACACATGGTCAAGGACGACGGAGCCGTTGGAGTTCGTGAACTGCAAACCGTCGCCGCCGAACCCGACGTGGTTACAGGTTGCCTGGGAGAACGACGAGTTCACCGCTTGGACCTTGGACGAGAAGGCGCACCACTCGGCGTCAAGCGTGCCCGACGGGTTGAGGTCCAACAGCGTCATGTTCGCCGTCGAGTTCTCGCGGGCATAGACGATCGAGTTGGTGCCGCCGCTCAGGTTCGGGTTGACGACCATGGCGATCGGCGTCGAAGCGTACGAACCGGCGAGAGTGAGCGCCACAGTGGTCGTAGACAACGGGCCACCGGACGAGGTGACGGTGCCAGCACCGAGCACGGCAATCACGGCGTCACGAACTGCGGTCGCTGCAGCGTTGTGGGCGATGTTGCCGGTCGTGCCGATGGTGGTGCCAGTGCGCCGGTTGATGAGCGTGATCGTGAAGTTCCCGCCCGTCGGCGTGCCCAGCGACGCGATGGCGTGGATCAGCGTCACGTCAGGCTGCCAGTCCCGATTCGTCAGCAGGATGTTCGGGATGCGCACCTGGCAACCGGTGGGGATGAGCTTGCCGTTCGTGCCGTCGCCTGAGGTCAGCTCTCGCGTCTGCGAGTTGAAGAAGAGGACCTCCTGCTCGGCGTCGAAGATCGTCGCTGCGACCGAGCCGATGGTGCCGGCCGTCGTGAACGCTGCAGCGATGAACTGCGGGGTGATGTCAACGATCGACCACGGCATGAACTCGCCGGACCCTGACGCCGTCTCGACGTCCACGTAGGTGACGTCGGTGACCGCACCGGAGAACAAGGTGGCGAGATCCCACGTCTGCTGCGTGCCGTCGGACGTGCCGAGCACGATCGGAGCGCCACGCACCTCGAGCACACCGTTGCCCTCGAAACGGAAGTCTCGGGCCATATTCTCCAACTCGACCACGATCGGTGTAGTCGTGGACGAGTTCTCGATGAGCAGCTTGCCCGACGTGATGCACTGGATCGTGCCGGGCCGGGTGGCCGGTGTGGCGTCGATCGTCAGCGTTGCACCGTTGCGGATCTCGATGATCTCACCAGCGGAGTACGACACGCCGGTGATGTTCGTGCTGGAGGTCACGATAGCCACGGGTCAGCCCTGCCGATCAAAGAGCCAGCAGCCGTGCGACTGGCGGGGTGGTGCAATTTCGGTGTCGTCAGGCAGCAACATCCACGCCTGCATCGCCTCGGACCAGGTGTCGAAGATGTGGTGCAGGACGTCGTCGGGCTCTGTCATCACCCGGCTGTCTTCTTCGCGCCGAGGATGCGGCCCTGGGCGTCACGTACGAAACTGATCGTCGCATCACCCTCGCTAGACGACTCGACGTTCACCTCGACCTCGGCAGGCGGCACGTTCACCGTGACCTCGGCGGCGGGCACGTTGACCGTGACCGGCGTCGGCTCGACGTTGACCGTCACCTGCGCCGGCGGCACGTTGACGATCGGGGCCGGGATGATGATCGGCTCCTGGCGCATCTCAACCTGCAGCGAATCCGGCAGGTGGATGTGCGTGTCGGACGTGCGGGTCGACTGCTCGGCCATTGCTGCTCGCATCTCGGCCATCATCAGCGCGGTGTTCTCCTGCATCGGGGCCACCTCGGTGACGTCGGGCGTGTCCATCGGCGGCAGGTCTTCCCAGTCGCGCGCCTCGTTCGGCTCGAGGAACCCGGCGCCGATGCCGGTGGCGTAGGCGGCATAGCGAGACGACAGGTCGCCACGCATGAGGGCGCCAAGGTTGAACTTCACGTACCGAGGCTGCGCCAGCAGATCGGACAGCGCCTTCTCCAGACGCACGATCCACGGCAGCAGTGTCACCCGGACGAAGCGAGTGTTGCGCTGCTCCAGGTTGGCGTAGGTCAGTGACGAGCCTTCGATGCCGATGCCGAGCTCGGACGGGTCGATCATGAACATCTGGCCGGCGATCTCGGCCGAGGTGAACTTGCGCGTAGCGAGGAACTGGGCCTGTTCGTTCGTGACGCCGGTCGGCTTCCACGTGGCGCCCTCTTGGAGCACGCCAGGCAGGCCACGGCCACCCTCACGGCGACGCCGGCGCCACTGGTCGGCGATGCCCTTGAGTGTCTCGGACTGTGCGCTGCCGGGCATCTCGATGACGCCGGGCATGTTGCCCTCGCCCTCGAAGTAGCCGGTGCCGAACTTGACGGCGGCCAGGCCGAGCCCGATCGACTGGCGGGCGTACTCCACTGGCGACAGGCCGACGTCGGAGCCGGGGAGCATCAGCCCCTTCAGGTGCAGCATCTCGGCATCGATGCGTTGTCCGTTGACCATGTAGGACAGGCGGCCACGATCACGGGTCACGCGCACCTTTGACGGGTCGAGCGGGATCAGTTCGACGATGGTGGCCTCGTTGCGCTGCACGACCACGTAGGCGTTGCCGTGCAGGAGCAGCGACGACAGCACCTGCGACACCCATGACGTGAAGTCGAGGTTCGTCGTCGGCTGCTGCAGCCACGTCGGCTTGGCGACCTCGATCTTGGTGTCGCCGCTACGCTGGTAGACGTCCAGCGGCAGCGTGGCGATGGAGTCGGTGATGAGCCTGACCGAGCCGTAGACCGTGAGCAACTGCATCGACGACTGCTCGTCAACGGCCACGCCGCCGACGACCTGGGTCATCTCGCCCGGCCACTGTCCCCACGTAGTGGCCTGGGCGCGCTCCTCGGGACGTCGGAAGATCGACGACAACATCAGCGCTCACCAGCCAGGCCGAAGTAGGTCAGCACGATCCCGGCGCCGACGAGGGCACCGGGCAGACCGCCGCCGATACCGGCGCCGATGACGACGAGCACGAGCCCGATGAGCTGCATGGCAGTGAACATGCGCGACCTCCTCGGGCTAGTAGTCGTCGAGTGAAACGAACACCGACGCCGAGTGCGTCAGCTTCTGGGGTGTGGCGTGGCGGGTCGCCCACAACGCCAAGGTGGCGGCGACGAGCGGGGTGATGTCGACGTTGGAGCCGGTGCGGCTCCACATCCACACGTCGCCCGTGGTGCGCTTCCGTGCCCCTGTGAGCGCCGCTAGCAGTGAGGGCTGGCCGAGGTGGCGCAGCGACTCGTTGCGCACGGCGTCGACCAGGGCGCCGCAGGCTTGGGCGTGTTCCTTGCGAGACAGCTCGTCGGTCTTGACGTTCGCTGCGCTGAGGTCGCCGAGCAGGTTGCCCGCCGGTGACGACGGGTCGATCACGATCGGCACCGACCACTTCGCAGCGAGCTCGATGGCGCGGTCGACCACCCAGCCGGTGCCGGGTCGGCGGTCGATCACCTCGACGTGGTCGAGGCCGTCGGCCCGCTTGCCGGCGGCGGCGAACGATGCCCAGTCACGCTCGGGTGAGACGTCGAGGGCGATGGTCGGCGAGCCGACGATCTCGCTGGTCGGGTCGACCAGCGATTGCCAGGCGTCGAGGGCGATCTCGCCGCCGGCGCCGTCCTCGGTGTCGAAGATGCCGAGCCGCTCACGAGCGAACGCCTGCGGCGACATCGTGCGCATCTCGGCCTGGATCGTCTCGGCAGACACCCGAACGCCGAGCGCCGGGTTCGCCTTGGCCCACGTGGCAGGGTCGGTGGCGTCATCGTCGGGCGATGCGGACCACTCGAGGTAGCACATCCGGCCACGCTCGCCGTCGATGGCGCGCTTGCGGAGCCGATGCAGTTGCACCGAGGTGACCATGCCAGCCGACGAGGCGTAGATGATCTGCGGGTTCGGGCGGGCCGACAGGGTGGGCAGCAGCGCTGCCATCTGGTCGTCGCCGAGGTTGTACGCCTCATCGAGGATGACGCAGTCGGCCGACATGCCACGGCCGCCGCCACGGGTGCGAGCGACGAACTTGAGGCGCTGACCGGTGCGGAGCTCGATGCCCTGCTCGCCGTTGGCGTAGCGGATCGACCGCACCTCGGCCTTGAGGTGCGGGGTGTTCTCCACCACGCCGACGATGCGCAGGAACGCCTCGTTCGCCGTGCGGAACTCGTGCGCCGACGACAGGATCAGATCCTCGTCGAGCAGGAACAGCCCGGCGAGTTGCCGGACGAGGATGACCTCGCCCTTGCCTTGCTGGCGGCTGACCACGGTGCCGTGCTCGAATGCGGCCCAGAGGCCGTCGGCCCGGCGGGAGAGCATCGTGCTGATGGCGAGGCGCTGCCAGTCGTCGAGGATGACGCCGGCGGACTCAGCCAGCCGGCAGGCGTCCTCGCCGTCGCTGCTGACCGCGTCGACCGGCAGCGTCTGAATCCGTGGGCGTCGGGTTGCGAGAGGCTCGGGCGGCACGTAGCTCATCCAGCGGTGACACCTCGGCGTCCGAGTCGGGCAGTTCGTCGATCTCTTTGAGCACGGCGGCGAGCTGCTTGGCCAAGGCGGCGACGTTGGCCGTGTCGGCGAGCTCTAGGTGCGCCGTCAGCGTGTCTCGGATGGAAATGAGGCGGGTGCGGCGGTCGGCGTCGGGCTCGGTCATGGCGCTATCCCTCACGGTGTGTGGTCGGCCGTTCGGACACTAGAGAGATGGAAACGAG
>Ga0247837_1001274_pt1 | contig 53346 bp, 38 predicted proteins | sample LaCtaG_2_FD_187115 | JGI IMG/M metagenome (GOLD analysis project Ga0247837, IMG submission 187115) | Freshwater microbial communities from meromictic Lake La Cruz, Castile-La Mancha, Spain - LaCruzMarch2015_14.5m | ecosystem: Environmental > Aquatic > Freshwater > Lake | place: Spain: Castile-La... | reverse complement strand
CCTGCCCATCCTAGCGAGCCAAGTAGTAGACCGTACTAGACACACCAAAGACCTGCGAGGGAACTGGGCGAAGAAGCTGCGCATTGAACAGCACTACCAAGAGCTCTCGCCACTGAACAAGGGCTTTCTCACTCGCACTGGCTGGCTCGTGACACTGCAACACACCCCAGACGTACACCTCTCTGGGTACCCGCCACTGGATCAACAGCCGAAACGCAAGGGCGCAAGGTCTCTCAACACCACACAAGTGCTCTCTGAGAGTCCTACTCGGCAGACTCCTGTGTGGAAGTCGGTAACAGACGTGCAGAAGGCCATGATGCAGCTCACAGAAGAAATAATGGCTGAACTGGAGCTTCCACAGTTCTGCGTGCGCTATGGTCTTACGCAAGCAGACTTGCTGGCTCTACTCGAGGAGTTCACTGTCTTAGCCCTGAGCAGCAACACTCGCAAGTACGCGCAAGCTAGAGGTGTCTCTGCGGAGTATCTGGCGGCCCATTACGACGTGTCCATCTATGCCCTGCGTGCAGTGAACCCTGCCCTCTTCGACACGCCCACTAGTGACGAGAGGGACATCTACGGTCTTATCAGTGCTTGTGGGGAGGTGCGCTGGACGGATTTCGTGTTGTTTCATTCCCTGGCTCTGACACAGAGTTGCGGAGCCGAAGACTTGGTGCGCTTCCTGCTGCAGGTATGTGGATAGCCAGAGTTCACGCGAGTACTGTACAAGGAACAACTGCAGGCAAATGTGTTGGGAGAAGCTCTACGAAGCAAGTTCACAGACAGCCTGCGCTACATGGCTTCTCTCCACCGCACCTGGTTGAGTGTGGTGGAGTGTCTACTCAGCAACCGCGAGCAACTAGTTCAGAAGCCAGGGACAAGACTGGACCTACAGACTGCCGCCACTCTCGCAGCAGGTCTGGAGGCAGCCCCGCTGAGAACTCTGGCTGCGGAAGTCTTTCAGTCTCACAAACCCGCACGTAGCTGTCTAACAGGTTGATGGCCAGACTCTTCTCCGCGCAGCGCCGTGAGACCTCCATGTCTTCAAAGATGTCAGGAGTCGTGTACACTACTCGGTGCTCCATGTCCTGAGACAAATCAGCATCTGGTGCTTCCGAGTAGAGAGTTGTCCCCATCTTAGCCGTCGTGATGGTCTTCTTCATCATGTCCTCGTCCAGAACTCTGCGGTTGATTTTCCTAGGAATGAGGACTTCACCGTTCTTGATCCAGGAGTGCTCGAGAGCTTGTTCCACTGTGAGGCGCTCCTCCGGGTCTCTAGCCAAGACTTTCTTCAAGAAGTCAAGCACGTAAGGAGTCAGCTTGCTCCAATAGGCTCCAGTCAAATCCAGTCGTGCCTCGAGGGTCCTCTGCATGACAGTGTCTTTGTCCTTGCTGTCGAATGGCAAGCGACCTCGCAGTAGCAAGTACAGCACTACGCCCATACTCCACACGTCTATCTCTTTGCCGTAAGGCTGCTGGTCCAGCACCTCAGGAGCCACGTAGCCAATTGTGCCGCAAGCAACGTGGAGTTGTTCGCCCGGACCCACTAGCTTGGAAAGGCCGAAGTCCGCTAGCTTTATTGTCGGGAGGTCGGAGTCATCGCTCAGCAAGATGTTTTCCGGCTTGATGTCTCGATGTATAATGCCTACGTCGTGTAGGTACTTGATCGTCTCAAGCAGTTGGCGGGTCATGTGGAAAGCGGAAAACTCAGAAAACACCTTTTTCTGACGTATCCGATCGAAGAGCTCTCCACCCTCCACTAACTCTTCGATGAGATAGATCTTGGCTTTGTCCTCATACATCTCTTTCATCTGCACCACGTTATGGTGGTTGAGGAGCCTCATAATTGCCACTTCACTCCGCAGCATTTCGCTTTCGTGGGGATTCAACTTGGTTTTCTCCACCACTTTGGCAGCCCAGTGCAGCCCTGTTGCCAGTTCCACTGCTAGGTACACATCTGAGAACTTGCCTGTCCCTAGGCGATCTCGAAACTCGTACATCTCCTCCACCCGCCTCGTCTTGGCTGCCTGCATCAACTTCGCAGTCCAGTCGTCGCTTTCACTTCGCTGCGAGCACCAGAAAGTCACTTCTTGGAAACTTTCAAACTGATGACTGATGACAAAGCCAAAGCGGCCTCCCTGCTCCTTGAGCTGCTCCAGAAAGCAACCCTCTAGGAAAATCACAGAGCTGGGCAAAGCAGTGCCTGGGTTGACATACACTAGTAGCATGCCATTACGGAGCATCACAAACACCTTGCGCAGCGGCTCCTGCAAATCACGTTCTTTCGTCCACATCCACCCTGCCTTTTCGTGTATATGCCCTGCCAAGCTGGAAGCCCGAGTGGATGTATGCAAAGGATGTATGCGGGGAGAAGAGCAGCAGCATCGCTTGGGTGAGGGGTGGTTTGCACTCGCAGGAGATACTCCGCTCCACAGGTTCTCGCGAAACGTGGCCATGAAGACCTGCATAACTCGAGGGTGAGTCTGAATGAAGCGAGCGAAATGTTCCAAGTCGAAGTGCTCCTCTGGAGTCAGATCTTCCAGTAATTTGTTCACGAAATCTTCCACTTGTTCTTGAGAACCGAATTCGTCGCGTCTGAGAAGCGCTGCACTGGATTTGCCCTCCTGCCGACGAGAAGGACTGGAAGACCGCACCTCAGGCCCTAGGTCCGAGGTAGACTGGTGAACTTGCTTGTAGGTATTGTGCACCTGTATGCTCGATACCATAGAAACCAGTTCTTGTTTATCCAAATAGCCGTCTCCTCTGAGATCATAAAGTTCGAACAGAAACTGCAGTTTCTCCTCGTCTGCGCCTCTAGCACATACACTCAAACTCTGGATGAAGTCCTCAAAACGTATGCAGCCAGCACTGCTGCGATCGAATTTGTCAAAGAGCCGCTCACCCAAAAGACCCTAGGTAGAGAATACAGGAAGCGGGAAGAAGCGCAGAAAGGTGTGACGGTCAACTGTTTCACCACCCGATCTGCTGGCCAGATCACGAAACAGTTTATTCAGAAAACGAAGTTCCAAGGACGAAACTGCGTAGAACTTACATTTGCTCAGCGGAGCCATCATCTCAGGAGTGGGGTGTGTGAGCGCTCGCTGCGACACATCTGTGACTCTGGCACTCGACTGTACACTGCATCCCATTATGCGCGACTACCTCTACAACCTATCCAAGTTCCACGCTTCCGCAGTCGCCCTGCAGTTCCTTGTCGCACTGATAGTGCTGCTTCCGACGATGGATGTAGAAGTCCGGAGACTGTGGTGGCTGGCAGGACTGGCATGTGTACTGAGTGCCGGACCTGTGCTACTCGTGCTTCGCGACTCGACTCTTCTAGCAGTCCAAGAGCCTCTTATCTGTGCTGTTTACTTCACTGGACACCTACTACTCTTCGTTTGGCTGGCAGCTTGGCTCCCTACTGAGATATTGACTACATGCTGTTTGGCTTTTGTGGGACTTTTGGTGCAGACAGCCTTCTACGAGAGCCGAGCTACGCCTGAGGTTCGAGAGGCCTTGCTGACAGCCGGAGGGTCAACAATAGTCGTGGCTATCGTGGTGGAGTGCACTTTAGTAGCCAAGTGGGAGTTCTTTGCCTCTCTGTCTCTACTGGGTGAGTGCTAGACAGGGAGCACAGCAGGAGCTCTGGCCTACCTGGTGCTCTTCACTTTCGCCTGCTTTCGGATGGTGGCTGACAAACCCACTCCCACACTGAGTCTCGCTGGAGAAGCGTTGGTGCTATGGAAGTACTACGTGGAGCATGTGCGCAGCCTAATCCCCCATTAACCCAGGCTCTGTGATGCAGCGAACCACACCCACCACTTCGCAAGCCTTGCTGTTGGTTATGAAGAAGCGTCCGAAGTGCGGCGCCTTGCTGAACACTCCCACTGCCAGTGGCGTCTTCGGCACAATCCTCACCACTGCAGCCTTGCCTCGCTGCACCTCTGCAGGCAGTTGCTCCATCACTACTCCTGTCCTTCGGTCAATCAGGTGTTTGATGCGCTCCACTCGCACTGGCACTCTTGCGCAGTGCGCATACAGAGTGCCCTCATAGCCCCACTTCACTTGCTCCGCCAGCACAATCATCTGTCCCTCGAAAGCGGCCACCTCTCTGCAGTCCTCTCCCGCACTCAGTACTGATCCTCGCAGCACATCTTCCAGAAGCACGTTGCCCAGGGCTAGTCCGCACAGATCTCCAGCCTTTGCAGAACTCACCAACTGACCAAAGTACCCCACAGAAAGCACTGGACAGCGCTGCAAGCCTGGAGCCAGAGACACCACATCTCCCACTTTCACATCTCCTCTCAGTACTCGGCCGCAGCACACCACTGCCCCGGGTCTACTGTGACGCTCTGCCACTGCGAAGAGAAAAGACCCAGCAGGGCGAGGAGGCTGAGCCAGGCTTCCCAATACCTCCATTACACAGGCCCCAGAGTAGTAGTCGAAAGCTGTGCTTCTGGACTGTAGGTTGTGTTCAGCACTGCAGGAAACAGGAAGGACGAAGCAGTTGATCGCTTGGAACCCCACCTTGCGAAAGGTGTCCCGGACTTGGTCAGCCGCCTCATTGAAGGTTTGCTGTGATAGTGGGTCGTTGATACACACCACCGCAGCCTTGATGCCTAGCACGAAGTGGCGAGTCATCAAGTCTGTGAAGTGGCGACTACTCTTGCTGGACTGGAACTGCTCGAGACCCACACAGCACAGCAGCACGTCTGTTAGTGCCGCTAGAGCATGCGCTATCCTCAGTTGGTCTGGACAGGATATCAGGTAGGTCTCAATGCCTCCCAGCTGCAAGCGGGCCGTCAGGCGAGTGAGTGAGATGGAAGAAGAAGTCTGGCCGGTCAGTTTAGAGAACAAGGAGGCATGCGCCAAGTCCACTACTGCCACGGCCTTTGCCATTTCTACTTAGCAAGTGCTGTCTTCGAAGACCCAGTTGAAGCTCTTTGGACTACGGCCGTTGGCGTATTGGACGAAAGACGCGTCATTGGGAGGTCTGGTCTTGTGAGTGGCGCTGCTGAGCATGGAGAGCACACTCAGGGCCACCGAGCTGACTCGCAGCGAAGGAGTCCAGTCATCGTATAGAATGGACAAACAGATGTAGCCATTGGAGTAGACGTGTTCATGGTGCGGATAGGCGCCCTTAAAGATAACATCAGGTGCCTCAATGGGATAGCTGTCCGAAAAGCGGAATTCCAGGGTGAAGCGCTCACCAGCAAATAAGGTACCGGGTGCCCCTGTGAAGGACACATGCCACACCCGCCAGTTCGATTCATCCTCCAACTCTGCCTGCAGACTATCACTGTAGTTGCGAGTCAGGTCCTCCATCTCCTTCTGCAAACGTCTGGTGGCTCTGCTCTCCATGATTACTAGTCGTGAGACTCGGTCTGCTCACCGTCCTGGCCGTAGTTATGCACGTCTGTGTGCGGCGCTCGGTCAGGTGGCTTGTCAGTTACCGAAACTACAGACACTTGAGCTACCGGCGGCATCCGAGTGTTGAGGTTGTAGCGCTGATTTACCAGATGAACGTGTTCGGGGATGTGCATTTTCCCCTCGAGTGGTTCCAAACTGCTGCCGTGCATATGGTGCAAGCGGTGTTCATTGCCCATGGTGACTAGAGTGCCATTGAAGGCGAAATGAGAGCCGCGCTCCAGTACGCTGAGCGCGACGGAGAACGTTTGCAGCTCGTCATCGTCAAAGCTGAGGATAATGTCGGCGTGCACTTCACTCTCGCTGGGCTGCATCTTCACGAGGAGAGTGGCTGCATGTCCCCCTGTCCACCAGGCGCCCTGGTTCTGAGCCAACTTCACCAGATACCCGTCCCAACTCAACTCGCGGCCTTCATACTTGGTTTGGAAAGCCAGATTAGCACGAATAGGGTTCTTGAGCATGACATCTGCTCCACAGTCTTGTAGGTACTCGCTCCAGGAGGCCGCAGATCGAACTACGTGGACCTCTGCGGGAGCTGTAAGCACCCAAAAGGTAACGATAAGGAGCGAAAGTACGGCCACCAACGTGTAGACATAGGTGCGTGACAGCACTATTGCGCACTGACCACACTTCCACGTCACCACTTCGTCTTGCAGACTGGGCAGACCGAAGGGGTTGTAACTCACTAGTTTGGCTCCGCAGCGAGTGCACCTCACCACCAAAGCCCTGGCCAGAGGGAACACGAAGGGCAGCAGGATGAAGGACCACCAGCGGAAAATGAAGCACACGACTGCTAGGATGATCCAAGTGTAGTAGGTGGACTCAGAACCCAAGTAGGTGCTGACCTTGGAGTCACAGGCACGGCAGGTCATTTCCTCTTCCTTCGCTGCCATTACTAAGCGGTGTGTCTAGAGAAGTAACGATAGGCTAAAGGCTGCGAACACTAGCGCCAGTACTTTTCCGTGGCAGGGGGTAAGTCGTCGTACCAGCAAGTAGTAAGTCACGGTGTAGATGTTGACAGCTATCAAGAAGCAATAGCAAATGACTGGGGGCGAGGCCAATGCCAGACTCACAGTTGCTTCCCAAGTGCGGATCAGCAGCGCCACTCCGATTCCCACGCACAAGTTGAAGAGGGGCCCAGCGAAGACTGCCGACACTGCAGACTCAGACAGACCTAGACGGCAGACAGCTGTGTCTGCCCACAGGTCTCCGGCAGAGTTGCCCAGTGCTAACAGTGTCATGCCCAGCACTTCGATCGGCAAACCCAGCAGCAGACCTACGAGGGACAACACTTCCACCATCAGGTCACACACACTGCAGATCCAACAGATCGCAAGCAGAAAGGAACTCACCACCAGCGCAAAGTTGTAAGGCGGTAGAGTCGAACGCTTGGAAGTGCAGAAAATCAGGATGCCGAGAGGGAGTCCAAACAACATAGCTAGCAACAATCCGACCCATGACATATCTGTCTGTGACTTACAGCCCACGGTTGCCAGCACCAGACACAGCGCCAAAGGAGGTGTCACTGCTGCTCTCCCGCGGTTCCACTCAGTGTCTTCTAGGTAGAGCGGAATAGTGAGACGACGCAGCACCCGCACAGGCAGTGTGAGTAAGTAGAGAGCCTTACCTGGAATGGAGAGAGTGCTGAAGGACTGTCGACTACGAGCGAGCCACCAGTTCATGCGGAGAAGGCTCCAGCGGAGGTTCGTGCCCAGGGCATGAGCAGGACGGAACTGGGGACGTTGGAATTGAGGTGCAGGGGACTCTGCAGCCACGTAGTCTTCGTGAATATCTCCCCAGCTGACTGAGACCGGCATAGTCTCTGTTAGTTCCTGCAGTTCTCGAGACTTCTCAGAGCGGTCTTGTTCACTGTGTTCGGTGCACAGCACCACTCCTACATAGGCAACATAGAGGAGAGGGAAGCCCAGTGCTCCGAGGAACGAAACACTGCCCTGCAGCCACAGCAACCCCAGCAGTGCCAGCGCCATGAGAAGTGCTCCTGCGTCTCTCAGAAACAAGCGAGTTTGCACCCGAATGTCTCCAGCCACGCAAATGCAGGCAGCCAGCACTACACAAGTGATGAACAGCGATTCACCGATAACTCCGCCCACCGACAGCGCCACTTGGTTCTGCTTCGCTGCTGCAATTGAGGAAAACACATCAGGAGCGCCGTTGCCGAAGGCCAAAAGAGTGACTCCGTGCGGAGTTAAGGAAGCAACAGAGGCGAAAAAGCGGATATCGCTAGAGTGGGTGAAAGGTGCAAACGCTTGGCTACTTCGGCCAGTGCCGGACTGAAGTACTCGTTTGCAGTGGAGCCGAGCAGGTACAGCATCACAGTGAGAATCCCTGCCAGCAAAGGCCAGGTCCACAGTCCTCCGTGCACGTTGCAGAAGTAGAAAGCTGTGAAGTCCTCGCAGTGCTCCCGAGCAAAGCCACAGACCTCCTCAGCCTCCAACACCTGGTCACAGTCCATTTAGAATTAGCACTAGACCATGTCCACCTTGCTGCAGCGCACTGAGACTTCACTGTGTCTGCAGTCCTTCAGCTCGCTTACCAGGAAAGTGCTGAGGTTGCACTCCTCCGCCTGCTCAATGCGACTCATTTGCACGCTGAAGTCTGCGCCCCGCTTCGAGTCTCGGTACTGGAAGAAGGAACTTTCGAAGTCGAGCGAGGAGTCGGAGGAGTCTGGGCTTTTAGCCACACTGGCGCACCCCTCGCCAAGCCCCAGTGAGCGCCACAGACTCGGATCCTCGTTACTTCGTCTTGGGTTATTCTCCACATCCTCTTCACCCTTCTTGTACAGCTTTCGAAAGCGCACATTCTACTTGGCACTCACCTTCACTGAGTCCAGGCCATGGTAGAAGAAGGTCTCCAGCTGTTCCAACTGCTCCACGTCCAAAGTCTCCAGTCCACTCCCTCTCTCCAACAGTTCCAGTCGTGCCTTCAGCTGCTTTGCTGAGTCAGTCGCTTCTTTCAACTGCCGCTTATACTGCCCTTTCTTCTCAGAAAGCTTCCGACACAGAGCTATGGACTTCTTCAAGTCGCTCTTTAAGTTCAGCTTCGAGTCTTGCAGACATTTATTAGCCTCTTTGAATTCCTTCAGTTCCCCCTCCAACTTCAGTCTTTCCTGTCCCAAACTGCGCAAGCGACCAAGCGCCATGACTGCCTTATCATCGTAACGCAGTTGCAGCGTTTGGGGGGCCACGTAGCGACTCAACTTCTCAGGCACCTGCAGAGGTCTGGACATGTGCAGGTCCCCAGCAGCGGCGCACCACAGTTGGGGATTGTCGACGCGGTCACGAGGACGGTCGGTGATTGTGATTTTGTTGAAGAGCATTTGGGTGAGTTTGGAAATGCGTTCCTCGAGTTGTTTGCGCATCACTGCAGCTTCCTCGGCTCGGTGGCGGCCGCCCTGCACAGAGGTTTCCAACTCGCGCTTCAGCTTGTCAATGTCGTTTTGGTAAGCTGTGAGCAGTTCTGCGTTCTTGTCGCTGCGGATGTTAACTTCCACTTGGTTGGTGATGGTGCGAGCTGTGCCTCCGAAGCGCAGAGTGCTGAGGGTCATTTCGAACTGGGGGAGAGTGGGTGTGGCGGTGCAAATGATGCAGGTCAGGGAGTTGCCTCCGAGAGAGGCACGAAGGATCTTGGTGAGGTTGGAGTTGCGGTAGGGCACGTGGGCTTCGCTCTTGGGACTGGTCTTGTCTGAAAGCTTGGAAATGACCTGGCAGAGATAGAACAGACTGGTGTTGATATGTTTGCCTTCATTGGCCAAGGTCTCCATGCTATTTGGACTCTTCGAACTGGCTCTTCTGGACCTGCTCACAGAAGACCCGCGCAGTGGGGAGGCAGGCTCAAAGGTGTCTTGCAGACTCGTAGCTCGCTCACTCCCTGCTAGGTCAACAAAGTTCAGCACGCTTTCAGTCGTGATGTTGTTAATGGAGTCATCTGAGTCGCAGTCCTGCAGGCCAGGCGGGCGCAAGTCGCGAGTGAAAACAGTGGTAACGCTGGTGACATTGAGACGGAAGATAGTGTGAGAGCGGGAACTGTGGTGGTTCATGGCAGTGCCTGCATAGTGGCGGTTGGCTTCGCCTCGCTCCAAATAGCGCAGCACCTCCTCTATTGAACTGGCCACATACTCGCTCAGTCCCTTCACGTAGAATCCGCGCTGTGCGTCTTCGCATATGAGCAGCGGAGTGGCCCTCACTTTGATGTGTTCTGACAGCAAATCGAAGACTTGCTCGTTGTAGATCTCGAAGTAGGAACACGTGAGGCAGTAGCTCTTCCCCTGCGCTGCTGCTACAGCCTGAAACAGGTCCTCCAAGGCGTACTTCACAATTCCCTTTTCCCTCGGGCCAGAAGGTCTGAGGCGGAGGTCTGGAGTCATCAGTCTGGTGGAACTCAGTGGAGAGGCAGAGCGTCGGTCAGGAGTGCAGGGACCGCTTCCTTTCAGGTCACACATACTTCGGTCCAAATCAGTCCCTTCAGACCCCATCATCGTGTAGGTCTTCCCACTACCTGTCTGGCCGTAGGCGAAGACTGTTCCGTTGTAGCCTTCAAGAGAGGCCAGCACCACTCTACGAGCGACAGTCTCGTAGACTTTACGGTTGGAGTCTTTACTACCGAAGCAATAGTCTGAGTGGGAGTTACTGTACGTATAGCACTTGGGAGCGGCTGTGAGACGCTTGCTTTCGATCAGCAACTGAGTCACTTCAGGTCTGAGCTGAACTGTGTCGTTGCTGTGAGCCCACACAGGTTTCTCTCCATCTTCGAGTTCTCGCTGGCCAAGCGGACGGAAGCGCAGTGTGACGTGGATGTTTTCCCTTCTTGCCATTTAACTTATCCAGCCGTTAGAAGGCGCCCAAACCAAACGCACAGTTCAAAACTGCCTCCAACTGAACCTGCCAGAGACGCACTTTCCAGCTGTAGGAGTCTTCTCCCTGCACTCACTCGCCAGTGTGGGAGAAGGTGCAGTGAAATGTGTGTTAAAGTGGGCGAAGTCGGCTGGCACCGCAGCTGAGCAGTAATGCTTCACTTGGACGGAATGGTTTCCTATTTTGGAATGGCAGAAGCGCAGGGTTCCTATTCCAGCGGTAGGAAAAATAGGGAGGATAGGACTCGCGGGAATAATAATGGTTGAACCAGCTCGCCCGGTGGAGTTCAAGCTCGTACTCATTGGAGACGGAGGCGTGGGCAAGACCACCTTCGTCAAGCGCCACCTGACGGGCGAGTTCGAGAAGCGGTACATAGCGACACTTGGTGTGGAGGTGCATCCCCTCACTTTCTTCACAAGCCGCGGACCCATTATGTTCAATGTCTGGGACACAGCTGGACAGGAGAAGCTCTCGGGCCTGCGGGACGGCTACTACATTGGAGGCAACTGCGGGATCATCATGTTCGACGTCAGCTCTCGCATCACCTACAAGAACGTGCCCAAGTGGTATAAGGACCTGGTTCGCGTCTGCGACAACATCCCCATCGTCTTGGTCGGCAACAAGGTGGACGTGAAGGAGCGCAAGGTGAAGGCCAAGCAAATAACCTTCCACCGGAGACACAATTTGCAGTACTACGACGTCTCTGCGAAGAGTAACTACCAATTTGAGAAGCCCTTCCTGTGGCTGGCTCGGCGGCTCTCCGGAGACCCCAACCTCCTGCTAGTGGAAGCCCCAGTCCTAGCCGAACAAGAAGTGCAGATGGACAGTGAGCAGTTGGCTGCTATTGCACGTGAGGCCGCAGATATGGAAGCTCATGCCAACGCCCCTCTACCAGACGCGGAAGACGAAGACATTCAGTAGTAAGGCTTTATGAGTCTGTTCGTGGGCAACGTCTCTCGCCATGTCTCGCTCCAAGAGCTCGAGGCTGAGTTTCAGCGCTTTGGAACCTGCACAGTGTGTCACAAAGGCAGCTACGCCTTCATTGAGTTTCCAGACGAGCAAGACGCCCAGGACGCAATCACTGCCCTCAACGCCAAGAACTTGGGCGGGCTGCGGCTCAACATTGAGTGGTCGCGCCGCTCCACCCGCTTCGACCCTGCAGTCCGCCTGCCAGTGAAGAGCCCCAACTGCTACAAGTGTGGACTGCAAGGCCACATTTCCAAGGACTGTCCCCAAGACGCTAGATGCAGTGTCTGTGGGGGTGCAGGTCACCTGGCTAGCAACTGCGCTCGTAGGAACAAATCCCCGCTTCGCCGTCGTTCGCCCACTCCTCCTAAGCACAATTCCTCGGAACGCTCCTATTCACTCGAAGCCTCGCAAGAAGCTGAAGATGATGATCTCGTGTTCCCCAGTGACTCCAAACCCTCCGCACCTCCAAAGTCTGAACAGACGCCCACAGACTAGTCTAGAAAGATGCTGGACTCAAAGTGGCTTGTTAGTTGTTGGTCTAATCAACAGTGTCTATGGCGGAGTTCTGCACTTAGGCTAACTACGCCGCAAGACTGGGAACTCACTGCGCAAGTTGATGACGTGACTGACGATAGAGGGAGTGGGTCGAGTCCTTTCCTTGAATGAAGTTCTGTGTAGTGCTTACTTCCACTTCCGCTCATCAGAGGCAGACCGAGGCTGTCTCCGTGCCTCTCCCTGCGGTTTGTACTCAGGAAAGCCGCCAATCGTCATGTCGTGGATACCTTTCTTGGCAGGGCTGGAGGGCTTGAAGGGATGGTCGTGCTCAGCTACAGGCACTGAGAGGGGACGGTGGGGCGAGCGGGCGGGCTGCTCCACCTTTCCGAAGGTCTTGACATTGTTGTGGAAAGTCCGGTCTCCGTGAGATATGCCTTTGAATGGGTGGTCATGTCGGTTTCCAGCCTTCGCTCGCTCTTGTTCTTCCAGCTCCAATTGGTGCTTCCGCTCGTAGGGCTCCGACACAGCAGGCAGCCCACTGAATAGCACCCCTGGTGTGCTGGCTCCTTCCCCCTTCTTCGGAGGAGACGTCCGCACGTTCTTCGGCCCCACGACCACAGCTCCCTCCGCATCCCTAAAGTTCTTCTTTCTGTGAGTCTCCGAGACTTCATGAGGGAAGGGCGAAACTGTCTCCTTAGGAGGGCCGGCTGGTTTGAAGGGCGCAGTGTCAGAGACTGCCTGGGGCTTGATGGCTTTCTTAACGTACGGGTCGCCCACTGAGCAAAATGCTGGCTTCTCGAAGTACACATCTGGCGTCTTCCCCTTCCTCAAGCGCTTAGTGTAGAAGTTTCTGGGTTCCGTTACCACTGCTCCTTCCGCGTCCCTTCTAGGCTTGGTTTTGCGCCCCACCGAGTCATCCCCAATGGCCATGGTGCTGTAGGAGAAGAGTCCGTAGCGCTGGTGAGTGACGTCCAAGAGCGACTCTTGCATGAGTTGTTGCCGACTCACATCAGCCTCCCCTGTCATTTGATTTACAAGAAATGGCAGAGCAAGTGAAGGTCGTTCTCCTCGGAGACGCAGGCGTGGGGAAGTCCAGCCTGCTCAGACGTTACGTGCAGGATGTCTTTGGAGATAATTCGGAGCCAACAATCGGTGCGGCTTTCCTCTCTCGCACAGTTAAAGCAGGAGACAAGGTCATCCGCTTCAACATATGGGACACAGCGGGACAGGAGCGGTATCGGGCCCTGGCTAAGATGTACTACAGGGACGCACTCGTGGTGTTGCTGGTCTTTTCACTCGCACAGCCTCAGAGTTGGCGCAGTCTGCCTGATTGGTACCAAGAAGTTATCGACAACGCCCCTAAAAACATCGGTATTTCCTACCTAGTAATCGCTGTGGCTGCCAACAAAGAAGACCTGCGGACCTCGGAAAGCGACTCAGAGGCAGTGCAATGGGCAGAAACGATTAATGCCGTATACAAACGCACAAGTGCGAAAACGAACTACGGAGTGGAGCAACTCTTCCAAGCCACTGCCCTGCGCCTCTTTCCTGACCAACAACTGGAAAGGTCTGTTCATGACTCGGTCCGACTGGAGAAACGACCCAAGAAGAAGCGACAGTGCTGTAGTGCTTAATTCGATATACAAAGGACTTTGAGTATATGCACAGGCCCGGAAACTAGCAGAGACTTGTAGGTAGTGGTTGTAAAATGTCGAGCATCTACTCGTGGAACGTGCCCATCACTGTGCCGCCAGTACACGACACAACTCCCTGCATGGACTACATGCTGGCCTATGAGGAGTGCATCGTAGATGCAGTGCCGAACCATGTGCAAGTCTTCCACCCCAACTGGCCCTCCCTGTGGCCACGTCTCCTCACAGATGGCAACCTGCGGCCTGACCTGTGGGATAACCCTGAGTACATCAAGGGGCCGCTGGGACCCAATGCGTACCAGTGGGCGAAGCCACTGCCTGAGGCTGTGCGGGAGAAGCTGTGGGAGTGTGAGGAGGAGCGCTTCCTCTACAAAGCCTGTCTCAGAAAGACTCTGGAGCTCAAGACCGACCCTCGCACTCGTCTGGACTTCTGGCAGCCTGAAGAGAACTACAAGAAGGCACTAGGCAGGCGTCTGCTGATCAACCCCAACAACCGCTACTCCTTCAACATGGTGCCCCAAAACAGCCCCAACGGCGACCTGGTGATGCGTGAGCTCTGGAAGGAGTTCGTGAGTGAGGGGAACAGTCCTTAGCTAACCGACTAAGGCTCCAGCCATTTAGGGGTTAGTCTAGGCCCCTATGACTGCTTGGCTTGGCTTTACTTCTGCTGGTCTGGAACCTACGTAGACGCTACGAATTCGATGGCTTCGGGGTTATATTCGTGGATCGGGAGGAAGTCTTCAGCGAAGGGGTTCAAGTCTCTATGCGGACGAGGCCGGGTGGCCTTCTTCGGCTTGCCCCAAGACACTGGCTTGCTGGTCTTCTCCAGGCTCTCTATAAAGCGAGAGAACTTGTTGCTGGGAGGCTGCACACTGGACCGCTTGGAAGACGGAGTCACGCACTCGGTAGACGGCTGAGTGTCTGAGTCCGAGGCGGAGTCCAGTCCGCGTCTGCGGTCCATGAAGGACGTTGCCATGCTTGCAATTATAACAGAGCGGGACTTCGGAGCTCCACTGGCAGGCACTTAGCCCTCTCCTCCGCCGCCCAGCGTCTACAAAACCTAAGTATTGAGAAACTGTGAGGGAATTCTATATGAGCAAATTAGTTAGCAGGCTCCTCGTGCAGCACCCAGGACTCCATATCTATAGAAAATGTCAGTCTCTTTCAACCTCGCAGACTTCTTTATCCCGGGCCTGTTCCTGGACTTCCACGATGCCAAGCGCAAGGTCTGGACTACTGCCTGTATCGAGGAAGTGCGTGACAGCGACTTACTGATCTGTTGGGATGGGGAGCAATCTTCGCAATGGGTGTCTCAATCTTCACAGACAATTCAGCCCTTTCGCAGTCATATTGCGGGGAAAGGCCGGCCTGAGGCAGAGCAGTGCCTGGGGCAGTGGCTCGACCTGAAAGAAGACATGGGCAAATGCGCAGAGTTGATGGCTAAAGTAAACTTTCAGGGGAAAGCGAACTTCAGGGAGCACGCCTACTTAGTGACTCAAGTCTTCAGAGGAAAGCTGTTTTTCCTAGTGGAGGAATTCACAAGGAAAGGCGACTGGAATACAGCTGAGCAGGGAGCGATGTGCGTCGTGAGTGATATAGTGGCAGACTTATTCACTGGCTGGGTGAAGGCGTATGCCTGGGTGCTCCCGACTCTGTGTGACCTGGTAACCTGTCCTGAGAAGTACCTGTATGAGGAGAAGGCCGCTTTGGCTTCAATTTGGCCCGAACTGTTCCTAATGACTCGCAAACTGCTGGCCTGCGAAGTAGATGTCACTGATAGTCTGCGGGACGTTTCCAAAGATAACCCTCAGACAACGCTAAATTCCCTCTTCAATTTGCGCCTCAAAATGACTGAAACTGACTTAGGTGGCTTCGCCTTCCTCAAAGAAGCCTTGACTAACACCGATGCTACGAAGCAGGACAAGTCCCAATTTCCCCTCACACTCATCCCGCAGCTCCCAGTCTGGGAAACTCTCCAAGCCCCTCACTTCCGATCCACACGCTTAGAACTGCTCAACACTCTCCGCACTCGCATCCAACGCTACAGCGACTGGGACTGTCTCGTCAACACACATGCAGATGTATTGGCCTTTGTTCACTTCTTCCTCCAGCAAACGAAAGAGCTGTCGGATGAAATTCAGAAGGAAGAGGACCACTGGTTACTGCTAACTATTGGGAAGAAAATGCTGGCTAGTGACAAAATGGCAGTGAGAATGGAAGGGTTAAAACTGATGACGGAAGTTGGGCAGGACGAGGACTTTGCTAAGGGCTTGCTCATACTTGTGCTGAGAGAAGGACTAGTGGAACTCATCCTCAGGGGCGGGTTTCAGCCTGCAACCCTGCAAAGAAGCCAAGTACTCTTCAATGAATTGGCCCGTTGTGAGGCCTATGACCACTCTCGACTCGATTCTTTCCTGAAAACTGCCAACGAGAGCCAGTGCGGGAAAGCTCTCACAGAGGTTCTCGTGGAGTCCGCTGCCTGGATGCCCCGAAGTACTGTGCATGACCTTTACAGTCTGCTAAAAGTCCATTTTCCACTTCACCAACGCCAGTCAATTGCTATATTTGTGGCCTTCATGCGGAGTGTGCAGCAGGCAGTGGGGGCTAAACGGCTCCAAGTGGAGGCCTTTTGTATCAATGACTTCGCTACTCTGTTGCAAGGAATGCAGGAAATAGATGCACAGGTGCAAGTCACTGTCAAGCGCCAGTTAGTGAAGTGGCTAACTGCAGAGCCTTTCGACTGTTATTTGGAGCCTACTATCTTCATCTATCTGGATGAGATTAAGAACCTGTCAGAGACTCAATGCCAGCTGCTCAGCTGTCTCTGGCAGCGAATAACACCCGAAAAGCGAGTTCAACTACTTGAGAAATACCAAAGAATCACCTCATGTTCGCTTGTGCATGCACTGATTAGCGAAGTCCTCATGAATCTTAGCCACTCCCAGTCCCTGCTGACGGCTGCCTTCGGCCTCCTGGAGGCTGTACTCGCAGAAGCCAGTGAGCTGGGTGAAGACACATGGATTGCCCTGGTTCAAATATACGAGGCAAATGCACCTTTAGCAGAGTGCCTGTTTGGCTGGATTACAGCCTCGAAAGCCCTTTCCCAGGCCGCTGTACAGACTGTGTATGGAGTCCTGCTTTCTCACTGTGCCAAGAACCCGGTGGAAACTGTCTCTTACCCTCTCTTTGCCTGCTTCATTTCCCTGCTTCTCAGGACCAATCAGCTGGTGGAGCTGTCAAACACAGGGCAAATCCAAAGGACCAAGTTAAGTGCAGTGACAGACCTGGAGGTGATTTACCGCTTTATCCAATTCTCCCAGGACCCACAAATCAGACTCAAAGCCTGCAATACCCTCACAGACCTCCTACTCAGTGCTGTTTCTACTGAAGGGAAAACTTCCATTCGCAGAGTATTCGCTCGTTTGACAGCTCTACTGGCTGAGGACTCCCCCAGTCGCTACAACGCCCTGCCTGTATTGCAGAAATACTCAGCCCGAGTAGATGATATCGTCTCTCCCTGTGCACATGAACAGGGCGACTGCACTGTGTTCTTCATATGTCCTTCAGATGCTGAGTGGACGGAACTAAAGGTGTACAACACTGCTACGGTCAAAACTGTGAGGAGAGCTGTAGCGCTGCTCAGACACTTCCCTGCTCAAAGCGTGATTCTGACTTACAACCGCTTCAGATACACCTTCATGCAGGACGAGTGCTTGCTGACTAGTCTGCCACACAACAAGCATTTCACTGTCGAACTGTACTCAACTCGCTTCGCTTTAACCCCTCTCGAAAACGCCTTAAACTGCAATACCGACACATTGAAACTGCTCGCCAGTCTGCTTACCTCAGCCTCGGAAAGGCCTGTCATCGAGGAAGTGTGGGGATTGGCACAGAGAGTGGTGGGGACTCCGAGAGTAAAGGCAGTTCTGAGAGAGGCGGGAGAGTCCTTTTTCACTCTGCTGGAAGGGTCTCTGGGCGAGGTGTTGGTAGGACTGATGGCTGTGGAGAAAGTGAAAAGTGACCCGTTGTTCATTGCAGGAGTGAATAAAAGAGGCAAAGACTGCTTTTTGAGAGTATTGGAAAGGACTATTGAGGGGGGATGCTCGGCCGTTAGCTCTATTCTAGTGGGGAAAGTGGTGGAACTGCTGCTGAAGTCTCTGTCTATCCCACAGTCTCCGTGCAGCCCCGAAGCCGCCCCAGCATTCCTCCAGAGCCTATTCAAGCTACTGCTTCTGCGCCTGTCCACAGGGCAAAAGCTGTACCAGAGAGTGGCCAAGGACGTCACCAAGCTAGTCACTGGCAGTTTCGAAGGCCGCACCGAGTTAATGACTGAGGTAGTGACCAGCAGTCCAGAGTTCCTCCAGCTGCTGGCTTCTCTCACTAGTGAGAAGAACGGCGATATCGCTGCAAATGACATGTGCGACCTTGTGCGCTTTTTCGCCAACTCGCACTATGGACTGGTCGCCCACATCATTGACAATGCCCACAAGGAACTCGGCTCTGCCCTGCAAAGCCAGCACTGTCCTTTGTCCTTCTTTCGCTTGACTACAGACTTAATCCTCAGCGATACTCGAAATTACTCGGACTTCGGGTTCGACCTTTTCTTCGGACATATAGTCGACTGCTGCTGGGAGCCTGCTTTCAACATTCAGCACAATGGCTTGGTCGGCTGTTTGCAGTACTTCGCAGTACTAGTCCACAAGGACGCAATCACCCTTGACAACTTGATGTTACTAACTGAGACTCTGCTCCGCTCCTTGTTCACTCGAAGTGAGTGCTTGGCGGAGCATCACAACAGGCCCCCGTTCAAAAGCCATGAAAGCAGGAAAGCTGCACTTCGGACGCTAGCGGAAGCGGTCAAATCTGAGGAGTGCAGAAGGGACATTTTGGCCTATTTGGAGCCGTTGCTGGATGCTGTAGCGTGGAGGACTGCCAAATTCTCTGCTTGGAACCGCCCTGAACAGCAAATCGCGCCCCGGAATGGAGACTACGCAGGACTAAAAAACTTAGGCGCGACTTGCTACTTCAACAGTGTAGTCCAGCAGCTCTACGGCCTTTCCGCCTTCCACACCGCTCTTTTTCACTGTCCAGTTCCTACCCCGGCTCCCTCTGATCTGCAGACTTTGTCAGAGTTGCAGAGAGTCTTTATTGCTCTGCAGTGCAGTGAGAAGTCTCGCATCAGTCCCAGACGTCTCTGCGCCTCTTACTGCCAAGCTGCAAATCAGCAGGTGGATTTCTTCACTCAAGCTGATGCTTCTGAGTGTCTATTGTCCCTTCTCAACCATCTCAGCGAAACTATTGGGCAGCATTACTCGGTTCGTCTCATTGACTTGTTCACATTCATGATAGACAGAAAGACTGAGCCAGAGTGTGGACATGTGAGTCAAATGTCAGAACACAATGTGAACTTGTCCCTCAATATTGAAGGCTTTGGGTCGATTTTAGAGGCGCTGCAGACGTGCTTTGAGGTGGAAACGCTTGCTGAGGGCAACGCCTATGAGTGCGCTCAATGCAGAAAGAAGCTTTCAGCGCAACGGCGCCAGGTGATTCGCAGTCCTCCTCTGTACCTGATTCTCGCTCTCAACCGCTTTGCATACGACGCAAGTGCACAGGAACGCAGGAAGATCTCCTCACACTGCAGTGTGCCACTCACCCTGGACATAGCTGCTTATCTCGGAGAAGGGGCTGCGGACTACCGACTGCAGGGAGTGGTGCTGCACACAGGCACTCCCGAGGCTGGGCACTACACCAGTCTGCGCAGAGCTGGAGAGAGGTGGCTGCTGCTTGATGACGCCTCTGTGCAGGAAGTGCAGGAAAGCACAGTCCTCAGCCACGCTGCTGGGCCTTTGGAAGCCGCCTCGAACCACAGTGCTCCGACTGCCTACCTCCTCATTTACCAAGATGCACAGCGGGGTGAGGAAGGCAGAGACCAAGACTCTGATGTTGAGAAGACACTAGTGGCTGATCAGCAAGAAAGAAACCACCAGTACTGGGCAAAAGTGCGACTATTCAGTCCAGAAATGAGCGAATTTCAGACTCTCCTAGCAGGGAAAGTGCCGGGCAGCTTTTCCCTCAGGTATTTCTACACAGTCGGTATTCGACTTGATAGTCCTTCCATTCCGCTGCTGAAAACACTGTTTCAGCAGCTGGAAAGGGAGCCTGAAATGGCAGATTGGTCGCTTAGTGTGTTTTCGCAGCCGCAAATGCTGAATGAATTGATACTGCAATGTCCTCTGCCACTTAAGCGGAAAACCCTCATATCCTTCGCAACTCAGTCATATATCCACGCCAACTCCCCCGCCAAAGAATCCCTCGCACTCTGCCTGACCGCCACCAGAGCCAGACTCCCCGCAATCCCCACAAGTGACCAAGAAGGCTTCTACGAGCTGATATACCGACTAGCAGTTTCTGAAACCAACCCGGCCTCTGCCAAGCGCCTAGTTTCAATGGCTCTTAGTCCTCTATTCGGCCAGGAAGTAGACAAATATGACTATGTAGTGGGCGACCTTCAGGCCTGCCTAGGTCGCCAGATGGAGGCAATTCCGGTATTTTCCCCTATAAGTTCCCTACCTGCGCTTTCCTATATATCCGCTCTTTGTCGTCTGGCAGTGAGTTTTGACCTTGAAGATGTGACTAGTGCGGTGCAGAAAGAAGACTTGTTGAGAAGGCTGGTTCGAGGCTCGAATACGCGTTTTGGGGCCAATAATATTGCCCAGACCCTTATTTCTTTGGTCCAAACAGGAGTCGTTACTGAGGACGTTCTTAGAGCTTATTTCGGGATACTGCAGGAGCAGGTGCAGGACTGCAGAATTGAGACTTTTCCCTACGCTTTGATGCAAATAAAGCGACTAATTGCTTACTATAACGACAGACGAGTCACAGACGACATATTGTCCGCACTGGAACATCACTTTAGCAGGTTTTTCACTGAGTATATACACTCAAGTGAGTGCTTGGTTCGCTTTTTCTACCGGCTCGGGACTCATTTTCCCTCAGTTAACGCTTGGCTGCTCGACCACACTGACTTCCTAGGCCTGATTTCCTCCTGGCAGGCCAAATACTCACAATGCAGTGCTGACAACATGCAAGGTCTCAGCTTTGCACCAGACCATCGACCCCTTTCTCGGCCCTTCGCCCCCAACCCTGCTGTGCTTGCAGCAGCCAGTGCCCTCTTAGAGCAGAACTTCCCTGCCAACTCTGTGGACTCAGACGACGAAGCAGACACTGAGAATGCGGAAGTCGGGACCTGGCTGAGCTCTCGGTACTCAGACGAAAAGTACTACCCAGTGGAGGTGAAGCTCGGCCTAGGCGCAGTCCTAGTGCTGCAGTTCCCTGACTACATCGAGTTCCTGAAGGAAGCGGATAGCGAAGACTTGAAGCCAGGGCAGGACATCCCTATGGTCTCTAGCTAGCTATAATGGAGACCTCGGCTACAGCTCGTTGGTACCTGGAAGGCGGCACCTACCGCTGTGCTGAGTGCACTGCTTCCTTCAGCAGCGAAACTGCAGTGGAAGCCCACTTCCGCACCACTCACAGTTCCATCAACAGCCACTACTGCTCCATCTGCCAGATGAACTTCAAGGACAGTTGGCACCTCAAGCGCCATCTTTTCACTCACGGAATTGTGGACAGCAGCACTCCGCAGGTCCGCAATGCCTGTGCACTCTGTGGGGCTTCCTTCCCAGATGCTTGGCACTTGCGACACCACCAGAAGACGCATGAAGGCGGGGATATGCCAGCCACTACGCCTGGACCTAAGAGGAGGTCGAGACGACGTGGGCGACCCTGTTCCGTAGTCCCTATAGGCCACTCTATGGAGCCGCGAAACCCGGCCCCAGAGTGGAGCCCTGACCTGAGTGGTGCTTCTAAGACTGAGAACTGCGATAATTTGTATGCGGAAGCCATGGAGTACTACTGTGGTATCTGTGGAGAGGCAGTGAGCAAGCCCAAGTTCGCAGCCCACTCACTTACTCACCTGCATGATGTGTTCGAGGTGAGGATGGGAGACTTGCGGCTGGAGGGCAGGGACCTGGCAGAGTGTGAGCAATGCCAGGGTCTGTCTCGAAGGATAAGGGAGTTGGTGCAGGTAATCGACGAGGCTATTAATTAGTAATTGTTCCTCTGATCTGTATGGAGGAATTGCTAGGAGGTAATGCCTATTTGAGCTCGGAGCTGCGCGCTTTCTTCAGGCCCCGTGGCTTCCACCATCTTCGCGAATTCACTGTCCCTATTGCTGAGTAGCTCCTTAGGAGGTGCGAATTCCACACAACTCCCTTTACTCATCACCATTGCAAGGTCGTAGTCAATGATGGTTTTGAGTCTGTGCGCAATAGTAATGACAGTGCAGCCTTCAAAGCGCTCTCTGATTTTGCTCTGAATCAGGGCGTCCGTTTGCTTGTCCACATTAGCAGTGGCTTCGTCCATCATGAGGATTTTGTTACTGCGAAGGATGGCTCGAGCCAGACACATGAGTTGCTTCTGTCCCACAGAGAGCGCTACGTTTCCAGTCAAAACAGTGTCTAACTGGCTCTTTAGTGTGGTGAAATAGTCCGCCAGCTCCACTGCTGCGAGGGCTGACCACAGCTCTTCCTCAGTCCGCTCATGCAAAGGGTCCAGGTTCTCTCGCACTGTGCCGTGGAAAATGAAGGGGAACTGAGGAATCACGGAAAGTTGCTTCCTCAAGTCGTGCAGGCCCAAACTCTCCACATCCACTCCGTCAATCAGAATGCTGCCCTGCGCTATTGGCACCATTCGAAAGAGCGCCTGTAGAATGCTGGACTTCCCTGCCCCTGTCCTGCCCACTATCCCCACTTTCGACCCAGCAGGAATTGTGAAAATCAGGTCCTGCAGCACATAGTCCAAATGCTCTCTGTACTTCATGAACACTCCTTGGAACTGCACCTGGCCGTTGGACACTGAGTAGGGCCGGAGCGTGTAGGCACCCTCACTTGGCAGCTTGCTGTACTCCACTAGTCGCTGAGTGCAGGTCATTATGTTTTCCGTCTCTGCAGCGAATTTGCACAAAAACGACATTAGCGACAAAATCACCACTGAAAAACTCATCCCAATTCCTATAGTGTTGGGGTCGATTGAGCCCTTGAGGCTCACCACGACAAAGATATTCACCACAATAAGCAGCACAAAGCAATAGTCGGTATACATCTGGAACACTCTCATTTGGGCTTGGAAGTGGATAAACGCCCGCAGGTTCTTAGTGGCCAATTGGAGCATTTGAGAGGCGAAATTGCTGTGCAGACTGAAAGCACGGATTGCTGTGAGTCCGCCAATCGACTGAGTCAATAAGGAGAAAATAGGACTTTTGGTGATTAGTTCCACTCTCCGAATGTCTCGCGCTACTGGTACTATTCGCTTCAGCAGCAGTACAATAACAACCACCGCCACAGCCAGTGGAATCAGCGTGTACGGGTTGAGCACAACAATGACCACGACATACCCAGTAAAGAGAAACACATAGTGCAGTGTATCAGTCATATAGTAAGTCAGAGAATCGTCCATCAAAGCCACATCTCTCGATAGACGGTTCATCACTCTGCCGGAAGGGTTGGCATCGAAGAAGGCGGCGTTGGTTTCGATGAGATGGCGCACTGCCTTGTTGTGCATGTTTTTACTGGCGTTCAGCATGGTAGTATACATGAAGGCGCCGCGGACTACACTGGCCACCAGCAAGCCCAGCACTATCAGGCCCGTGACTTCCGCGTAGTACAAGTTCTGCTGCTCCGCTTTCGACTGCGTGGCCCAGTGCTGCAGCCAGAAAGGGATGGCTATGTAGGGCAGCAACACCGCTAAGAAAGTCACCAGTATGCCTGCGAACACCCAGGAAGTGTTGAAAGCGCCTGTCAAGTACTCGTAGTAAATGCGCAGAGGCACTGACCCGCTGCTCATTTCTTCTTGGAGTATCGACTTTTTGTCCTGCTTTTTCTCTCCTAACGACACTTCCGCTTCCTTCGCTTCTTCCTTGACTTCGGGTGCGTGTTTGCTGTCTTTCTGCACTTTGTAGGACTCAAACGTGTCGACACACAGTGGATTTGTCGAGAGACTCTGATAGGAGCCGGAAGCGAGCACTGTGCCTTGTTTCAGCAACACAACGTAGTCAGATTTGGGCAGGAATTGAGTTTGATGTGTGACCAATATGCGCGTTTTGTCTCTGAGGAAGCCGCAAATGCACTTCTCCATTAGCTGTGCGCCGACATGTGCATCCACAGCACTCAAAGGGTCATCCAACAGGTACACCTCCGAGTCACTGTAGACAGCTCGAGCCAGCGCCACCCTCGCCTTCTGCCCTCCGCTCAGATTTATCCCTCTGTCCCCGATAATCGTCACATCTCCGTGCGTCATGATAGCGAAATCCTCCTTCAGACAGCAGGCCTCGCACACTGCATTGTACCGCTCTTCTTCCAGAGCCTTGCCCATCAGGATGTTTTCTCTCACTGTGGCGGAAATTATCCACGGCTCCTGCTCCACGTAGGCACAGCTGCCGGTCAACCGCACTTCGCCTTCACAGTACTTCAACTCGCTGAGGAGGGCTAGGAGGAGGGAGGACTTCCCACTGCCTACGCCCCCGACCACCATGCACAGTTCCCCGACTTTCACCTTCAGGTCACACTTGTAAAGCGTGCAGTTCACTATGTCTTCTGAAGTCCGCAGTAACTTTTCCTTCGTTTCCGTCATCAGTGCTTGCGCAGCTTCGTCACTCCAAGATGCACTCAAGTTTTCCACTTCCACCGTGAACTGTGGGTTGGACACAGCAGTCCGTTGTTCCTCGATTTCAGGCAAATTGAGGACCGAAGTCATACGCTGGCAGGCAATTTTAATGAAGGTAATTAGCTCCACGGCGTAAGTGCACATGAAGCAGATGTAGAATTGCAGACTTAGGAGGATCGTCATGACGCCTATAAGGTCTGCTATTTTCAGCTCGTTGTCAGTCGCCACCTGCACCCAAAAGGTAAATAGAAAAACCACTCCATGTCCACACGTGAAGATCGTTCCCCAGAACAGTCTGATCAGATACTTCCTCAGCACATTCATAAACTCCACATACCTGGCCTTCGTGATCAGTCTGCAGAGCGGCTGTTCCCACGCATACAGCTTTATCAGCTTAATTCCCTCAATAGTATTCGAAAGCAGCTTCAGTCGCTGATCCGTGGATTCCGCGGTCCGTCTCCTCACAGCAGTCAGCAGCCTTGTAACCAGTCTCTGCACCGGCATTTGAAGCATGGCCAAGGCGAGGGCCAGCAGTCCTGCATATCTCATCTTCATCCACAGAAACCCTCCTGCGACTGCGAGCGTGGCAGGGGTGAAGAGGAGTGCAATGATGGGCACCATGTAGTCGAAGACTTCGAAGTCGGAGGCCACTAGGTTGATTAGCTTGCCGGCCGAGGCTTTCTGCAGGGAGTTTAGAGAGAGCCGGAGAGACTTCTCGTATAAAAGCAGGAGACAGGTTTCCTTTATCATTCCGCCGAGGAGGAAAAACCGCATGACCACGTAGTTGTTAGCCATCGCGCAGGCGAAGGAGACTATCAGCATGAGGACTGCTAGCAGGTAACCGTACCAATCTGGGTCCTCAGCATTCTTCAGCCACGTCACCAACTCACTCACGATCAAGGCAATTCCCATCTGCCCTATCATTGCGACGACCTGAGGCCACCCCCACGCTAGTGCTCTCCACCCGAACACATTCAACACCGCACGCAAGAAATCGAGTTTCTTCTGCTTCTTTAGCGCTGCTTTGAGTGCTGTGGTCGTCGAGGTCAGATCTGCTACTTTGGGCAAGGCCATCAACTTGGCTTCCGTGACTTCGCCCAGTTTGACAGTGCGTATGGCTGGCATCATCCACAGCATGAAGAGCTGGGAGGGAATTGAGGCCCGGTCCAAAGGACATACTTGAGCGTGAGGAGGAGGTTCAGCCATATTAGCAAAGGGGTTGTTGAAGGGTAGAAAAGGCAAAAGGACTATCGTATGCCGCTGGTAAGTAGTGGGAACCGCAGGGGATAGACACTGAAAAGTCCTATAATTCCCTTTTACAGAAAGTGTTGAATATGGTCCCTTTGCCGGACTTTAGCAACAGTCATTGTTTTATCCTGAGTCCATTTCACTCTTTAGACTTCTCCCTTGCAAGGCACAATTCAGCCTCACTTCCCAAGTCAGCTGCCATTTTACCCTTTACTATGCACGTTTCAATGTTTCAGATTCGATCAGTTACTTGCAATTTAGCTTAGTACTTTGGGTTACAAGTGATGTACGACTTCTGAAGCTGGATTGCTTCGTTGAGCCTCATCTCTGACTTAGGACTGGTGCTAGTCGTCAGTGAGCGTGAGGACGCTCCACATCTCTTTTGATAAAGTGCACTGGAGGTCAGTGGCTTGAGCACAATCACAGGTGCGTGGATGTTGTACTGGGAACTGATTTATGTGTGCTGGAAGGACTGAGTGAGCGGCTTGGACTTGGGCAGAACAACATTGGAGGAACGGCAAGCCATAGAGCAGGACCCATTAAAAAGAGTGTATTTATAACAATAGCCACTCAGCGAGGGACGGGAATCGACCCAGTTCGATTCCGAGTATAAAGTTCTGCTTAATCAAGGGTCAGTTCAGTAGATGCTGAATTATCCTGCAAACTGATGAGTTGGAAGTTGATCATTGGAGCAATACGAAGTATGCAACTTCACAGCCAGCGAGAGAGCTGGGCAGTGCCTAGAACCATGCTACTACAGGCCGGCTCCCAATCCCAGATTGGTATCTAACTGTTCGCCTAGCCATAAATGCGATGGGGCTTGCCCATGGTAGACTTGATGTGCAGACTTCGGATGTTGTTCCAGTTCTTCTTCAACAGACTGCACAAGAAGTTGGCCGCCAGAGTGACGTTTTGCCGCTGTTCATCTTGCGTCAGGCCAAGGTTGCCCACGGCCACGCCCATGCACAGCACCTTCTTGAGTTGGAACTTGATGGTGGCCTTGGCTTCATTGATCTTCTCTTGGAGGTTGTCGGAGTGAGAGAGAGAGATAGGGAACTTGTTCATCTTGCTGAGCGACGGACCGAGCAGTCTCGGGATGTTCTTGACGATAGTGTCTGAGCCGAGCAGGATGGTGTAGGGCTTGAAGAACTTCTTAATGGGTTTCCACTGTTTGTTGAACTTCCTGAGACTTTCCTGGTCGATGAAGGCCACTCCCAAGGCCTGGGCTTCGTCACAGTGCACTTGGTCTCCCAGGACGATCACTTTCATGTTGGGTCGGGGCACATGAGGAAGACGGATGGTGCCGGAGAACCGCTTGTCCTTCTGAGGGTCGTAGTCCTTCAGTCCCACTTGAAGCTCCAGCGTCTCTGTGAATTTGCGCTTCTTGTCCGGTGCATTGATCTCTGCCAGACTGCGCTTCAACAGGTCCGCACTGAGCTTCGACATCCACCCGTTTATCAAACATGGAGTCCAGCAGTCCTGCCTACCTAGTAATACGCCTTGTAGGAAAGACCCTGCTCCACTCTTAGACAGGTCTCTTCCAGCAGCTTTATCAGCGTTTCTTCGGTGCCTTCGCGGTTTTTCCGCTCCTTGGTCACTTCCAGTCGAACGGTCGACGCCATTTGGTCGATGCTTTGGAGCAGGCCGGAGTGCAGGTCTTCCTGGACCTTCTTTTCCTGTGCGATTTGCTGGTAGAAGAGGTTGATGCTTTCGCTGATTTTGTTCAAAATTGATTCGTACTGCTCCTCGCGCGTCTGTCTCTCCATCTCCACTTCTTCCTGCAGCGCCGCCAGTCGATCCCCCAGTTCCCTGAGTTTCTGCTCGCCACTTTCCTCCCTGATCTTCTTCTCATTGCCCAGGTCCAGTCTGATCCCAAACAGCTTCTCATCAATCAACTTGTTTAACTTGGCTTCGCTTTCCTTGCGAGACTGCCGCTCACTGCTCAGGTCAATTTGGAAGTTGTTCGCTACCAGTTTGGATTCCTTGGACTTGCGCTCGTCCAGCAGTTCGCGAGCCACTCGCTCAGTCCCGAGTGATTCTTGCACCTGGCTGATGTGGTCTTTCATAGTCGCGAGCCGGGTTTCGTCTGCGACTTGCAGTCTGCCGAGTTTGTCTTGCAGGCCTTTGACCTTTTGAGTGTATGAGTTCATGCGCGCTTCCTTCTCCTCCTCCAGACCCACTTGCAGGTTTTGCAGCTTTTCGCTCAGTTTCATGACCTTCAGACGACTGGGAGTGTCCACTGGCAGTCCTGCGTACCCCTCTGGGTCGCTGCGGGCCTCATAGCTAGACTCCTCCATGTCCAATTGATAATTAACTACTTGCCGCTTCCAGCAGATCAAGGAGATTTTTCACGATTTGGGCTCTGCTGTGGCACTGGCCGCAGTGCTGTTCTTCGGAAACGTCCAGCAAGGACTCCACATCGTCCACAGCTTTTCCCTTCCTTACCTCGAAAACGTCGTGGAGGTGGTTGACACTATGAGGGGAAAACTTGTTTTTAGCCAGGCCGAAGCCGCAGATTCCACAGTAAAAGTCCAGAGCCTCAGGCTTGAGGTCTGCTGTGTGTTCGAAATTCTCAAGGAACTGCTGTGCACTATACAGAGGAGGAGGCTGACTGCCGTCCCCGCCCCAGTCTGCACCAGGAGCTTTGGCAGGAAGCATTGAAATCATATTTGACTGCCCACGTCCCCGCTTCCGTCCTCCCCTCGACTTTTTCACGTTGAAGTTCCCAGTTTCATGTGTCCTCAAGTGCTTATTCAGATGCCAGCTATCCGGAAACGACGCTTTGCAAAGCGTGCAAGTGTTCTTCACCTGCGGAGTGTCGGCATCGACAATGCCATGGGTGTAGAGGTGTCTTTTCAAGTGCCAAGCGTCTTTAAAGGAGATTTGGCACTCGGTGCATGCGTGGGTGCGCACTTGCAAGTGAGTGGCTTTGAAGTGCAGCTCAACTGACACATCTGAGGGGAAAGTGGCAGCACACTCCGCACATTTGAAATTCTCCCCGTCCATGAACCACTTGGAAGTCGAGGCGTTGGAGGGCAAGTCCGGAAATCCGCAGAACCGGCGGAAGTCCCTATAGATCTCTAGGTCGAATTCCTAACTTGGCTTTAGCCATATCGATATGGAAACTTTCCAAGGGAAAAGTGAGGGAAGCAGCTAAAGGCTGTGAGTGGGTAATATAGGCATTTCCCGCTAGGAGACTTTCCCCCTGCTAAAATGCTCCCTCTGAATTCTCTTCCTGTGGGGTTGTGCGAGCATAGAGCGTCTTTACATTTTCTAATCCTTCTAGAAGGTTGACTCTGAGTGGAATTCGACTGCGAAAAAACCCTCAAATTCTTCACACGAGTCCAAAATTCCCCAAAACTTCCCATCCTGGCAGTTCACTTCTCAGCCATCTGGTATCAGCATTCATAATGATCGATATATGGTACTCGCGTGATTTAAGGGAAACCAATAACCCTGCAGCTCCCACCCTTCGAAACACAGTCTCCACTTGTCCCTCACTCACCCAAATGAAGCGGTTTCCACATCGGAAGAGACTGGGTCGGATTTAAAGTTTGGAAGAAAGAAGGGCGAAACTGGTAAAAGTCTATGCAGAACGTAGAGATCTGGAAGCGGGGATGTAGCCTGGGCAGGTAGGGAGGCAGGAAACAGGCGAGAGAAGGAGCTTGGGCCAGGCAGGAGCAAGCTAATATGGGGAAGGTATGTCTGCGGCCATATATGGCCCTGCCAATTGCCATTGCCTTCCCCCCAGCGTCTCCCCACCCTTCCCCTTCTCCCAATCCCCTCCCCTCCCTTTCTCCTCTCTATACCTCTCCAATCCCGTTCCCTTAATTTTTCAAAGTCCACGAAATCACCCTATGCCACACATATGCAGCCCACTGAGAGGGGTCTGGAGGGCTGTTCGCCTCTTTCCCCCAATGCCTCGCGCAGGCCTGAAAAAACTTTAGATCCCACCCTAGGTCCACCATGGCTATGGGTGAATATGGGTCAACAAATCCACGTCCCGCTCAGCCTGTCCTTGGCAGCTTTAAAGGAGTAGCGCGGCCCAGGCTCTTGCTGCTTTCTTGGCCCGGCCGAGACCTGCAAACAGCCGAATTATGCAATTGAGTGCTTTCCCAGGCCTTTTGAACTCTATAGCCCCTTCAAATCCCGAGTTTAACCTCGCCTGCTAGTCCCGATTTTGGCTTTATTGGGTTCTTTTGGATAAGCATCCATCTAACTGACCCATATCTCCCTGTCTAATAAAAATATGTGCAAAGCAGTTCTCGCCTTCCCACTGTCCACTCCTCAAAGCAGCGTCAATTCCAGTCGAAATTCCCACTTTAAGCGAAAACTTTTCGCAAAAGTCTATAAAGACCTCAGCCGACGCTCCGGCGGGTCCTCGCAGGGAATCGACCAAATGGAGCTGCAAAAGACCCTGGAAGTGGAGGGAATACTGGGAGAGCAGGTCTTCGAGGCTATGGACTCAGACAATGACGGCATCATCACCTGTGACAAGTTCACGAACTTCATTTTGACGCTCAGTGAAGGGTCGGAAGAGGCGAAGTTTCGAGTGATTTTCGATGTTTTGGACTTCAATAAGAAGGGATTTGTGAGTTTTGAGGATTTGAAGGCGATTGGGACGGCCCTGCCCACGAATTGCCTGAAATGCGGACAGCAAATTAGTCGTTCCTGGCACTTGGACAGCGAGTTGGTGGACTTATTTGGCGCGAAAAGCACCTATACCTGGCAGGCTTTGTGGGAAATGAGGGGAGACCATGCGGAAATATTCGCAGACATCACCACTTCGATAGTGAGTAGTCTGCCTGCGGTCGTGTTCGACATATTGGGAGTGACAAATAAGGCCATATGCAGCGAATCTGGCTGTCCGGTCTATACCAAAAGTCCCGAATTCGGGTCTTTTCCCCTGGTTTATGAGGGTCGTAAGTACTTCTTCACCCTCAGAGCGGGCTGTCTGTGGGGCTACACCAGCCTTACAGCGGAACTGCCCAAGGTCCTGATCCTCACCAAAGGCCTGTTCGTGGTGCCGCAGGACTCCCTGTCTTTCCAACTCAGGAACTGCACGACTATCTACCAGTTCACAGCGAGCGACCAGACCATCCGAGAGCAGTGGATGGAGTGGATAACCGCGGAGAAGCAGTACCGTTGGTTCGATGACTACTACGAGACTGGGGATTTGTTGGGACTGGGAGGCCAGGGGATGGTCTTCCAAGCGACTTCCAGAGGCTGTGAACAGCAGGCGGCAGTCAAAATTGTGAGCAAAGAGGGGCTAACGCCGAAAAATGAGGGCAGAGTTAGGAAGGAAATCAGCGTTTTGCGCCTTTCGAACCACCCCAATATACTGCGCCTCTATGACATATTCGAAACCAGTGAGCGGTTTTACCTGGTCACGGAAATGATTAGCGGGGGGACGCTGTTCACTTGGCTTGAAAGTCGGCATTTTCCCTCCTGTGAAGCATTTGCAAAGACAGTAGTGACTGACCTGGCCACAGGTCTGCTGTACCTCCACACTCACAACATCACCCACAGAGACGTAAAGCTGGAAAACATAATGCTGCGGAAAGGCCCAGGCGGGCGACTGGACGCAGTTTTGATCGACTTCGGCCTCGCCCACTACGGCGGACCGGAACAGTACTCGACAGAGCCTGTGGGCACGCTCAAATACGCAGCCCCGGAACTGCTGTCGAGACTTCCCTACGGCCAGAAGGTGGACTGCTGGAGTCTGGGGGTGATCCTGTACATCATGCTGGCCGGCAGAATGCCCTTCTACGGCAAAAACGACCAAGACATCGCAGTCAAGATCCTCAAAAGACGTGTGAACTGCTCCGGCGAGAAGTGGGAGTCAGTGTCGTCAGCAGCGAAGGCAGTGGTGTACGGCCTGCTGTCCCGCAACGTGGAAAGTCGCTGGAGTGCCAGGGAAGTGCTGAGCAGTGAATGGCTGTGTGGGGAGGAGGTGGAGAGTCCTGGGTCTGAGGGCGTGCCGCAGATACCACTGCGGGAGGAAGAGTTGCAGGGAGAAGTGGTTTACTAATAATTCAAACATACAAACATAGCAGTCTACAGAAGCTAGTAGAGACTGCCGCGGAATCCGTCGCTTTTGCCCATATTCCGGGGACTGAGGATAGGGACCGGTCGCTTGTTTTCCCAGCTTTGGGCCAGGTCGCTCGCATACCCCCGATACGACCTAAAGCCTTTGGGCGGCTTGTAGCCCTGAATGGACCGTTCCTTCAGCGCCCGGTCTATATTGGAGTAGTTCTTGTTGCGGTAGAGGCGAGACCGGGGCATATGCAGCATAGCCTCCTGCAGCACCACTCTCCCCAGTGGACATTGGCTGAGTTGGTCAATGAGCGGCACAGAGACTGGCTGGGCCTCCCCAGGCACCATTGTGGGCGGGTTCAAACTGCAGTCCAGCACTCGTCTGCGCACAGACCAGTGTTTGGGGTAGTCGGCCCACTTCCTTTCCAGCAGTTCCAGCAGAGCTACGCTGTTGCTGCCTGCCTTGCTGGGGAGGCTGGAGAGCAGTGGAGGCTGCTGGAGTCGTTGGAAGCGGGGTGTGGGCAGGTGAGAGGTCAGGACTCGGGCTTGCTTGGCTCGATGGGGTAGGGCCAGAACTTCCACTCCGGGCTCTTTGCTGTGCTCGAATCGATCAGCACTGCGCAGTGCTCTTTTGAGCAGTCTCGGCGCCTGCAGCCCCGGCGTACTCTTCATCTTTCCCACTCTACGCAAAAAGGACAGTGTCGGAATTGAACCAACGACCTATTGATCTGCAGTCAATTGCTCTACCGCTGAGCTAACCGTCCGTACCCTAACCCCCTGCACTTCCCTTATAACCACCCTCGAACTCCTGTGCAAAGGCTGTTAAATGGAACTAGAGATGGAGGTGAGCCACTAGACGGTCGCAAAGTGCCTTGGCTGCGTCAATATCGCTCACGAAGGCGATGTAGCCTTTTGGGTGGATGTAGAGTACGCCCTTCACCTGCGTCTTTTCCTCTGCTTCCTTGTCCTTCAAGCCTCTCCACTCATAGGGAAACAGCCATTTCTCGCTCCTCGGATTGCGCTCGTTGAGTGTGAACTGCACAATCCACTTTCCCAAGTGCGGATGCACACAGTATAACACGTTTTCATGTTTATTCCATATCTGCAAGTCCGCTAAATGCGACTTCCACCCGCAAGACTCGAGCAGGAGCATACAGGCTCCTGAGGGGTGGAATTCCTTGCGAGTATAGTAGGCCTTTTCGACGATAAATCGCCAGGAGAGCCAGCGACTTACGTAGTAATTTAGGGCTAGGGAGAAACGCTCACCTACCGCCTTCATAGCTTTTAAGAAGCCCTCCTGTTCCCTTTGACTATCAGCAGGAGAATGCCATGGCAGGTTAAAGCGCTCCACAGTCATCCACCAATTAGTATAGTCCTCAAAACTCTCCCCATACTCACTCTTTTGCACCCCGTTATCAATACAGTCAATGGCCTGCAAGAAGTCGAAATAGACCCGCTCATGCAAGATCTGCAGTTCCTTGTAGTCCGCCAACCCCGTGATATTCGTAATAACCTCCAGTCCATAGTGGACATAGACGAGGCCGAGCGAGGACGCATTCTGAAGGCTTTGGAAAGGCCGGAACTTGAACCCAGGCATAACGTGGTCGTATATGTTCTTCTGGGGGCTGTACATGCCCCCCACGTCGACAAGTATGTCGCAGTTATTGAGGGTCTTAGGGTCGTGGGTCCGGATGATTTCGGCGCTCTGGTACCTGGCGGTGTGGCGGAGCAGGTAGCAGGCGAGCACTTCATCGCAGTGGAAGCTGAGGGATCATTACTGCCCGGGGTGGGTGGCGATTGAGGAGAGTTGCCGAGATATTCGACTTGCGAAGGCCATTATCAGCCTTTGCTTATAGGGAGATTAGGCCGCGCAGACTCCATGTCGGGCGGGTGGTGTAAGTCGGCTGCTAGGGTGGAATTAAGGGAGAGAACAGTGCACCTCTGTAGCACTGTCTTTAGATCAGAAGCCTGTGAAGCAAGTGCCAGTCCAGGCCCTATTCCCTACCCAGTAGAGCCTCTATCCGAGACTTAGCCTAATCCTCAGTGTCCTCCCCCTCCTGTCTTCTCGGTACACCCGATTTCGGCTTATTGATGACGTAGGAGTAGAAGTTCAAGCAGCCGTTCTCCAGGAACCAGGCGGCCAGCAGGCCTGCAGCAGGGGCGTACCCCAGCATTCTCCAGGTGTTGTAGCGGTACCGGAGCATGCGCTGGTAGTGGAAGGTGTCAAGACGCATTCCTATTATTATGGCTGTGAGAGCGCCCGGCCGCAGGACTCGGAGGCGGCCACTGGGCTGCGCGGATTGGAAGGAACTGAGGGAAATAGCCCGAAATTAGGGCGAAAAAGCACAATTCAGAGCCTTTTGAAGAGAGCGAATGTTTGAGAATTGGGCAATTTATCAAACTTTTAAGTCTGTAATACAACTGGTCGATTTTAGCGTCGTTTCTGCATGCTTTAACCAGAGAAAAGCAGACGAAAATGACGTTTGAAGCAACAATAGACTGCGAAACGCACAAACCGCCCACTTTCGTCCTACTTCTAAAGGCGATTTGGTAGCGGGCGTTGGGATTTCCTGCTTGAAGTATGAGAGACGAGAATCGGGTGGTGTGGTAATGGGGCGATTCTGCACTGTTGTTTATTTGATAGTGGAAAAAGGAAAAAGCTGGCTAATTCGAGCAAAAAGAATGAGAATTTTCGATGCTTTTAAAGGAAAATTGTGCAGTTTTGCCTACTTAGAGCCACGATCGAAGGGAAACTGTCGCCCCAACAGATATTTGTCTTCAGAACAGCGCAAATATGTTAGTAACTAAGTATATGCGACACTTCTGAATGGATAAAGTGCAGTCTGATGCCAATTTCACTCAAATTTATAGGAAAACAACAAGCCGAAAGACAAATTTGGCCTCAAATGCCCTCCAGCAGTGCATCCCACTATCCTGATTAGTGTCTACCGCACACAAATCTCAATTTCGCTCCTCTACCAAATCCTTCAGTCCTTTGCCTGTCTTTTCCGCATTTCTAATGAAGCAGTTGAGGACAGGCCGCAGACAGCGGCTTCCTTGGCACAGACTTCTTCTCTCTTTGGTTTGGCAGGGGAGTATTAGTGGTAAAAAATGATCCCCAAGTGGTTCCTTCGGTCCCGTGTGTGGTTCGTGAACATGTTCATGGACGAGTACCTGACTCGCGAGCCAATGAACTTCATGCTTGGTATTGTGATCATGCACTTCCCTCTCTACATCTGGGGCCTGCACGTCAACCGCGAAGCAGAAATCCAGAACTCCCACGTCAACTACAAGATTGAGTACGGCCCGAGACGCAACCGTCTGGCGCACTCTCTGATCTTTGAAGAGTTCGATATGCACCTAGACGCGTGGAAAGCTTTGGAGAAGGCAGAGCCTAAGTAAGCACTAGCGACTCTCACCGACCATTGTTTAGACCTGGAAGTAAGGGTGGGAGAGACACTCTTGGGCGGTTAGACGGTCACTGGGGTTGAAGCGGAGCAGGCCTTCCAGCAGGCTTAGGGCGGCTTCGGGCTGAGGGTCCACTTCGAAGATGGAGTCGAGGGATACTTTGACTCCCAGCTTGGGCACCGAGTCCTTCACGCCCGCTGACAGCTTGGTCGACCCTAGCAGGGTCTCTAGTTCCTGCAGCGTAGGCGCCCCCAGCACCTTTATCACTTTGATGAACTGGTCGCCTTCGTCTTTCCCCGTGAAGAGTGGCTTGCCGGTATAGAGCTCTGCGAAAATGCAGCCTGCGGCCCACAAGTCCACCTCAGTTCCGTACACTGAATTACAGCACATTAGCTCTGGCGCTCTATAGAACCTCGACACAATATAAGGCGTATTGATCTTATTCCTCTTCTTCGCACTGCCAAAGTCGCACAGCTTCAGTGTAGCCGGATCCGCCGACGAGTCAATGAGTATGTTTTCAGGCTTTAGGTCGCGGTGGATGATGCTGCGGGAGTGCAGGAACTGGAGGGCTGTGAAGAGCTGGCGCATGAGGCTGCGGATCTCGAGGGGACTGAGCCCGCCCACCAGTTTGAATTTGGTGGTCAGGTAGCGATCCAGATTGTCCGGCAGATACTCAAACACCAGGTTCTGGATATACTTCTGCTCCTCCGTAATGGTATAAAACACATCCAGCAGCTTCACACAGTTCTCGCACTCCTGCGTTTCCTTCAGTATCTCGAACTCCCGGCTGACGATGTTGCCCATCTTCAGACTGCGCTTGATGGCCACCAGCCTGCCTTCATTGCCATCATAGGCTCTGAAGACTTGGCCGAAGGAGCCAGTGCCGATTAACTGCTCAAAGCGGAAGGCGGGGTCTTGGCTGCTGTAGTGCTGCATCCCTTTTTATAGCGGGACGCGGGAAGATATGAGTAAGGAAGGCGGGGAAATAGAGGACTGGAGGCTGGAAACTAGTAGGAAAGAGGGTTCTCGATGAGAAACAATGGGAGAAATCAATCGCTGCGTAAATCTAAGCCTATTTTAGGTCCTATCGAAGACCAAAGTGCCGTCCCAGCCCCTCGTCTCTCCCTCCGTCCACTGTCTCCACTCCTTCATGTACTCGTCATGGTAGTCTTCCCACAGATTTACACTCTTGCGGTTCATCCCCAGGTCCCAGTTCACATTGGCTCGGAACAGCTTCACTTTATCTATGGCTTGATGCAGGCCGCTGATGTCGCTGCCGATGACACGCTTGCCTTCCATGCCGTCCACTAGCAGCAAAAACGTGGGCTCATATTTCACACAGTAATACTTCTTCGTCCGCTCCCCAGGCTGTCCCAGCGACCCATCCACAACAAAGGCCTCAAACGGGTTATTCTCAATCGCCTTCAGGTAGGCAGACTGCAGCTCAGCCGAGCACTCTGGGTTCCAGCTGTTTTTGAAGTAGAAAATCGCGTAAGTGGGGCGGTTTTGGCGGAGCCAGGCGAGGTGGGAGTAGAAGTCGTCGATTAGACGGGCGCGGGAGCCTGGAATCACTTGGTAACTGCGACGTAGGACTCTAGCCAACATCTTTTCCTAGCATTTCCCCTTCCACCCTCCTTCCTTTCCCCTCTATTCCTAATATTTCCCCTAAATCCCGCCCCAAACTACCCCAATCCCACCTCTCCCAGTCAATATCTTTGTAATAGTGTTAGAAATGCCGCTCATACACGCTCTCGGCCGAGTGGCATTCCAAATCGGAGCAGTGACAGGGAAAACTGCAATACGAGTGCTGGGGCCGCTGCTAGTGGTGGGGAAAGTGGCGCTGCTCAGCTTGGTGCTGTACACCTACTTCACTGAGGCTTTTGATGTGCTCATATACTTCTATGGACCTGTGCTGCTGTGCATGCTCACGGCTTTGGGACTCTTCATTGCGTTTTCGGTGTTTTTTAACTACATTATGTGCGTAATCCGAGGGCCTGGCTACGCTCCCCTGGCCGGCGACTTCCCCATCTGTTCCAAATGCAGCAGAACAAAACCTCCCCGCGCCCACCACTGTTCCGTCTGCAACGCCTGCGTGCTCAAAATGGACCACCACTGTCCCTGGGTCAACAACTGCGTAGGCCATAAGAACCACCGCTATTTCCTATTGTTTCTCTTCTATATTGCACTGGGAACTGCGTACTATAGTTTGCTTGTGCTGCCGGCTATTTCCAAGCCGTCGACTGGGATGCTAATGTTCACCTTTGTGCTGTGTCTTTCGCTGGCGGTCGTGCTCACTGCGTTTGCGGGGTGGCATTGGTATTTGGCGGCTAAAGGACTGACAACTATAGAGTTCTTTATGCAGTACGAAGTGCCTACCCGCAGAGACCGAGGCCGGCGCTACGATTTTAGCAGGCGCAACTGGCGTCTGAACCTCGAACTAATCTTCGGCAGCACAGACCTGCCCTCCATCCTACTCCCCTCGACCCAGGCGCTACCCTATGACGGCCTGCACTGGCCCGAATGCCGCATCAGCGTGTAGTACCTAACAGACTAGGCAGGCGCCGAGGGCTTGGAAGCCTTGACTTCCTCTTTCGGTAGGAAGGCTGGGTTCTGTGGAGGAGAGCAGGCCACGGTCTCCCACCGAGACAGGTCGAACACTTTCCACTCTCCGCCCTGGAGGACGTACCAGAGGGAGGACTTGGACTCGTAGAGCCACTCTCGTCTGTACAGCTCTTCCGCTGCCAAAGCCTGCAATCTTTCGCCCACCACATTGTAGAATATGTAAAAAAGCGTCCCCAGGCTGAACTTCTGCAAATGCGACGCCTTCAAAATGGGTTTCCCCACGAAATAGCTGCGCGGCAGTGAGAACTCCGGCCTCTCCGAAGGACTTCTCGGCTTATCACTGAAGGGCGAAAGGAGATTCGCAGCGGAAGTGTCTCGATTGCGTAGGGAAAACAGGTCTTTCCCCACTGCCAGCACGCTCATGTCTGGGTCGGTGGCCTTTTTAAGGGCGAAGAGACTCTGTAGGCCTTGCTTCTTGCGGTCCTTTTCCTCCTCTTCGCTGGCAGTCCTGGCGGCGAAGCCACGCGGAGGGGTGACGTCTGAGAGGAAGTCGAAGTCCTTAGCGAAGGAGCCAGGCACAAACTCGCTGGAGCTGGGATTGAACAGCTGAGGCTCAGCAGACCGTGTCCCTAGGTAGGCTGAAGGCAAGGCGGGGAAGTCGTCCTGGGCCGGGATGTAGTCGTCCCCATAAGTGTTGGGTCTGAAGCTGGGCACGAAGTCAGGCTGGCTGAACTGGAAGCTAGGCGGGGAGTAGTAGTCCGGCTTGAGCTCTGCCTTGTAGGGACTCAGGTAGCTGGGGGTGAAGTCCATGTTACGTTTGGAGGGAAACATAATAGCAATCAGTCTGTACGCTTCAATACGCCTTTAAGTGGACTTTCTAGGCTGCTGGATGGAAAAATTGCCTTTTGCCTGGTTTCTCTGGGAAATTCGATGCGAAACGCGCTTTTGTCCTATTCGTAGCGATTTTATCCTGATTTTTAGGAAACTACTGAGTGAATCCTCAATCTGTCTGGCTTTGGAAAGCGATTTGATAGGATCTAATCGTTTCTTTCTGCAATATTTTGCTTAAAAAGCCGTTCTGGTTATATATATCAGTAAATACATGTAATTCCTCTCAATTCGAGACTGATTTCGAGCGAATTAGTTACTTTCTGGTCTTCTCCAGACAAATTCCGCAGTAAAGCAGTCGGAAGGAACTTTTATAGACCGTAATGGAGCACTTTGTGTTATTCCTGAGTCTGAAGCCGGGCGAACAAGTGCGAAAGCTGGAGGAACTCGTGATAACCCGCTACCCTTCCATCCGCAGAGAGGTGCAGACAGTGTGGGTGGAGCCCAGTTTGTCCTTCGCCACCCGTCTAGTGAAGACTTTGGGCATTCACTACAACACAGAGCCCCAGCTGGACGGCTATTTAGCTGAAGTGAGGGCCGAAGGCACGGCTGTGGGCGAGTATTTGGCCTTTTTTTGGCGGCGAGCGGGCATTTGTGTAGTTTCCTGCGAGACTTTTCGAGTGATTTCGCTCTATTTGAGGCAAATGGAGCCCTGTGTACTGCTGCAGTATGGCAACTCGGTAGTTTGGACTACTGAAAGCGAGTACTGTAGGCCTAATTGCGAGGAAAGTGACTGCCAAAGTGGACCCAGCGGCCCTTCAACCTCCACAATTCCTCTATTTCTGCCTGTTTCCCGCATTATTGAGACTGTAGCAGGGGCCAATGCTCTAGTAGAAGGCCTGGAAAGCAAGGTAAAGGAGCTGTTTCGGTGGAGTTTGCAAGCCTTGCAGGGCCTGCAGCAGGCTACAAATAGAGAATTGGAGGAAATGAGAGGGAAATTGGCACTATTGATTGAGCAAACGAGGCAACACGTGCAGGCTTATAAGGACCAGCTCTCCAGCCACAACAGCGCCCTGCACCACACCCTCCAAGTAGTCTCCCAACTCTCCACCCTGCCCTCCAAAGCCCTCACCGCCACCAAAGACACCGAAGCCCAGCTACTGCCCCAGCTCCGCTCCACCCTGAGCGCCAAGCTGCAGCAGTGGCAGGCCTACACTGCTATGCAGACTGCGCGTTTCCCAGTGCTCTACACGAATGCTGCGAAGTCGGAGTTGGCGGAGATGAAGGTGTATGTGGTCAATTTCAAGAGGGTGAGGTACTACCCGGCGTGGATTTACGTGGAGATGGATACCAGGAGGACGGAGACGGTGAGGGTGGAGGAGGGGATTAGGCCGGGCTTGCAGGCGATTCGCTTCAGCGACGCGACCCACTTCCAAGGCGTCTCCCAACTCACCCTGTCCCTATGGACCGCCACAGGCTCCGAAATGCACCAACTCTCTGCCCGCTTTGAAGTCTCTTTCGATGAAAATGCGCCTATTTCCCTCCCTTCCTTGTCCCAGGCCTACAGCGACAACGCGCCTGAGTTCCTACTCAGAAGCCAAGGCTCTCTTCCTTCCTTTCAGACTGGCTCTTGGAGGGACTATCAAATCGCTCAAGAGATTAGTGAGAAGTACGGAGTACAGCTGGAAATTGCGAAATCTGCGGTGGAGAGAGTCAAGAGAGATAGCAAGGAGTTGTCAGCTGACATCGTTTTCAATTATATGAGAGAAAATCAGTAGCTAATAAGCGATTTATCACGTAAATAAATGCAAATTTCACATTTTTAGATATTATTTGCTTCAGATTTTCAGCATTTTCTCTGATGATTTCCTAAAAAGAACTGATTTTAGCATATTCCCCAAATTTTTACTTTTATTCTACATCAAAAGCTTGAAATCTTCGTCAATTTTCGCAACAAGCGATTTCTCACCTTCGATTTGGTAATAACGACCTGAATCGACTGAGAATCGTTATAAAACACAATACAATTCTCAGAAGACGTCGTGAAAACTGCATTTCGAGGCTCAATTTGCAGACAAATTTCGCTCCCATCGAACACAAACAAGCACTCCTCGTATAAAAAGACAGACTTCTTCCCAACCCAGTGCGCCAAATACCTAAATCTCGCGAATCTGCCTTCTCTGCAGCCTACCCAGTCCTGCAGTTCCCTCGCCAGCTCAGAGTCATAGGGCTGAATCAGACCTCTAGAGGTGGAAATGGGCCTGGGAGGCCTAGTGCGTATGTCGTCGAAGTGGACAGATTTGGAGCCGGCAGCCACTCCCGTGGCAGTGTGCTTGATAAGGTCCAGCACTCCCGCTACAGGCCTAGTAAGCAGTCCCGCCACTCCCTGGACCAAGCCCTTCGCCAGCCCTTGGATGCCTGCTTCTTTGGTGGCGGCGATGGGCCGGTCCACTAGGCCGGTGAAGCCCTCGCCGAGGCCCTGGAGTAGGGCCTGGGTGCCTCGGGAAAGGCCTTCCACGGCGTTGCTGGGTGCCTGACTGGCTCTTTGCCACTGGTGGTCGATGGCTGCCTGTTGTCCCTGTGAAGCCCAGATAAGTCCTGAGGCATAGGCTCCCTCGACATGGCTGAGCAGCCGAATTAGTGACTCCTTGAGCTCGTCCACATAACTCGAAGCCAGCAAGTTCACAACTCGGCTCCAAAATCCACACAAGCCCTTGGTCTCCATAGAGGAGAGATCGAGTGGGGCTTTAGAGACACCTAATGGCGGCAGGCCGCGAGCCTTCATATAGGGACTCAGAGTGTCGGGGGCCGTGCTGTCAGGCACAAACAGCAGCGAAAGCTGCATAGAGAGCCTGGAAATGGACAGCTTTTCAATGCAAAGGAGAGAGTCAGTGTCCGCACAGCTCAGCCACCACGGCGTTTCCTCCACATCCAACAGGAAATCCCCCTCCTTTCCACCCGGAAGCCCACTCCGCAGGCGATTCCCCAGGTCAAAGAGCTGCTGTATGAGCGGACTTTCCAACTTCACCTCCATAGGACCGCAGTCCACACTGACTTCCTCATAGTGCAGGACTCTGTTCCACTCCTCAAGTAGGGAGACTACTGCTATTTTCAGCGCTGGGAGGCTTTTGCCCTGCTCGTCCCAGTCCTCCGACCACAGCAAGGCCACAGGGAACTGGCACTTCCCCTCGTATTGGGCGTCTGCGTGGATGCTCCAGATGGTGAGGCTGGACTGGCAGCGCTGCTGGGTGTGGATGTATTGGTATTCGAGGTTAATGAGAGAGATGTAGAGCAGTTCGTAGGAGGTGGAGGGGGAACTGACCAGAGAAAGGCTGATTCTGGGGACGGAGAGCTGCAAAATGCTGCAAATGGAGTCGATTTGTGCCTCTTCAGAGGGAGATATATCGGTGATTACCACTGTTTTCGTGTATCCGCGCCTGACAACGCTGATGAACAGCAGCTGGAAGCCTGCTTTCGGCTGGAATATCACTACTTCCTTGGGTGGCTGCAGTCGGTCCAGGTTGACTTCCTGAGGCGTTACTTCCGTTTTCTCGGATTCACTATAAATATACAGCAAAAGGGAGTGGCTTTTCGCAGGGAAAGTCCAGGAAAAGCGCTGGCACTGTCCCGGACCCACATACTTCACAGTGTCCTCATACTCCCTCTGGTGGTACTGCACTCCCCACGTCGCCGTGCAGTTCTGCACCTGCAGTGCACTCTCCAGCTCCTCCTCCAGCAGATACAGACTGGAAGTCTGCTCCACCACCAGAGACACGCGCACGAAAAGCCCACAGTACAGCCAGGAAACGCTGTTGCAGAGGGGAAAAGGCTCGGACCAGGGCTTTTCCGCCGTTTTCACCCGTAAAACCCTCTGTAAGTCGCTATTTGCCCAGTAAATCGCCACTCTTTCCTTCGAATCCACCCTCGTTTCTACCTCAGTGTCTGCCTGTTTCACAGTTATAGCGACTTTTAGCCCGTTCAGAAGCACCAGTTTGGGCGCAATTGTGACTATTTTCGTGCAAATTGGCTCGTCCTGAGCCGGCCAGTACGCCTTTACGCTATATTTCAGGTCATAAAGTGCTGCTTCTGAGCCTAAAATTAAGGGAAATTGGACTCCGACGGTCCGAATATCCAACTTTTCTGCTTTATAGTATAGAAATCGGGTCCAAATTTCCTCTTTTTTGCCAATAAATACGATATCGGAGTGAATTGCCTGCGAAGGAATTGGCTGAGAGGCGCTTTGGTCGTAGAAAAACTGCAGCGGCAGATAGGAGGAGTTTTTAATAATGGTTTGGCAGTAAAAAGACACTGTAAAAGCGGTTTTGTAGGAAATGTGGACGTTTATATGGACGATTTCGTCGTTTTTGTGCAGTTTTAGCTCTATAGAGTCCTGCAAATCCAACCATTGGCTGGCAAATCCAGCGACTTCCACCTTATAACTCCCCCAGTCTTGTGCGAAGTCGCAGTCCTGGTAGGTTTCTCCCTTGTTGAGAAGCAGCCTTTTGCAAGTCTGTTTGCCTAAGAGGAGGAGTAGAGGGACTGGGAGGTAGTTCCGGTAGGTGAACGGAGCGTGGATGTGCAGGGCAGTGCCAAAGGCCGTAGTCTCCGGGGACACCCTCAAGTAGAGACTGCCTGCGTGCAAGAAGCAGCAGGGAGGCTGCAGCAGGGCTTCTAGACTCGATTCCAGCGGGGAAGACTCCCCATTAGATGGCAGGAACTCCACTAGTTGCTGGGGAGGGCTGGAAATACCGCAGGATTTCCCTACTTCGAGTGGATATATCTGAGATTTGTCACATTTGAGGGTAAAGTCTATTAAAGTGTGGTTGAAAAAGACCAGTTTCGCCCATACAGTCAGTACTTTGCGGCCTTTGGAGTCGATTTCCAGGGCCAAAGTGCCCCAATTCCTCTGTCCAAACTTCACTCTTTTGGTGCCGAACTTCCTTAAATCCACATCCGGCAGCGCAATCAGCGTTTCCTGCTCATCAATGACTGTAAGAGCCAAAGGCTGCAAAGGGCTTTCCCAGCAGAAATAGGCCAAAAAGTCCACCAAATGGGTCATTTGCTCCCCTGGAACTATGGTGAATTGCTCCTGTCCATATGTGGAGCACAGCAAATAACTCGTCAAATTTCGAATTTCCAATCGTTCCGCCTTCGATTCTATATTGCGATTCGCCCAGGCAGAAAAAACCGACGTCAAAACCGCCTCTGAACAGGTCAATTCCACCGCAGAAGTGAATTCTATATATATTCGACTGGGCGAAGTAGACTGGTCATAGATAGCCTTGACCTTAACTGGCTCAATCACAGGCTCCCAGTGGTTCTGTGACCGGTTGTAGCCCAGTAGAGAGATTTTAAGGTTGCTGGAGGATTTAGGCGAAACGGCGCTTAGCTGAAATTGAGGGAGATTCAGGCGGAATAGGGGGAAACTGCCGTGTGGCGCAGTGGCAAGTAGCAGTAAACTAACATTCTTAATGTTGCAGTACAGGGAAAAGGTGGAATTCGGAGTATCTGGTTCGCCCTGTGCAGAGGACCTCAGAGAGGCGACAATTCGCGCAAATCGGAGGAATTCGGGGACTGAAAGTGCAACTTTTAGCCCTTCGAATTCCACAGTTACCTTCTTTTTAGGCAAAACCACCTTCACTTTCAACGTCTCCAGCACACTCGACCTCTTCGAAAACGCCGAAATGTCCCCTAAATTTCCCTCAAAACTGACAATTTCCAGCGTCTTCACCTCAATTTCCACCGTTTTCTCTACGCTTCCCTCCATTGCAGCCTGACCATCTCTCTGCACTGCTGCTTTCCCCACCCTCACACCAAAAGTGCCTGCAACTCCCACACCCCCAGTGTCATCTGAGAGGTAAAGGAGCGCCTGGTCCCAGGTGATAGTCACCAGGCTTCCTGGGCTAGTGGCCATTTCGTCCCCAGGACGCAGGTAGTCGTAGGGCGTAAATTGGTCCTGAGGCGTATAAATCGGGACAGAGTCAGTACAAAGCCGCTGTAAAGCCACTAAAGCAGGGCTGTTTAGCTGCGTTTCCGGGCTATTCAGAGTCAGCCAAGTACTGCAAATTGAGCCACTTTTGCAGTACCATTCCACATAGGCGGCTTTGAGGACTGCTTTAGCACTTTCAGGGGCTATTATGAGGGCATTGGCTTTGCCTGCGACTTCCCACTGCTCCAGACCCTGCTTATATCCCAGGAAAACTGTCCCTGTCCGCAGGGTGCAGACAGGGACAGTTTGCAGCCTTAGGGAAATACTGCGAATTTGGAGGTTTATTTCCCTGTCATTGGCCTGGGGAGGCGAGGGAACCCAGTGGTCACTATAGGATAAATTCAAATGTAGCAGTTTCAGCACCCATTTCACCTCTTCAGGTCCGATATTCCCTTCGAAATCCCCCAAAGTGACAGTAATTCCTTCGGAATTGAGGGTAATGTCGGCGCTTGGAAGCTGGATGGAGCTCGAGGAGGCCAGCGAGGTGATTCCTTGTAGTAGGATTTGCTGGGAAAGGGCGGTTTTGGTGACTGATGTGGAGGCGATTCGCAGTTTTCCGGGGGAGTTGCACTGAGGTCGCAAAGGAAACTGTAGAATTAAATCGGAAATTTGCATTTTGAGCTCTACAGGCTTCAGAGGAGCCTCTGAATCAGTTATAAAGCATGCACAGGTCTGAATTAGTCGCCAGAAAGGCTGCTGGACATAGGCCAATTCCGCACTTTTCACCGATATTTCGCATTTTCTCTCGATTTCAGTCTCCGTATACACCAATTCGCCTGCAATTTGCAGCATTTTCCACCTCTCCTGGGCCTGCTTCCCCCTGGGATAGCCAGTTTCGTCCCAAATTTCCCCGCTTCCAGCAGTAACTTTCCCTCTTCTCAGTCCCGCAGTCGTCTGCAGCTCCCCAGAGACGCTACAGAGTCGCATAGAAACTTGCATCAGGCCTGCTTCCGCCTCTAGGAGGAGAGTGCAGACAGGGCAAATCAGGCTCATTGTAAAGCTTTGGGGCGCGGAGGAGTCTGCAAGGCTCTGCACAGGACTGGAAAAGTCTCGTTTGCAGGCTGATACGAGGGTCGAAAGACGCTCAATTGAGCCTTGCTGGGCCCGAATAGACATATAGTCCAGGCAAACAGTCACACTTGACCCTTTTTTGGTTATTTGTTGCGTGCCTTTAGCCTCTATCATAGGCAGACAGCCACTTTCTCGTAGTATTAGGCTTTGCCAGGTGATTTCTGACTGAGGTTCCTTGCCAATTCCTGGATATTGGCCCTTCAATCCCTCCACAACTCCCACAAAATGGTCGATTTCCACACTTAAAAGCGGGATTTCGACCCTAATTGACACTGTTTCTGTCTGAATTTGCCACTTTGGGCAGACTGAAACGTCCCTTTTCACGTCCTCTATGAGCATTTCCAGTTCTTTTACCCAGGCATCCCTGCGACTTTCTGACGAAAACCGCATTTCGCAGTGGTCTTTCTGCGAAACAATCCTCAAATCGCAATTCCCCTCTCTCGAAACCGAGCAATCCCGCACATAGAAGTAGGAAAACGCCACCAAGTCCGTCGGCTCAGCGAAGAAGTAGACATAGGCGCCTGATAAGACCGCGAAAAGGCGAGAATTGGCCCTTTCTATCAGGTCCTGCAGTACTGCAGAGCGCATAATGGTGCGCTTTTCGGACTCGTGGAGGGAGACGAAGTCGGGCTCGAAGTCTTGGCGCAGGGCTTGCAGGGACTGCAGCAACTCACTGGAAACTGCTATTTCCACTGGGGAGTCCACTGCTGCGGCGATGCTACAGGGGGAGAAGTCCAAGTGGGCGGAAAGGGAGGGAAGAATCGGCGTTTCTGAGTCGTTTTCCTTATAAATCAGCGATATTTCCGATAAATATAGACCGAAAGTCGCCATTTCCTGAGGAAATTGGTCCAAAGTCAGCAAAGGAACTGCCAATTTCAGCGTTTTTCCACGAGAAAGCAGCAGAAGCCCAGTCCCCGAAGTCACTTTCAGCGAGAATTGCTGCTTAGTGTCCTTCATAAGGCGGCTGTAGGCTGCTTTGCCGAGGGAGTTGAAGTTGCGGGCGGCTTTCCAAGCGACTGCGCTTTCTTCTGCACTGAAGTCTAGGCTGGAACGCAGGGAAAGCAGCTGTTTCTGCAGATCTGTGCTATACGTGAGCACAGGACTAGCCAGTTCCACCCTAGTAGTAACGCTTTCCTCAGAAAACTCCACATATACCTGCGGAACTGCAGAATCAGGCGCAGTCAAGCAGTCCCACGTCTCCGTCTTCCCACCCTTCCTCCAAGTCTGCACACTGATCCTCTGAATTCCCAGACTTCCCACAGTGGGACCCGCCCTCAACTCCACCTGAATCGCCTGCATTTCCAACACTATCCCCTCCATCACATCCCCACTTCTCTGAGAACTCTGCACCACTCCAATTCCCACCTTCGTGACCTGCACTCTGACAGTGACCCAGTCCTGAGTATGCACTTCCGCAGGGACTAGGAGTAAGTCTGGAAGGGGGATAGGCCTGCGCCACCAGCTGCTGACCCAGGCCCTGACCCCCTGTCCCTGGACTTCACTCTGCACCTCTGTCCTCACTAGTTCCGACACCCAGAGGTGCAGGACCTCGTCTGGAGTCGAGGAAATGCAGGCGTGCAGGGAGGGGGAGAGGACGGAGTTGGACCGGTATGCGGAAAAGGCGGCTTGGAAGGGGGATTTGAAGGGGGAGTAGAGGGAAGGCGAGAGGCAGGCTCTAGGAGAGAGGTTGGTCCTTTGGGAGAAGAGTAAAAGGCGGAGGGATTTCCGTGTGAATTGCCACAGTTCCCGGGCGGAACGGGCCTTCGGCCTCCATAGACTCACGGAGTGCTTCGATTCCCTGTATAGAGCCTACTCTCGGGACACGAATTGCCTATATTCAAACACGAGCTTCACAGCTTCAATTATCACTTTAGCCTGCTGGGGACCCATTTCCGCAGCGATTTCGCCGATTTCCCCCTCTATAACATACTGAGATCCAGTCTTTATGGTGACTTCGACCATTGCGATATTCACAATTGCGCCCTCTGCCTGGATCATCAACAGACTTCTGAGGTTTTGGTCGAAATCCGCCTTCTGCTGGTAGTTCGCGTCTTTCTTAGTGTCGCAGTAGAGCATTAGTCCTGAGAGAGATAGACACTTGATGGAGTCAGGCAGGGAAGTGAGGGAAACGCTTCGCAGGACCAAACCCAGTGCAGCGCTCCGACCACTGAAGGGAATCAGTATGCGGAAGTGGATGTTTCGGACGGAGACTTGGAGCCGGGCCAGAACTGAGGCTGTGACTTGGTGGATGTAGGAGTCCTGAGTCGCCCTGTCCGCCCCACTCAGCAGAGAACTGCGGTACTCGTTTCTAAGTCGCAATTCCACTCTTTCCAGCCCTCTGGCGATACCCGCCACATAGCTCTCTTCACTGTACTCCCAGTCCTGCCGACCCACAGGCCGGACCACCACCACTAAATCCCTCAGCTCCACACTCACGCTTTCCTGCAGAAGCCGGGTCCACGGCACTTTCGCCTCCAGCCGGCCCACCACTCCGGAGACCACAGCGAAGGGCAGGTCGAGCTGGTGGAAAAGGTCGGGGCGGATTTGGACGTTGGAGACTTCCACCTGGCCGGACCAGAAGTCGGCTGTCAGGTTGTCGAGGCCGGAGAGGTACTTCCCGAAACGAGAGGTGAGGAGATCGGTGACTATCTTGGAGAGCATTTTGATTATATAGAATTGGGACTGAATCGAGGGAAATTGCGGCATTACGGCAGATGTCAGGTCTAGCGGACTGGCTAAAAAGCTGTTTAGAGTGGGAAGTTAAGTTGCTATTGTACATATTTTAGCTACTTTTCACCCCCACCAGGGCGGCAGGACGCTTGATTTGGTCGCTTCCGACTGATTTCTCGCGAATATCCCCGGCCGAACACGCTCATATTTGGCCTTTACAGCCTCAATTTGCCGGGCCAAGCTTTGCTCTCTCTGTATCTCTATCAGCCTGCGATTCGATACAAAAGGCTGCGGATGCAGTCTCGGCGGACTCGCAGCGTAGATCCTCGGCAATTTCACCGAATCCGGGGCTTTTTCACGTATAGGCGAAAGGCGACTACTCATGCTGATTTCCAACGATTTCTGCTGAACAGCCACAGGTCTGAATATCGACTTTTTCGAACTAACAGGCAAACTGCCGTTTCTGGACTTCTTGTCATACGCAGGGGCTGGAAGGCGCTCTGACAGGGAGGTCAGGTTCCTCGGTAGCTTTATAGTCCCTAGCAAGTCTGGACTTTCGTAGGCGTTTAAGTCCGCACTGACGTGCTTTTGGACGACCGGCAGAGCCAGTAACTGCTCGCAATTCGGGCGCAACGGCGGACTGACCTGCAGCATTGCCTTGATTAAGTAGGTCAAATCCTGCGAATAAATGACTGGCAAAGGCGGGTAATCGCCTCGCATGACCTTCCTATATAACGCATTCATGTCGCTGGCTCGGAAGGGCGGCTGCAAAGCCGCAGCCTCATATATGACACACCCCAAGGACCATATGTCGCTCTTCAAGTCGTAGGGCTGGTCTCTCCATACTTCCGGACTAGCGTAATAGGGCGTCCCTGTCTGAGTGTAGACAAGTCCCAACTTCGCTACTTTGGACACGTTCATATCCCCAAGCTTCACACTTCCGTCTTTGAACAGAAACACATTCGCACTCTGAGTGGGGACTTTACCTTTAAGTCTCTATGCATTATTTGCAGTCCGTGCAGGGCTTTCAGTCCCTTCGCAACTTCCCCAAACATCCGCCACAGGTCTGTCTCTTGGAACATCGTCCCTTGCCGCTTGTGCGCATTCACCCGCTGCAGCAAGTCTCCAGCGTCTGCCAACTCCATCACTATGCTGTCTGGCCGTTACCAGAGTGACCCAGTGACAGAGTCAATGAAGGCTTCTTTGTAGGCCACGATGTTGGGGTGGTCGAGGGAAGCCAGGATGCGCACTTCGTTGAGGGCGTTGGACTGCTCCTTGTCTTTTAGGCCCTGCATGCGCACCTTTTTCAGGGCGTAGATGTGCCGGTCGGACTTGCGACGGACGCGGAAGACAGCAGAGTACGCCCCTTCCCCCAATTGGTCGAGTATGTCAAAGTCCTCGAGCGACATAATATAACGTGCATGCCACACAATCAGCCCTTCTCCTCACTCGTAGGCGGCACATAGAAAGACCAAGCGGAGGCCCTGACGCAGCAGGTACTGGCAGAACTGTTGGAGAGTAGGACGTATAGCACTGCGGAGGCGCAGAACTGGGCGGCGGATGTGTCGGAAAGGACGGCTGCGGCGCTTAAAGACCTGAGTGGCGGCTTCAAATACGCAGTGACCTGTATCCTCCTACAAAAGGGAGAAGCCAACCTACATGTGAGTTCCACCTGCTTTTGGGACTCCACCACTGATGGGAACTTCGCGATTCGTTGGGAAAATGCAACGATGAATTGCGTAGTTAACGTATTCGCACTAGTTTACTAACTAAAGACTGGAGTTTAGGCTTTGGAAGGTAGTTTAAGGACTAAATGCTTGGTTGGAGCATTTTTGCAGATTGCGATGTCGAGTAATTAGCGAAACGCAGACAAATATTTCACTGAAAAGTCATAATTCGGCCTGAATTCTGCTATTGAATTCCCCTCTGCATAGTGAAATGCCCAGTTGATCTGCTCGTACTACTTAATTACAGCCCTTTCTACGAAATGTTATAAGGAACTCTGCTGTGCACTGAGAAGCGCCAAACTCCTCAAGTTTTCAAACAAAAGCTGCAGACTCGTGTCCAATTCCTGCTGATTAATTGCCATCCTGCGGTCATTGAGGTGGCAAATGAGCATAGAGTTATACTCCAAAACCGCCTTCACCGGGTCCTCGCCCAAGTTCATCACCACCGCCTTCAGGTCCGGCCTGACCTCACTCGCCCTGCAAGTCTCGCAAGGACACAGTTTCCGCTTGCACGGACATTGCCAGTTGGCCTGCGATTCGAACCCGACAGGGAATCGGATGCCTGTGTAGCGCTCGCAGCAGCCTGCGCAGAAGGTCTTGGTGCAGGGAGTGGGTTGGTAGTCTTGGTAGCAGGAGAAGACGATGGTGGGCTGTTGGCAGAGGTGGCAGGCGCCGGTTTTGATGAGGTTGGTGAAGGAGCGTTTGTCGGGGTTCATTTTTATATAGGAAGTAATGGTTGGATTTGATGGCTGGGAAAGACTGGGTACTTGGTAGGAATCAGGGGAAGTGGATGTTATGAAGGGGTTAAAAGCAATGCTGCAAGAGACATTTGCCTATTTCTGAGCCATTTTAAGGACTGCTTATAACGAGAACGAAGAAAAGTCCCTAGTGGATGCACACTTCTCCTTCTCTAATATGATTTTCTTCTACTGTTCAGGTGTGAATCTACTTCTCTTTCAAACAACAATCAGAGATAATTGTAAGAAATTGATTTCTATGGGAAGAAATCAGTCCCATCCGAAGCCTTTCAATGACAATTACAAGCCTTATCAGCGCTCTCTGGACCCAGACCTGCTGCCACGCGTCCATTTCCTCTGGACGAAGTCTCATTCCTCCCTCTACCAGAAGCTGAGCAGTAACATCGCAAGGGAAATTTGCCTGTATTTCGGAAAACTCCCAGAGTTACTATACTACGAGGACGAGGTGATGTACAGAGTAAGTCCTGTGAATCGGACTAAGGAGGCTTTTTTCGAAATTCACTGTATGCTAGGCCGTGGAAGCGTCAGTTCAGCGGTATTTGCAGGCAGAGACGAGGTCTTTATGATTCTGCGAGACTGTACTTCTGCGATGGAGGACTATCCCTACTATGCGCTATTCCAGGGAAATGCATGCTCGAAATTGCCTGGTTTCGAGAAGGAAAGGTTCGATTGTGCAGTTTTGTCTGACCCTGTTCAAGGCTGTGTCTATATCTTTGGTGGACATGGAACGACTCATACTGTGGGTTATCAGGATTCTAGGGTAGGGGAGAAATTCCGGCCATCTAATTGCAGTATAGAGAGGCTGCCTGATATGTTGGAGCCCAGGGCAGCCTTTGGAGTGTGTTGGCACCTCCATTTAGTGTACCTCTGTGGAGGCACTCATCCCAGTATTGAGACTTTCAACCCTCTCACTTTGACATACACAGCAGTGTGTAGTCTCCCTGAGAAACCTTGGGATATAGCAGCGTTTTTCTACCTCGGGACATTACACCTACTGAGTAAGTCCGCAATTTGGATGGAAAGTGCAGGTGAGTGGCGGGAAACAGTCCTAACCTCGAAGGCGGATCTTGATGATTGGTGGCAAATTCCCTACTGCGTATCTGTGCTCGGTCACAACTGCTACTTCCTCTGCGAAAGGAAGTGTGTGGCGATTGACTTGCGCACACTTACAGAGACTTCCTATTTCCCAACCCAGCAAGCTTAAAGGCGATTAGCTACGCTACTTAGAATTAGGCATAGAAGTATAGAAAATTACAAAGGGACTACGAAGACTATCCATATTAGGCAGTTCTGGTCTATTTCTTTGATGGCTATTTAAGGGTTCTAATGTGCGAGGAACTCCTTCTTTCCAGCTTTAGACAGAAACAGATGTAATAAATTAGACTGCGTGTAGTTCTCAAATATTGGATATACATCAGACAGAGAGATATAACGTAGAGTCTGTATCCGTTTCTTCACTTTATGGCCTTTTCCCTACAAAAAGAGTTCAAAAGTTTCTATATTCGATCCCTTTTAATAAGATTTGTCTTTGCATCTAAGTCTTAAAAGCTGAGAAGAAGGAAATCTCTGATAGCTATTATACTGATAGAATAGCAGTAGAATAGACACAAGTACGGGCCCTGCTCCAAAGCTGCATCCTTATATTCCCTTCGCACAGATTCTTCCAACTTTCTCCATCTCCTGTGTAAGTCACCAAGCAGTTGATCAAATAGAGAATTTCTTAACAAGCCGCACAGTCACACCAATGCCATACCTTTGTAGCAGGACAGTATCCACATAGAGAAAAAACAGAGTGGGATGAAGTTTATCAAGGGGTGAGGAGTGTGTTTTCAATGAAGTCGTGCAAAAAACATGAAGTCAAATTGGTGACTTTGTGAGACATTTAGCAGTTTTGGGAAGAGTTGAAATTAATGATGCGTGCATATATAGCGTAGGAGTACCGGTGCCTAAATGGCACCCAAACGCAGCGGAGTATTGAGGTATTCGTAATCAAGGGTGTTAGGGCGGGACCTGTCAGCACCTTAACACCTTGACTATAGTTAGTTCTGTGCTGGGTGTTTGACTGCTTTCAGACATAGAGTTACCCAAGTCTAGTGATTAAGACATCTCTGCAGTGTACAGCCAGACTGGGAACTTTCTGCAGGCATTTATAGAAAGATCGTTGATTTGCCGGTGTTCTAGCTTTAGAGGCTTCTCTCAAATCAAATACGCAGAAGTTCCGTGTATCCATAGTCGTAGCCCTGCTAATTTCCCTCCTTTCTCATAGTTACTCGAGCCGCCTCACACTCAAAACAAAAAGAGCAGACTTAGCCTTTGGAACGCGCACTAAAGGTCTAAATATGAAATCAGTGGAAATCTCTACAGACTTGCAGTTACTACAAGTTCAAGGAAACGGAGAAGGTCCTATTTTATCAAGAAAAGTCTCTAAATGAGGAAATCCTTACTATCTAGACGCTTCACCACGCAAACTTTCTAAAATCAAATATTGTAAAATTTCCTCCTTTCTGCACAGTGAAGCAGCCCGTACTGCGATTCTCTCTGAGGCTTCCGTTCTCCCGGTATCCTTATAAACTCTCGCCACACCTAGAAGACACAAGACATAGTGGAAAGATTGTGAACTATCGGCAGCGAGTATATCGCAGGCCTTCACGTAGCACTCCTCTGCCGCTTCCAGTCTCCCTGTTTTCACATACAGCTTGGCTATATTTATTAGCAAAATTGCATAGATTGAAGAACGTGGATCATCAGCAGAGCACAGAGCCAATGATTTCAAATAATAGTCCTCTGCAGCTTCAATTCTTCCTGTCTCTTCATAAAACTGCGCCAATTCGCTTATCATATGCGCATAGCCTTTAGGGTCTGAATGATTCTCCGCATATACACAGGCCTTCAAGTAGTACTCCTCTGCAGCTTCAA
>Ga0247837_1001270_pt1 | contig 53483 bp, 42 predicted proteins | sample LaCtaG_2_FD_187115 | JGI IMG/M metagenome (GOLD analysis project Ga0247837, IMG submission 187115) | Freshwater microbial communities from meromictic Lake La Cruz, Castile-La Mancha, Spain - LaCruzMarch2015_14.5m | ecosystem: Environmental > Aquatic > Freshwater > Lake | place: Spain: Castile-La... | reverse complement strand
AAAAAGATGGAAGACTTTAACAGGAATCAGTGCAATAGAATTTAATTCGCAACCTTCGAATTTCATGTCAACAACTAGTTAGAAAATTCTTGATATCATAATTTTCAATTTCGGTGGTCAAAAGAGCCCAAATGCATCAGATATCGCACTACAACCATAGTTGCAGTCTTTGATTATGGAGACAGGAGTTCGAATGGCCTAGAGTTTTCTTATGTAATCATTTTTTGAAGCACACAGCTGAGCAATTTTGAGCTAGTTATGAGTCGTACTAGTCTCTACTGAAGTATTAAAAAATTCCCAGTCTCGACACGAACACTGTCATCAGCTTCAGCCCCACAGGCTATGAGGCCGAATAGAGCCTGGGCGGACAGCGAGAGGGAATTGGGTTTGTAGGAAAGATGTTTGCAGTACAGCCAGAGAATGGATGAAAACTTTGGACAAATATCCTTCTTTGTGGATGACTGAAGGAAGAAAATCTCAAGTAAAGAGTTGAGAAAAGAAACCAGTTTCGTATTTTTCGCAAATTTTTGTTGGAATCGAATCTCGTGCACCCTCAAGTCGTCGATTTATCCTTTTCTATATACCTTTCATCCAAGAGTGCTAGGCTGAATTCCGACTTCTGCCAGTCTATTTTGTCGAGTTCCTAGCTTTACACAGAGTCGTTCTCTATACCTGGAGCAAACGCCTTTGTAGAAAAGCTTCTTGGGTAATATGGAGAAGTGCGAGTTTACTCTCTGCTCAGAGCCAGCCATACAGCAAGCTCTAGTAGACCTGGCGTTTATTCGCGTATGTAAAGTCCACTTCGAAGCGATTTCCTCCGGCCTCAAAGTCAAAGACTACAGCTGCGGGGAGGTCGAGGATGAATTGGTGATGAGGATGGAAAGACTCGAAGAAGAAGATCTTGCCCTTGTGGAGACTGGAGAGGACCAGCTGATTAAGGCCAGGGCTTTCCAGTACCACGACAGAGCCCTGAGACTGGAGGCGAGTGGGGACTATGAGGAAGCAGCTGTGTGGCTGGGAAAGACGCTGCTCTTGCTCAAGCGCTGCGCTATGGACCAACTCGTAGTGAAAGCTGCCTACCGCTTGGGCTACCTCCTCTGCATCTTCCTCGCCAGGCCCGAGGAAGGCGTGGAAAAGGTGCGACTCAGCTACCAACTGAGTTCACTACTGGCCCCTGGGTCTGAGGAGACCTTCGCCACTGCCAACTTCCTCGCCCAGAACCTCATGGAGATCTTCCAAACCGCCGAAGCGCGAGAAGTGCTGAACCAAGCTATGGCGGGCAACCCCAACAAAGACAGTGAGTGCTTCCTTCGCTCTCAAATGTTGCTGTCGTGGAGTGTTCACTTGCATGGAGAGGAGTGGCCTGCGGAGTTGCTGATGCTGCGTGCACTGGATGTAGCGAAGGTGCGGTACCCTGACTCGATGCTGTTGGCGGAAATATACTTCTACCTCAGCATTATCAATAAGCCGATGCACGCGGAAGTGACCGGTGGAGCGCAGCTGTACCTGGACTGCAGTCTGCAGGTAGTGGAGAAGTGCAAAGTAGCTAAAGAGGGCCTGCTACTGGCTTTGTATTTCTCTCTGCTGCACCCCAAACCTGCAGGCTTTTGCTATCAGTTCGGCAAAGGCATGACTGTAAACTTGGCCGGAAGCAGCGGCAAACTCGCAGCGTTCTACATCAATGGACCTAAAATGCTCTGGCGCTCTCCGCTGGGCACCCAAGTCTACTACCTGCTTTCGCTGGCCTGTTCTCATAAAGAAGCCATTTCGCTGGCAGCACAGCGCTTCTCAGCTTTGAAAGGCCGCACCACGCCCGCACTCGCACAGGAACTAATGCTCTACTGTCGTGCTCACCCGCCCTGGGACTGCGAGGCGTGGACATACATGTAGCAAGCTCTCAGCATCTATGCACGCCTAAAAGGCGTCCGCTCTGCACTTTTGCACCATTTCAACGCACTACAGTCTCATTTCGCTAATTGGAGTGAGGACCTGCCCTACCTCGACCCGCTGCTTGACCGAGCTCGCGCAAATCTCGACAGTGAACTGGGACTGCAAGCCACAGTGATAAAGCAAAAGCTGTACAACAAACACGCAGGCGCGCTGAATGACTTCCCCATGTGGGTGAGATCGACCATGAGAGGCAATCACAGTCCTTTGTACGCCTGCGTGTATGTGTCGGCTTATGTCGATTGCTGGAAGGTCCTTGGACTCGCTGTCAGACATCACTTTTTCAATCTAGTGAAGCCACTCTTGACTCACGGAGTGACTTCAGTCTTCCAAGCGAGTTGCCTGTTGTCAGGAGCGCGAATGCTTTCCAAACCCAACATGCTCCGTGCTGTGAAAGTGGCTCTGCAGTATCTTAAGCAGTACAGTCCCCAGTCCTTACTCACTGCCTACTGTTTGATGGAACTGGCTGCCTGCTCTGCGGGGCCTTTAGCTAGTGATAGTGCAAGCCAGGCCAATGCCATTTGCAACCAACTGCACCCAGGCGCTGAGTTCTCCATGTTGACTACCAAAGTTAAGAGCTTCTTCTATACAATTTCTGAAAAGAGGACAATTCTGAGCCAACAAGTGGCGAAAATAAAGGAACAGTACCCAGACTCACACTACCTACTGTGCGGGTTAATGGAGCAAACGGTCACAGAAGCGCAGACTGGAGGCTTGGAACTGGCTGCTATTTTCAAACGAACCTTCGACCTATACTGGCAGCTCTTGCCTTACCCCAAGTTTGAACTGCCGTTCTTTGGTCGCCTCGCCAAAGTCAAGCTAACAAACACTGTCAAGCCCGGACTGCTACAGGTACTGAAGTACTGTGTGGAGCAAGCGCCTATTACCTTCCCAGTGGGCATCTTTACTTACATAATGAAGTGCTGTCAGACGGGACCTGAACTGGTCGCTGCCACTGAAATCTTCGTCCAGCGCTGTCGACAGGCCAACGTGAAGCCCAAGAAACTGGTGGAAGCACTAGGGTGGCAGGGAGATGTGATGATGGCCTGTCGTCAGTCAATCCAAGGCAGCCTTTCGTATAGAGAGGCCTGCGTGCTCATTAAGACTCACTCCTTGCAGCAGAAATACCTCCCGTTGCTGTTCAAGGAACTGTCGGTAAGGCAAGCGCCAGTGTCGAGGGAGTCTGAAGTCGAACTACTGGGGATAGTGAAGGAAGTGTATGCACGCACAGGGGACTGCACTCAGGCTTTCAACCTCTCCCAGATGCAGGCCGCCTGCCAGCAACTTGCACAGTCAGAGGAGAGCTCCTTGCCTGAGTTCACTCCTCGAGGCTTCGACCCAATCGAACTCAGATCACTGTTCCGCATTTACAGAGACTTACAATTACCGTAATTCACTGCAGTAGATCCGGCAGTGCAAGTCCTCTAGCCAGCTTTCTTCTGCTTCCGCAAAGCGTCGTTCCTCACACAATAGCAGTGCCCGCTGCTTATTAACTGCCCTTCTGATTGCCTCAGTCCTTAGCTTCGTTGCCACTTCCTCCACACCCTGCCGATGTTCCTCCACTGCTGCCAGCAAGAGAGCTTCACAGTCTTCTCCTTTCAGCTCTAGTTCCGCTGCTTCTCTTAAAGTCAGAATGCGCTCTGTTGGAGGAAGTGTGTCAGCTAGCCAACACAGCGCCTTCACAATGTCTTCGCTACTGGCTTGTTCCTCTTTCAATGCCTGCACATTGGCTAGATGCACTGAGCTTTGGTGATGTAGTAACATCTTATGCGCCGCAGAGGACGGATCGATGCGTCTGTGCAAGGCAAGGAGGCGCTGGCCTGTGTCCTGCAACTGCTGCAGTCGCTCAGGGAAGTCTTGGCACATCCCGGCGTAGTCCGACAGAACAGCAAGGGCGAAGCTGGACTTGGGGGAAAGGGATAGGTACAACTGGGCTGCCTCTAGATACAGTAGTTCGTACGTCTCACTGAAGCGCACTAGGGACGGCTGAGCTGTGTAGCTGTCGTACGCCTTCTGTGAGCCCAAATACTGCATAATAGCCTCAGCCAAGTAATGTGTTCCCTGGCAGTGCTGTCGGATGTAGGCAATATTGTCCAGCAGCACCCGCTCTGCCTGATTCTGCTCTGCCAAGATATTCACCAATTGCAGTGAAAAGTGTGCACCCGGGTGCAGACCTCTGCAGCAATCTAATGCCTGCTTTAACGTGTCTGCGTCCTTGGTAGCCACTGCTAAGCGATGTTTGCACCTTATCACACTGATGGAATTCGCATCCATAGCTTCATTCAGACCTAAGGCTCGCCTGAGTAGTAAGGTGGACATCCATCCTTCCATCATTCCACTCACAGTGAGCAGCAACTCAGTGGAGGCTTCTGTCGGAGGACTGGTTCCCTTTAATAGCTCAGCAAATACCTGGGACAGACTTGGCATTAGTCCGCTCAACAACTTGCTGTCCTGCTTGTGAAAGAAACGACTCACCGCTTGCAGCATTTTGCAGAAAGTAGGTGTGTGAGCCTTGGCAGAGGCCAGCATAGTGAGAATGAAGGCTTGCAGTTGAGAAGGCGGAAACAAGTGCAGCAGCACTTCGAAAGCTAGCACAGTAGACGAAGAATTCGGGTTGCGGGCTTGATGCAGACTCAGCACTGCTTCGAAAAAGGACAAAGCGCTGGGGACAGAGAGACACAGAGACTTGACTTGGAAGAAGTAGTGCAGTACAGATATACGGTGAAGTCCAAGGAGCTGGTAGAGTCCGAATGCCTCCTGTACACTCTGGTAAGCTTCTTCATCCGTGCTAGGCAGGATACTAGCGTACAGAAACAGGTTCCGAGCTTTCACCAAACTCCACTCTTTTGACAGTGCTCCTTCCCGAGCTGCATTCGCCACTACTCTCGGCTGGTAGCAGAGATCCAGGTAGAACCGGACTTGCAGAGCTAGAGCGGACTTCCACTTTCCTAGGAAGGAGGCAAAGGTCTGCAGCATTCGCCCCCACCTTGAGTCTTTAGTGTAGCATGTGTGGCGGTGCAGTAGTAGGAAGTGCAGGGTGAGCAGGAAGTTCTCGCAGTTGTCTGTGAGTTGCTCCAGTGCCCACTCAGCCCTTTCAGCAAACAGCACTGACTCTCTCATCAATGCCACAAAGGTGAATGCTTCCAGAGCGATTTCTGAGTTGGGAAAGAGTTCAGCGGCATCAGCAGCTCTGAGCAGGTGATACTCCGCCCTGATTTCGTCATAGAGCAGAAAGTAGGCAGCGCCTAGCAGCAATTCAGAGCGGATAGTGGCAGGACTAGTGTTGGAAGTGCTCAATTCAAGTAACAAGTCTCGCGCTGCTTCTTCTTGCGCTTGGTCCATTAGGCTTTGCGCCAATAGATTCGCGGCTCGTATGTACGCCTCCCCACTGCCTTCTAGGTCCATCGCCCTACGCAAGTAATCAATGCCTTCCTCAGCATGTTCTAGAAAAACAATCAGGAGGTAGCCCAGACGATAGGCTGCCTCTGCCTCCAAACTTGTATCTCCACACTGAGTAAGGTATTGACTCCAACACTCGGCAGCTTCTTCTAATCGTCCCTGTTCCTCTAGTTGTAGAGCGGTGCTGTGGGAGACGGGGCGGGGACAGGAAGTAGGAACTAGCAGACTATCAGTGAGGGAAGGCGGAAGAAGTGAGCGAGTGGGAGAGGGCAGGAGAAAACAGTGGGCCAGGCAGGCGGGGAAGGAAACGAGGTCGACAGTGCCCAGCTGTCTCGCTGGACTGCAGCAGAAGGGAAAGCCGCAAGCCATCATTCCTATAGTTCTCGCAGTCCTATCGTGTTTCCCTCTTCTGCCTCATGACCTGCTCCAGGAGAGTCCTCACACCCATCGCCACTGCCTTCGCAGACCCCGTCACCTCGCAGTGTCTCGCCTCACTCCCATCCGGCGTCCTTACAGTCCTGAGCACGGGCTTGTCAAAGCTGATGTTGCAGCGAGTCTTCGTCTTCAGAGTCTTAACATTGTCCCCGTTCTTCCCTATGATGCTGGGCACGCTGCGGGCGTTGATTGCTACGTGCAGGGTGACTGAGGGGGAGCGAGAGCGGGAGCGGGAGCGAGGCTTGTGTCTGCTGGAACTGCGAGAAACTGCTGTTTTTATGTCTTCCAGCAAACTCACGATTTCCTTGGCTGCGCGCACTCGGTATTTCTGAGGCCCTGTCATTTCTATCACGAATTCGTGCGCTTCGGGAGTGCCACCAATCACTCGGAACTCCACATTGTGGCACTTGGTCGCCACTTCCCTCAACATCGTTCCTTGTGGATTCAGCAACTTGGCTTGCAAGTATTTGGGCACTACCATTTTGGTGGCTTCTGTCATGGGCGAAGTGGCGAAGTTGGTCATGGCTTCGTCTAGCTTCCTGATGACGTCTGTGATGGCGTCCAGCCGGTCTGTAGGCTTCCCGTGCATCACTGCCACTTCTTCGTCTTCCTGCACTGGCAGTTCCGACTTCCACACCTTGATGTCCACTCCGTACCTCTCCTTGATGCTCTTAGTGAACTGGCCTCCTTTGCCAATGAAGTGGCCTGCGTATGCGTTCAACACTACGAACTTCGGAGTGAACTTGTCACGCGGCTCCATGGCTTTGCGCTCCACAATGGCGCGGTGGATAGCCTCAGTGGCCATTTCAATGTCTTTAGCCTTGCCTGAGATGCTGACTAGCCGCTCCTCCAGTCCCTTCACAGCGTCTATCACTCTGATCTTCGTGTCAGTCCTCATCTGCAGTCTTTTGATGTTCAGTCCATCTTTCCCGATAGTCTGCGACACCATGTTTTGCGGAATCAGCACCTTTATTTCCGCCTCTGCTCCCATTTCTGCACAAAGTTGGTGGAAAACAGCCAATTTGTTCTTGAGCGCTTCATCGTAAATATAGACCAGTCCTTCCCGGTACTCAGAGTTTTCAAGCTTTTTGGCCCAGTGAATTCGCTCGACTCCAGTGGAGGTAACGAGTGCCTGCATGAATTTGTGGTCGTCCAGCTTGGGGTGCAAGGGCTCGGGGATGGACAGTATGAGGGGGAAGCTGGGAGGAGACAGGGCGGGGCTGCCGGGACTAGTGGGAGCCTCCATACTCGATTATATGGTGGACAGAGAAGAAACTCAGTCCGCTTTCAAGTCTATTCTAGCCTAAGTGCATGCTCTAAAAAGGCCGGGCAGTCGCATATCCACTCCCAACTCCAGTGTCTGAAACTGCACTTTTACCTCCAATCCGCTCGGGTCGAAGGAACCAGCGAGAGTCTGGAGCAGCTGGCGAGCCGCCTGCGCTGTGGGTTCCTGAGCTGCAGCGAGGAACTGCCGCACGCGGAAAAGACTCAGGAAAGGGTAGCGTTGGATGGCGGAGTGGAAAGACGAGAGGACGAAGCTGGGTAAAGCCTCTGTGCTGCTGAACTCCAGCTCCAAGGCGCCGTCTTTGAGAGATGCGAGAAGAAGAGTGAGTGCCAGTTGAACAGCTCCACTCACACTGGGGAGCACCACTGCGGCTAGGAGGCCTCGGTAGAAGCCCCAGTAGAAGCTGTCCACACTCACTTCCAGACTGTCGGAGAGACATTCAAGCACTGTGCGCTCTTGCTCTTCTGCGAGTTGCTGCAGGTTGAGCTCTGACTTCACTTGCATTTCTACAAATTGGGCGAATCCGCAGTCCAACAGCGGCGAAATGGACTGTTTGAAGCCACTGGCAACTTTCGCCCAAACCCCTTCCTCAGGTAAACTAAACGACAGTACCACTTTGCGGTGCGCCATTGAGTACTTGGTCTGCAGCCAGGGAAACACAGTTCCAAAGCGATCCAAAGGCTTGAGCACTCTGAGAAAGTCGGACAGTGAGGTCTCTAGCGCAGCTTTGGCAGCTGAGACATCCACAGTGTCGGGCACTTGCAAAGAAACAGTGACTTGCAGACCTGTCACAGGGTGGTCTTTCTTGATGTCCAACTGAGCTTTGAGGCAGAGGTTGGGAGTTTCACTCACCTCTGTTCCGACATTCACAATTGCACTGAAGCTGGACTCCACGTCTTCAGAGTCTGGACTGAGCAGCATTTCTCCCAAATCCGCTCCACACAGTGCCAAGGCTCCACTCAGTTCCTTTTTCACTAGTTCTGGCACCAAGTGAGTGCTGCCTGAGTGGCCTGCAGCGCACCACTGCAGGAACTCAGCTCTGCTGATGGACTGGGCGGAAACACGAGTTGAGGCTTCAGCCAGCCAGAGGGCAATTTGAGTCTGGTCTTGCGGCTTAGAGTGGCGATTAGCAGCAGCCAACAGGTCTTCTTTGTTCAGTGTATTGGGCTTGCTGGCCAATCGATCATACACAGTGCCATAGACCGCTTCCAGCCTGTGGACGAGTTCCGTCAAGTACCCTTGAAGGAAGGTGTCATTGAGCTGTGTGAAGAGACTGAGTCCCTGGATCTGTTTGGCCAGCAGACAGGCGAGCGGCAGTTCACGTTTCCGCTGTGCCAGTACTAGCTTCACTGCACATCCTTCCAGCCCTTGGCAGTGCTCCCTCAGCCATGCATAGTCCTGCTGTGTACTTAACACGCACAGTAGTATGCTCGGTCTTTCCCCTGGCTGCACTGCCTGGAACCCTGTGCAACTGGGCAACTGCACCTGCTGAGGACTGAGCACCAGCACTCTGGCCATATATAAACACACACTAGGTGCTAATTACTGTGTTCCGGCACTTTCCCTAATGTATGTATCAAACTGATTTGAATGACTTCCCTGCACACCAACTTCGTGATTAACCGGGAAGTTTTGGATTGAAACTGCAGTCTAGACTAAGCAAGGTTACTAGTCTCTCCGCATGTCAATCACGTCGACCAGCCGCCGAAACATCACCCGCATCATGATCATGATCCCTGCGTGAGTAGGCCGTCTTGAGCCGTAGTCCGACATGTTCTATTATAGACTTTCATATCTAGGTATTGAAGTTACTCTAGGGAAGGATATGAGAGTAGCGCTGGCAGATTAGCGGAAAGGCTGTTAGCAGCTTATAATGAAAGCCACTTTTGACATGGAGCCTGAAATCCCAGCCGAGGAATTGTAAGCTGCACCCAGTTTCCAAGGCGCCACGCTTCAGGCCAAGCTCCAGCACGCCAAACAGCTCTACGACCGCCAAGAAGCCGACCTCTTCAAAGTCCGCACCGACCTAAAGCGCTCCGAAACCCTCATCAAGAAACTGCAAGAAACCGCAGCTCTCCAGAGTCAAAACCAAAACAACACCTCCTCCTCCTTTGCTCTGCCCAGTGAGTTCAAGCAGAGTTGGGAGGACTTCCAGGGGCAGTTGATAGACACTTTTGAGGAGTTCTTGGAGGAGCATTGGCTGTTGGCGTGGCTGGTGAGGGACGCTACACTGCTGGTTTATGAATATGTCATGCAGGACTTGGACCAGAGACTTACCACATTGAGTGCGGTTTTCATGCTCGATGGAAGTCAAAAAGAGCAGATTAAGAAGACTTTCTCCAGACTGTTTCAGGACAACTGTGGGAAAATGCTGCCTATGACTGAGGCACAATTCAGTGAATTGCGTCTAAGCTTCGAACGCAAGGTAAAGGCGTACGTACCCGAGGAGGAGTGGGACAAGCTGGTAACTACAGTGGAGCAGGGTGCATTCAGGACCTTTATTGACCACTGGCTGAAGCTCTGCCTGCATATGATCTTCAGCGAGCCCCGGCTCACACTCACATTCACTGACAGCCTCGAGTACAGCGTCCTCACTAGACCTGAAGACGTCTTCGTCATCGACGGCTTCCCTAAGGGCAGCCCGAAGTGCGTGATAGTCCTGCCTCCCCCTCTCCGCAGTGGCGCAGCCTACCAAGGCCTCAAGCCCGCAGTGCTGATCCTCACTCCAGAGCAAGAAGAACTGAGCACAGAGGAACAGCTGAGACTCCGATATGAAGAACACCTCGAGCCTGCTTCGCCTTTAGTCTCCGAGCCGATCCCCTGTGGCCGCACAGCTCACTTGGATGGACAGCCTGAGAGTGAGGACGACGAGGGCCCTGGCACTCCTATGAGTTACCGCCAGTCCAAGTCTGGCTACACTCAGAAGTTCGAGCAAAAGCGTCGTTCCTACACTCGCAAACTCACACCCACCAAAGAAGCCTCGCCTAAGGAAGTCATCGCCTTCATCCACCGCTTCAAACACCAGGAAAGCAAGAAGGCCGAGGACGAGGACTCGAGCAATCGCTACTCCACTATGCCGCTGCAGGTCCGCAAATCTCCCAACACCCGCCACGAAAAGCTCATCAAGCCGCTCGAATTCATCAATACAGGCCAGCAACTGAGCAGTCGCAAAAGCTTCGACGAGACTCCCTCGTCCACACAGCGACTCCGCAAGGAAGGACTGTGTCCCCATTGCAGAGCCAAGCTGCCCTGCCACCGCTGCGAGGGACTCAGGGCAGAGGCCTACTCCAAGCCTTCCAGAGCCCACAGTTCGTCCATGCTGGAAGAGAAGGACGACGGCAGCAAGACGACGCTCATGAAGAAAAGAATCGAGACGGCTAAGCGTGCATTCAGACAGAAAGAAGCCTGCAAAGTCATGTAGCCTTATAAAATGTCAGAGGAGGGCAATGAGGAGGAAGGCCGGGAGCAAGACCGCTTCCTGCCCATCGCCAACATTTCGCGCATCATGAAAAAGGCCCTCCCACCCAATGCCAAAATCAGCAAAGAAGCGAAGGAGTGCGTGCAGGAGTGTGTGTCGGAGTTCATCAGCTTCATCACCTCTGAGGCCTGTGACAAGTGTCTGGGCGAGCGGCGCAAGACTATCAGTGGGGACGATATTCTGTATGCTATGGTCACTTTGGGCTTTGAGAAGTATGTGGAGCCGCTCAAAGTCTACCTCGGCAGATATCGGGAGTCCAGCGGCCTGCTCAACCCGCAGAGGGACGAGCGACCGGAGGCGCCCGGGGCCAAGGACGAGGATTTGCTCGGATAACTCGCTAGGACTGCTTAGCTACTAGGAGCCGCCCGTCTCCATAGGATTATTTCCTGCTGCTTGAAGTACCGCCGGTCTTCTTCGTCCACCAGCACCAGGTTCAGGTAGTATTTCACACTGAAGCGGTTGTTGACGTTCTGGAGACTGGGAGTGAGGTCGTAGGCGCCTAGGTAGACACGAATTGGGATGTTCTCTCCACGCACTGGGGCTCCGTCCATGACTTCGAACTTCGCCACTGTCTCGTTCTCCGTGGTGGCGTTGGTGCCTGAACCAATCACCTCTCTCTTAATGATGGCCACTTCCATATACTTGATCCGAATCCGCACCAGCAAGAAGTACACCTTGCCCACAATGCAGTCTCTCAAGTGGTAGCGCTGCTTGTTGTACTCGAACTCAATGTGCAGGCACTCCTCAATGCCCACTTCCATCTTCAAGGGAGCGGTGGACTCCGTCTCTTCCGTAGAGTTCTGCACGCTGAAGTCCTGTTCACGAATGATGTTGGAAGCGTAGTTCTTCCCAATCGTCACTTTGATGAAGTAGCGCACTCTGCAGTTGATGCCGGAGTAGGTTTCGTACGGCTTTTCCACGCGAGCAAAGGCGAAGGTGAGCGACTTGTCCTCGGAAAAGGCGCCTGGGCCTTCCAAGTCTCGACTCATGGACAGGAAGTCGCTGGTTTGGCTCTTGTCTCCGTACATTTCTATGCGTCCGAACAGCTCCAGCTTGATCCCCGTGTGGTCAAACTTCTTCGCCTTCTTGAGACGGACTTCCACTCTCCCTGAGACGTCATCGTCGCTCTATGTGAAGCAGACCTGGTAGACTGGCAGTTTGGACACTTTCCCTTCGCGGTCCTTCACACTCACCTGCCGCCGACTGTCTGCTCCGTCCAGCACGATGGAGACCTCTGCGTTGGACCCGAAAAGGCCTGCCATATATAATGCCTTGTGCAATGTCTGCCTCTTATAGTCGTATATCCAGCCATGAAAACTCTTCCGCTGAGACGTGCGAAGAATCCTACTCGCAAGATGGTCCGCAAGCAGCTACGTCTCGCCAAGAAAACAGCCCGCGCCACCCACTCCCCTGTCCTCCCTCCAGCCCCTGCCAAGGCCCGTCCCAAGCCCAAGAAGCAGCGAAAACCGCGTCCAGAGGCTGCCAATGAAGCCGAAGAAGGGGATTTTGCCCTGGACCCCAACAGCTTCGACAACTTGGATGAGGAAATCCGCATGCTGGAAAAGAAGCTCGGCCTGCGCAAAGGCGGAAAACAAGCTGAAGAAGAGAAGAACCTGAAGAAGATGAAGCGGTACCTGGAACTAGACGGACTGGGCTCGGACTTCTATGAGGAGTTGGAGGGCAAGCAGGTCGCAGAGAAAGACACAGAGGAGATGGAGTTGGACCCTGCAGATGAAGAAGCGGAGATGCGGGAAGCCAGTGAACTGGCGGCAGAGGACGAACAGGTCTCTGACCTTGAGGAAGAGCCTGCCTCCCCTGAGGAAACCGCCCCTGTGCCCCTGCCCAGGCCGCAGCCCGACCTTCAGTCGCTTTCCAAACAGCTGAATTCCGTCTTCAACCGACTGTCCGAAGCGAATTTAGACCCTTTGTGCAAGCAACTGGTCTCTCTCTTCCGTCTGCACAGTCTCACCGAGGCCAGTTCCTCCCTCTCACTCACCCTTGTTTCCAGCTGTCTTAAGCCTGCCTTTGTGCCTATCTGTGTAATGACCTCACAGACTGTTGCTATCGTGGCTCTAGGCATACACATCGGGAGAGAGGTAGTGGCGTATGTGTTGAAGGCGGTGTATGACTTGTTTGCAGCGCAAGACACTGAGAAGGACTGCAGGAAGCACTGTGTGGCATGGATTAGCTATTTATACCTCTTCGGAGGAGTGAGCGGCAGGCTAATTTGCGGGTTGCTGAGACAACTGGGTACGGAATTGACGGAAGATTCAGTGGAATTGCTGATAGAAACGCTGGGAATAGCAGGCTTCCGCCTACGCAAGGACGAGCCCGAGGCCTTGAAAGTGCTGATTACAGACCTGCAGGCCAAGGCCAAGTCCGCCCTGGCCGCTGCTTCCAAGCGCACCCAGTTCATGCTGGAAGTGCTGCTTAACATCAAAAACAACAAAAAGAAACTTTCCAAAGACGACCACTTGCTGTTCCTCAAAACCTGGCTGAAGTCTCAGCGCAGTGCAGGGAGGAAAGACAGCAAGTTGAATACGGACTGGGAAGCACTGAAGACACAGAGGTGGCGGGACCTGGTGAATGTGTCTGCAGCTACTAAGGGAAACTCGAGGAGAGATACAGCCATTGCTGCGCCTGACCCGCAGTTAGAGGCGCTGGCCAAAGCTAACCACATGAACACAGAGGCTCGCAGAAGCGTCTTTTACACAATTATGTCTGCCAACGACTACAAAGACGCCTACGTGCGTCTAGCCACGCTCCCTCACGCCAAGTCCACAGAGCGAGAACTAATGCGAGTGCTCCTAACCTGCTGCGGCCAGGAGCAAAGCTACAACGAGTACTACGCCCTGCTTGCAGAGGAGTGCCTGCGACACAACAAGAAGCTCAAGTACGATGTGCAGTTCAGTCTGTGGGATGTGTTGAAGGCGATAGAGGAATTCAGTCCCAGGAAAGTGGCCAATATTGCGAAGTGGACTGCGAGGCTGCTGGCCACACTAGTGGTGGACGTAGCGGTGCTGAAGGTTATTGAGTTGGAGCGGATGGAAACCAATATGACGCTGTATTTGCGACTAGTGCTGGAAGACCTGTTCAAAGCGTAGCAGCTACCTAGGGCAGAGGTGCAGCAACTGGAAAAGATCTTCGCCAAGCTGGCCAAGCGAGAGGAACTGAACCCGTTTTGCGAGGGACTGTCGCTCTACCTCAAGGAAATCATGCAGAACCGCCCTCGGCCCGCCTACCTTGTGACTATTATCCAGGCACAAGTCGGAGAGGAAGCCTTGCGAATGAAGGTGGGAGTGGTCCGAGGAGTGCTTAGGACTTCCACGCCCTTTGAATAGCGAAATATAAGGTAGTAAGAGGGGAATTGCAGTCCATATCAACTCTGCTGTTTGATTATATCGCCTAAAGGTTTTCTTAGTCCGACAACTCCTCATTTATGCGATCTGCCAAGGTGTGCATTTTGGTGGCACTGTGCAGGAATCGGGTTGACGGGAGTTATAATGATGGCGATGAAATTAGTGCTGCTGGTGCTAGTGGCGGGCGCTTGCGGGTTTCGGCTGCAAGAACTCTCAGGGATGGAGGACTTGGAGGCCACTTTGACCTGCAACAAGTACGAGTGCGCGCCTTCGACTATGGCCCAGACCAACAGTACGTGTGTGCAGGCACAAAATGGAACTAATTATCTGTGGATTTGTACGCCCCTGGAATCGACCTTTTGTAATACGACCTCTATGAAGTGTCAAGCCAAGCCACTAGTGACTCTAGCGCCTAGCTGGCCTGGAGAAGCCTGCAGCACTACTGCCCCGGTCCAGCCCTGTCAATTCGGCACCTGCCAAGCAGGCAAGTGTAAGGGAGTCTTGACTGGTGGACCTTGCACGACACATGACCAATGTGATATTGGACTGAGATGCAACAGCACTGGAGTCTGTGCGCCGCAGGTAGTGGCTGGAGCCATGGGATGTTTGAGTCAGTATGACTGTGTGAATTCTGCGGAATGCAATGAAACCTCTGCGGCCAGTGGAACTTGCATTGCATATTCCTCTCTTGCAGTTGGCAGCATAGTGACAGACTGTCTTGGAGGGCAGTCCCGCATGTGTAAAAGCAGCACCTGCAAGTCCAGTTCCATCTTCACCAAAATAGGCGTCTGCTCTGAAGCTGCTATGAGTGTCGTCGCTCCTCCGCAGGCCTGCGTAAAGGACGTGGACTGTGTGGGTTCCAACGGCGCTGACTTCTTCGTTTCCTCTTGTAACTGTGGCTACAACCCCACTGGAGCTGCCTTTTGCTCGCCCTTCATGGGAGATGCGGTGACAGTAGCCTACATCAACCAGTGGGGAAAGACACTCACAGCCTCGCAAGGAGTGTGCAACACTGTGCGCCGCTTCTCCAGTCCCTGTTTGAATATGACAGGTCAGACCTTCGCTACCACTCAGGCGTCCTTCCTGTACCACCAGTACGCCAGCATACAAGCCAACGACAACTGCGTCAAGTACAGCTATACCAGGGCGTACTGGGGCTCCCTTGCTGCCTCGCTGCTCACTGCGGCCTTAGGCCTACTAGTCTAGCAGCTACTCTCCCATTATCCAATGCAAGTGGCTTACCCCTTCCTGTCCTCTGCAAGGACTGACGCTTGGCTGCGCCACTCTACTGCCCCGCTCCTCCTTTCCGGCCGACTCGTCAAACGCGTCTTTCGGCCCAGTCAATGGACAGGTCTGCTGCTTTCTCCAACCGTTAGCCCCTCTCCGAGTCCCCCGAAGTCCCACTCTCCGTACTATGGCGACTTCATCGACACTCGCAGGACTATCGAGCCTGGATATAGCCCTCAGGCCAGGGGCAGACTAGTCCGCAGCCAAAGCGAAATCCCCGCCTGCACCGCTGAAATCGGCTTCCGGACCAAAAGTGTACTCAAGGAAGGCAAAGCCGTCCAAGTGAACACTTGCAGCCCAGGAAACCTGCTCAATTCGAAGCGTTGTCACCAGTATAAGGGCGCTGCTCTGTATCAACGGCTGGAAAGGCCTGAGAAGAAGGCAAAAGCGGTGTCTTTGTACCATGATAGACTCAGTTTGAGCCAAATCATTGGTCTGCCCGGCCGAGCGCAGGCGCCCAACTCTCCCAAACGCACTCTAAAGCCCTCTCAGAAGAATGTTTCCCAAATAGACTCCCTTGGAGGCCACTTCGCTTCGCCAAGAGAGACGAAGTGGCCTGAAAGAGCGGGCTACATGCGCAGAAACCTGGAAACCAGCCTCGATCTCGAGCCTGAAAGGCGCAAAAGTCCCATCAAAAGCCCAGTTCCTCGTCGATCTGACCTGATTTCATACAAAAGACTGGGAGAAGAGACGGAGTTGACTCGAAGACTGAAGGCTTTTATGCCTGCAAAGGCCTCAGAAGTGATAGAAAGCAAGCGGAGCCTGCGAGTGCGTCCCGCCTTCATAGCGGACCAGTTCAGTCCCAGTTTTAAGCTGTTTTAGCAATGGCAGGACTGCTGGTAGTGCCGCACCAGGACCGAGTGTGGAAGGCGCCGAGTCACTGTGTGGCGGGCATCTCCCCCAATGACAAGGGCATTGAACTGCGGGTCATTCTCCTCGAGAAACTCGTCAACATTGAAATAAAGTCCGGAGACATCATCTCGCAGTTCTTAGTGGCGGACTACTCAGGCAGCATCAAGTGCAACTTCTACGGTGAAAGCGGAACGAAGCTGAAGGCAGGCGACATCATCTACCTAGCAGGGGCCTACTCCGCTCTCTTCAAAGACACCACTCTCACACTCTACTCAGGGCGCAAATCCCGCATGCTCAAAATTGGCGAGTTCTTCATGGACTTCTCAGAAACTCCCAACATGAGTGAAATGGTGTGGGAACGCGACCCCGAGAACTTCTCCCTCTTCCGACGCAAAGACACTAGCTAGCTGTCTCCATGGCGTAATAAAGAGGAGATGCGCCTGTCCAAGTCCCACTCAGTGTCGCTGAGGAGGAAAGCAGCTGAGACGCAGATTTCCACGTCGATCAGTCCCAAGAGAGGCACGACTGTGCTGAGAAACAGCCTGTTCAAGCCCAGTCCGACTGGCAGAGCTGCAAACTTCCTCATCCCCGCGCTCACCCCCACTACTCCAAGTAAAGCCAAGTCCAGTCCCAAAATCCGCCGAACCCGCACGAAACTGACTCCCAGGGGACAGAACAAAGACGAATCCGCCTCATTTAACCGTCTAAGAGGCAGTGTTGGCCGCTCCCGACCTTCTGAACTCTCCACTTTCCAACACGTCCTCAACGTCAGCGGCCTACTTCCCGTCAAAGCCACCTCTCCTCAGCACGCCAAAGCCCTCAATACCAGTCTGACTCCCAGGGCTGGGAGACAGGCACTGCCTGCTGGAGGCAAGGCAGTGGCTAGGTCTTTTGAAGCGGAGTTGACAGACTTCGAGCGGACTGAAGTGCAGAATTGGGTGGAAGTGTACTATATTGGACGACTGGGGTCGAAACATCGGCCCAATTCTCAGGAAAACAACTACGGATTTGACGATTCCAGGGGGGATTACATACTTGTCCCAGGAGACCACCTCAACTACCGCTATCAGATTGTGAGTATGTTGGGGAAAGGCTCTTTTGGACAGGTGTGCAAGTGTTTGGACCATAAAACCAAGGCTGTGGTCGCCATCAAACTCATCAAAAACAAAAAGCGACTCTACACGCAGGGCCTAATCGAGGTCAAAGCGCTTGAAACGCTGCGAGACTTCGACCCAGAAGACTCAAAGGGAGTGGTGCGGATCAAAGCGAGCTTCACCTTCCGCAGCCACCTCTGTCTAGTGTTCGAACAACTCTGCTACAACCTCTACGAACTCCTGCGCAGTCGCAACTTCAAAGGCCTGTCCATGCCTGTCTGTCGCAAACTCGCAAGTCAGTTGCTTGCCACGTTGGAGTACACTCGCAAAAACAGGATCATTCACTGTGACCTAAAGCCGGAAAACGTAATGCTGTCCAAACCGACAGCCGCTCAAATCAAACTTATCGACTTCGGGTCTTGCTGCTTTTCCGACCAACGCATTTACACCTATATCCAGAGCCGATTTTACCGGGCTCCTGAGGTAATTCTTGGAATTCCATACACTACTCAAATTGATGTGTGGAGCTTTGGCTGCATTTTGGCGGAGCTGTACACCGGCAAGCCTCTATTTGCAGGGGAGACGGAGCACGAGCAAATGCTGTGTATTATGGAAGTCTTCGGACCTCCGGCCAAAAGCATGCTCGAAAAAGGCTCTCGAGCGGGTTTGTTTTTCCAAGAAAACAGCGAACCTAAAATAGCGCCCAATTCAAAGGGGAAAATGCATTTCCCCAGGTCTAAAACTCTCTCCCAGGCCTTGGATTGTGAAGATGAGGCGTTTTTGGACTTTTTAAAGTGCTGTTTCGAGTGGGAGCCGGAAAGGAGACTCACCCCTGAGGAAGGCTTGCAGCATCAGTGGCTAGCTGTGTCTTAGGTAGGCGAATTATAGCAGAAATGCGGTTTTTAGAGACTAATAGGCAGAAATTATGCTAGAAAGGCGGGTTTCTCGCAATACACTCTGTTGGGTACTGTTGGATATGGTCGCAGAGTCTGGACTGAGACCGCTTTCCGCTGCCACATAATATGGGCAGCGAGATATTCAAGTCCATAGTCGCCCCTCAGCTCTACAGTGAGCGCAGCGTCAACCCTCACAACCGTCTCTACGCCAACTACCCAGAGCCCGCCGACACCCAACTCCGTCAGTTCTTCCACTCCATGAAGCACCACTGGTGCGAATACGTCTACTTCGGCTACTGCGGCCTGCAGGGCGCTGCCATCGGAGTGATAGTGGGCATAGGCCTGATCAACCCTCTCATCAGACACTCTCCCTTCGTGTACCGGAAGCTGATGATGTCGCTCAAGCCTTCCGAGTCACTGATGCCGCTGGGCACTGCGATTAGGCTGTTTTGGGCCTTTGTGCCGCGCTATGCGTTTACGGGCTTCACAGTGGGAGTGCTGATGAAGTTCTTTTCTGACCTTTATGACCACACGCTGTCCACCAACCGTCTCACCAAGTACCTGATTCTCGGCACCGCTGAGGGCGCTTTCTTCGGCTTCTGGTACGGAGGCTTCCGCTACCACTGGCACGGTGCAGGCGTGGGCCTACTGCTGGGCCTAGTGGCTTCTGCCGGGATTCCCACCGGAATCATGAAGATGAGAGGAGAATTCCCTCCCTACGCAGCAGAGTACATGCCGCACGTCTCCGCAGAGAGCAAAAGACTCTACAACTTGCAAGAAGAACGGCTGATGGGCTTCTCTCGGCCTTCCGCCTAAGTCTAAGTCTACTTAGAGGCCACTTTTTCGGGCTTGAGGTTCTCGAAGGAGTCGACTTCCACGAGTTGCGCGAGCGTATAGAACTCTTCGTGGGCGGCTTCGTCCTCGTTTCGCTTGCGACTCAGTCTCACGCGCACACGGAATGGCACGTTGCGGATGCCGTGGCCCCAGACGAAGCGGTTCAGTGAGGTTTCGATGCGCACGTCCTTGGTCTTCATGACTCTCTGTGCGAAGCCCCTGATCTCACGCACTGCCCTGGGTGCCTTGTTTTTGAAGGTGACCTTGTGGAGTCGCTTGTGCAGGTGCAGGGTGTAGTCCCTGGTCGCAGGCTCCAAAGGCTTCGGCTCCTTCTTGACCATTATTTCTCTCCTACCCTGTTTTACTGCTTCTGAAGCTCAGCCGTCAGCGTGTTGGCAGCAGCGGAGTCCTCTGCCTTGCTACTCTCAGGGCCTGCGGCAGACTGGGTGTAGAGCTCCATCAGACGGCTCAGGTCGAAGCGCGGCTTCTTGACGACCTTAACCTTGCGCACAAAGACGTTCTGCAGGGGGAAGATGGGCGCACAGGCCTTAGTGATCATGCCCGATATGTTCTTGTCCACGATCAGGAAAGACACAGCGTCTTTCAGACTTCTCGAGCTGGTCTCAGCGGTGAGGACATCCACCATCTTTTTGCGAATGTCGCGGATTTGGGCGTGTTGGGCGTAGCAGGTTTTTTTGACTTGGTTGGCACGCTTCTGAGTGAAGGCAATGGCGAAGAGACGCAGCAGGTACCCATCGGTGGTTTTGACGTCTACATGGGCCTCTATGAGCGACTGCCACTTCCTGATGAGCGAGCAGAGTTGGTCCCGGGTGAGGTCCATACCATGGAAGTTCGTGAGGCAACTCTTTCCCTGTACCTCCTCAACTATGAGCTTGACCTTGCGGAAGGCCAAGTTGTCGTCGCCTTGCAAGTCCGCCAGGGAAACGTCAAATATCCGTCCCTTGAGTCCGTCGGAGGCGATCTTGGTGCCCTGTGTCTTGGTGACGATGGTTTTGCCTACAGTTCTGGTGGAGAACATGGACGGGGCCTTGATATCGTACCACTCCTTCTTGCTGAACGGGTCCACGACCTTCTTCTTGCCTCCTTTTTTGCCCTTGGACAGGCGTTTGTTTTTCCCTGCGGTCATAAGATGGCCACACGATTACAATGGCGGAGGCCTGGGCTGCACCCAACTCGCCCCTTCCTTAAAGACACCAGATCAAGCACTACGACTAGGAGCGAGACCCCATTGCACTAATTGCCAGTTCCCAAGAGAAGGAATCGCTGTAGCGACTAAGACCGTTATTGCTCTGTAAAGTCTGTCCTTGTTCATTCCTGTGGAACTGAGTAGGGCGGAATCGCCTAGTTTTAGCGTCTTTCTGTGAGAATTGGCAACATTGACTCAGCCCTAGAGGTGTATTGCCCATCTGTCCTTATAAAGATGCTAATTCGCGTTCTATCCAAGATCAGGCAGTATCAGTATCCCAACCTTTTCACGCTTCCCAGCCAGTCCCTCCTCCCCCCAGCTTTCCCCTCCCTCCGCAGCTTTTCCTCCGCAACTCGCCCCTCCAAGCCCCTTTCCGACCCTTCGTACGACCCAATTCTCGACTCTCCCTTCTCAGTGGGGCAAAGCCCTCCCTTTTCCTTCCTATCTCAGGCGCTGGACCAGGTTTCCGCCTCCTCTGGGCCCAGTTCCAAGGCTCTGCAGAAGCTTATTCTCGCTAATCTCTTCAGATCTGTGCTGGTCTTGAAGCCGGAAGACCTGGTGAAGACCTATTACCTGTGCATTGGCAGCCTGGCGCCGGAGTATAGAGGCGTGGAAACGAGGCTAGGGAAGGATATCATCGCGAAAGTACTCGCGAAAGAGCTAAATATCAGCGAAACTGACCTGAAACAGGCCGAAAAGCAGAAAGGAGACCTAGGAGAAGTCTTTTTTACCCTCAGAAAACCGATTCCAAGCGCCAATTTGACCATTTCAGACGTGTACGACGCCTTTATATCCATCGCCACTGTCAAAGGCAACGCCTCAGTGGCCCAAAAAGACCTCTTGTTCCAGCAACTCCTGAGCAAGTCGCACAGCTTCGAGGGCAAGTATATCGTCCGAATGGCTCAAAAAGGGCTGAAAATAGGGTGTTCGCAACTTACTATGGAAAGCGCATTGGCTCGGGCTGTGGCTCTGACTCCACCCCAACAGGGGCAATTTCCCCCGCTGATATTGGCGTCTCCTACCTTTGAGCAGGACATTAAGGAGGTGGAAAGGGTAATTAAGCGGGCGGCTAATGAGTGTCCGGATATGGACGTAGTGCTGAATGCGCTGCTGCAGTATGGACCTGCGGGAAAGTCGATCAGCTTTATAGAGGAAATGTGTAGTATTCGGCCTGGAGTGCCAGTGCTGCCGATGCTAGCAAGTCCCGCCAAAGGCACTGAAGAAGTGCGGAAAAGGATGAAGGGCGAAGTCACCTGTGAGTACAAATACGACGGAACCAGGGCTCAAATCCACATCCTGCCCGACAAATCAGTTCGAATCTTCAGTCGAAACAGTGAGGAAATGACAGGGATGTACCCAGACCTCGTGGCTCTCATGAAGGAAAACATAGGTGTGCAGGACTGCATTGTGGACTGTGAAGTGGTGGCTGTGGATGTGAGCACAGGGAAAATACTGCCTTTTCAAGCCTTGCAGCACCGCAGACGCATTGATGTGGATATCTCCGAAGTCAAGATATCGGTGTGCATTTTCCTCTTCGATTTGATGTATTTGAATGGGAAATCGACTATGGCTCTGCCTTTAAGTCAGCGTCGAATTCTGCTTTCCGCGAATATCCCTTCAATTCCTATGCGCCGGCAACTGGTCACCTACCGGAACCTCTCTGCAGACGGGGCAATTGAAGCACTGGTGGAAGAGGCAGTGAGTGCAGGGTGCGAAGGACTGATGGTGAAGTCACTCGAGGCCGACTACCAGCCAGCGAAACGGTCCTTTTCCTGGCTCAAGCTGAAGAAAGACTATATGCAGGGAGTAACTGGGGACTCACTGGACTTAGTGCCTATTGGAGCTTGCTACGGCAATGTAATTCCTACACAGGGCAAACGAACAGGCGTCTACGGGTCTTTCCTACTCGCCGTATTCGACCCCAGCAGTGGGAACTTCCAAAGCATCTGTCGACTGGGAACAGGCTTCAAAGACTCTTTTCTCCAGGAAGCATTTGCAGCCCTGCAGCCCCACTCCATCCCCTCTCCTCAGACCAACTACCAGACTCCCACAGCTGATATTGACGTGTGGTTCAGTCCTTCTTGCGTGTGGGAGGTCAAAGCGGCGGATTTCTCTCTGAGTCCTGAGCACCAGGCGGCTGTTGGCGCTGTGGCTGCTAAGAAGGGCATTGCCTTGCGCTTTCCTCGGTTTCTGAGAGTGCGTGCAGACAAAAAGCCGCAGCAAGCCACTAGTTCAGAAGCTGTATTGGAGCTGTTTAGGGCGCAAAACAGCAGAGTGAAAGCTCCTAAATAGCTCCTTCTTCTAAGAATTCACCCACTTCCAAGTTTCCTCTTTTCCGTTTCTCAGCTCCCGCTGATACCACTGCCTCTACCAGTCCTAGGGAAGCTGAGTAACTGTGCGTGGAAGAGACGAGAACATGGTGGTGATACGGGGAATTATAGTCATATGGACTCGAGCCTGGTGAGTGACCTGCCGGTGCAAGTCCGAAGTGCGAGAACTACCTTTGAGAAGTGGTACTTTGTCCTGCGACTGTTTATATCCTGCTTCTTTATGGCTATTCTGATTGCCAACAGCCTGACTGGCATGGCCCTGCCTCACACCGAGACCAGCTGTCTATGGGACGCTCTGTTCGTCTTCACTTCCGACCTCAACGCTCACTTCGCAGACAACGAGTTCCAGCGACATCTGCTGCTTATCTTCTCCTCGGCTCTGATAGACTTCCAAGTGCTGTGCCTGGCATTTCGCTATGTAGTCTCAGGCAAGAGCTGGAGAACTCCAATAGCCTTGTTTTCCTTCTACCTCATCCGGGCTCTGGTGCAGGGCTTGTTCATTATGAAGTTTCCGGAGGGGTATTTGTGGGATGATCCAGGAGTTTTCTCGCTTGCTGTTTCCTACCATCGCACCCCCGACTTCTTCTTTTCCGGTCACTTGGGCTTCACAATCATATGTGCGTGCGAAAACCAAGGGCTGAAGCGGCCCAGACTAGCACTGTTGTCCCTGATCACCGCAGTTGTGGAGGCCTGTGTGATGGTAGTGCTCCGAGGTCACTACACCATCGACCTAATCGCAGGGGTGGTGTTCGGCCACTACTGCTGGATTCTGAGCGGAGTAGCGAGCAAGCCACTGGACAAGAAGATGAAAGGACTACTATTAGAGCCCAAAAACGAGTATATAAGACTAGCATAGTCCATACCAAAGCCTATTGCCTGTCAGCAATGGAGCGACTCTGTTTGAAGGCTGGTACAGCTGTGGACTCGAAGACTTACGCGGAGGTAGTGGAAGTCAAGCGGACTGAAACGCTGCAAAGCAGGTTTTTCACCCCGGAAGCACCTAGACAGGAAGTAGGCACAGGCACAGTCTTCCAAAGACTGCAGCAGGACTCGCAGACTCGGCTGAAGACCAGAACTGCTCAGGGGAAAGCGGCGGTTCCCAGGCCGGGGACTAGGCCGGGGTACAGGATTGAGGAAGTGCTGCTGAGGAAGCATGCAGAGGCGCAGCTCAAGCGAGAAAGGCTCAAAGTCAAGTGGGAGCACGAAATCATGAAAGACGTACTGCCCGCCCCCAGGATCAACGAGCACTCCAAGCAGCTCGCAGAGCAGCACTTCAACTACGGAGTGCACATGAGATGCGGAGCAGGGAGCCGCACCCAGCCATATCCAATCCCCAGCTTCGACCTGTCTCCGCCCAAGGAAAAGCCTGCCGTGGACTCCAGACTGCTTTCTATGCGTCTTGGGAAGTACTCAGACTTGGTGCAGCCTGAGGACCCAGAGAGTGGGGCGGGGAAGGAAGACAGACTTGAGGAGGAGGAAACTCCCATGGAACTGATGGAAAGCGAAGCCATTGAGAAGCCTGCGCCCTTGCCCCAGGCCTCCCCTTCCCACCCAGTCTACAAGTCCCTAACTCCTATGTATCGCTCGCCTACTGCTGCCAGTTCCCCTGACCTGCCCTTGATCCGCTCCTCCACACCCCTCACCAAGCAAGTCCTCACCTTCACTGCGCAGCCGCTGGAAGAGGCTGAGCCTTTGGAGATGCCGGAAGTATCCTTCACTGCTAGGTCCATTGTGTCGGATGCCACTGTGTCCAGAGAGCGGGCAGTTGAATATCAAAAGATGGTAAAACGACACATGGAGCTGGTGGGGAAAAGGCCGCAGTCTCTTCGCCCTTACCCCTAGACTAGGTCTAATTGCTATTAGCGCTATTGCTAGTAGGCGATATGCAGCTTAGGAGCGGCTTTGGCCAGCCTATTTTCCATTTTCGCGCTGATCTCATTCCCAGACAGTGTCAATTTCTTCAACTCCGGCATATCATCCAGCACTTTCAGCACTTCCCCAGCCCCTGCATCAGTAAGCATATTAAACCCCAGTCCCAAGTGGGCCAAAACCGGCATAGAGCTGGTAAGCGCCTTTAGAAGGACTGCAAGGCCTTCATTAGTCACCTGATTTTCATCCAGAGTCAATGCTTCCAGGTTGGACTTTGACGTTAATGCGGCTGAAAGGGCGGAAACACCCTCAAGTCCCAGCCTATTGACGTGCAAATAGAGCTCTTTCAGCAAAGGGATGTGGGGAACTCCCAGCGATATAGAGGCCATGCCTTCCACACGTATATCGTTATCCTCTAGGGACAAAACCTCTATCAACGGCAATTTGGGCAAAGCAGTTGCCAGGCGTTTTGCCCCTAACACCCCCAATTTGGTCTTCCAGAGTCTTAGGGACTTCAGTCCTTTGAAAGCAGGTAAAACCACTGCTAGTTGGGCCATTCCCGCCTCGCCCAGGTTAATGAACTTTAGGTTGATTTCGCAGATTTGGGAGGATTCTCCTGCGAAGACTTGGTCGAAACAGGTTTTCACCTTGCGATTCATGTGGCTGCCTTCGCGGGTGTAGAAGTCGCGCAAGTCTGAGAACTTGGAGAGAGGAGGGGAGGAGGCGTTTATTGACTGAGAATCAGGGTTTTTGACAGTAGTGCGAAGAGGGGCACTGGAGCTTTGGCTCTTTTTACCAGCGCAGGAGCCCATGTCTTTATTACCAACGATGAAAAGCAACTGGATGTTGGATCTATATAAATTAGCTGTAAACTTGAGAGATATCGAAGCAAATTCACTCAAAAAGGCACTAAAATGGGACAATTTGGATGAACATGGAAAGGAGTTAATGCGAAATAATGGTTTTCGAGCGGTTAATTTAAGTGAATTCGTGATTTTTCTTCGTTTTTCTCACACGCTTTTCAGATTTCGAGCGAAAAATACAAAATTACAGAGAAAATGCAAATTTGAGTTAATTTCTAGATAAAACCGCTAAAAAGACAAGCAACTATCTTCCCTGTGGGTTAGTTGCAGTGTGCTTTCCTGCGAAATACCATAACTCTCCATAGTTCGGTCATCTTTCAGCGTGTCTTCCCCATATGTAAGGACCTGCAGATTGGGCCGAAATCCCTTTATTTCCTGTATTTTTGATTTGAGCTCTAGAATGGTCGCAGAGCTGTAAGCTTCCAAGTGGAGAAAGTGGCCAGTGGCCATCACTTTCACAGTAATTTGCATATATTTGCTCAAGTGAAAGCCCACGCAGAGAAGTGCATTTGGAGGGAGTTTGTAAGAAGTGAGAATTCTGCAGGCGTCTAGAAAATTCGGTGCTGTGGGGAAGTCTGCTTGGTCCTGTATTCTTATAGTGAGGCTTTCGATGCTGCGGGAGTTCCCTTGTGCGATGATGATAAATTCGTCGGAAGTGCTCCTGTTCCAGACCTGGTACTGGGGCTGGTCCAGAGAGAGAACTGCGCCCCTTTCAATGCCCTGCAAAGTGCCGCTGTCCAGAAGCTGCCTTCCATTCTGGAAAAGCTTCCCCTCGATCTGTAAGTGTGGAAATCGGCTCTTCAGGAACCATTTGACCTCTGCGATAGTTTGATTCCCTTCAACGAGTACATTCAGATGAGTCGCTTGCAGGTCGACTTTGATAGCGTAGCAGTCCTCAGGGTAGCTGAGGGCTGGGAAGGGCAGTAGCCACTTCACGTTAAACAGCTTCTCGACCAGTTCCTTATGCAGGAACTGTTGGAAGGAAAAGCCGAAGTCGGGCTCCTGTCCAGGCGTGTGCTTCCACAGCAGTGCAGCCAATTGGTCAGCAGGGCGGAAGTCTGCGTCTTTCCAAGCGTGTTCGCGGCACTGCTGCATCGCTCTCATGAACAGCTCTTCATACACCTCCGCAGACTTGCTCAGCTTTTCCAAGTACTTGTCCCGGGTCGACTGCAGCAACTCCTCAATTTCTCTATACGCAGCCTCTATATCCCCCCTGGCTTTCTCAAAGGCGGCCCTGACTTCCTTCAGTTCCCCATTCGTTAGCGCCAAGTCATGCAGTTTCCTCTGCAGGCGGACAAAGTCTCTCTTCGAGACGATTTCCGCATTTGCCGATATGGGCAGGACGTTGTGGGGCTCTCCAGGCTTGGAACAGTGGTCCTGGATGCAGTCTTTGCAGAGAAAGGGCAGGGGGAAGTTGCAGGTGCAGCAGAAAGCGGCTTGGTTCTTTTGGTCGACTGAGCAGAGGAACATGCTTTCCATGCTTTATTCCGCCTTTAGGACTAAATAGTGGAATTTAGGGGAAGGGATGTCGTGGTCTAGGGAACTGTGGGGAGTTCGATTATTGTTGCTGAAAACAGCACAAACAGCATTACAAATTTGCGATTAAATCGATACATTACACCTAAATAGTCACTGAAAAGTCCTTTCGAGTGCCTATTTCGAACAAGATTTGTGCTATTTCCCTATCCACAGACTCAAATTAGCTCTGACAGTACTCAAAGCCCTCCCGTATTGCATAAAAACTGCTTTATTCTGCCTTTGAATTGCTTTTTGGAAGTTGTAAGGAAGGAACTCACAAATTCCTGTTGCCCTGTAACTTCTGGGCACTTTCTCTATCTTTCAAGCCCTTGTAAAAGGGAAATTTTGAGAATTTTATGCCTATTTTTTAGCTTTTTTCTTCAAATGGCATCGTAATTTTAGCGATTCGCTGAGATTGGGAATTGACTTTAAATTGGGAGTTTCCTTTTCCTTGGAAATGGTGGGGAATAGGAAAAGTGTCTCTCTCGGGGCAAATGGCCCTCCCTTCCTAGTCCTGCTTCGACCAGGAAAGCCCTACTAAAAATATGTCGAAGCGAGTGAACGACAGCACTCGGAGAATAGTGGTCCGGGGGATGGGCACTAGCGTCAGTGCAGACACTGTCCATTCCCTCTTTTCTCAATTCGGCCCCATAGAATTCCTCCGTTTTGTCGCCTATCGAACCTGCTTCATCCAATTCGAAGCCCCTGAGTCAGCTCTGAAGGCCTTAAAATGGAGCGATACTCGACAAGCGCCCCTAGGAGCACTGGCCCTTACAGTTCTATTGGACGAGCAAGACCTTGCGAACAAGAAAGCCAGGCCTTCGCCCTGCAGCTTCTACATAGTCGACCCTCCGAAGCATAACAACTACCTGATTCCTACGCTTGAGAGCTTTATTACTAAGTCAACTAGCGCCTAGGGTTGGTGAAGATGTTGGCTTTTCGGTACTGAGCCTTCAAGATGGCCGGGTCGCCTCGGAGGACTTGGGAATTGGGGGTGTGAGCGAGGGACCCAGGGGTGTGTTCGTAGGCTTCTTGAGGGTGAGGGGAGGGCGGAAGTCGTATATGTTCTCTGCTTGCGCTTCTAACTGCGCTGGGCGTGACCATTGGCTGGCGATTCTCACTAGACAAGTGCCTCAAAGGTGCTGCTTCTGACCTAGAGGCTGACATCGACCTGCCTTGGGAGTGGGCATTCACTTGCACGACTTCTCGCCCTCGGTTGACTAGTGCTTCGCGAGGGAGGTGGCTGGGAGGCCGGTCAGTGTCAGGCTTAGAGTTGGAAGGCAGGCTATTGCGGGGTCGCTTTTCATAGTGCGGAGCAGGCAGCCGCTCAGGAAGAGCGTTCAAGTGTCTCGGCATTTTGATGGTATTGAGGAGCGCAATGGGTTCATGCAGAGTCTGGCCTGTGCAGGGAATTGTGGTGTTTCGTAGTATTATAGGCATAGAGAGCAGCTTTTCACAGGAAGGCCTGAGCGCTGGATTGACCTGCAGTAGTGTGTGAATAAGACTTCCCAGGTCTTGTGAGTAGGTACTGGGGATTTCTGGGTATTGTCCGCGGATCACTTTGCGGTACAGTCCTTGCATGTCGCTGGCTTGGAAGGGCGGACTCAAGGCTGTGAGTTCGTACAGAACACACCCAAGTGACCAAATGTCACTTTTAAAGTCATACGGTTGGTCTCTCCATACCTCCGGACTCGCATAATAGGGCGTTCCAGTCTGTGTATAGACCAGTCCTGTCGCTACCTTGGACACATTCATATCTCCCAACTTCACACTCCCGTCCCTGCACAGGAACACATTCGCACACTTCAGGTCTCTGTGCATGATTCTCAGCTCATGCAGGGCTTTCAGGCCCTTTACCATCTGCACGAACTGGCTCCAGACCTGCCCTTCAGCCAGCCAGGTGCCTTTCTTCTTGTGTTGGTTTACTTGGCCCAGCAGGTCGCCACCGTCTGCCAGTTCCATCACTATGCTGTATAGTGCTTACCAAAGTGTGTTGGAAGCAGTGTCAATGAAGGCTTCTTTGTAAGATATGATGTTAGGGTGGCTCACAGAAGCCAAAATCCGCACTTCGTTGAGTGCATTTTGCCGCTCTTTGTCCTTTAGTCCCAGTATTTTGACCTTCTTTAGTGCGTATATTTCTCCGTCCGCCCTGCGACGCACTCTAAAAACCTGCGCAAACGCCCCTTCGCCCAGTTTCTGCAGCTCCTCAAAGTCCCGAAGCGACATTATAAAGCCGACAACTGAGCCATAGCCCAATGCAGTCTCAAGAAGCCTTGTCTGTCCTGCGATTTGCCTTCATCCCAGCTCTTCACCCCTTGCTTCTGGACTGGCTCAGCAGGGCGACGGCGGAGGAACAGCAGGGAATTCGAGTGATAGCGGCGGTTTTGAAGCATAAGGGATTGAAGAAGTTTCGACCGCGGCCGAGACAGCACTCTGCAACTCGACTTACGACGTCCTACATGCAGGAATTCGCATGGAAAAAGCCCGTAACTCCCCTACGAGAAATGCTGCACTACCGAGATCTGAGCGAATTAGAGTACAGTTCCGTGCTAAATCCCCAAGCTTTGCAGTGGGTCCAGCGCTGGATCCAGCTAGAAGACCAGGACAGGTACTTATCCCTGCTTATGGCCACTTTACGCAGCTTGTATACCTGCTTTCGGGGAGTGCATACGAAAAGTATGACTACGCACAAGGCTTCTTACCACATTTACTCGCATTCGGACCTGATGAGAGCCTCGCAACTGCATAGACTTAGGCCGAAACTGGTCCACTCTGTGTCCTTTTCTAGGCCTGTGAAGGGGGTGAGTCAGCCTGTGACGCGTCTTGCCTCCCCTGTTCGAATTATCTCCGCAGGCAAGCCAAAGCCTGTGACTTGGTTCGGCGTAATTCCCCAAACAAGCCTAGTGACCAGCTACCAAGACAGCTTCAAAAGCCACTATTTGAGGGGCAGAAACACGCGTTTGCCTCGAGAGCAGGTCTCTCTGTCCATTACGCTTAGTCCGTATAGAGAAATGTAACTGGCTTTCTAAGGAAAGCTCTGAAAGCAGTAGAATAAGAATGCTGTTAGCTAAAATTGTGGGAGAAATTGAAGAAATTTGGAAGTTTTTGTGCATAAAAGTCTCAAATTAGTCCTAAAGTCTAGTCTAAAGTTCGAAATTCCCTACAAAAAGTGGGGAAAGTCACTAAGTTTCCCTGAAATCCCTCAAACTTCGCCTATAATGGACAAGAACAATAGCGCCTTCACCGCCTTCCTCCTAGCCAACGCAGGCATAGCAGTGGGCGGGCTCTTCACAGTGGCCTCAGGCGCCTACGCGATAACGGAAAAGGGGCATTTCGACTGGCTGAGTGCCTGCTTTATCGTGGTGGGACTGGGGATGCTGGCGGCGGCGGTCATTGCCTATTATTCGAAGACGATTGAGCCGCTTTTGAGGCATCAGATTATGTGTTCTGCTGTGATTTTGGCCCTGGAAGTGGCCTTCGCCTACTCCGTTCTGGCGGAAAACCAGTCCTCCGCCCTGATTTCCCTCCCCCACTCCCAAGCAGTCCGCTACGTGCCAGTCGTCTGCTCAGCCCTTCTCCTCCTCTCCATACTCACAGGCTGGTGTCACCTCCGCACCCTTCAGACGGAAACAGGCCTCAAAAGCCCACTGCAAGCCGCGGCCTATAAGCACTAAATTGCTGCTTTTACGATAAGTTCTCGTCTGAGTTGCAATTGTGTATGTAAAATCCCAATCTTTCTTTAGGGAAATACCCGCCTCTGAGAGATTTCCCATAAATTGCGTTAAATACAGGCTATTCTATGGTAGTTGCGAAATCTAGCAAAGTGGACAATTGGGCAGTCCTCGGAAACAGCTCCGAGTCCACAGTCTCCACTTGAGAAAGGTGCGCCGCCCTCGAAGACGCAAAAAGAACCAGTTTGTTTTCAGGCAAATAACTCGAAATCGCCTCAACTCTGGGATGTGCAGGGCAGCTTCCAGAGCTAATTTCAGTCGTTTGGTAGCAGGAGAGGGTTTCTGACATGAGTGGCGACAGTAGGGAGGAAAAGTAAGCCTCGTGAATGCGATTTGTGAGGATGAAATGGGTGTTAGGGGATTTTATGCAGGAAAAGTCACTAAAGGCCTCGGTCCAGCCCTTGTCCGGGTCATATATTTTGGCAATTCCTCGACTAATTAGGGTAAAAACGAGGGCGTTTTCCTGGTCCTCAGTAGCCAGGTGCTGTATGAGGAAGGTCACAAGTGGCTTGTGGCCCTGGGCAGGCTGAATGACAGGTAAATAGTGGGCGTGCAGGCGCACTCCCAGGCCTGTACACGTATACAGACAAGTCTCATCCTTCGCACTTTCCTCACTCTTGAGCGCGCACAGCACCGCCACTTGCTGCTCCGCAGGCCGCACTAGTCCCAAGTCCTCCAAAACTGCCTCATACTGCAGGAAACAGACCTCCTTCCCATAGCTCAAACCCGCCTTTATCGCGTAAACTGCGTGAAATTGGACTCTTCTCTGCAGCAGAAATTCGAGGATTTTATATACTTTCTCCGTTTCGAAGTCGCTTAGAAACACTACATCGAAATTTCTTGCTAAAAGCCGCAGTCCTTCGATAGTCCCAGGCCGCAGACTGCACTCTACAGAGGTGTTATTGAAGGTTTCCCTGGATTTGAAGGCGATTAGGACGCCTTCTAGGTGGATTAGTAGGACTGGAAGCGTGGTTTCCTGCTTTGTCGGCCGCATAATTCGCTCAATTGCAGGGATATTGCTAACTGCAGAGTCGGGAAAAGGCTGAATTGAGCTAAACCCGCGTAAAGCGAACAACTTCACATTGCGGTTATGAATAGGCCGCGGACAGGTACATTTCGCAGCGCCGTTTCCCACCGCTTTGACCTGAATCGCGTCCAAGTTGGGAATTTGCGGGATGGAGGCGACTGTCTGGGTCCTGCGCAGGTAAGCGTGCGCTTTGGACTCGAAGCTCATGTCTATAAGGTCGTGGAAAGGGGTTAAAGGCACATATGCGTCCTCCAAACAGACTTCATTGGTCGAGTGTCCACTGGACTTGGAGGACTTGGGTAGAGACAAAGTGCTGTTTTGGCCTGTTGCAGTAGGGGGGAAGTCCACAGTCAATAGACCCCGCTTTTCCCTTGCTAATTTGCAACTTTGTATATTAGTGCCTTTAGTCGTTTTCCCCACATTCGGTCTTTCCAAAGCCTCAGTAACTGTTATTTCAGGGGCTATGGACGCAAAAGTGTTTTTCTTCGCCAATTTCGCTCTGGGAAAGTCGAACTTGACCCGCAGTGCAATGGGCTGGCAAATGCTGGAAAGGGAGTGCTTGTGGTGCACTAGGTGCTTCGCCTTCCCATCGAATTCGACAGAGTTCCCTCTGAGCAGCATGGACTTGGCTTCGTTTCGCTTGCCACTTTTCTTCTCTGCCTCAGTCCTCGGAGACTTCCTAGGCACAGGCTCTCTAGGCGCCTGCGGAACCGCTGGACACAGGTAGGGAAACAGCACCGTCTTCTCCCGAGTCCTGAGTGCCGGCAGCTGGCCTCTGCTCAGCAAGTTCTGCTTGCGGGGCAGCTTGTAGGCGGGCAGGAAGGGCCCTTGGCTGGTCTTTTGCACTGTTTTGATGCGGATTTTGACGTCTGGGAGAGGGTCTTCGAGATGCAGCCAGTCTGGGCGAGAAGCTGGGAGTTCACTGCTGAGAGTGAACGAATCCATGGTAGTATGGAAATGGGCAGAGAACTGGATTGAGGGATTAACGAAGGACTCTTATTGGAAGCGATTTGGGACTTTTATCTGTATAATTAGATTGAAATACGCTAATTATTTACTCAACGTTTCTTATGAAGAGGCTGGTTCCGCTGTTTTCAATTCTATCGATTTCCCACTTTCTTTGCCCCTTTACGAGCCGAAATTACTCTATTGAGTGGCGAATTAGCAATCTAGTGCACTAAAGAGATGCACGACTTATGTGCTAAATACAGTTAATAGGGATATTTTGTGCAGACTGGAAAGAGTGTGGTATAATGGATGCTTTAGCCTGTGATTGGTACATGGAAATAGTCGCTCTAGTAGCTCATTGGCAGCCCTATAGTGCAGTTTGCGATTTTAGTGGAGATCGCAGTCCTCTCACCTTTTCTTCCTATCCCAATACACCAATCTACTGTACACACCAATACTGGAATAGTGTATATACAAGCCATGGAAACCCTAATTCCCACTCAGTCCATTTCCCTGCATTTCCACGAAACCCCTAAAAAGAGCCAAAAACCCCCAAATCATATAAAATATTTCAACTTCTCTACAAGTTTACTCTCGAATTAAGTCTTCTTGAAGGCGGTAATGTTCTTCGTGGGCGAGCGAATAAAAGTAGTGCCGCGGACAGGCCTGCGCTTCACTTCCTTGAGCGTCGCCGCTTTGTCCTGCGTAATCGTCTGGTCAGTTTCGAGAATATTGAGCACAGAACTGCAGAACTTGGACAGCTTCATGCCTCCGAATATGAACAACTTGGTGTCCAGTGCGGCTATGTGGTGGCTCCAGCGGCCGGACGGAGCCGCCCCCAGCAGTTCCACTCTATCCCAACGCTGGCTTTCTATGTTCAATATCCCGAAGGAGTTTAGCTCGCATCTGCCTTTGGTACTGTACAAAGCGTCGTTTCTTCCTCCATAGATATACACGCTTTTCCCACTTAAGCAGGAACTGTGGTCGTATCTGGGCTCAGGCGGAGAGCCAGCCAGGTCCGGCTTCACCCACATTAGGGAAGGCCGGTCGTCGCGGACGGACATCTTTTTGACCTTTAGGACGTGCACGTCGTTGCAGGCTTCGCCCTTGTCGTTGAGGCCGCAGAGCAGGTAGAGGCCAGTAGTGCTGGGCGTGAACACTTCGTCGTAGGCCTTGGGAGGGTTGAAAAGGTCCATAGAGACCAGGGTCAAAGCCTCAGGACTGAAAACCGCTGTAAAGGAGGCAGCTGCTCTGGGCCCCGGCTTAATCGTCCTCTTTACCATTGTAGGAGCCAGCCAGCTCATCGTCTCTACCTATTCCTCACCGATATTGAGCGCCTGTAGGTCGTCCAGCACCTTCCCAGCCCTATCCATGCCCCCGAAAAAGAACATAACCTTCCCCACCATCACGGCACTGTGACAGCGCCGGGGCTCGGGACTACGTCCCAAAGGCTTTGCACTGGTCCAGATATTTGCTTCTAAGGAGAAAGTACCAGTATTATATATATGAACCAGCGGAAAGCAGTTCCGTATCTGCAGTATATCATTGAACCGCTCACAGCCTCCATACACTATCAACTGGCTCTGAAAGGCCACAGCCGTGTGGTTGACCCGAGGCTCCGGCAGTCCTCCAAGGGCGGAGTTCAGCCTCGGCTCGTCCCAGCGCAGGTTGGTGGGGTCTAACACCTTCACGTCGTTGAATAGACGTCTGCAGCGGCCTCCAAATAGGTAGATTTTCCGGTTTATTGTAGTGAAAGAGCCGCCTTCCCTGGCTTCTGGCCGGTGTCCGTCGCATAGCACTTTGGTGCAAAAGAGCATTACTGGGTTCGCGTTTTTCAGTCTCGAGGCGAAATCCGCCAATTCCGCCCCTTGGCCGCTTTTCCTTTCCTTGATTTCCTCCACTTTCTTCGGAGACATAGGCAGACTTTCCCTCAACACCGGCTTAATAACCGCCGTCGAAGTGGCTCTCTGCTTGCACCTCGACACAGAAAACCGCTCCGCCATGAGCGCAATATCCCTCTGCGACAGACTCGCAGCGAGCAGCGACTTTGGCACTGTGAGTGGAGTTCTGGGGCCGAACTTCCCAGTGGTCATGTCATGTCGGTAGGTGAGGAGTTGCGAAGGCTCGGAAGCCACTTCTCTGGTGCGGATTTTGCGTCTGCCGAGGGCTTTGGAGCGGTAGCCTGCGAGGGAGGCGGAGAAAGTGTCGATGGAGCCTTCCTGGGAGATAGGAGGGAGACTGGCCATTGCTGTTATGGAAAGCATGTGGGAAGGACTAGGTTATTAGCGATAAGCACGATTGGCACTGGGTGAGCGTGCAAAGTCCCTTCCCGGCGTCCCTCTCCACGGCGACGAGGTGTCATCATAGGCAGGAGTGCGTGCCCAGCCCGGAGAATGCGCAGGGGTCTTCGCAAACTCCCCAATAGTCTCCACTCTCATACCAATGTCTCCTTTTTCCAAGGGACTCACCGCGTTTCTGTCAATTGTAATGGTTTTGGAGGCAGAGTTTAACTGGATTGTCGCCATTTTCTCATTGCAGGCAGTCACTCGTCCGGTTTGGCCTCGGTAGGGTCCGCTATTGATGCTCACCAGCTTCCCCATCCAGTCGCCAGCCTTCATGTAACTACTTGCAATTACGTCGCTTTGCGCTCCCAGCAATGCACAAAATTGCGCTTTGACCGGCAACACCGAGTCCGTAGCCACGAAATAAGTGTTAAAAATGAATAACACTCCACTGAAGGAATTCTTGATAGCGCCGATTTTCTCATAAAAAGAATGCTTGCTGAATACAATTCGGACCATATCGCCCAGACTCAAAGCATTTCCCTCTATGTCTGAAGCCTGTGCACGCTTCGGGTCATACTTCTTGTTGATTTCGGAAAAACGGACTACTCGGGTCGACCCATCGCTCATCACTGCTCGCACACTATTGCTTTCCACCTTCACAACGATGCCAAAAGTCCGCTCAGAGTTAACAGTCACAATGTCATATACTTTGTATAGGTTTCCTTCGGTATTGGTAGGGACGGATGGAATGTCATTAGAAAGCTGCAAGTCTTGGAACAGCACCGGTATTAAGTCCTTGGTGACGTCACTCATCAACTGACCAGTCATATCTAGAGTCGAAGTGATCATCCCTGCCTGGCCTTTGTACCGGCCGGAAACCACTGCTACGTGATCTCCGATGTCGAAGCATTTCACTATGTCGGCGAGGCTGAATTCCAGGGCTTCGTCGAAACCGTCTAAATCGGGCTTAACGGTCACTTTGTCGCCGGTTACGGAGATCACTCGGCCTACTAGGTTGGTCATGTCGCCGCGGGTTATTTTCACTTTGTCGCTTTTTTCGAACATCACTTTGCGGGCAGTTCCCAAAGTCAGGGGCAGCACCGCCTCATCCCCTTCCCCTGTCCTATTCTTGAAGCTTTCCACCTCCGCCAACTCCGGATTCACATTATCAAAATTCAGACTTTTAATCGACATCGTCTTGAACATAAACCCATCCTGGAACTGCATTCCATTGTAATAGTGGAAAAACTCCCTCGACTTCGAGTCCATTTTCCGCTCACAATTGGCATATTCCTGCGGATTGAACATCTTCGGCGAAGGCCTGACTCGCCCTATAGTCTTCCCTAGCCTCGGCACGACCTTCACTACCGCCTTCCCTCTCTGTTCATCCAGTCTCCACACTTGTGCCAAGTCCGCTTTGTAGTCGCCTGTTTTGATGCGCACGAAGTCCCCAGGCTTGGCGATTACCTTCCTGACCTGGTCCATAGCGAACACATCCGCCATTTCCTCCATCGGCACAATTGTTGTCCGGTTGTCGAACAAAATGTGCATACCGGAAATCGCCTCAGTCACGTGCAGCTTTTGGTAGGCTTCCACGTATATTCGGTCGTCCAGGTGAGAAGACGCGAAGGCGGAAAAGATCTTCAGAGGCCGGCCTTCGCCTTGCAAATGAATGGCTTTTTGCATGATATTGATCGCCGCTTCCTGCGTTTTGCCCTTGCGACAGCTGACAAGCCACAGTTTCGGGTCGTCAATTGAGGGCAGAAACCGCCTTTGGGCGATGTTTGCAGTGTTTTGGTCGCCTTCAGTGCGACTCCACTTGGCCATGTCTTCGAATTTCTTGGCCTGCTGCACTGCGTCGGCTTCTGGGTCGAAGATGGAGTTGATGGTGCGCTTGGTGTGGTACAGCTTTTCTGCTTCTTTTCGCTCGCTGTCGGAGATTTCGCCCAGGTCACTTTCTTCGTCCTCATCAGCGCTGTCAGCCTCCACTTCCAAGAACTGGCTTTTCAGTCGCTTCTGCGTCTTCTTCGATTTCGCGATTCTCCTGCGCTTTTTCGGCTTTTCCTCGAACTCCGACTCCGACTCAGACTCCGCAGCGCTGATTTCGTCCTCAGAAGACATTATTTTTATAAGGCTTCTCAGAGCCCGGCTCTTAGGTTGTCGAAGAATCGGCAGATATGGCGGGGACCTGACCAGTACTGTGGACTCGCGGAGGGAGGAGAGGGATAGGGAAGACTAGGGAAATAGGCGAATTTCAGGATAGAGATTAGGCTTATTCCTGAGCTTTCCCCCTTAGATATAGGCTAAACGCGAACTCTAGGTCTCCCTACAATCCATGATGACTGTCTGCGTATTTACTCTCTGGCTGCTCGATTTCCTACGCTACTGTCTGCACCTTATCAGGCCGAAGTGGAAATTGGGGCTTTTGGTGTCGATTTGTCTGCTGTTGTCGCTGCTGAGGGCTAAGTGGCGGCGGTCTGCACTCAAATTTGCATCTGAGCAGGTGAAATTGCCGGACGAAATGACTGGAAATCGAGGGAAATTCAAGGCTTTAGAGCAAGAACTAAGCCGGAAAGTCGTATCAGTGGACTACATCCAGCACTTTGTGGGAACTTTAGCCTCCAAAGTGCGAGAAACGCTCTCAGAGCAGTACCAAGCCCACGTAAAAGAGCGCAGAACCCTGCTCAGGACCGACTTCTCCGCCTATCAAGACTGCGTCTCCGCCTGGATCCAACACATTGACCTCGCAATCGACCACCAAGCCCAGGCAATCGCCCACCAAGACGGCATAGAATGGAGCAGACTGGAACCCGCCTTAGGCAAATTTATGCTTTTTTCTCGGTTCAAGCTTTCCGTTCCGATTCTGCGTCTGGCGCTGGACCCCCCGGTGTCCCTGAGAAAGCTGTCCTTGTCGAGTTGTGAGGAAATACGCGATTTCGTGGGTAGACTCAGGAGACAGGCTTTGCCGATAAGGGAGAAAGTGAGTGGCCCTGTGCGAGCGAAGATAGTGGATGCAGTGGTGGAGGACGAAGTGTGGCTGACTTTCAACATAGAGTTGTATGAAGCGATGGAAACAAAGAGGCCTTTTCCCTATATTTGCTAGGTAATCCTTAAATCGCCCAGTCGCTGTTGTGGGAAAAGTCAGCAAAGGGAATTGACAATATATGAAGTCTGGACATAGTGAGGACACAGTACATGTGAAAAGACGGCATAACAGCTCACTGCCGAGTGTGGAGACTATACGTCCCTGCGACCCTGCCGTAACTGCGCACTCAAAGCTCTATGAGCCGACTGTTATCCGCTCTACTGAGGTGGCGGTCGTTTTGACTGTATTGTTCACTGCAGTGGCTTATCAAGGCAACGAGCGCTACACAGCAGCCAACGGCGACAGCGAAGACAGCTACACCGACATATCCCGGCTACTCACAATCCTCATTTCTCTGTGCCAAATCATAGGCGTGCTTCACTACCACCGCTCCCGACTCAAGATCAAACCCCCACTCACCAGGCCTACTTTCCCTGAACAGGCGGAAAAACTGGACAGGAAATCAGTACTTGCGGAGGTGCTTTTGCACTGTGTTGTCCTACCGCCCAGAGTCAATGCTAGCTGGAAACTCTTCCAATTAGGCACTCATGCGACCTTGGAACTCAGCGACGTGGTGTTTGCCCTAGGCCTAGCCCGGATCTACCATGTTCACCGGGCAATATACTGGATTTCCAGCTATAGCAGCCGAAGAGCGATGTTTTACTGCTGTCTAGAAGGGGTCGAGGACTGCCAGGGCTTTATATGGCGAAGTTTCCTCAAAAAGTACATATTGCTAACCTTTATTTTGGCCTGGGCGACGCTCAATGTCACAGGAGGACTGGCCCTCAGGACGTTTGACCATTCTGTGCCTGGGAATAAAGTGGACACTTTGTGGAGTGCATTTTGGTCGGTTGTGGTATCGGAAACTACTATTGGTTACGGGGACGCAATGCCACTCACACACATAGGCCGCTTAACCATTATAGCCTCAATAGCCCTCGGCATGGCTATTTACGCTTATGTCATAATGAACACGCATAAAGGCATGGAGTTAAACCCGCACCAACATGTGCTTTACGGTGCAATTCACTATGCCGAAAGTTACAAAAAACAGCGCAATCCTGCTGCTTTATTGGTCCAAAGGTGGTGGAAATACTATAGAAACAGGGCCCTGGGACTGCCCTCTTTGGGCCATTTAGCGAAATTTAACTTCCACATTCGGACTTTCCGTCTGATGAGACGGAAAGTCCTATCTTTCCAGACTCCATTATTGGCTCAAGCGATTACTCACTTTGAAAAAGAGGTAATTAAGCGACTTTCGCAAGAACTTTCCCATCTCTCCGACATCCAATCCGTCGAAAACCTCGTAACTCCCACCCAGTCCCGAGAAATAAGCACCACCTGGTACTCTGTTCGCATGAAGCTAAGAAGCATTGCCCACTCCAGCAAAGGCTGCAAGGGCATTTTAGCAGAGCGCAGGGAGTCTCGCACTAGTAGTGCAGGGGACATGTTCCATGCCCGTTCTTCCATTTCCAGCATTGGGTCGATCAGTCGCAATGCGAAGTTGCACAGGGCGAGGGACCTTGCGCTGAAGAAGTTGCACAAGGTCAGGTCCAATTATATTCGTCAAATGACGCCGATTACTCCAATTACACCAGATTCTGCGAAAAGCGAGTAGTGATACTTAAGTAAATTACAATTAGTGCAATTAAGGGAGTACCTAAGTAGCTTCAGAAATGCAGATATAGAATTGCCTGTATGGCTGATGGTCTGGAAGATATCTCTTTTGAAGGTTCACTTCCTTTCCAGCCATACTAATACGACTACTCCAAGGCCTGTAGCCTAAAGAACCGTGTTAATGGCCGAAGCGCTCTCATGGAGCTGCGACTGAGTGGCCCAGGCGACCTTGATAGTGTCCTTCGCGCCCTCTTCTTCCGCAGGAATGACAGTCTGCGTGTACTCGCCCTTGCACACATTCCCATTAGGAAAGACCCAAACTCCCTCTCCCTTGGGCTGGTTGCTGTCAAAGGCGCCTTCGAAGTACTGTCCATTGGGGAACACCCATTTCCCCTTGGTCAAGTAGCCATTGGACCACTGGCCTTCTAGCTTCATGCCGCTTTCCCGCAGGACGTAGGTGCCTCTGCCTTCCTTTTTCCCGTCTTTCCACCAGCCACTGTACACGTCCCCGTTTTTGTATATGAAGACGCCCTCTCCATGTCTTTTCCCGCTTTCAAAGTAGCCATGGTACGTGCCGATTCCTTCATGGTACGTCAACTTCCCAATGCCGTGCTTCAAGTTCTGCTTGAAGTTGCCTTCATACACGTCCCCAGAGGTATATGAGTACTTGCCGAAGCCTTCTCTCAGGCCGTTGGCAAACAGGCCTTCGTAGATCTCCCCGTTGGGGTAGGTGGCTGTGGCTTTGCCGGTGTAGTCTCGGCTGGAGTTCTTCACTGTGCCGTCTTCGAGGACGAGGTTGTACTCGCCGCCTTCGCCTTCTTCGGCCATTATAGTAACTGCTAGAGAGAGGGAGACTTGGAGAGGTGGGAAAGAGGGAAATGTGAGATATAGTAAAAATCGCACTGCAACTCCCTTCCCTCAACAAGTCCTTAGCTACAAGTACAGCCTTCCAAGTCTACTTAAACGCTGCGTGCAGACGCAGACTCAAAGTCTTCCTCCTCATACACCTGCTCCTCACTCCCACTGACTTCCCACTGCTTGACATCCGAAGTCAGTGGCGGATTCCGCTTCTTGGCATCAGTTAAAAAGGGAGATTGTTCACTCAATGGGTCGTCCTTACCCCCGAAATCCCCACTAGATTGGCTTTCCGCGGGAGTGGATAGACTGCCTCTGACTCCGTAGTGAGTGAAGACTTCCTCTAGGAAGGAAAGGCGGATGGCGTAGTCTTCTCTGTCCTCCTCTCCCTGCAAGGCATCCACCAGTAGTCCTAAGCTTTGCTGGTTGATTGTGGGCAAGTGCAGGCCCATGTACCCTTCGTAGAACTGCTGGGGAGACACCAAGCCCTGAGTAGCGGGGAAGGCCTGGCGCACTGGAATCTGCTTGGTGACCAAAGCATTGGCGATTAGTTGCAGGTACTTCTGCACCATTGCCTGCAACTCTGCTTCTGTAGGCTCCACAGAGTCCTGCGAGGCACTTTGTCCGCCCTCAGTATAGGCCTTGAGCAGTTCCTTGTAGGGCACCTGGTCCAGCACTTGCAGACTTGAGTAGAACAGCAGCTGCAAGTAGTGCTTTTCCTTCTCCGAAAAGTCGAACTCGAGACTAGTGAGCACTTCCTCGAAGTCCCTGTAGGCGATTACCTCTGTCTGCTCCCGGTCATACCCCTTGCAGGCTGCTTTGAAAGTGCGCTTGTTTCTATTCAATACCGCTCCAATGTGCTGGTCAAAGCCTTCCTCCTCTTCCGGCGTGTGTCCTTCCCAGGTCTCCAGACTTCTCCCGAACTTCTCCACTATGTCCCCCACGCTTTTCTTCATAGTGGCTACAGTTTCCTCAGTCAGTGCACTGTCCATACTGTCTGTCTCTATCAAAAAGCGAGCCAGTCGCTTGGCTTCCTCTTCATTCCCTACATCGAAGGGAGACTTGGACAGGATGGATTGGAGGTGGGGGACTTGGAGGGAGCGGAAACGGTCAGGGTTGCTGCCGATAATGAGGGACATGAGTTTGGACTTGGCAATGCGTTGGAGCTGTAGGCGGTAGGCGATATGTCTCAGGACTAGGCGCACTTCTGAGAGCTGGATTCGTGGGAAAGTCGCTAGTTTCGGTGGGGAATTTGCGGCTTTGGGTGGAGATTTGAGACTTTGTTTGGTCAAAAAGGCGGTTAATTCGTCGATTGGACAGTCTCCGGGGTTATGAATGTGCTCCAATAGCATCCTCGCCTCCTCCCTTTCCCAGTAAAACCCCCTCTGTCTCAACCCCACAAACAGCTCCGCTACGCCTATTTCCCTCCTTTTCCCTGCTACCTGCGCAATTAGCGTAGTGCTGTGTACTCCCTGTGTCCCTGCAAACGCCCCTAGTCGGAGCAATAGCTCAGGGATGGAGTACTCGTACCCCAGTTCTTGCTTGATTTCGGCCTGAGTGACTTGCACGGACTTCGGCACGGGACTGGTTTCTGGGCGGATTCGAGGCTTTGGGGCTGATAGGGGAGCGGAAAAGTCGCCTTTCAGTTTGGTGATTTCGGCCTTTAAATTGGCCATTTCCATACGAGTCGAAGTCAACTTCCTCCTATCCTTCAACGAGTTTCTCTTAGTCCTCTGCAACTCTTTCTGCAGTTTCCCAAGCGACTTCCTCAAGTCTTCATTGACTTTCTCCATCTCCCGCAGGCTGCTTTGCTGCTCCTCACAAAGCTGTTCAGTCCGCAGCAGTCTTTCCCTGTCCGCGACTAGCTCGGAAACATGGCTTCTGAGGCGTTGGCATTCCTCGGAGTAGGCACTTACCTGGGCTTCGAGTTCGCTTTTTCGGGTGAAAAGGATGTCTCTGCGCATATCGTCGTTTTCCTCTTCCCGGGATATGAGTTCTTGGTTCAAAGCCTGGACTTTCTTCCGCAGGTCTTTGAACTTGGTCAAAGGACTACTGTTTTGCATGTAAGACAGGCGAGTTTTGCCCTCTGCAGCCTCCAAAAGCCGCATTAACTCCCTTTCCAGCTGCAAGTTCTTCGTCTTCAGTCTCGTGTTTTCCTTCCTCACTTCATTCAGTTGCACCTTGACTGCCAGGTTGTCCTCAAACAGCGCTTCCTTGTCCTTCTCTATAGTGCCCGGCCGCATTCTGTTCAAAAGCATGGACTGACTAGTGAGCTTTGAGTTCGAAGGAGTGCGGTGGGACATGGAAACCATGCGGTTGGCAGAGCCGGGGCGAGAGGGTCGGCGGGACCCTGTGAAAACTGCCTTTGCGGAGACTGGCCGGCCTGCACGACGGCGGTAGGAAGCGGAGTCTTCGGAGCAGCTGGGTGGAGGGTACAGGAAGGAAGACATGGACTGGTATATAGGAATTGGCCATTCACTGGGGAATTGGGTGGGAGGGACTATGTCCCTAGGGGAGGTGGGACTGGACTTGGTTAGGACTAGGAGAAGCACTGGGGCTAACACCTACGCGATACAGGCTGAAAGACCAGCCTTAATATCCAATTTCCGTCTACCTCTCTGCAACTCCCCAATTTTCCTCTACATCTCCCATTCCAGCCTCAGTCTGACCCTGCCTCAGTTCTCCTTTTTAGTTCTATGTGGGTTTCCGCTCTGTGGACTGCTTCTCAGACCCAGGCTTGCGACTCTCATTTCTCAGCGACGAAGCAGTCAAATTGGGCTCCACTGGGTCTTTTTCCCGCCTACATAGCACTCACTTGACCTTCGCTTTGGTCTTTGCGTGCACGGCTGGGTCTTCCTCCTCCTTCCGTTGCTGCTCCAAAAAGTACTTCAGGTCGTTCTTGCGGACCAGCGCTTGGTCCGACACATCCTCCGTGATATGCCTCAAGTCCTCAATTCGGTCCTGAATGACATCCAGCATGCGAAGGATTTCCTCAGTGTCCTTGGGAGTATCGCCGATGCGCACTTCTTCGGAAGTGGCATTGGGCTTGCTGAGCAGGACCTTGTAGTGCAGGTTTTGAATTGCGAAGTTTACTTCTGCAGTGGCGCCCAGCTGATTGATTTGAGACGATTGCAGCTTGTTTTCCTCCTGCTCCGCCACTGACAGCATTTCCTGCATCTTCTCATTTTCCCCTTCCACCTTATGCACCTTTCCATTCGCCACCGCCAACTCATCCCTTTTCGCCTTCAAGTACCTCGCATGGTCCTCCATTTCCTTTTCGCTCTGCTCCTCTATGCGTCTCAAAGCGCTGTTCAGAGAGTCTGCGTTTTGCTTGAGGGTGGTATAGCGCGCCATGAGCTCGGAAATGTCTTTGTACTTCTCGGACTCTTCGACTACTTTTTGAAGGAAGGAGCGGTAGACTTCGTGGTCTTGGATGCTTTGTTCGACGTCGCGAAGTTTTGCTTCCCACTCCCGAAGTTCTTCATTCCTCTTCTTGATTTCCTCTTTCTTCTGCCTAATAGACTCCTTTTCCTTCTTCGCCTTTTCCTCCTCAATCTTCTTCTTCCGGTCATAATCGTCAAAAATCGGCTTGCGCATGTTGATTTTGGTCTGCTCCTCCCCCGTCTTGGTATCAAACTGTCTCTGTCTTTCCTTCAGCTCCTCCAGCTTCCTGGCAGTTTCTTCCTTCTTCGCCTTCAACTCACTGTCCATTTCCCGTTCCTTCTTTTCCTTCTTCAGCAGGCGGGTCGCCTGGGTCACGTAGGTGTAGTTGCGGACTGCGATGCGGGCTTTTTTGTATATTTCCTCTCGCTTGGTCTTGGGAATAGCGTCCAGCGGTCTGAGCATTTTAATACTTTAGAGTAAGTTGCACACATCGATTAGTGCATAGAAATTCATGGGATTTAAAGCATTTCCATGGCAATGGAGATGAAGGCCTCGCCAGCGTGGACGATTGCAGGGCGTTACTCAGGCAAAGACCCGGGTGAGCGGCCGGGGCCCGGGACCTACGACATGTCCTTGGCCAAGGTGGGAGGGTTCACTCTGGGCTCTGCAGCACGTTCTCACTTGGCAGCGAAGGGCGATGCACCGGGACCAGGCGCCTACAGCCCTGTGGCTCGAGCTGCCAATGGCTTCAGCTTTGGGTCAGGAAGCAGACCTCCGATTGCCTTTCCTTCAGATATTCCGGGACCGGGGGCCTATGCACAGGCTGGGAACGCCACTGGGCCGAAGTACCAAATTGCGGGGAAAAATCTGACAGAGAAATCCAAAGAGGAAAGACCTGGGCCTGGACAATATCAGTCCGTGGCTGCGGCCCAAACCACCGATTTGAGTCCTTATTGGAGCTTCGGGAAGGACACAAGGCTGCACAAGCTTGGCGACTCCGACATTCCAGGCCCTGGGAACTATGAAGTCAGGACGAATCTCGCAGGGAAAGGTTGCGCCTTTGGGAGAGAAGCGCGAAACCACAAGGGAACAACCTCCACCAGTCCAGGCCCAGGCGCCTACCAGCCTGCTCTCCAAACTGACAGGAAAGCAGGAGTCTCCCTGTCCTCCCGCCACCCTTTCCGCAGTTCCTGGGAGCCGATTCCCGGCCCAGGGGCGTACAACCTGAGTCACCCACTGGGCAGTGACAAGGGCTTTCCACTCAGTAAAGCTACACGAAGCCACATTTCCGCCTCTGCACTGCCAGGGCCAGGCGCCTACAACCCTAAATTCTCTGAGTCTGTCCAAGCACCCGGAGTCCGCTCAAGCCAGCGAATCCCCATCGCTTCAGACTCTGGCGTCCCAGGCCCCGGCCACTACGCAGTTTCCCTCAAATCCAACGCTCCTGAGTACGCTATCAAGGGTAGACACCCCTCCGCCGCAGCAGTCTCAGGCCCAGGACCCGGCCAGTACAGTCCCAAAGCTACAGCCAAGGGGAAAGACGTGACTCCCAATTGGTCCTTCGGACGACAAGGGAAAATGGCAGCAGGGGATAAGACGGAAGGGCCGGGACCTGGCCTTTACACCCTCAAGCCGCCGGCTCCTGTGCCGGGCTGGACCTTTGGGAATGAGGCGAGGGCGAAGAAAGAGACGACTGGACCACCGGGGCCTGGGACTTATACGCTCAAAGCCACTATTCCGTCAGTACCCACTTATCTCCTTTAATCGCACTAATTGGACCTATGAGTGTCTTTGCGAGTTGCCCACTGCCTTATTAGATATCAGGGAAAACGCCAAATAGTGGGAAATCGGACAAATTCCCCACTATTTCCCTATAACACGCCTTTTCACTCCTTCCTACTGCTGACTATCCTCGCCTTTCCTCTTCTTCCTGCTGACTTTCTCCGAAGCATCCGTCTTCAGCACACTCTTCGCAGGACTCAGGTCTGCAAAGCGCTCCGTCAGGTCTGTGTTGCCCACCACATCGTCGCTGTGGAAGTGCTGAGTTCGGTTGAGTTTGAGGTTGAACAGGACTTTGCGCTGGCTTTCGGCCTCGGGACTGCTTTCTTCTGTATGTCGCTTCATTGGCGTGGCGGCGGGGTAGGAGCCGGACAGGGTTTCTGCTAGGGAAGTGTTGTATTGGGAAAGAAGGTCGCTGTATACCTCTTCTGGGTCCAAGAGCGTCCTTTTCTTACTCTTCTTCCTTTTCTTCCGCTTCGTCCCCTCACTGTCCATATTACAAGCCTATGACGCAGCCCTACTCCTCTCTCACCCTGCACATCCTCCAAAACACAGTCGTGCTAGTCTGGAAGCCCGAGGACCAGTCCCAAGAAATGGTGATGGAAGCAGTGGACGCACTGCTTCGAAACATACAGCAAATGACCCAGGCCGCAGGGGTCAATTTGGAGCGGAATGGGGAAATCGAGAGTATTGAAAGAGTGGTCGGGGGGGAAGTTGGGGAAGTGCAGGTAGTGCTGTGGGGGAGTGGAAGACTGTGGGAAGGGCGAAAAGAGGTGAAATTGGTGCTAAAAGAGGACGGAATGGTCCTACACAACCATGCCAAAGTAGCTATATCGGAGGTAAAATTGGACCAATTGGCCGCTTTTCCGCCTGCTCCCACCGTCATAACCCCCACGCAGCTAAGCCAAATGCAGTCCCCGCAGCCCTGCATTGCACTCAATGGGAAGGTATATGACATCTCCAAGTACCACCGCTACCACCCAGGCGGCAGAGTTATCCTTTCGATGGCTGGCAAGGACGCCACTGAGGCCTTTAGTAGGCTTTATGTAGACTCTGCGCATCCTTGGGTTAGGGTGGAGTCGCAGCAAGGAGTGCGCTTGATGGGAGTGTTAGCGAGGAAGTAGGGAATAACTGATTTATACACGAATGTGTCGATAGATTTACTTACAAATAGACTGAAAAGCCTTCATTTGCGTATTCCAATATGTGAATTTCCCCTCAAATAGTCCATTTCCCCCAAGAATTATCCTATTTCCCTTCAAATCGCCCTTTTCCCCAAGAATTAGCTCTATTTCCCTGCAATTCTTCTTTTGCTCCACAGCAGCATCACTGCCGCTTTGGCCATCTCCACAACCAGCAGCTGCAGCAGCACAGTCCACATCAGTCCCTCGCCCCAGCGACCCGCAGCCGAGTAGCAGCACCGTTCTACGTTCAAATACAGCACTGCGCCTAGCGCCAGCACTGCACTAACTCCAGACGGCACAGGGTGTAGTCGGAAAAGCTGCAGAAAGACACAGAAAGCCGCTCCAATGGACACGGATATGGCTACGTAGACTAGGTCTTGCTGGGAGTAGTCGGAAAAGACGTCGTTTGCGCTGGTGGAGGGAATTGCCCTGTCGTCCCAGAAGGCATAGCAAATTCCCAGCACGAGGGCTTCTACCTCCAAGGTACTCACAAGAGTCCAGACCTTCCGGATTCTCAGTTTCGGCAGGAACATAGAGCTGAATAGCAAGTGGAACTCTAATAGGCGTCTACTAGACTTGTCCACTGGCAGTTCCGGGTTCCGGATTTCACATGAAGAAGCGATTTCCTGCTTAGGTTGTTCGAAGTTGGTGGTCACAATAATTGGGTGAGCGGTCATATTAGCAGATTCCTCTACTGCACGAGGCTCTTTGGGAGTCTGGGGACTGCCTAGGAAGAGGAGTCCGAGGGCTGCTAGGGCTAGTAGGAAGGCAGCGCAGGCTATAGACAGTGGAGCCGGGTTAAGGATGCAGTCTGAATCAGAGTCGGAAGGGTTGGAGGGGCTGGGGATGCTCGGGGTTTCAACAGGGACGAAGCCTCTGAGACTAAGAGGAAGGAGGTAGGAGGAGGACACCACAGCGGAGTGATTGCGGATTTCAAGGACTTGGCAGGCCTGAGTCCAGCTGCCCTGCATTAGAACAATGCACTCCAGAGTAGCATTCGCAGGGAGGTGAGAGAAGGGAATCGTCACATTGACAGGCACTGCCAACTGAGGGAGAGTCAGACTAGTGGGAGAAGCCAGGGCGAGGTTGTAGTTCGCATAGGAGCCGGCTCGCTGCAGGGCTACGTCTACTACCCAGGCGAAGCTGGAATTCAGTACATAAGTCCGAACGTATATATCGATAATGTCAGTCGAGGCTATATTTGTCCCGTTCAGCCAACCCGCTGGAGCCACCACTGTAGCGTTATTGCCTAAGGCCATAGCGAGACTGCCCAATAGGCCTCCAGTGGCTCTGGCAGCATAGGAACCCAGCAACTCTGAGGAGTAGGAGGCTGCGGCTTCATTGGGCAGTCTCTGTCCATTGAAAAGGGCCATCACTGCACTGGCAGTATCAGCCGATTCCAGTCGAATACTATCTTCAGTGGAATTCGCTACTTGGGTAATGATAGACAGGACCCGCTGAATCGAGGCTAAAGTCAGTGAATCCACACAGCTGCTGACCACAGACTTAAGAATAGACAGTAAGGAAGAGGCCTGACTAGGCGTCTTTGCAGGGGGCTCCCCAGCCAAGGCCTCGACCGCGCCCAACACCGACTCCACACTCTTCAAATCCACCTGATTAAGTGCCTGAACATATGTCCGTAGTGCACTTAGCATAGCACTGTATAGAGACTCAGTGGCTTGGGTGCTTTGGCAGTACACCACTATCACCCCGCAAGTGTTCTCAGGGTCCTGTACGTCCTCTTGGAAGGTAGTCGTCAGGCTTTGCAGGAGACGACGGGCTGCAGGGGACACAGTCACGACGGCCGTGCTTTGGGCCTGGGCGCCGTAGTAGTCAAATACCCTGGCTGTGACTGTTATGTCTCCGGGGTACAGCTTCATGTAGGTCCACAGCTTGAGGGAGAGAGCACCGACACATATAGGAGAGGAAGAGCCTTTGCTGAGACAGAACTGGTAGTAAAGCGGGTAGTCGCTCTCCGGGTCCTCCCAGCCCTCAGTAGCCAGCATGAATTGATCCAGTAAGGCTCTGCCGCTTGAGGGAGTTGCAGCAGTCTTCCCACCCACCGGTCCTCTATTGAGGTAGAGTTGAAACGCTGCAATTAGATTCCCTTTAGTGGTTTTGGCTGTAAGCTCGAAGCCGTAAGTCTGTCCTCCCTGCAGCGAGCCTGCTCCAAAGGATATATAGGCAAAGGTGAGCGGACCTGTCGGACTGGCCACAGGCCCCGCTACCTGCCTCCACAGGAAGTCCACCTCCAAATCCGCAGATATAGCCGCGACTATAGACAGTGGAAGGCCACTGTTGATGACTCCTTGGAACGGCTTGAAGGCGATGTTGCAGCCTGTAGGTTGGACGATTGTCATGACAACGAAGGAGGAAGCCTTGCGAGAGTCCTTGGTAATGGTCAGTGAAAGGTTGTAAACTGCTCCTGAGCGCAGACTGTCCGCCAGCAACAGCTGTGTTTCCGCACTCGCATTCCTCAGTAAACCCGCCCCTGCGCTGTCTTTGCACCCCTCCGTGCCCTCAGAACAGGTCCACAAATAACTCATCTGTCCCGGAGAGTTGTCAGGGTCGTAGGACAGACTGCCGTCCAGACGGAGAGTCATGTCACTAGGGTGAGAGCCTGATATACGGTTGAATCGGACCACTAAGTTGCTAGGGACAACTGTGACGTTGAGGTTGGCGGAGCCTTGGACTGCACCTTGAGTGACCACTGCTTGGAAGATGTAGCTGTGGCCGGCTGCCAGGGCGTTCTTCCTGATGAAGAGAGTCGCGGGGGAGTTCGAGGCCTGCAGGACTGCCTTAGGGTCGGGCTCAGAAGCTGCTAAAGCAGGAGAAACAGATAGGAAATTCCACTGAACAGACTAAACATCACTGCTGACTCCGCAGCTTGCAGTGACCAGTGTGCGGACCTGCCCCTGGTCCTGACTCGTCAAGGAGAGCTGAGGGCCTGTTTCGAACTGGACTGATAAGGCTCTGGTATCAGTGAGCTGTATGGTGGAGGAAGCGCTGGCTTCCTTCAGGAAGGCGTTACGTACTGTCACTGTAACTGTGAGGTTTCCTGCTGCTAAGGCTGCGAAAGCCGGGGTGAAAGAGGAAACGTCACTATAACTCTCGAAAGTTGTCAGGACCACGCCCATTGTCGAATGCTGGAAAGTCCACTTGTACTGCAATTTGCGACCCTTACCACCCTTGGTTCCCTGCGCACTAACCACTGGCGGCCTTTGACTCACCCCACAGCCTAGCGCCACCATTGTAGGCGCACTCAGTACTGGAACCGGAGCAGGCATCATCCCTTTGTAGGCTGCCGTAGGCCGCAATTTCACTGCCTCAAAGCTGCACGGTCCTTCCGAACTCAGAAAAGATTCATAGTTCAGTTCCACTTCTTCGACCATTAGAGTCGATTCTCCGCCGAACTGCACTGTGAGTTGCTTTCGATTGGGGCTCCAGCTGCAAGTCGCTTCTTCACCGAATTTCTCTATAGTTTTAGAGGAGAACAGGTCTGCGCATTTCCCAGATGCGACCGCCATTGGCTTTTTGAAGGTCAGAATCAGCGACATGAAACTTTCGTCGATTTCAGCCGAAATTTCCTCTGCACGGAGATAATTGAGGCATTTCGCGCAAAACCCGGCTGAGTTGAGTTTCGCCTGCTCATCACATACACAAGTACTATTGGAGGCCAGGAACTTCGCATGCGCTTGGCAGACACAGGCGCCGTCCTTGCGGACCGCCATGGAATGACAGGTCTGACAGGAGGTAAAGTTTGCAAACTTAGTGCAGAGAGGGTCGAGGTTGAGTCCGCAGTCAGACCCTCGGATGCAGCCTTGAGTGCAAGTGGGTGGACAGGCTAAGCATGCGTCTTCTCTTTGGTACTGGTTGAGGGCGCAGTTGGACAGGCAAAATCCGCCTGATGTGCAGAGTGGACAGCCGCAGGAGGTAGTTTCAGCCCGCCAGACTCTGTTGGCTACTGTGAATTCTGCGATGTAGGTCTCTGGGCCTACTTGAGAAAAGTAGATATAAAGAGAATTGGAGGCTGCATCCATCGACCCGTCTCGATAGTAAAAGTTGCGAATACTGCTTTCCCCGAGAATTCTCTCATTCAGAGTCAGTCGATATTTCGTGAGAATGTTTCTTTCCTCCACAGTCGATACTAGCTCCAATCTAACCCGCTGCCATTGGCCAGTAGGAGGGTTTGAGGAATAAGTAGGATTGTTAGATGGATAGGCGTAATACAAATTTCCAGAAGTATCACGCAGTTGAATAGATGTCCACCAATAATCGGCCGATTGAACGCCAAAATTAACATTGCTAATTGAAGATGAACGAGAAAAGCTTATATAGGAACCACGGAACCAAGCCTCGATATAGAATGTAGGGGCAAGGATCAATCGGGAATTATATAGAGATATACTGGTGTAATTGGAAAGAATGCGTAGACCTCGTTTGTAGACTGGGTAAATGTCCTGATTGCTTGAAGAAAGGGTAAAGTTGCCTGAGGAGTCGTAGTAAGGAGCTGAGAATTGGTCGAAACGCCAAGTGAATTTAGTTTGGCCGGACTCTTGGCATTCTCCGTACATTGGGAGAAAACCACTAGGGCAGGTCGTCTCACATTTGCCGGTTTGCCGTAGTAGAAAGGACCCCTGCGCACATCCAGTAGTCGGCCGGAAGGCAGAACAGGAACTTTGTAGTCCAGAGACTTTCAGTTCATATCCCACTGTGCAAGAAGTGCATGCTAGGAGAGAGGAACAGACCAAGCATCCCTCCGAACATTTCCAACACTCTCCACTGTTTTCATAGTAGCCGGATTGACACGTGCAGTAGCCTGTCCTGAGAGCGGGCGCTACGAGCACCAAACTGGCATGGGCTGTGCATGAAAGACAGAGGTTGGTTTCCAGTGAACAGTCTTGGCATAGTAATCCACATGCAACACACATCCCTGAATAGTAGTTGGTTATGTAGCGAGTAGGGGTTAACGCTGAAGACTTGACGTAGCTCGGACAGAAGCAAGTTTCATATCGTCCTCCGTTGTTCAACATAGTAATTCCGGTCTTTAAAGCATTGTTTTTACATGTTGAGCAAAATGCGTCTTCACAGAAGAAATTCGCAGGGTAGCAGTCTCCTGATGGGGCGATTTCCATCAACCCTCCACATTCGCAAACATTGGTAGATTTGAGCACTGCCAAAATTCCACATACAGTGCATTGATTAGCAGCCGGACCACTGCATTCCATACAAGTGTAGTGGCATAGGGAACAATTCGCGGATGTGGGGTTGGGGTAGCCCCGGCACACGCATTCGCCAGGACGAGTTGAGGGAATGTAGGCCAGGGGATGGGAACAGGAACTACAGCCTCCGGAGTTATTGCATTGTTGGCAGGAGGCGGGACAGCGCCTGCAGTTCGACCCTACTGTTACAGAGGGGTAGCAGGGACAGGTGGTGGAGTCCAGTTGGCCGGAGGCGTGACAACTCAGACAGTCGTTATAGTCAGATCCTGAGCAGGTCAAGCAAGTGGTATCGCACACTAACGGGTCACAGAGAGTTTGCGCACTTCCAGACCGGCAAAGACAGGTCCCCGCTATATCCCCAGAAAGGTCTGCATTCTCATAGCAGCTTAAACAATCTCCACTAGTCGGTCCTCTGCAAGTGCGGCAATGAGCATGGCAGGGCTCACAAATAGTCCCGCTGCGGAAACCTCCTAATGCGCATCCACAGAGATAAGTGTTATTCTGGGCTAAAAATGGACTTTCGCAGAGTTGACAACTGGAGCTACTTGCACACTGCACACACTTCGAATCCGCGCAACTCGCACATTGCTTCAGCGCAGACTCGAAGTAAGTAGCAAGAGGACACTCGCAAGCATAAGTAGTTGCATTGAGCACCAGTGTGCTATAGCACTCAGTACATTGTAAGGAGTAGGGATTGGCCTGGTAGGTGCAGCGCTTGCAGAGATTTGGGCAAGATACAGCATAGTTGGATAGAGAGACCAGGGTGTAGCCGTCTTGAAGCACACAAGCCCGATTAGCATCGAAGTTGAAGCCGTATTCGCAGTAAGAGCAGCTTCCACCCATGCAATTTCCACAGAAATCTGGACATTTTGTGCAGCTTTGATTGCTTTCGTTCAAATAATAGCGATACCCACACAAACACTCACTTCCATTACCAAAATAAGTATTATCAACACAGGTTGAGCAGCTTTTCGAGCCATTTCCAAAGCATGTGCGACACAGCGGATGACACGCCACACAGTTAGCCTCACTCGGACTCGGGAAAAACCCGTCATTACACTTGCATAATTTTGTAAATGGACTCAAAGCTGCATTGCTATAGCAGGAAGTGCAGGTGAACTGGCCAGGTCCTTCACACGTCTGGCACTGAGGGAGACAGATAGAGCAATTCGACGTGGTTGAAGGACGACAGAGACAAGGCCCAGGTAGACTCAGCAAATAGCCCTCTGTTCGACAGCTTAAACAGCCAGCTTCGGTCGAGTCCTTGCAAGTGACACAATTGGCGTGACACTGGGAACAGCTGGTTCCTGAGGTGTAATACCCAGTGGAGCAGGTGCAGTCTCCGTTGCTCAGTAGTTGGTTATTGGGACAGGAAGTGCAGTCTGTGGAGGAGGTGAGGCAAGTCGAGCACTCGGGGCTGCAGGGTTGGCATAGGTGTAAGTCGAAGTCAAAGTAATTGCCTGGAGTGCAGGTGCAAAGGCCGTTGCTGAGGACCGCATCGCCATAACAACTCTGGCATACCGAAGGACTTGCAGAATCACAGGTTTTGCATATTTCTGCACAATTCACGCAATTTCCAGCAGCGTCCAAAGAACTTCCTTCTGGGCATTCACAGGCTCCTGAAGACCCCACTGCGGCTGGGGATCGACAACTGGTGCATTGAGTAGCCAGTGTTCCTGAACAGGTAAGACAGGTACTGTGACAAGACAGTGA
>Ga0247837_1001269_pt1 | contig 53491 bp, 36 predicted proteins | sample LaCtaG_2_FD_187115 | JGI IMG/M metagenome (GOLD analysis project Ga0247837, IMG submission 187115) | Freshwater microbial communities from meromictic Lake La Cruz, Castile-La Mancha, Spain - LaCruzMarch2015_14.5m | ecosystem: Environmental > Aquatic > Freshwater > Lake | place: Spain: Castile-La... | reverse complement strand
TATGTTTGGAATAACGGAATTCTAAATAATGTTCCATTCATACAAAATATTGGAACCGTCACCTACACCGTTTTGGGAACAGACCTATTAGGTTGTTTTGATCTTGACAGCATCGATATACTTGTAAATCCATTACCCCAGGTCATTGGTTATCCAGATACTTCTGTTTGCAAGGACGAATGGGTAACACTTTATGGTGGAGGCGCCGTGAGTTACATTTGGGATAACCAAGTAATAAACGCAACTCCTTTTTTACAAAATGTAGGAACCGAGACTTATACCGTAGTTGGCACAGATGCTAATTATTGTGTTAATAGTGCTTCTGTAACCGTGACGGTTTGGCCAAAGCCAATTGCTAGTTTTTCAGTAGTAGCATCTAATCTAATGCATAGTTTCTTTAACACATCGCAAGGTGCAGTAACCTATGTTTGGGATTTTGGAGATGGCTCAGCATATGAAACCACGTTTAATACCTATCATTATTATCCCGAAATGCAGGGAGGTACCTATTGGGTTTCGCTTATTGCAAGTTCAGAAAACGGGTGTTTAGATACGGCAAAATTGCAAGTGATAGCGCCCTATCCAATAATAATTTATGTGCCAAATACTTTTACTCCTGATGGAGATGAATTAAACAATGTATTCTTACCTATTATAACAGGAAATATAGACTTATACTCCTATACCATGAATATATATAACAGATGGGGCGAGATGCTGTTTACTACGCACAATTTAAATGTTGGATGGGATGGCATACATCATATATCTTTACGACCTGCACAAGATGGCGTTTACACCTGGGAAATTGTTTTCAGAAAGAAAACCAACGACGAAAAAATAAAACACCTTGGAACGGTTACGTTAATAAGATAAATTTGCCTTATCTACTTTATTATCTGAAAGTAGGCCTTCTTAGCTTTTTTCTAAGGAATAACATTTAACAACTGTGGCTCAATTTCATTTATCGTCCTCTAAGATTAAGTTTTAGTTCAAAAAAAGTAGCGACCATTTAACCATTCGTCGGATAGATTGGCTTTATTCTTCTCATAAAAATTAATAGCAACTTTATTCCAATTCAGTACTTGCCAATCCATCCTTGCTACTTCATTTGTTTTTGCCACATCAACAACCCTATCGAACAAACTTTGACCGATACCCTTATTTCGATAATCCTCACAAACATAAATGTCCTCCAAATAAAGACACTTTCCCTTCCATGTCGAATACGAAAAATAATATAGTGCAAAGCCAATTATCCTATTTTCCTCCTCGGCAATAATAGCAAAACAAATTTTGTCGATAAAAAGATCCCGATACAAGGCATCGGGGGTATTAATTACCGCCATTGGCTCTCGTTCAAAAACGGCGAGTTCAACAATTAATTGGTGAATCGATGATTGGTCACCTGACCTAGCCTCGCGATAATTTATCATTGAACTCCTGCAAGATTAAACCTTACTTTAATGCCTGAGTTCATATTTCCTGTTGGAAAGCTAGTGGCAACTTTCGGCTTATTTATATTCTGGTCATAAAATAAAGTAACCGTAAGATTTTGTGACAAATTGTAATCTAAATTTACCTTAAATGAAACCATTTTTTGTCCCGCAGTAGGTTGATTCGTATTTTCTACAATTTTTCTTATTACGGTTAGATTATCGCGAAAAGAAAAATTTATCCCTGCATTTAAATCACTAGGCGGTACTTTTTTAAGCAACTTAACTTTTGTTATTTTAGACTGCATCCCGATAACAATTTCCTCAGAGAGTACTTCCGTCACTTGATTATTATTTAAGGACAATGTTGCTTGACGATCTTTTTTGTACTCAAATTTGGTAGTTAAGGATTGACCGAACACCATCCATGTTGCGTCTAGTCCAATTAATGGTGAAAACTGCTCACTTATCGTTACATTCTGAACCTGCAAGCCCGCGATTAAGTTGTTGTTAATGTCGAGTGCATTGGCGTTGCCGTTATTGTCAAATGTAGCAGCAAGATTAGATTGCATTCCACTCACAGAAACAGTGGAGTTGTAGGCGTGTCTGAGTACGAACGACTTGATGATATCCTTTGCAAAAGGGAACTTCGATAAGCCGTTATAGGTAACACTCCAATTGGGGAGCGGTGTGTTTTTTATTGGGTTGATACTTTTACTATTAATCTCCCCGTTTGCATAAGCGGTTAAGAAAGCACCGAGAACCACCTCTTGCTGACTACCTGAATAACCGCTGTAATATCCCGATGGTAAAATGCTAGCATTCGGATTAGTTGCTCCAATAATTTGAGAAATACTTTGCCTATTCGTTAGTAAATTTTGAAAAACTTGAGAAGAATAATCGCTATTGAAATTTGCAAAAGCAGTTCCGATAGTAACGGTAGAATAGGTTAGCGTGGCAGTTTCAAACTTACTTTGTCCTTCAAATAAAGAAGTCTGGGTATTCCAACGATAAAACTCCCCAGAATTTATTCCATAATTTCGGTTCATTTTTAATTCTATTGTAAGATCCTTAATTGGTTCAAGACTAGCACGCGCATTAAAAGTTGTCGCATGCGTTGTTGTAAATTGTTTATTGAGATTTTCATTTTGTACCAACCAATTGTTTGCTGTTGATAATTCAGCTACATTAAAACCATTTGATTTACCCCAAACATCATAACCTTGTCGGCCAAAAGCAAAACCAGCCAATTGTGCGTTTGAACCATTCATCCCGAGTACACGAGATTCTTGGTTGTAGCCGGGTAAAAGGGTCCCGTCACTCACCGTATATGTTCCGGTAACATTTCGTAAGGACATAACAAGCCGAGCGAGCGTGCCACCTAAGGGCTTAACCTTTTCTTTCTCCCGCTGTTTTTTTCGTTTATTTCGTTCAAACTTTCGCAAAAGCCGATCAAACTTACGGCGCTCTTTTTTGGTCATTTCTTCCAGTGGCTTTGGCGGTTTTAACTCTTCTTCTTCTTTTGCTTTTTGTTCCCCTTGCTTTTCATTACCTAACCCGTTGACATCTTTCGCATTGATTGCTCCCCGCGCATTTCGACCATCAGACAATACTTTCTTAAAGAACGGAACCTTATTGTAAATCGTAACAAAGTTAGCTTGTGAAGTCATGTTAATAGATCGGTTATTTTGAATCGTATTTCCAAAATCTGTCTGGCCAAGTGGTGCTCTTTGCCAATTATACGTTCCGGAGTATTTCACATTAGCAGTAAGCCAATCTGTCAAGGGAATTTTATCGAGAGGAATAGAATAACTCAAACTGTAAGTATGCCCATAATCCATCGTCTTGCCAAATGATTGTAACTGCGAGCGAACAGTATCCTTGAACTCCTGAAACCCTGCCTCATCCAGTTTTCTATCAACGCGGTTATTCCCTTCTTCAAAAATCGCCTTGTTCGTGGCTGTAAAGCTCGCTTTTAAGTTTTTAGTGACATCGTAACCAAGATTATAATTCCTTGTCCAATCAAAACGCTTCAAGAAAATTGGTGCAAATTCATAGCTTGGAACAAGGTTATTACGTACCTGTCGTTCGTTATAAATTCTAGAAAAATCATTGGTAAAAGAAATGTTTTTAGGCATTAAGAAAATGTTTGTTTCCTTGACTAGTTTTAGCCATTTAGATTTCTGCACCGGCTTCCATTTTTTGAATGGTTCATAGGCTTTGCTTGCGAAGGTATAGTTGTAGTTCAATGCCCCAGTCCACGTTTTTGTTTTATCGTAATTTATATTGAAATCCCTTTTTAAATTTTCCGCGTATGCGTAGCTAGCCGACCAATTCGAAACCCTATAAAAATGCGCTTTTGCTCCTGCCTTAGCTTCTTTTCGAACATTGGTAAAATTATATGACTTTCTTTCTGTAAAATCCTGCCCCATTTTTGCACGTTCCTTTCTGGTAGTTGGGTCATAATCTGACAATTTAATATCTGGATTAAAGGGATCATATTCAGGATTTATAATGCCCAAGGAATAGCCGTAGAAAAATGGCAATGATAAGCGCGTTTGTTTTCCAAAAAATTGACCAAGTTGAACATTGGCATTCATATCAAATCCTATTTTTTCATTTCGCTGTCTTTCTTGTACGCGACTTTCAACACTCCCCCAATTGATTCCTGAATAATTCCCTGAAGCAGATACACTCGCGAAATCTGCCAACTGAACTTGCATTTGACCAACAGCAGCAGAGCCACCTTCGCTCACAAAATCGGTTAATCTCAATTCATTAATCCAAACAATGGCACATTCAGCTTGACCATCATCGGGCCAATTATTATTCGGATCTGACTGCAAAGGATTTCTGACACCCACCATAATGGTGCGCATAGATTGAAGATTTGGACTCCCCTTTATTTTTATCTTTCTATCTGGATTTGCAGGATCATCTTTAGTATATTCTACAAGGTAAGAAACACCAGCGGCACCCAATTCGATTTTACTATTTCGATCCTTTTTTAAATCAAGTAAATCATCAAAAACAATTTCAACATTATTTGCCTCGGGCCAAATAGCCTCAGGCGTTGAAGAACCCCATTGAGTTACATCCATTGGAAGTTCGTACTCGTAATAATTCTCAACGAAATCTGTTCCAAGTCGCACAAATAAAGTTAGATCCTTATTATTTAAAGGCAATAGAGGACTCACTTCTTCGGCATGTACAAACATTTTCAGCTTTTTGTAGGTTCGCACATCAAACTGTACGTTTTTATAGGCTGCACGTGCATCCCCGTCTTGAAGATTACACACCTCAAGTGCCAACGACTGTTCATTTAACTGACGCTGATACGTTTGTGAAGGATCTATTTCTCGAGTAATTCCTGGAGGAACTTCATATTTAATAGGTGTCCGCTGATCATTTTCTTCCACATTTACCGCAGCTATGTTGAATGCCGTGAGATTAGGGTCTTGTTGGATACTAATTCCCGGCTGCGTTAAGTCATTCAAATACCTTCGCCATTCACCACGAATTAATTCAAGTTTTGCAAAACGTAGAACCACCTCCTCGTCGAATCCTTTTAAAAACATCCGCATAAAACGGATAGACCTAAAGTCTTGTATTCCATTTACTTTCTTTTCAAAATCACTAATTGGAATTTTAACCTGATACCAATACTCCGTTTTATTTCCATTTTGATATACCTGCACATTGGTAATATAATTTTTACCGACTGCCAAATCGTTAGGGCGAACACTCATTTTATATTGAAAATAACTTTCCGACTCGGACAAATTATTATCTTGGTTGATATCTTCTAAATCCGGCATATTATTTCCTTGCGTCGGATAACCGGCAGCATTAGCTGTATCAGACATTTCGGTTGTGGGTGAATTGCCCTCCATACCGTTATACTTTTTATATCTATTTAAAATCGTGGCACTTTGAGTATCGTAGTTGTCATCTAAGTAGTAATTGTAATCATCATTTGATGGGTCGGCAATCATTCGTGCTTTAACAGCAGGGTCAAGTACTGTATTATTCTGTATCCACTGTACGTAGCTAGAAAAGGCCCCGACTTCCTTATCGTTCTTCCATCCGTCAAGTCCAACATCTTGATTTAGACGCGATTCGGGATCAGTATCGAAGGCATTTACCACAACTTGTTGAGTTGAAATTCTTGACCATGCTGTGGTATCGATATTATCAACTATTGAAGTGGCAAGAGGAGGCAAGCCATTTTCAAAACTTTTTCTTGAATCAGGTAAAATATCCTCCGAAATATTTCCAAGGTTAAAATACAAATCACCACCCGAGTGTATCGAATTAGGATTCGTGTTTTCCGCATCATCATTGAACGGATCAAGCACCCAAAATTGAATAAACTCGATATTAGTCTGTTCAAAATCATTAGTTGAAAGCGCTCTCATAATTCCACCCCATCGATTTTCTGGATTTGTAAAAGTTCCATCAACGTTAACCGTATTGGTGGTATCGTAGTTGTGCATCCCCCTTTCTGTTGGATAATACGCTAAATCCATCACCGATATATTGGGTATTGAGCCATACTGCTGCTGAAGATTGGGAAAGATATCAATTTGATTTACTAAACGCATCCGACTATCCGCTAACATGGAGGCATCTTGCTTAATGTGATTAGGAGTAAGCGCATTGCTTTGATAAAAAAGAGGGTCAATTAAGTACCAAGCAATTTTTGATCTTTTAAATCCTGCAGACAAATCTTTCACGTACGCCTCTGGAAATAGGTCAGGTTGACCCTGCGGAATAGAAGCTAAGCGCCAAGCGGTTATCGATTTTAGATCGATGGCACTTTGACTTGCTTCAAAGTCGTCAATGTATGATGTTCCGTCTTTGTTTATTACTCTTGGCTGACCTGGAATAAGGTGAGCAACCTCGCCTGTTAGAGAAAAAGTTGACATTTGAGTAGTTGAAATAACTGGCAATAAATCAACTAATTTAGTTAGAAGAGGAACATTTGTCCGAATAGCAAAATTAGCACCAAGGACATTATTTTTAAATGGCTCAGATCCAAAGTCAACTTTTTGTGTTATCGGTCTTTCCTGCATTCTAACCCATGTAGCGCCAATCTTAAACTTATCGCTGAATCGGTATTGATAATGGCCTCCAAAAAGCGATCGTGCTTGAAAGCCAAAAACAGAATTACTTTCAATTGAAATTTTAATTGGCGTATTTGATTCTAATATACCTGTATTTAAAATTTTCACACGACCTAAATTATAGTCGACAGTATAATCTGTACCCTCAGTAAGCAATATACCACCAGCTGTTACAGAAACGGCGCCCTGAGGTACGTTAAGTGCATTAAGCGGAATATCTGAACTTACCGACGATTGGTATTCGCCTTTCAAAAGAAATCTATTTTTACTTGGTATCTGTTGCGCCGCCGTTTTTGTTGAATCGTATAATTCGTAAAACGATACCTTATCAACCGTAAGTTGAGGAATTCCTGCGTCAATTAACTTTTTTGCCAATGTTTTTCCGAAAGGCTCGATAGTAGAAAAGAAAATTCGTCCATTTTTTCGGTTAATTGTGCCCCCATTATCCGCTTTATTATTGACCATATTAAAAGGAACAAAATCAAATACCCCATCCGAATAGGGTTGATTGTTTTGATTGATTTTATCCATGTCCAGTAAGGTAACCAACTGCTTATCATCAACACCATTTATCGGAAATATGGGTAACAAAACAGACGTTTCAGGGTTATTGTACAACACATCCACACGAAAGCCCAACTGATCAACTTGAAAAGCACCCACTGAATAAACGTTCTTCATCATTAGATCCCAAATTTTATTGCGGGGACTAGTAATAGTTGGTTTAAGTAATTTCAAAATCAAGGCTTGTTGGCCACTCGCCCCATCCGTAGAGAACTCGCCAACGTGGTAGGTATCTCCGCGATATGTGTACTCATAGGCAACCGCAAGAACCTCATCATTGTTGAGTGGATTGTTAAGTGAAATATAACCAAGAAGCGCATTATAGGAAAATTCTTGCTCTGTTAATTTTCTAGCATTTTCTACTTTCTCGTAATCGATAGCTTGTTGAAACGGTCCTGGTGCAGTAACTTGTGCACTTAGCGCAGAAACGGCATTTGAGAAACCACGGACAGCCGGTTGATTGGCCGCCCATTCATACAAGCCATTTGCCCGATTGTCCGGGTCGAAATTGGCTTGATTTCCACCAGGTGTGCCTTGGCAATTGGTTACAAGTCCCTCACCCAAATCTGAAAAGGCGATTATATTTCGTGTATTTTCGGTATTACTTGTTCGATTCGTGAGCCATACTTCAATTCGTGTGATGTAGCGAGTCGAATTTACTACGGGTAAAGTAGACATGGCATTATCATAATTTTGTTGATGAAATAAGTTTAAAAAATAGTGGCGATTCACCTCATAATTATCTGCGCTGAGTTCAAATTTTTGCACCTGTGATTTTCCAGAAATATTAATCTCCTGCCTTTTCCCTTTAGACGAAGCGGCGATTAAATCTACTGTAGCACGACCAAATTTCAGCTGTGTTTTTGCTCCAAAAAGGGTTTGTGACCCCTGAATCAGACTTGTTGGCAAATCCAGGGACACCATTCCAAGTGCAATTTTCTGAAGAATTTGATCCTCATCACCTGTATGCTCAAGTTTGGATATATTTTCGAAATCGAACGAGGCCTGCGTACTGTACTTGGCACCAATTTTTAATTTCGTACCAATTTGCCCAACGATATCCATATTAATGTTTTGCTGAAAGTCGAAACGAGTCACTCGTCTTTGTCTTACTGGTAAAATTGGATTGTCATAACGAGACGAATTAATTCCAAATTGAACTTCCACGTTACCTTGAGGCCTAATAACAATTTCATCGGATCCGAAAAAATTCTTAAATGCCTTGCTTCCAATTTTAATCGGTAATTCAAAAGACCTTCCTACAACAGATTCCTCCTCGATAATTTCCTGCCAGTTTTGGTCGATATCTTTTTTATTTTTATAGGCTAAATATTCCTCGAGTGTCATCATCGAAGGATTTTTAAAGTTCAAACCCTTGCCTAATGTTTCTGAAAAAATATATGTCCCTGTTGTCGGATCGTAAACGATGGACTGATTTAATGAACCGGGGCTGCCGATATCGAAGCTTTGAGTACCGTTTTGGTTAGGATTTAAGGGATTATAAATGGGGAAAGGAAGAGTTGGGCCGTTCTGAGAAAATACACTATTTCCTTTAAAAAAAATACAGACGAATGATATAAGCCCTACCAATGCAAAGCCACGCATACACGACACAAATGATGTAAACGATCTATTCAAATCACAATACTTTTAATGCTTCTTTAATTAATATTTCAACTGCAACATTTCCCGTATCTACTCTATCAATTGCTTTTTCAGCGGCTTTTTTATCAAAGCCCAAAGAAACGAGGGCATTTAACGCATCAAATCGGTTCGTATTGTTTGAGCCCTGCAAATTTTCTGTTTTTTCTGCAAATTTCAAGACCTTCCCTTTCAAATCAATTATAACGCGTTGAGCTGTTTTAGCTCCAATTCCTTTAATTCCTTGAATCGTAACAACATCCTCCGTTTGAATAGCATACGCAATTTCCTCTGGAATTAGCGAAGACAACATAACCATTGCGATATTAGGTCCAATTCCAGATACGCTAATCAAATAGTTAAACATTTCCCTTTCATCTTTTGTAGCAAAACCATACAAAAGGTGTGCATCTTCCCGAACAATGAGTTTAGTAAATACCTTAACTGACTCCGAGGAGCCAATGGCAGTGAAGGTATTTAGTGATATTTTGACTTCGTAGCCAACTCCCCCGCATTCGATTACTAATTCAGTTGGGTTTTTTTCTACTAATTTTCCATTTAACTGTGCTATCATCTTATTTATTTTGAGCGTCTATCACTGCAATTTTTACCATATTAACTATTTCTCTAACAGTTGATCCTAATTGCACCACGTGAATAGATTTTCTCAATCCAATTAATATAGGTCCAATTGCATCGCCCTCGGTCATTTGTTGCAATAATTTATATGCAATATTCCCTGAAGAAAGATTTGGAAAAATCAAGGTATTTACTTGTTTGTTTGCCAAACTTGAAAATGAAAACTTCTCCATCATCAATTCTGCATTAAGCGCGAAATTTGCTTGCATCTCCCCATCCACTAAAAGAGTCGGATGATTTGCATGTAAAAGTTTAACCGCACGCCCCATCTTTTCTGCATCATCACCTGGAGAAGATCCAAAGTTAGAATAGCTCAACAATGCAATTTTGGGTATTATTTTAAGTTTTCGAATCGTCTTTGCGACGTTACTGGTTATCTCCGCAATTTGTTCCGCATTTGGATTTAAATTTACGGTTGTATCAGCTAAAAATAGGGGCCCACGTTTTGAATTTAAAATGTACATCCCTGAAATCAGGTTAACGTCTTTTTCGGGACCAATAATCTGAAGTAATGGTTTTAAAGACGATCGATAGCTTCTCGTCAGACCGGTAATCATAGCATCTGCCAAGCCGGAATCGACCATCATGGCACCAAAATGATTGCGTTCCCTCATCAGCTGTATCGCCTCAAATTCTAGAACACCTTTTCTTTTCCTTTTTTCAAAAAACTGATGACCAAATGTTTTACGTCTTTCCTCCTGATTATCATCTTTGGGATCAATTATAACAACATCAGGCAATTCGATGGCATATTCGACAATTAGCTTTTGGATTTTCTCTTTATTTCCAAGAAGTATTGGAAGCGCAATCCCTTCTTCAAGCGCAATTTGTGCAGCTTTGAGTATTTTAACATTGTCTGCCTCAGTAAAAACCACTGTTTTAGGGTTACTTTGAGCTTTTGAGGTGATGTCTCTGACTAATTTATTATCAATGCCAAGTCTCGTTTTTAACTGATTCTCATATGCCTCCCAATCTAAGATTGGATTTTTTGCTACACCGGAATCCATAGCCGCCTTGGCAACTGCGGGAGCAACATAATAAATTAATCTTGGATCAAGGGGTTTTGGAATAAATTGTTCCCTACCAAACGATATGTTTTTACCTCCATATGCCTCAATTACCTCCTCTGGAATTGTTTCTTTTGCAAGTGCTGCAATGGCCTTTACGGCAGCTAACTTCATTTCTTCATTAATAGCAGTTGCTCTAACATCTAGCGCACCCCTAAAAATAAAAGGAAAGCCTAGCACATTGTTCACCTGATTAGGATGATCTGACCTGCCTGTAGCCATAATAATATCCTTTCTCACTGACGTTGCGTCTTTGTAAGAAATTTCAGGATCAGGGTTAGCCAATGCAAAGACAATCGGATCTTTTGCCATCGTCTTTATCATTTCTTTACTTACCAAACCTGCAACTGAAAGGCCAAGAAAAACATCCATTCCTTTAAATGCTTTTTCAAAGGGAATGGCTACTTTGTGTACGGCAAAATAAGACTTTAGGTCGTCTAGATCGTTCCGTTCACGTGAAAGCAACCCTTTGGAATCATACATATAAATATTTTCCAACGCCACGCCTAGAGAAATGTACAAATGAGCACAAGAAATTGCTGCAGCACCTGCGCCAGAAATTAAAATTTTAATTCTATTTATCTTTTTTCCTGCAAGCTGAAGAGCATTTAACAAGGCCGCAGACGAAATAATAGCAGTGCCGTGTTGATCATCGTGCATAATCGGAATATCCAATTCCTCTTTAAGACGTCGCTCTATTTCAAAAGCTTCCGGCGATTTGATGTCTTCTAAATTAATTCCTCCAAAAGTAGGTGCAATTGCCTTTACCGTTTGTATAAATAATTCGGTATCAGTTGCATCAACTTCAATATCAAAAACATCGATATCAGCAAAGATTTTGAATAAAAGGCCTTTCCCCTCCATGACCGGTTTTGCGGCAAGAGGACCGATATTTCCCAATCCAAGCACCGCTGTACCGTTAGAGATTACAGCAACTAAATTAGACTTAGAAGTGTATTTGTAGACATCGTCCGGATTTTCGGCAATCTTTAGACAAGGTTCCGCTACGCCTGGAGAATAAGCTAAAGCAAGATCTCGCTGCGAGGCGTATGGTTTTGTTGGTATAACCTCTATTTTACCTGGACGACCAGATGAATGATAATCAAGGGCGTCTTGTTTTCTAATTTTGGACATTAACTAATTGAGTATTTCTAATTTATTTAGGTAAAACGAGTGTTATAAATCAAGAAGGACTTGGTTTATATCTTTGGCTCCAAATAACATTCGCGTTGGATTTTCCAACATTTCTTTAACTTTAACTAGGAACCCAACAGACTCCTTGCCATCAATAATTCGATGGTCGTAGGAAAGTGCAAGATACATAATTGGTCTAATCTCCACCTTTCCGTTTATTGCTACAGGTCTTTCAACAATATTATGCATCCCCAAAATAGCTGCTTGAGGTGGATTGATAATTGGAGTCGAAAGCATCGACCCGAATACCCCTCCGTTGGTAATGGTAAAAGTACCCCCTGTCATTTCATCAGGTGTGATTTTCCCTTCTCTTGCTTTAATTGCTAGGCGTTTAATTTCGCGTTCGATTTCAGCCAAAGACATTTGCTCTGCGTTTCTCAAAATAGGAACCATAAGTCCTTTTGGCGAAGACACTGCCACGCCAATATCTGCATATTGATGAAAAATAATATCCGTATTATCAATCTGACCGTTTACAGACGGAAAAAGGTAAAGCGCTTCGGTAACTGCTTTTGTAAAAAATGACATAAAACCAAGATTTACATCGTGCTTTTTGGCAAAAGCGTCTTTAAATTGGGTTCTCAAGTCCATTATTGGCTTCATGTCAACCTCATTAAAAGTGGTCAGCATGGCCGTATCATTTTTTACAGCAACCAAACGCTCCGCAATTTTCCTTCGTAGCATAGACATTTTTTCTCTCGTCTTTTCCCTTGATCCACCCCAACTGGAAAGTGCTTCGGTATTAAACCCTTTGGATAAGGCAAGATTTACGTCTTGTTTAGTAATTCTTCCGTCCTTCCCAGAAGCGACCACTTGACTTGCAACAAGTTTATTTTCGGCCATCAACTTCGAAGCGGCAGGAGAAGCGCTTCCAGCAGCATAAGCATCTGATTTGTTGCTTACGCTTACAACAGTTGCAACTGCAGGCCTTTCTGCAATTGGAGCAGCTGCTACTTGGGTTGCTACCGGAATAACAACACCAACGGGCTTTTCTGCATCCGTATTTATAACACATACCACCTGACCAACCTTAACAACATCCCCTTCAGCTGCTAAGATGGTTATGGTTCCAGACTCTTCTGCAGGCAATTCCAATGTGGCTTTATCTGAATCTACCTCAGCAATTGCTTGGTCTTTTATTACATAATCACCGTCTGCCACCAACCATGTGGCGATTTCAACCTCTGATATGGATTCCCCTGGAGAAGGGACTTTCATTTCTAATTTAGCCATGCTATAAATTATTTGTTTTTTCCTTTAGAAAAAGAAAATAGACGTTCATATAAATTTTCTAATCGCTTTTCGTGTAGTTTTTTTGACCCCTCAGCTGACGCCGCTGACGCTGGCCTGCATATCCCAATTAAATCAACTTTTTTTAAGTTCATCGCCATATAGGCCCATGCACCCATATTTTCAGGTTCTTCTTGCGCCCAAATAATGTTTTTTGCTTGGTATCTTTTCAACACATTGTCAATTTGTTGAAGTGGGAGCGGGTATAATTGTTCAATCCGAACAAAAGCCATGTTTTCAACTTCAAGTTCCTTTGCTTTAGCCTTCGCGTCATAGTAGAACTTTCCTGAGCACAGCACAACTGTATCCACTAATTTTACCTCCGCATTAGCATCGTCAATTAACTCCATAAAACAACCAGAAGCCATCTGCTCCATGGTAGAAGTTGCTTCTGGGTGCCTGAGCAGCGCTTTAGGAGAAAAGACCACCAATGGTTTTCTAAATTCTCTTTTTAATTGTCGCCTTAACAAATGAAAATGATTTGCTGGGGTAGATGTATTAACAACTTGAATATTCAAATCTGCGGACTGTTGAAGAAATCGTTCCATTCTACCACTTGAATGTTCCGCACCTTGACCTTCATAACCGTGAGGGAGAAGCAATACTAGACCACTTTGCGTGGCCCACTTATCCTCCCCTGCCGTTATAAATTGATCTATCATTATTTGAGCTCCATTAAAGAAGTCGCCAAATTGGGCCTCCCAAATTGTTAGTCCGGCCGGACTAGCCAAAGAGTAGCCATACTCAAACCCGAGAACTCCGTATTCAGATAATAATGAGTTATAGATTGTAAATCGAGCTTGATCCTCAGCCAATAAATTAAGCGTTATAATTTCTTCTTCCGCATCTTCGGTAATTACAACAGCATGTCTGTGGGAAAAAGTCCCCCTTTCCACATCCTGTCCAGAAATTCTTACTGGGTGCCCTTCCACCAATAAAGTTGCGTAGGCTAACATTTCAGCTGATCCCCAATCCACTTTATCATTTAAATAGGCATTTGCTCTGTCATCAAATATCTTAGCAATTTTTCTAAAGTAATTTTTTTCAGCTGGTAGCCCTGCTAATTTTTTCCCAAGATTTAATAAATTTTCGAACGGAACACCTGTCTCGGGTGATTTTTCAAAATCACTTACTGTTCCGTGGCGAAAGCCGGACCAAGTTTCGCTCAAAAAATCATACACTTGCGCCTTTTCGTTTTTTCTAGACTCTACAAATTCAATTTCTAAAAAATTAGCGTAATCTTCCTCCAGTTGATTTGCATAGTTTGCATCTATAATTCCTTCTTTAAAAAGCTGATCAAAATATATAGCTTTTGGATTTGGATGCTTGGCAATTACATTGTAGAGAGAAGGCTGTGTAAACTTTGGCTCATCACCTTCATTATGGCCGTATTTTCTGTAGCACAAGAGATCGATGAAAATATCGCGCTTGAATTCTTGTCGGTATTCCATGGCAATCTCCATGGCTTGAACGACTGCTTCCACATCGTCACTATTCACATGAAAAACGGGGCAGCGAGTTGTTTTCGCAACATCTGTGCAGTATGTTGAAGATCTCCCGTCGAGGTAATTTGTTGTAAATCCCACTTGATTATTGACAATAACATGAATAGTGCCACCGACCTTGTAGCCATCCAAATGCGCCATTTGAATAGTTTCGTAGACTATTCCTTGCCCCGCAATTGCCGCATCACCATGAATGAGCACGGTACAAACTTTTGAATCGTTAACAAATACGTTATCTATTTTTGCTCTGGCTATACCCTCAACAACCGTGTTTACTGCTTCAAGATGCGACGGATTTGGTGACAAGGTTACGCCAATTTCCTTGCCATTGGACAAAGTTACATTTGATGTAAAACCTTGATGATACTTCACATCTCCATCGAAGGTAGACTCAAAATCAAATTCTTTTCCTTCAAACTCCGAAAAAATATCTCTCGGGCGTTTATTAAATATATTAGCAAGCGTATTTAATCTCCCCCTATGCGCCATTCCCATCACAAAATACCCAACTCCTAATTCAGACCCTTTGAGAATTAGTGCATCAAGCGCAGGTATCAGTGCTTCTCCTCCTTCTATTGAGAACCGTTTTTGCCCTACAAACTTTTTACCTAAAAAGCCCTCAAAACTACTTGCTTGATTAAGTTTGCTATAAATAGCTATTTTCTTTTCAGTTGAAAAAACTGGTTTGTTAACGGCTTCTAATTTTGATTTTAACCAATCTAATCTCTTTGATGTTCTAATGTACATGTATTCAACACCAGTAGATGAGCAGTAGGACAATTCAAGGTGCTTAATTATGCTTTGTAATGTCGTTATTCCCAAACCCAAATCATTACCTGCTTGAAATTTCTCCATTAAATCAGACTCTTTCAATCCGAAGTTTTCAATCGCTAAGGTTGGCAGGTACTTTCTTCTTTCTCGAACGGGATTGGTTTTAGTAAAAAGGTGGCCCCTTGTTCTATACCCGTTTATTAAATTAATTACTTTAAATTCCTTTTGAAAATTTTCTGGAATAGCTCCATCTGATTCATAAACTGTTTTCGCAAACTCAAAACCCTCAAAAAACTTTTTCCAGCCTTCATCGACACTTTCTGCATCTATACAGTACTGATTGTATAAAAATTCGATTGCGCTAATGTCGGCATTGCCTAAATAAGTAACTTTATCCATCGGAATTTAATACTATTTTGAGTAACAAAGTTAAGAAATTTAGCATAAAAAAGAACAAATTAAGCCTTGGAAATTAACAATATAAATTTTATGATTTAAAACCTTTACTTACTAAACGAAAAGAATACTAAATTCGTAGCTCATTGGGCCTTAAACGACCAAACTAATTTGGTGTTTTCGCTTTGGTTGTCCTAATTAATTTGAAGATAAATCCAATCCACGATAAAATTAATACCAAGCCACCAAGAGGTGTAATCGGGCCGAAAATAGAAACAGAAATAGGAAGCGCCTCCTTTAGTGCTAAAACATAGATTGACCCTGAAAACAAAACGATTCCTGTAAGCATTCCGATAGACAGCAAGCGTAAATTAAAAGTTAGTTTGTCAGCAGAAAAGCCGATTACTAAAAATGCTAAAGCTTGATAAAACTGATAGCGAACGCCTACTTCAAACGATTTTATTGCCTCCTGAGGGATGCTATTTTTCAAAGCATGAGCACCAAATGCACCCAATATAATTGCGACGACAAAAAGAATTGAGCCAATTTTAACAAAAAAAGAATTCATTTGTATTAATTATACGACAAATCTAACAATCTTAATTTATTAACTTTGCACATGTCAAAATGTAGCTTACTATTTTCGGGGTTTATTTTGGTTACACTGCTTTTGTGTTCTTGCAAAAATAAAAATCAAGAAGATCGCCAACAAGAGGAAATTTATGGCGATAACGATAAGTACTATCAATTCCGTGAATTAAACCTAACAGCATACGGTTTCAACGCAACGATAAAAATTCCTGATGAAACAACAGGGATTGGCGCTTCCTTTGAGCCAATTGTGAGGCACGAGGAAGATTTTAAATGGGTTATTTCTGCGGGGCCAAATTTCAATGTTTTCATAGAAGACTACGGTGATTTTTCCACCTTAATGAAAGATTTTAAACAGAAAATAAGTTCAAGCGATTTTTTTACCATTACCATTATGAGCGAGAAAAATGGCGTAATTTCTTACAGCAGAAAAATAAAAGATAATACACTCAATCAAAATAAAGCGTTAGCCCAAACTACTTATCATATTTATGCTTCTAAAAAGCTAGGGAATGTAAATTACGAAATCAAAAATAGAGAAGAGGGAAATACCCTGAAAGTCATTCAGCTCATGGAGAAATCAATAGCCTCATTAAAAATTATAAAATGAATATATCGCGAGAAGCAGTTCTTGAGCAATTAGAAAAAATACAAGAGCCTGAACTTAAGAAAGGGTTGGTTTCAGCCAACTTAGTGGAAAAACTTGAAATTAATGACACCTCCATTTCGCTTACCATAGCAATTACAAGTCCTACGTTGCATGCGCGAAAACGAATGCAAGATGCGGTTGTTTTCAATTTAGAGCGAACGCTTGGGAAATCATTAATTATCAATTGTGACGTAAATAGCAATGCGGCGGACACAAGAAAAACGAACCGAACTGTCTTGCCACATGTTAAAAAAATTATCGCAATTGCCTCAGGAAAAGGAGGTGTAGGGAAATCTACCATTACATCAAACATTGCCGGAGGGCTCGTAAAAAAAGGTTTCAAAGTAGGTATAATAGACGCTGACATTTATGGACCATCCATTCCTACCATGTTAGATTTAGTAGGTGAACGACCAAAAATGATTGACGTTGACGGCAAGCAACTAATGGAACCAGTTACCAATTACGAAATCAAAGTACTTTCCATTGGTTTTTTCACCGATCAAGATAATGCTGTCGTTTGGCGTGGACCGATGGCATCAAAAGCGTTAACACAAATGATTACCGATGCACATTGGGGAGAATTGGATTATCTTTTAATTGATTTACCCCCTGGAACCGGTGACATTCATCTTTCTCTAATTCAAACAGCCCCCTTAGATGGTGTTGTAATTGTTAGCACGCCGCAAGAGGTTGCCTTAGCCGATGCGCGAAGGGGGATTAATATGTTCAAAATGGATGGCATAAAAGTTCCCATCATAGGTGTTGTAGAAAACATGGCGTGGTTTACGCCTGAAGAACTACCAAATAATAAGTACTATATATTTGGTCGTGACGGCGCTAAAAATTTGGCAGTTGGCATGCAAGTGCCTTTTTTAGGTTCCATACCACTTGTTCAAAGTGTACGGGAGGCTGGAGATGCGGGCAGACCTGCCGTTTTTCAAAACGACACGCAAATGTCTATTGCATTTGATGAATTAGTTGATACCTTTATGGAAGAGCTTGCTAAAATAGAACGTAATAATTCAAAATAAGATGACAATTGATAAAGTAACTATTGAGGAAAAAGTATTGCTTGCCATGGAGCAGATAAGACCTTTTTTACATGCAGATGGCGGAGATGTTTCCTTTGTTCGCGTTACAGATGATGGAGTGGTTCAAGTACGATTTAGTGGCTCTTGTCAGGACTGTAATATGCGAGCCATGACACTTAAAGCAGGTATAGAAGAAGCCGTTATAAAAATGGCTCCAGAGGTAAAATCAGTGGAGGCCATCAATTAATCTACCTTAATAAAAATATTTTTCGGTTCAGTAAAAAATCGCAGGGCCTCTAAGCCTCCCTCCCTTCCTACTCCAGATGCTTTCATCCCACCAAAAGGCGTTCTAAGGTCCCTCACCAACCAAGAATTAACCCAAACAATTCCCATATCGAGTTTGTCCGCAACACGATGTGCTTTCTTTACATTAGTTGTCCAAACCGAACACGCTAAACCAAACTTAGTTCCATTTGCCATTGCAATAACCTCCTCTTCTGTATCGAAAGGCATTAAGGTAACAACAGGGCCAAATATTTCTTCCTGGTTTGTAACGCAATCATTTGGCAAATCCTCAAAAACCGTCGGCGCTAAATAAAAACCTTTATCGTAGGGAGCAGAGAGGAACAGCCTATTCCCTCCAACTAGTAGCTTACCACCTTCCGTTTTAGCTAACTCAATATGCCCTAGAATCTTCTGAAGATGAGCTTCTGAAACGATTGCACCAAGGTTGGCTTTTGGATCTTCGGGAAAAGAAACCACAGATGTACTTACTTTATCGACAAAAGCCATTTTGAACTTTTCATAAATACCTCGTTGGATAAAAATTCTAGATCCACAAAGACATATTTGACCTTGATTAGAAAAAGAGGATCGAATGGTTGTCTTCAGCGCATCATTAAAATCACAATCATCAAAAATAATTGTTGGGTTTTTACCTCCTAATTCCAACGATAATTTTTTAAACATTGGCGCTGCCGTTCGTGCAATTTGTTCGCCTGTAGCAGTTCCACCCGTAAAAGAAATCGCTTTGATTTTTGGGTGCCGGACAATTGCATCGCCAATTTTGGTTCCGGTGCCATTCAGTATAGTTAATACACCCGGGGGTAATCCAGCTTCCATAGCAATTTCTCCTAACATCGTAGCCGTGTAAGGCGTTACCTCGCTTGGCTTTGCGATTACACAATTTCCGGCTGCAAGCGCGGGAGCAATCTTCCATGTAAATAAATACAAAGGCAAGTTCCATGGTGAGATGCATCCTACAATTCCAAGCGGTTTCCTGGTGGTATAATTGATACCAATCCCTTCCATATAATGCGATTCAGAGGCGAAATGTAAAATTGCTGTAGCAAAAAAGTGGAAATTAGACACTGCCCGAGGAATGTCAACGTGTCTGGCTAGAGTTAACGGTTTTCCATTATCCTTGGACTCTGCAGCAACAAACTGTTCCATTCTTTTTTCAATTCCCTCAGACAAACGCACTAAAATCTTGCTTCGTTCTTCCGCTGGCATATTCGACCAAATCGGAAATGCTTTTTCAGCTGCTGAAACGGCAAGTGATAAATCTTTTTCGTCTGAATCGGGAATAAGTGAATATACTAATCCCGTAGAAGGGTCGATGTTATCAAAGTAACGGTTGTCGATGGGCGTGCAATAGTTACCATCTATAAAATTCAGTAGTTTCTCCATGAATTCTTTTGATTTACAAATTTGAGAAAAAGAAACTACTAATTCACACTTTTCAATTCAAAAGCAACTTCGTTTCTCCTACGAATGAACTGCCAAGGTGGATTGTACCCAAAAAAATAACCATTTCCAATGATTTGGAATCCTTCCCTGACCACTGCTTGTTTTAATTCCTTCATTCGTTTATCCATTTTTTTATCATTGACGAATCCTCCAAAAGTAAAAACAGCAAATAATTTAGCTTCTTGTTTTTTAAATTTAATCGCCGAATCGACTGGCTCTGGCATACGTCCTTTTGCATTGCTCCTTGGTGCTACAAAAGAAAAAGAGGCCGTAGAGTCCATGTGATAAATTACTGGAGCAGTCATGGCAATTTTTTCATTTGATTTATTATTTCCAAAAATATAGGATGCAATTGTTCTGAATCCCTTTCCTGAAGTCTCATCGTAACTTGCCACCCCCATATCAGTGGTTACAAGCAACATGGGCTCATATTTTCTCAATTCAAAACGAGTATACTTTTTAAGCACCTCATACTTTGGAGTTTCAATGTCTGATGCCACCACCGAGGAGATAATCGAAAACAATTTTAGTCCAACAATTATTACTAGAAAAGTAACAACAGAAATTATAAAAACAGTCATTTTAGTCATGTAATGGTAGTTTAGATTTCTTTTTGAATGCGGCCATCCTCGGCTTACTTACCGCTTGAATGTAACCGTTATTGGGATTTTTTTTCTCGTAGTCCTGGTGATAGAATTCAGCAGGATAGAAAACCGAGAAAGGCACTACCTCTGTTGTAATGGATTTATATGTTCCTTTTACCTTTAATTCTTTGATGTAAGCTAATGAGAGCTGTTTTTCTGTTTCATTTTGATAAAATATAGCTGAACGATATTGCGTGCCTTTGTCGGGCCCCTGCTGATTTAAAGTAGATGGGTCATGCGATTCAAAAAAAGCACGAACTAATTTTTCATAAGAAACGGTGGCCGGATAGTAAACAACTTTAATCGCTTCAGCATGGCCTGTTTTTCCCGAACATACCTGTTCATAGGTAGGCTTTACCGTCTTGCCCCCTGTGTAGCCTGATTCAGCGGACTTCACACCAATAATTAGTTCAAAAATTGCTTCGGTACACCAGAAACAACCACTAGCAAAATAAGCTGTTTTTGTTTCTCCTTTTTGGGTAAGACCGTTTAAGGAAACGAATAGAAATAACATCAAAAAAGATTTCATATAAATTAAAACTACTCAAATTAATTTTTGTTCGCTTGCGTTTGACTAGTATCCCGTTTCCTTCCCTTTTTTGATTGCTGGAATTCCACTAACCATCCAACTAGGCGCAGTATTAGCCATTAAATAATGATCAAAAAATTGTCGCATTCGAATACTTAAATCCATTTTGTTTGACAATTTTGTCAAGTTATGGTCATCGTCATTGTAGTTTAGCATCCAACACGGTTTATTCAGGCGACGCATTCCATTGTAAATTTCAATCCCTTGGTACCAGGGAACAGAACCATCTTTATCATTATGCATTATTAAAAGTGGTGTGGAAACATTTGGCAAATGAAAAAGAGGTGAGTTTTCAAGATAAGCTGCTTGTGCATCCCAGATTGTTTTGCCTATTCTGCTTTGCGTTGATTCATATTGAAATTGGCGATTCAATCCAGATCCCCATCTAATTCCACCGTAGGCTGAAAACATGTTTCCAACAGGAGCCCCTGCCATTGCAGCTGCATACCTAGTTGTCATCGTAATCAGTTGAGCAGTTTGATATCCTCCCCAACTTTGCCCTTGTAAACCCATTCGGAGAGAATCAACCGGGAAATTTTTAATCAAATAATCTGTTCCGCTCATAATGCAATTAAATGCCGACTTTGCGGGCCCTCGATTCGAGTAGCGAATATCAGGAATGAACACTAGATAACCAGCAGAAGCGTATTCAATTGGATTTATTGTACTTGCACTAGGTTTGGGCGCATTGTGATTGTGTAAGTTATCCGAATTCAACTCGTAATAATAGATAATTAATGGATACTTTTTCGTTTTATCGAAGTCCTCGGGTTTGTATAACAAGCCCTCTAATCGAGTTCCATCATAAGCACTCCAATTAAGCAATTCAACACTTGCCCAATTGTAGTCGTTTTGTTGTGGATTAGTTTTGGATATTATTTTTTCGTCGTTGAATAAACTATCCAAAACACTGATTTCGGGGTAACTGTTGACATTCATTTTCCGAAGAACAATACGTTTGCCGTTCTTCGATTTCAAAAGGGAGTTGATTGCGAAATCAGCACTATAAACTTCTTTGAAATCGAGGTGTTCATTGTGTTCCTCAAAAACTAAAATATGTGCTGATTTAGTGACTGTATTGAGTGCTTTGACGTATGTGTTTTTCCAATCCAAATAAACGCTGTCCGCCGACCACTTATTAAGCGAGGGCCTTAAATTCCTTGGTAAACCTACGTTATCTGAAATACACGCTATGTTTTTTGTTTTTAAGGAGTAGTTCCAGATATCAAATTCAGAAAGCACAACAAAATTCTCTTCGTCTTCCAAGTAGTATAATTGATCAATAGGTCCTGCAGGCATAGGTTGACCATTTATATCCTCTTGCCAAATTGCCTGCTTTACGTCACAAGTGACACAGATTTCTGACTGTTTATCGATATCAATCAAAAAGTGGTTTTTCTTCTCCGCGTCGAAGTAAGCATAAAACTGACCTTTAGGAGATAAGGATCCGCCAAATCCCAAAGCAGACTTGACCAAAACGCTTTCGTTAGAAGGCAAATGAATTCGGTAAATATCCTCTAAAGACGGGGATTTCCACTGCGATTGAATAGCATATGGCTCATCAGATACTGCTAACACATAATCCCCATTTAAATTTTCGTCAACACTTACCCTGAGCGTATCGTTACTTATCTTTATTATATGTTTATCCGCGAGATGCAGAAGATACAAGTCAGTTTTTTTTTGGTCTTCGTTAAGCTGTAAAAGTTGTTGAGGTTGAATTCGTTGATCTTGATAATGCCAAATGTCAAGGTGCACTTTTTCGGACTCTAAAAGGGAATCCTTCTTTTCTTTTTCCAACTTAGTTGCTGCCCCAAAAAACATATACTTTCCATTTTTACTAAAAAACGGTTTTCTGTTGTGGCTAATACGCTGAGATGAATCAAGTACCGAACTGAGGCTATCTATTAGCAACCAATTAGTCCAGGATGGTACATCGACTACCTGCAAAATAAATTGTTTTACATTGCTCGTATCAGCAGAAGACAAATAAACTAACTTAGTAAGGTCGGGAGTCCAAGAAGGCAACTCAACTGCTGAACACGGTTTAAATTCGTGTCTCTTCTCCTTGTTGAAACCATATATATTTAGGGAAAATGAGTCTGCTAAGACTTTTTCATGGGTAATAAAACTTAGCCAATCCCCCTTCGAAGTAAATTCAAATTCAGTTACTCGAGGATGTTCAAATTCTCGCTCAAGTGAATTATTCAAAACCACGAGCGAACCACCTTTTGACTTAGGGGCGGGAATATCTTTTTTCCTAAATAGGCAGCACCATTTTTTTTTTGGCTGGGGTGCTTTCACAGATTCTGTAAGAAAAGCGATCCTTCCTCCTTCTTTCGATACTTTAACTTGCTTAAGTTTTGCTACTTTAATACTTTTTTGCACATCTAAAGCCAAAATATAAAGGGAGTCTTTCGGCCATTTTGATTTCTCGACCTTATTCAATTCACAAGATCTCAGCGTATCAAAACCGGGAGCGATTTTAACAAGTAATAAATTGGATGAAGCGTTGAATTTAGGTTCTTTTCCCCTAATGAACGTATCGGTTTTATTCGTTAGTAAATTTACCAAACAAACAAAACCATCGCCTTTTAAAGGGGTTGTTTCGAAGGCAATCCAATCACCATTGTTGGATATCACTTGCCTTTCAATTTTTTTCCATTTCTCATAGGCGGTGTGGTTAATTATTTTTTTCTGAGCAATACCATAATTGCACAAGAACAAGCCACAAAAAAAGAGGTAAAAACGAATCATTTATTATTTTTTAGAACTCGAAAGATAAACGCCGGTAAAGATAAGCATCATAAGAATAATTTTAACACCTGTAATACTAGAAGACGCATCCATCGATGTCCAATTTACCCACGCGAAAAAAAGTGTAAACATAATAACCATTACCGGCTGAACATAAATATAAGAACTTGCTATTGCAGGCCCTAAATACTTTAATCCATACATCGTTAATAAATAAGTCAAAAAAGTAACTCCGATAATAACATATACTATTATACCAATAATCCTCCATGGAATCGCGCTAAAATCTGTGGCAAATGTTTCTTTAAGCGTTGGCGGAAATAGCAAAACAAAAACAAGTCCAAAAGTAAAAACCCATGTGATAACAGTCAAGGGGCGATATTTTGACATCAATGGTTTCGCCAGAATTAAATAAAGCGCATACGAAATAGAATTAATGATAAGAAAAACGTCCCCAATAAAGTAGGATGAATTGTCTTTAAAACTACTTATAGTAAGCATTATAGCACCACTTGTTCCCATTAAAACACCTAATAATTGACGCGCATTAATTCGGTCCTTTAAAATGAAATAGGCAAGTAGCAAAACAATAATTGGATTAAAAGCCATGATGATCCCGGCATTAAAAGCCGAAGACTTATTTAAGCCATGAAAAAAAAACAATTGATTAATAGCCACGCCAAATAGGCCACAAACGGCCAATGACAATAGATCTTTTGTGGCTATTTTTTGATAAGAAAAAGATAGGAATAATAGCCAAAAAAGCAAACATGCTCCACTCGCCCTTAATAAAATAAAAACGTTGGGGCTTAAGTAAGCAGGCATAACATCTTTGGCAATTACATGACTAGCAGCATATAACAAATTAACAAGAAGCAGTGCAACATGTGCTTTCCAATTGGCTATCATTTACCAAAAAATTTCCACTTTGATTTAAGTACCGACTTTCTAAAATCATCTAATTTTTCCGTAACTCCTTGATGCCTAAATTTCTCAAGTAATTTTAATGTTCCCTTTCCTTGTTTATAATCCATCTCGTCGGGAAAAAGAGGAATGATTGCCAAGAAATGTATGTTTCTATCATCCATTACAAGCGGCTGTAAAAACGACTCGCAGGCAATTGGCTTGGCAACGATAAAATGATTTTGAAGCATTGTTACAGACAAACTTTCCATTTCTTTCCCACAAGGCATCGTATGTCCGTGCCCCAACCAAGTATTATTATTTATAACATATGCTTGTATGCGACTTAACCAGGGAAATACCCAATTCGTAGTCGGATTAGTGATTGTATTGAGATCCCAATAACTAGGCAAATAAAAATACAACTCTGCATACTCTTCGCCTTTGTATTTCTCATGCACATTCATTTTAAAATCCGAAAAAGTAGTTGTGAGCAGCAAGGTTCCTGAAAATTCGTTTGAAACCACCAACATAAATTCTCCAAACTCATTATTAATAAGAGAAGTATTATCTTGCCCAAATCGCTCGATGGCGACACTTTTCCAATTTTGCATACCGTAAAGATACTTTCCGTTTTTAGAATGAAGGAAAAACAAATGATTTACCTCCATAAATCGTTTGAATAAAGCTCGTATCTGTCAAGCTAAATAAAAAAGACTGAAGTGCATTACGATCTTGAGGTGACAAATAAAATCCTTTGATTCGTTTATCTTGATTCTTAGGATGCTTACCCCCACCGCTGTAATGACTAAAAACCTGGTTTAAGTTTGTCATCGTGCCATCATGCATATAAGGAAAAGTAAGTTCAATATTTCTCAAAGACGGAATTTTAAATTTTCCTATGTCGAGGGAGTCGTTATGAATTCTAAAACGCCCTTCATCTAACGAGTAGGAGGAGTACAAGCCATTATTGGTTGCTTCAAAGGTGGTAAAAAAGGGCGGTGGATGACAAGAGACACAGTTTAATTTCCCAGAAAAAATTTGCCACCCTCTTTTTTGAATAGCTGAAATTGCGTTAACATCTCCCGCCAGAAACCTATCAAATTTTGAATCCAATGAAATTAGTGTGCGTTCAAAAGCTGCCAAACTTCTGGTTAAAACAAAAGCATCAAAATCTCGATTAAATATTTCTCGAGCGGCATTCTGATATATTTTTATCCGTCTCAATTTTGGAATTAAGTGTTTTAGATTGTGGCCCATTTCAGCGTGATCCTGCAAAGGAACAATAGCCTGCATTTCGAGTGAAGGAACATGAGCGTCGAACATCAATGTTTTTGAATACGCCGAATTAAGAATGGAAGATGCATTTCGGAAGGCGGTCCGGCCATAAACACCTTTGCTGAGGGGTAATCGATCTGTTAAAGCGTAACTTGGGTTGTGGCAACTTGCACAAGAAACAGAATTATTAATGGAAAGTCTTTTATCAAAAAACAATAGCCTACCTAACTCTACTTTAGACGCCGTTATTGGATTGTCGTTTGGTGTCGGCACACCACTTTGCAGCGCATTTCTTTGCCCACAAGATGTGAGAATAATTAAACCTATCAAAAACAAAAATGTACTCGTTAAACTATGCATTAATCAAAGTGGTTTATTGGCAATATACAGGATCTCGTCGCTTGAAATCCTAAACGTTTCTATTTGCTCAGCACTAAAACGTTCCGCTAAGCGGTACTCCTTCACTTCAAAACCTGCTTTTTCAAGCCATTGGGGATAATCCCTCCCAAATAACCGCAAATGATCGTATTGCCAAAAATGTTTTTCGCGATCTTCAGGACTCGTAATACTTGCATCTTCGTAGGTAAGTGCTCGACTCATATCTTGTGGAACTTGCATTATTGCCCATCCACCCGGCTTTAGGACACGATAAAATTCCTTCATGCATTGAATAGGATCCACCACATGCTCCATCACATGATTGCAGAATAACACGTCAAAAGAGCTATCCTCCAATGGAATTTGATGAACATCAAAGTGCATGTCAGCAATAGGTGACAAAAGGTCTGCAGTTAGGTAACGAAGATTCGTTTGTTTTTTAAACTTCTTAATGAAGCACTGTTCCGGAGCAATATGCAATAAAGACAACTTAGGCGCCGAAAAGAAATTCGATTCGTTTTTGAGATAAATCCACATTAATCGATGCCTTTCTAAGGTTAGGTCGTAAGGACACAAGACATTATCTCTATGTGCCACGTTAGAACCATACGATAAAAAGGTTGAAAAAGAACGCTCGCAAACCGGACATTCCACCTTACTACCACGATACATCAGCGGCGCAAAAAACTTAAACACATAACTTAAACGTATCAAAATTGGACGAGGAAGTTTATTGATTAAGAACTTATAAAGAGATTTCATATAACAAAGTTAGCTAAGTTTTTCAAGGCCGCAAAGCCACCACCATTTGATAAGTTTTGACTATTTTTGTTTTACAACCTATACGCATGAAAGCCCCTTTATTGCTAACCTCATCCCTCTCACTTATTATGACAATAAACGCACAAACTCCGCCCTTAAAAGCGAAGCAGATTCCGCATGAATTAACGATTCATGGTAATACAAGAACGGATGATTATTTCTGGATGAAGGAGCGTGATTCAAAAGATGTAATAGAGCAACTAAACCGAGAAAACAAAAACGCAGATTCATACTTCAAGCCATTACAAAATTTAGTTAATTCCTTACTGTCTGAATTTGATCGGCGCATCAACCCAAATGAACTAAGCGCACCATTTATTTTAAATAAAAAAAAATACGAAGTTAGAAACGAGGCAAACTTAGATTATCAAAAGATATTTCTTTTAGAAAACGGAAAAGAAACCATTTTTCTTGACGAGAATACCCGAGCAAAAAATAAACGTTTCTACGAACTTGCCGATTGGTCCCCGTCTCCCGATAACAAACTTTTAGCTCTCAGCGAAGACTTTACAGGCAGACGAAAATACGATATCAGCTTTCGAATCAATAAAAGCGGGAAATTTCTAAGTGACAAAATAAAAGAAACAAGTGGCACCATCGTTTGGGCAAACGATAATAAAACCATTTTTTATATAAAAAAAGATCCTCAAACATTACGTGAATTCCAAGTTTACCGACACGAATTAGGTACCACGACAGACAATGACGTTCTAGTTTATGAAGAGAAAGATGAGAAATTTAGCGTTGGCATAGGTAACTCAAAAACAAAGCAACTAATTTTAATTTATTCTTATAGCTCTACAACTTCTGAAGAATTGTGGATTGATGCCAATCAACCGAATACAATGCCCACTGTTTTCATTCCTCGGACTGCAGGACACCTTTATGAAATTGTTGATCATCCCTCCGGTTACTACCTATTAACAAATGATAATGCGGTTAATAAAAAAGTTTGCTTTTCAGCAACACCCCCAAAATCGATTGGAGATTGTTCCGAATTTATTGCACACGATTCGACCGTACTAATAGAGTCTATTACGTGTTTCAACAAGTTTATTTTACTGGAAGAGCGAAAAAATGGATTGTTGAAACTAAAACTTAAAAATCTTGTCAGTGGAGCTGAAAATTACATCGCTTTTAATGAAGAAACCTATTATGTTGGCTTAGCTTTGAATGATGATATCGATGCAACAACGTTTTTTTACAACTACAATTCGCTCACCACGCCCTCATCTGTTTATCAGTATAATCTATCCACCGGGGAACAAAATCTATGGTTTCAAAGAGCGTTAATCGACACCACTTTTTTACCTGAAAACTATGCTTCCCAACGCATATGGGCAACCGCAAACGATGGCACAAAAATTCCTATAAGTATGGTTTTCAAAAAAGGAATAGATTTAAGTGCTGCCCCCTGTTTACTTTATGGTTATGGGTCCTATGGCTACACGATTCCCGATGTTTTCAGTGCCACTCGCTTAAGTTTATTAGACCGAGGGTTTGTATTTGCTATTGCACATATAAGGGGCAGTAAATACATGGGAGAACAATGGTACGAGACCGGAAAACTTCAACAAAAAATAAATACGTTCACTGATTTTATAAACGCAGCAGAATTCATGGGACACATGGGCTATTGCAATAAAGAAAAAATTTATGCGCAAGGAGGAAGTGCCGGCGGATTATTGATGGGTGCTGTCACTAATATGGCTCCCTACTTATGGAAAGGCGTTGTAAGCCAAGTTCCTTTTGTTGACGTTGTAACCACTATGCTGGACGAAACAATTCCCTTAACCACCGGAGAATGGGAGGAATGGGGAAATCCAAACGATCCCGACTTCTACTATTATATGCTGAAATATTCACCCTATGACAATATTCACCCTATGCATTATCCCTCCATGTACATCACAACAGGGTACCATGACTCGCAGGTACAATATTGGGAACCTGCAAAATATGTGGCTAAACTTCGTGCAAATAAAACCGATTCAAATGCTTTGGTGTTTGAATGTAATATGGATGCAGGACATGGCGGCGGATCTGGGAGAACAAGTGAAAGATTAGAAATAGCAAAAGTTTATGCCTTTATTCTCAGCCTTGAAGGCCTTAGTAAATAGTCTTTTTATTTTACTGTTTTATTCCGTTACGCTTGCCCAAGACAGCATGGAATATGTCGAAGAATTTCGCGATTCCAAAATCTTATATGCCGATATTGGCATGAGCAGCGCTCCTTTTAGTATTCGAAACGACTTTCCCAACTCCATTAATAAGATTGCCTACAAAAACAACTTTAGACCAATTCTTGGATTGGGGTTCGCCTACAAATGGCTATCAATAAGAGTTTCTTTCCCCGTGTTGGGCAATATGCGCAAGCCAGTAGACTTCGGTGAAACAAAACAATTTAATATCGGCTTTGACTATACCTACAAAAAAGTATACTTGGATGCAGAATTTAAGGGCTTAACAGGGTTTAGTATCCAAGATGCCGCGCAATGGGACAATTCATTAAGCACAGCGCATCCAAATGCTGTGAAGCCGGAATTAGGTTCGTTCAACTTTTCATTGAATAGTTGGTATTTTAATAGTGTTCACTTTAAAATGAATGCACTACAAGGCAGGCGCGCTCACTTCACAAATAAAGTTACAACTTGGTATGTAAAAGGAACCTTTTCTGTTTTTGGTGTCGGACAGTTGGGAGAAAGCATCGTGCCAATACCTATGCAAAGCACTACTAACGGTAAAACAACAGCGCAGCAACTTTCTGCTATGGATGTTGGATTTACTCCAGGCTATGCCTATGCCAATCGCATTAAAAATTGGCAGATTTCCGGGTGGTTTGGAGTTGGAGCTGTGGTACAGGGTAAATTCTACACACTGCCTGGAGGGATTACAAAAGGATTTTTAGGATTGGCACCCCGTTATGATTTTCGACTCATTGTCGGTTATTCAAGCAAGGACTATTTTCTTTTTTTATCAAGTGAAATTGATAACAAGACCATCCGTTTTAACGATTTTATTTATCGACAAAACTACTACAGTCTAAAATTAGTTGGTGGGTATCGCTTTGACCACCCAAAGAGAGAGAAGAAGAAAAGAGGAAATTCGAATTAAAATGACAGATTATTTAACGTTTCCTCTTCAACCAGAAAGGGAACCGTAACATTTAATAAAGGCTCCTCCTCCATGGCGCGTTGAATTGCAAAAGTAGCATTCCCATTTCTTGCCCAATTTCTTCTTGCAACGCCATTATTTACATCCCAATGCAACATCATTTTAATATTTCGTTCTGCAGCTGGCGTGCCATCAATCAACATTCCAAATCCACCGTTGATAACCTCCCCCCAACCCACTCCGCCTCCATTGTGAATCGACACCCATGTTGCCCCCCGAAAACTATCACCAATAACATTTTGTATCGCCATGTCTGCCGTAAACCTTGACCCGTCGTAGATATTTGATGTTTCCCTAAACGGCGAGTCAGTTCCTGATACATCATGGTGATCTCGACCGAGGATGATCGCTCCTATTTCCTTTTTTTCAATCGCTACATTAAATGCACTAGCTATTTTCATTCTACCTTCTGCATCTGCGTATAAAATTCTTGCTTGAGAACCAACAACTAAATTATTTTCTTGCGCTCCCTTGATCCACGTTATATTGTCAGCTAATTGCGTTCGAATTTCCACAGGGGCATTAAGCATCATTTCTTCGAGTATTCGACAAGCTATTTCGTCTGTTTTAGCTAAATCCTCGGGTTTCCCCGATGCACAAACCCATCGAAATGGTCCGAATCCATAATCAAAACATAATGGACCAAGAATATCCTGGATGTAGGACGGGTACTTAAAATCCACGTTGTTTTTATGCATTACCGCAGCCCCTGCCCGCGAAGCTTCCAATAAAAACGCATTGCCATAATCAAAAAAATAAGTGCCCTTTTCAGCATGCTTATTGATTGTTGCAGCGTGGCGACGTAAACTTTCTTGAACATGTTGTTTAAAAGAAGCAGGATCAGAAGCCATAAGGGCATTAGATGCTTCGAATGTTATGCCAACCGGGTAGTATCCTCCAGCCCAAGGATTATGTAAAGAGGTTTGATCCGAACCCAAATCAATTTGAATCGCTGCCACATCAAAGGCCTCCCAAACATCGACAATATTGCCAAGAAAGGCAATAGAAACGATTTCTTTATTTTTCTTTGCTAAGCGGACACGAGTACACAATTCTTCCAGATCTTCGATCACCTCATCAACCCAACCTTGTGTATGACGTGTGTAAACGGCCTTAGGATTGACTTCAGCAGTAACACTAATAATACCTGCAATATTCCCCGCTTTTGGTTGAGCACCCGACATTCCTCCTAGGCCGGCTGTTACAAATAATTTTCCCCGCATATCATCGGCAGTCGTTGATAAGCGACGAATAGCATTAAGAATAGTTAAGGTTGTTCCATGAACGATCCCTTGGGGCCCAATATACATGTAAGAACCTGCCGTCATTTGACCATATTGGGTAACGCCAAGTGCATTAAATTTTTCCCAGTCGTCTGGTTGAGAATAATTTGGAATCATCATTCCATTGGTAACCACAACCCTTGGCGCTTTTTGATGCGATGGAAATAAGCCCAAAGGATGACCTGAATACATAACTAGGGTTTGTTCATCAGTCATCTCAGCCAAATACTTCATGGTAAGCCGATACTGAATCCAATTCTGAAACACGGAGCCGTTACCTCCATAAGTAATTAATTCGTCGGGGTGTTGTGCAACAGCGGGATCCAAATTATTTTGAATCATCAACATAATAGCCTTGGCTTGAACAGACTTGCCGGGGTAGGCAGAAATGGGCCTAGCATACATTTTGTAAGTAGGCATAAAGCGGTACATGTAAATCCTTCCGTAGGTAGTTAATTCCATTAAAAATTCTTCCGCAAGCACCTTATGTTGTTCTACCGGAAAATACCTCAAAGCGTTCTTTAACGCAAGTTTTTTTTCTTCTACGCTTAATATTTCCTTTCGTTTGGGCGCGTGATTAACAGCGTAATCGTATACGTTGACTGTTGGAAGCTCTGAGGGAACTCCTTGTCTTATTTGGTCTTGAAATGTGATCTCCATTTACATTTAATTTTATCCTCCGTAAAAAAACAGTTAATTAGCGAACCTACTGCCCGGTGCCAATCAAAAATATAACCGGTATTTTTGAAATATCAAAAGCATTTTCGCGCCAATCGATAACAGACATGGTTTGAATTCGTTGGCTAGGTAGTGTCAAATTGGCTGCAATACCTAATTGAGTTGAGTCGGCACACTCGTTCAGTAAATCCTCTAGTACATGCATACTGCGAAAAGGCGTGTCCATAAAGATATGGGTACCACCTTTTCTTCTTGTATCCATTTCCATATCTTTCATTTTTTTAATTCGGTCTTTTCTCTCTCTTGGCAGGTAGCCATGAAAAGTAAAGTTTTGACCAGAAAAGCCGCTTCCAATAAGCGCCAATAAAATCGATGAGGGTCCAACCATCGGCACCACTTCTATTTTTTGAGTATGAGCTAAAAACACTAAATCTGCACCAGGATCAGCGATTCCGGCACAACCCGCCTCAGAAATAATACCTAAGTGCTCGCCTTTGGTAAGGGTGAGTAACATATCCATTAAATCACTTTCTTTGGTTGTTTTATTAATCGTATAAAAAGTACAAGCGTCGATTGGGAACTCCCTGTCCATTTTTCTCAACAAACGGCGTGCAGACTTAATTTCTTCAACGGCAAAAAATCTTAGCGAAGTCGCTAGTTTAATAACCTCAGCTGGAATAATATCCATTAGCGATTCTCCACCAAGGGTGTTGGGGATTAAATAGAGTTTACCGGGTTTGTTCATTGATTAATTTGGTTTTAATTTGTTCTGTGAGATGATCTAAAAGATGATACACTAATTCAAAATCGGCCGTCGTTCCATAATAGGGGTCCGGAACTTCCTCATACGTCTTGACTGTTGCCTCATCGCAGATTAAACGTACTTTTCTCTTGGCATCATCTGAAGGAGCCAAATGTAAAATCGCCCTAAAATTCGCCTTATCCATGGCATAAATAACATCGAAATCTTCAAAATCTCTCTGGTTAAATTGGCGAGCCCTTAATGAATGAATTGGCGTTCTAAATTTAACCCCTGTTTCTACCATCCTGACATCTGGTGGCAAACCAACGTGATAATTAGCTGTGCCTGCAGAATCGACTATCCAAGGTAATTTTGCTTCCGAAATTTTTCGTTTCATTAACCCTTCGGCCATTGGAGAGCGACAAATATTTCCTAAACAAACCATCAGAATGCGCATGGTGCAAATTTACACAATAAAACAAACAGACTTCACGCCTTTTTGATTCCCACTGGACGACCCTTCCAATTTGGCTTAACAAAGGTCGCCGCTAACAGGATTAAAAATTGATAAACCGGCAAAAGTAATTGGTAAACAGGGATAAAAAACAAGTGAAGAGGATGCCCTGTCCTTAAAAAGTAAGGTGCATAAAACAACATATCTAAAAAACCTTTGGTAAAAATGCTTAGTACGAGTAAATTTAAATTTGAGGACAACAATAAAAAAATAAAAAGAAAAAGAAATGATACTGAAAAAATAATTTGAACAAGCGCAATTACATTTGCAAAATGATCGTTAACATCCCTTGACTTTGCAATCCACCGAATTCGCTGATGAAAAAACTCCTTCCAAGATTGGGGCGTTTCCGTCTCTACACCCAAAGCATTATCCGTTGATAACAAAATGCGATTTTTTTCCGCCCTAAAATCTTTTAGCAAATACATATCATCACCGCTAGCAATATGCACGTGTTGGACATAACGAGAACACTCGTCAAAACACGACTTAGAAAACAATAAATTGGCACCGCTAGCAACAATTGGTCTTGCTACTCCACTAATGCCGGCGTTTAGTGCATGAAGCGACAAAGTATCAAATTCAAAGCAATGCTGTTGCCAACTAGTCGCTTTCATGATAACAGGCAAAATGTATAAATCAGCAGAACCCAAATTAGTAAAAGCATTAAAATACGTGTCACTAAAAGTAACATCGGCATCCAACGTTAAAACAAATGCTGTTTTAACCTGATTTACTCCATATTTAATTGCTTGCTTTTTACCATGAATTTCAATCGGCAAATCGATAATGGTAAACGGAAATCCCACCAATCTTTGGGCAATCACTTCGGCAGATTTGTCGGAAGAATGGTCATTTAAAAACAAAAAGTGAGCAGGTAATGCCTTACTTAAAGAAATACTTTTCAATAAGCCCTCTATTCGATTTTCTTCATTTCTAAAAGGAACGATAACCGTAATCATATTGGGAGTAATTGCACCTCGAAACCTGCTCTTTTCACTGGCTTGTTGATTAATCCATCCAACTAATAAGATTACACCAAAGATCGCAGCATAGGAGGAAAGAATAAAAAAAGCAAGAAAAAAAATCATTTAGTTCTCAATTTTAAAGCTGCCCATAAAGTTGGTAGAATTAAATTAAAAAACCAAGTCGTTAAAGAAGTTAACAAAATCGGTAATGCTGTCAAACCTGCGATGCTCAAGATCGCGATTGCAATTGATTCGCGAACGACAATTTTTCCCAAGAACAGGGAGGGTGTTAAAGTAACAGCAATAAAAACCAAGGAAATCCACGCCAATAAATCGCTATGAAAAATTCCTGAAAAAGCATACAGACAAAGGGAAAACTGAATCAAAAATATAAAGTACCTCAAAAAAGAAAGTGTTAAGAGCATACTTCGCGACGGACCTCTCTTAAGTAGTAAAGCCATTAACTTCAATCGCCTTATCGGAATAAAGCAAAGCCACTTTTCACCAAATAAATAAATCAACATTGAAAAAACGATTAGACAGCCGACAACGATAAACTGACCCGTATGCGTTTTCAGTACCATTTGATAGGAAAGAAACACAAAAGCTAAGCCGCCAAAAATAAAACTTGCTAGAAATTGAGCGAAATTGGCAATTACCGTATAAATGGTTAATTTCCATCTTTTAGCTTTATCAAAATAATAAATTCTACCAATAAAATTACCTGCCGTTGCGGGAGTTAGAAGGCCAGTAACCATTCCAGCATAAAATGCAGTTTTGCGGTTTGGATTATTTTGCTCACCTAGTTTTGACAATATCACACGCCATTTTTGATGTTCTAAAAACCAATTTACAGGTGTTAATAAAATCATTAAAATTAATGGCCAAAAATGAACAATAGTGACTTGTTCAAGTGAAACATCCTTATTTCTTAATTGAAAATAAAGTAAACAAGATATGCTAAGAAATGCCACAATTCTTGCTACAACGACTATAACCGACTTAAATTTACTAGTTTTAACCAATGAATAATCATTTAAATGGTTGAAGATAAAATAATTCTTGGAATTGACCCTGGCACCGCTGTTATGGGCTACGGTATTATCCATGTTCAAAACGGTAAAATCAGCATGCTTAACTTTGGGGTAATCCAACTCAGTAAGTTAGAAAATCACGCTGATAAATTAAAACGTATTCTCGACAGACTAAACGGTTTAATGATCGAATACAAGCCCGATGAAATGGCCATAGAGGCACCATTCTTTGGAAAGAATGTTCAATCAATGTTGAAATTAGGACGAGCACAAGGCGTTGCAATTGCAGCAAGCCTAAACCATAATATTCCCTTCGAAGAATACGCACCAAGAAGAGTTAAACAATCCATAACAGGAAGCGGGAGCTCGTCCAAAGAACAAGTTGCTGCTATGCTACAAAAATTACTAAACATTGTTGAATTACCGCAATACCTCGATGCAACAGATGGCTTGGCCGTTGCCGTTTGTCACTATTTTTCAAAGGGGAAAGGAGCACACAATAATTCAAAAGGGGGTTCTTGGAAGGCTTTTATAAATGCAGATCCAAAAAGGGTTAAAAAATAAACTGAAACGTGGATGTTGGTAAATAAAATAAGCATTTTTACCGATGGGTCATCGCGCGGAAATCCCGGCCCTGGTGGTTACGGCATTGTGCTAAAATTCAATGGTAAAGAAAAAGAAATTTCTGGTGGATTTAGAAAGACAACGAATAATCGTATGGAATTATTAGCCGTTATTGTTGCTCTTGAAAACATAAAAACCAATACCCACCCGATAGAAATTTACTCTGACTCGAAATATGTAATCGATGCCATCACAAAAAAATGGCTAAATAGTTGGGTGCTAAAACAATTTAAGGGTAAAAAAAACAAAGACTTATGGTTGCGTTATTTAGCTGCTCAAACCCACTTTAATCTTACCTTTTACTGGGTAAAAGGACATGCGGGGCACCCCGAAAACGAACGTTGCGATGTATTAGCTGTTCAAGCGGCAACAAGCAATCCGAAAGAGGTCGATGTTGGTTTTGAACTATCAGAAAATAAACTATTTGGAGCCGATTAAGGTCACAAATCCGTGCTTGTCAACCAATGTCCCTCCTAACATTTCACCTGTAAGATGGTAGAAATATACCCCATCATTGTATGGATCGCCACTTTCATCTAACCCATTCCAAAGCTGAAGCTGTGTTCCGTTTTGCTTCTCAAGAAAAACAACAGAATTTCCCCATCGATTGTACAGTTCAAAATTGTATTGCTTAAATGCAGGAAAAGGAAGTGTTAATATATCGTTCGTGTTGTCGCCATTTGGGGTGAACACATTAGGAACAAAAATATCCGGATCATTAACATTTATAATTACCTCATACGTGTCACTACAACCTAATCCATCGACAACGGTTAACGAAATGGTGTAGGGACCTCCTATTGAATATACTGATGACTGTGCAGCAGAATTCAATAGCGTAAATAGTGAATCATTACCAAGATCCCAAGTCCAACTGACGATGTTATTACCACTAAAAGTAGACTGGTCAGTGTAATTCACTACTTCATTAATGTCAGCAGGGTTTGGCAAAGCCGTAAAGAGCGCATTTAAGCCGTCATCAGCTACGGATATAGTATCTAATTGATAAAATATTTCGCAGCCATCCGAATTAATAATGGTACAGGAAGGCGCATATGAACCGGCTGTTTCGTAGTTGTATTGAAAATTAAGTGAATTATACTGATAAGTGCCGTCACCCATATTCCATATTACACTATCAATATTTTGTGCATTTGTAATGACAAAACTCGCACCCTGAGCACAAATTGATATGTTCTGTAGCCAATCAGGATTGCCAGTAGGTCCGCCGATGGTAACATAATTTAGAATGGTGGTGTCGTCCGTGCAACCGTATTGGTCAGTAATGGAGAGCGTTAAGTCAAAAACCCCATTGGTAACAAGTGTATTGGAAGGATTTTCTAAAATAGATGTATTTCCGTTTCCAAAAGCCCAATTCCAAGCAGCCACATTACCAAAACTTTGTGAAGCATCTGTAAATAAACAAAACAAAGGTGGACAATCGTATTCACCGTTGGCATTTAACACAGCTCCGGAGAAAGTGTAAGATGGTACTGCGTTGGGTGTGGAAACATTGATTGTTTGAAGTAGCGTGTCTTTACACCCATTTGAATCTGCCACAATAAGGCTTAGTATAAACGAAGTATTTAGTCCAACTGGGTTGGGTATTGAAACAGCAACCTGTGCATTAGTATCAGTTGAAAATGCATTTGTATTTAAAAACCATTCATACGTTAGTAAACCTACGCCAGTTGATGAATTTAAAGTCACCACGGTATCGTTGTTGCAAATAACATTGGGAATTGTAAAAAAAGCATCTGGTTTGGTAATAGTGATTGGAACGTTTGCAGGAACCGACTCGCAGCCAAATTGGTCTACGGCGACCATTGTAGCATAGTAGGTACCCGAACCGTTAAAAGTGTGAGAAATAGGACTATTCACACTATTTGTGGTAATCGTGCTACTATCATCAGAAAATAACGTTGTAAATGAGGCCAAGGGACTTCCGTTACCTATCGAAAGAGAGCTATTTGTAAAATTCACTAAAAAGGGAGAACAGCCTACCGCATTGACAGCGGATAAAATTCCAAATGGATTATTTAGTACCTTAACGGGAAGGCTATAAGTAGCAGTGCAACCAACGCTGTTTGTGACCAATAAACTAACCGTATAATTCCCTGAGGTCGAATAGGCGTAGCTTTGGTTTGGACCATTATCTATGACCTGACCGTCGCCCATGGTATAAATCCAATCAAGGATCGGATGAGGATTTGGCAAAGTTGACCAAGTAGTACTGGAATTAAATAAAAACAGCGAATCATTTTTACAAACCGAATCATTTGACATAGTGAATTGAGAAGATAACTGCGAAATGTTAATTTGCTTGGTAATACTATCCTTGCAACCTGTTGTAAAATTTCTAACGACTTGTTCCACAGTGTAAGAACCATAACCCGCAAAATTATGGGACGTATTTCCATTATTTGGCCCATCGAGCACTGCGTTTCCAATATTCGTATTTGGCGTACCGTCGCCCCATTCCCAAGTCATATTAACGTTGTCCGGAGTTTCACCATGAATTGCATCATCCGTAAAACTTACATTTACTGGAAACGATCCAGGATTACAAATTAATTGCGTTGAAGGAGTAAATTTGGCGATTGGCGCTAAAATATAAACCGCTGAGTCAATGGTAATCGAGTCTTTGCACCCTCTAAAATCTACAATTAAAGTTACGCTAAAATAACCCGTATCGGAAGTAAATTGATACGAAGGGTTTTCTTGTGTTGAAGTTCCTTCCGTAAAGTCCCAAAAATAAGTAACTTCATTTGGTTGGTGGGGCGCAAGAATAACAGAGGTATTCGTAAAATCAACATCGGTTCTAGCGCAGGATACAATAGGTAAAACCGTAAATCCAACAGAATTGATGTGGCCTACTGTAACGTAATCATTAACAAAAGCCGTATCCACACAACCTGACTGAGAAGTAACAATCAACGTTACATCGAATAAACCTAGTGGATAGGTTTGAGCAGGTGGATTTTGCCCATTGTATGTTTGTCCATTACCAAAATTCCACTGCCATGAAACGATAGGATTTGCTGGATTTGGGGTGGAAGAACTATCTACAAATTGGACTGTTAGAGGATCACAACCCGTGTGTGTCGCTGCCATAAAACCAGCTTCAATATTAGAGATAGTGATGTAATCATTTAATGTTGTAGTACCGATGCAACCTGCGGCAGTTGTAACGCTAAGCGTAACATCAAATTGACCACTGTAGGTGTATATTTGAGCAGGAGGAGTTTGACCGGTGTAAGTTTGTCCGTTACCAAAAGTCCAGGTGTATGTTCCTGCAAGGCCTGTGGTGTTTGTAAAATTAATTGACGCAGGCGAGCAATTTGTTAGCGGATTAGCTGTAAAACTGGGAGTAATAGCTCCTTGCACAGTGATTTGTTGCGTGGTACTCCCCGAACAGCCGGAAAGCGTGTTTTGAGAAGCTAATTGTATGGTATAAACACCAGCCGTATTAAAAGTAAATGATGGGTTTTGCTGCGTGCTTGTTCCTTGTCCGCCGAAGCCCCAATTCCATGCGTTAGCTCCTGCTGTAGAATTATCATTAAATACAACCGTTTGACCTACACATGCATTTAGAGGAGCTGTAATACCAGTTTGAAAATTCGAAACCGCTATTGTATCGGCAAAATTCGCAGAGCATCCGTTACTGGAATTGGTTACTGTCAGACCAATACTATAGGAGCCAGCGGTGGTGTAGGTAATCGCAGGAGGCGTTGCAAGCGTTGATGTTTGGCCGTTACCAAAAGACCAACTGTAGGTGTAACTGGCACCTTGCGAAGAGGTATTGTTGAAGGTTAAAACCAAAGGGATCGTACATCCCGCACCTGTTATACTAAATCCTACTGTTGGAGCAGGAAGAATAGTGATGTAATTAGGTTTGATTTCTGCATCAACATTACCAGAGGCGTTTGTTGTTACAAGTGTTACCGTGTAGGTGCCTGGTAACGAGTAAGCGTGTGTGGCATTGGATGTTGTTGCGGCATTTCCATCGCCAAAATCCCAAGAAGTGTTTACAATTGCAGATCCGCCGTTGGTTACTGAAGTATTGGTGAAAGAAATTGGTACGCCAGCACAAGCACTTAGTGGATTAGCTGTAAAATTTGCTGTAGGAGACTGTGCAGACACAGAAACTAGAAGCAGAGAGCCCAAAAGAAAAAATATAAATTTCACTTAGATTGGTTTTTAAACAATGATTTCAAGACACTAAATTACACTAAAAAGTTGCTTGTTTTAATTATTTAACGCTTTGTTAATCCAAGACAATAGAATTATACCATTTTTTGTCATTTTCGTAATCTCCGCCACGTCTATTAATTAATTCCTCGACTTGCTTTCTTGATACTCGGCCAGTACCAAAGTATTTTGCTTGCGGATGAGCAAAATACCAACCACTCACTGAAGAGGCTGGGAACATGGCGAAATTTTCAGTTAAGCTTACCCCGGTATTTATGGTGGCATTCAGTAATTCAAACAAACCAATTTTTTCTAAATGATCAGGGCAAGCAGGGTAACCTGGAGCAGGTCTTATTCCTTGGTAATTTTCTTGAATTAACTGTTCATTTGAAAAAACTTCCTCCTTGGAATAGGCCCATATTTCTTTTCTTACCAATTCATGTAAATATTCAGCAAATCCCTCAGCCAATCTGTCTGCTAATGCTTTCAATAAAATAGCATTGTAATCATCGTTATTTTTTTCAAATTCAGCCACCTTCTCATCTACTCCGTGCCCGGTTGTAACCACAAACCCTCCTATGTAATCCAAATATCCGCTAGCTCTAGGTGCTATAAAGTCGGCCAGGGCAAGATTAGCTTGTCCCACCGCTTTTTTTGTCTCTTGTCTAATCGTTCGCTGCGTATAACGAATTTGGGTTCTTTTCTCGTCCGAATAAATTTCTATATCATCCCCAACTGAATTAGCAGGAAACAACCCAACAACGGCCTTAGCTTGAATCCAATTTTCATTAAGCATCTTATTCAACATCTCTTTTGCATCAGCGAACAAGGACCTTGCTGCCGCACCAACCACCACGTCATTGAGAATTTCGGGATACTTACCGTGTAATTCCCAAGTCCTAAAAAACGGAGTCCAATCGATGTAATTGACTAATAAGCGCAAATCGATTGATTCAATAGTAGTAAGACCAAGATTTAATGGACGAACGATTTGATTTTGATCAAAAGACAAACGCAAAGCATTTTCGCGAGCTTGCTCAATACTCACGTTGTTTTTTTGTTCGAGATGTCGAGCATGATGCGCACGCATCACCTCGTATTCCTTTTTGATACTTTCTACAAAACCTTCTTTTTTTTGTCCAAGCAAACTTTCAACAACGGTTACCGCACGCGAGGCATCGATTACATGAACCACTTGTCCAGATGGATAGAATTGCTCAATTTTTACAGCTGTGTGCACTTTTGATGTGGTTGCGCCACCGATCAAAAGTGGTATGGATAAACCTGCTCGCTCCATTTCCTTAGCAAGCAGCACCATTTCATCTAAAGATGGCGTAATCAAACCACTTAGACCAACAATATCGGCATTTTCATTAATTGCCGCTTGAATAATTTTTTCAGGGGAAACCATTACGCCAAGATCAACAATTTCGTAGTTGTTACAAGCCAACACTACTCCTACAATATTTTTACCAATGTCGTGCACATCGCCTTTAACCGTTGCCATGATAATTTTACCCGCAAATGATTTTTTTCCTCCTTTATCCATTTCAATGAAAGGTAAAAGATAAGCGACCGCTTTTTTCATTACCCGAGCAGACTTAACCACTTGGGGCAAAAACATTTTACCGCTTCCAAATAAATCGCCCACTTCATTCATTCCGTCCATCAAAGGGCCTTCAATCACTTCGATTGGCTTGACGTACAAATGCCTACATTCTTCCACATCCTCATCAATGAATTCAACAAGCCCTTTAACCAAGGAAATAACTAGTCTGTTTTGCACTGATGTATCTCTCCATTTAAGGTCTTTTTCTTGTTTTTTACCCTCCCCTTTAACTGTTTCTGCAAGCTCTAATAAACGTTCTGTCGCATCCGGACGACGATTTAAAATCACATCTTCAACATGCTCGAGAAGATTTTTTTCAATTTCGGAATAGATTGTCAGCATGGCCGGGTTGACAATTCCCATATTCATGCCGTGTTGAATTGCGTGGAAGAGAAAAACAGCATGCATGGCTTCCCTCACCATATTATTTCCCCTAAACGAAAAAGAGACGTTGGAAACACCGCCACTAACCGAAGCACCTGCTAAATTTTCTCTAATCCATTTTGTTGCTTTAAAAAAATCGACAGAATTGTTATTATGCTCCTCCATTCCGGTAGCTACAGGAAAAATGTTAGGGTCGAAAATAATGTCTTCTGGTGTGAATTTTACGGTATCCACCAGCAGATTATACGATCTTTTACAAATTTCAATTCTACGTTCATAGGAATCTGCTTGGCCAAATTCATCGAAAGCCATAACCACCACAGCTGCCCCATAACGACGAATTTTCTGTGCTTGTTCAATAAATACTGCTTCTCCTTCCTTTAACGAAATAGAATTTACAACCCCTTTTCCTTGAATACATTTTAATCCCGCTTCTATAATTTCCCATTTAGAACTATCAATCATAACAGGGATTCTAGCAATATCAGGCTCTGAAGCAATTAAATTTAAGAATTTTTGCATGGCGGCTTTACCATCAATCATCCCCTCATCCATATTAACATCCAGTATTTGTGCACCCCCTTCTACTTGGTCTCTAGCCACGGCCAAGGCTGCTTCATAATTACCCTCCGTAATCATTTTCAAAAAAGCCTTTGACCCCGTTACATTGGTTCTTTCTCCTATGTTAACAAAATTTGTTTCTAGAGTAACTAACAGGGGTTCAAGACCAGACAATCGCAGTGCTCTCATTCGAATATTCTCGGTTTATAATTAAGTGCTAAGCGGGCAATTTCAGCAATGTGATCGGGCGTAGTTCCGCAACAGCCGCCAATAATATTTACGAGCCCTTCTTCCAAGAATACTTGAATTTGTGCGGCCATCATTTCCGGAGATTCATCGTATGCACCAAATTCATTAGGCAAACCTGCATTTGGGTGCGCACTAACCGGAAATGGTGATTTGCTGTTTAATATTTGCAGATAAGGGCGCATTAATGAAGCACCTAGAGCGCAATTTAATCCAATACTTAATAGAGGCATATGGGATAACGAAATTAAAAAAGCTTCCGTTGTCTGTCCTGTCAAGGTTCTCCCACTTTGATCAGTTATTGTTCCCGAAATCATAATTGGAAGGGTTGTTTTTCGTGTTTCATAAACGCTATCAATAGCATATAAAGCTGCTTTAGCATTTAAGGTATCAAAAATGGTCTCAACAAGTAATAGGTCAACACCACCATCCATCAATGCATTAATTTGTTCCGCGTAAGCCGATACTAATTCATCAAAAGAAACAGCTCTATAACCTGGATCATTCACATCGGGTGAAATCGAAGCAGTTCGGTTTGTTGGTCCAATCGAACCGGCCACAAAACGAGGTTTATCATTGAATTCCTTAGCTACTTCTTTTGCGATTTTTGCTGATTCAAAATTTAGCGTATAAACCGATTTTTCTAACCCATAGTCTGCTTGCGCAATTGATGTTCCGCTAAACGTATTGGTTTCAATAATATCCGCTCCAGCCAAAAAATACTGTCTATGAATGTCTTTGATTAATGCTGGACGTGTTAAGGATAGCAAATCATTATTCCCTTTTAATGATTTTTCGTGATTTTCAAAATACCCTTCTCTAAAATCAAATTCTTCTAACTCGTGTCGTTGAATCATGGTACCCATAGCACCATCTAAAATTAAAATTCGCTCCCGCAACAATTTTTCTATTTGTTCCATATTCGCATGCATGTTGAAGAAAGAGCCTGGTACAGCTTAACTTATCTTTTCCCCTTCGGGATCGGAATTGGCACCTTATCTTTTCAAATAGGTTGCCAAGGTATCATAGGGCCTATCCCTCCACCTTTCTTCATAAGTTTTTGTTAATGAACTTGTACAAAAATACTTCGAAAAAAATGAAAATTAAATATTATTCTCTAAAAACTTCTATCACGATAACAAGCAAACGACACCTTGATTTGTTCGTTTTAATTTCACTGTTTAAACACCTTTAAAAAGGAACCAGTTGAACGCGATTTCCCTTAACTTGACGAATTATATTCCTTAATTCCAAATTAAACAACAATACACTAAGCTGTGAAGGTGGTAATACCAATACATTTGATAAGCTATCCAAATGTGCATCGCCATTATTACTTAAAAAATCGACGAGTTTGTGTTCCATGTCAGTTAAGCCTAAAGCAATAGCTTTGAATTTATTGAGTGGCTTTAATTCCCAATTCATTATTTTTACAATATCAGCTGCTTTAGTTACCAAGTGCGCCTGTTGACTACTTATTAGTTTATTGCAGCCAGCCGAAAACACACGATTTACATCCCCTGGATAAGCAAAAACGTCCCTACTGTAATCGTTGGCTAGTTGCGCAGTGATCATTGAGCCACCTGACTCTTTGCTCTCCACAACAATAGTTGCATCGGACAAACCAGCAATAATACGATTGCGCATCGGAAAATTTTCTCTGTCGGGATTTGTTTGGGTTGGAAACTCAGTCAGTAAACCCCCATGAGCCAACATTTTTGCTGCCGTAGCTCGATGGGCATTCGGATAAATCCGATCAAGGCCATGACCAAGAACAGCGAGCGTTTCTATGTTGTTTTCTATACACAAGCGATGAGCATGAATATCAATCCCGTAAGCTAGCCCGCTGACCACTAAAACCTGCTGATTTTTAATTGATGCAACAAGCTCCTCTAAAATTGCATGCCCATATTTGGTTTCGCTCCTTGTTCCGACCACTGAAACAATTTTTTTTTGATTTAAATCGCAAGTTCCTTTAAAGTAGACAATAACAGGGGCATCTTGGCATTGCTTAAGGCGACGTGGGTAGTGTTCATCTAAAAAAAATAGAGGAGACACTCCATTTTTTTCACAATACTGCCATTGTTTTTCCGCAAAAAAGAGCGCTTCATCGCGCTTAATTTCACGCAAAAGTGATTTTGAAAACCCAGATTGTAAATGCAATTCGTTAATGGAAGCAGTAAGGACATCATCAATACTCCCCAAGCGAGCAATTAACTGAGCAACCCGTATTGGACCAAAACCGTGTAACTTACTTGCCGCGATTTTATGTATAGCATTGTAGTTGTACATTATTTTTTAACTTTGATTTAATTTAATAATAATTTTTCATCTTATGAGACTTATTTACATTCTTTTTTGTGTTTGTCTTTTTTCAACTAATTATTATACACAAATCCTAACTAGTGTTTCAGGAATTGTAACGGATGGAAAAAATAATGATGGTATTTATGGCGTAAAGGTTATAGCTAAAAATGGGGGGAGAGCGATTAGTGAAATAAATGGAGACTTTAGCATTACAATTCAATCGTTACCAACAACGCTTTTTTTCTCTAAAGTTGGGTATCAAAACGATTCAATTACGATCACAACAAACGACCCGCTTTCCATTAAATTGTTCTCATCTGTTCTTGAAATCGAAACAATCGTCGTTACCGCAGGCAGACGCGATCAAAAAATTGAAGATGTTACCATCTCAATGGAAATTCTTAAACCAGAGTTAATCAACAATAAAGGATTCTCTAATTTAGAGCAAGCTGTTGACCAAAGTCCTGGAGTTTACGCCATGGATGGACAAGTAAGTATTCGAGGGGGAGGTGGTTATGCCTATGGGGCAGGAAGTCGCGTTATGCTCTTATGGAATGGCGTACCTATGCTTTCACCTGACATTGGCGATGTGAAATGGAATGCAATTCCAATGGAACAGAGCAGTCAAATAGAAATTATCAAAGGAGCCACATCCGTTCTTTACGGCAGCGGAGCATTAAACGGAATTATTGCATTGAACGAAAAGGAACCAAGTGCCAAAGGCGATTTTAGAGCCAAAGTTCAATCGGGGATCTATGGTAACCCAAAAAGAGAATCCATACGTTGGTGGGATAAAAATCCAACTTTCCATTTGGCAGACATCTACTTCGGTAAAACAGTAAATGATTTTGGCTATACCTTTGGCGTTAATGCCTATTTAGATTCCGGTTACCGTCAGGGAGAAAGTGAAAAACGCATTCGCTTAAACGGATCGTTCTACTACAAACCGATTAAGAATACCAATTTAAAAACAGGAATTAGCTACAATTTGCAATACCAAGATATGGGTATGTTTATTTTATGGAAAAATGATTCCATGTGTTATCAAGCGCAACACAATACTATTTCGCGTCAAAAGGCCATTCGAATAAACATTGACCCTTACTTAAAATTTAAGGATAAGTTTGATAATAAACATCACCTCAAGACACGCTATTACCTAGTTACAACAGGAAATGAATCCGACTATGCCGATGCATCGTTTGCTCAAATGTTTTTTACTGATTATCAACTTCAACACAAGTTCAATGCTAAAAACAACCTAACTTTTGGTGCCACCGGAACACTTAATAAAATTAAAAGTTGGGTTTTCGGAGGCCACCAAAGCAAAAATATAGCTGGCTATTTGCAATTCGAATCGAAACAAAAGAAATTGGATTTATCCGGTGGGCTAAGGTTAGAGTTTTGCCAATTAGATACCAATACATTTGATTCAAATTTTAGAATTAGTGACAAATTAACCCTGCCCGTTTACCCGATTATCAGGATGGGGGCACATTATGCATTGCAAAAAGCTACACACCTTAGAATTTCTGTCGGTCAAGGGGTGAGATTTCCGTCTGTTGCCGAACGTTTTGTTTCCACCTCAATAGGAGGTGTTGTGCTATTTAAAAATCCTAATCTAAGACCAGAAACCGGCTGGACTGCTGAAGTTGGCGCAAAACAAATTGTCAAAATAGGTGATAAATGGAAAGGTTTTTTAGATGTAGCTGGATTTTTAAATCAATACAGCAACATGACCGAGTTTACTTTCAACGCATACAACCCACTTACAGGTGACAAATTAACATTTTTGGGGGCTGGAGTGGCGACTCCCGAAGATTCTGCCGAATGGTATTCCCTCGTTGCTCAAGGGCTCACGATTAACAACGTACTTGGATTTAGATCAGATAACGCAGAAAAAGCACGTATTACTGGTTTAGAACTATCCTTTAATAGCTCAGGAAAAATTAATGAAGTCGAATTGACAACACTTATTGGTTACACCTACATGAACCCAGTTAGCTTAAATAAAGACACGAATTATAGAAAAACTTTTTCCGATACGTCTTCATCTATGTTAAAGTACCGCTTTAATCATCTCGCTAAAGTGGATGTACAGGTCACCTACAAAAGATTTAGTTTTGGGGTTTCTTCTCGTTACAACAGCCATATGAAGAATATAGATGCTATTTTTGAAGGAGCTATACCAACTCCAAACGGACCACAAGAAATTCTTCCAGGTCTCCCAGGTTATCGACTTAGAAACAATAATGGCGCGCTAATTTTTGACACGCGTTTAAGTTACAACATTAACGAAGCTGTAAAAATTAATTTAATAACCAATAACCTTTTCAACCAAGAATATGCTTCACGTCCGGGTGACATACAAGCACCTAGAAATTTTACCGTTCAAATGCAATTTGCACTTTAACTCTTTTTTTTTGTTCTTTACAAATTATTTAAAAAATCAATATGAAGGTACTTTACTTAGCGCTGTTTCTTTTTTTTATTTCGTTCACCTGCTTATCACAAATTTCCGGAGTCATTAGTGACTTTGAAGGTAAGACACCACTAGTTGGTGTGAAGGTTATTGCATCCTCGGGAGAACGAACTATCACCGATTATGATGGAAAATATATTTTGACAATTAATTCATTTCCAGTAACGATTGTATTCTCCATGTTACAGTATGCTAATGATACGCTACTTGTTAATAAAGCAGGCGATTATCCTATTGTGTTGAATGAGCTTGTTAAGGACTTTCAAACGATTATCGTTTCTGCTGGAAAAAGAAAACAAGCTGCTGAGGACGTGCCTATTTCAATGGAAGTTATCAGGCCGCAACTTATTGATAATAAAGGGGTGGCAGACCTAGAACAAGCTGTAGACCAAACGCCGGGTGTATTTACCATGGACGGACAAGTGAGTATTCGTGGCGGCTCAGGTTTTGCGTATGGATCCGGAAGTCGCGTGCTATTATTATGGAATGGAATGCCCTTGCTATCGGGTTACGCAGGAGATACACAGTGGAATGCAATACCTATGGAGCAAGCTTCTCAAATTGAAATAATGAAAGGCGCTGCATCCGTATTATACGGCAGTGGTGCACTAAATGGGGTAATCGCTTTAACAGAAAAAGAGCCAACTTATAAACCGGAAACGAAAGTAAAAATTCAAGCCGGTATCTACGATAACCCAGCGCGCTCATCGCTAAAATGGTGGAATCGAAATCCAATGAATCAACAAGTAGAAGTTTTCCACGGACAAATGCACAGAAAAATTGGCTACACCATTTCAACAACCCTGTTCAACAACGATGGCTATAGAGAAGGCGAGTCCGAGTTAAGAGGTAGGGTAAGTGGATCTCTTTATTTTAAATCACAAAAGTTTAACCGACTAAAAACGGGCATCGGATACAACTACCAAGCTCAAAAGGCAGGAAACTTTCTCATTTGGGAAAGTGCCGATTTAGGTTACACACCAAGTGGTGGAGCAGATACAAGCAACGCTGCTTCCTCTCTCACCTATAATTTTGGACAACGCTTATTTTTAGACCCCTATATAAAGTTTACCGATAAACACAACAATAAGCACAGCCTAAAAACCAGAATGTATTTTGCGGAGAATGTTAATTTAAATAACTTATCCCAAAGTAATGGGGCTATCATTTATTTTTCAGAATATCAATTCCAAAAACAGTACAGCAACGATTTCACAATAACATCGGGTATTTCGAATATTTATAATGTGGTAAAATCTAATCTATTTGGTGATCACACTTCTAATAATATCGCTGCTTATGCACAATTTGAAATGAAAATTGGTGAGCTAGATATCACAGCAGGCGTGCGTGCAGAATATTTTCAAATGGATGGGAAACGAGGGGATACCGATTTTTATTTCGGAAACGACACAAATAAATTAAAGAAATTACCTGTTTACCCTATTTTTAGAACAGGCTTACACTATCAAGTCGCAAAATATACGCACTTACGAGCTTCATTTGGTCAGGGTATTCGTTATCCAGCTGTCGCTGAGCGATTTACGCAAACTTCTGTTGGGGCATTAAATGTATTTCCAAACCCGACACTTAGGCCAGAAATTGGCTGGTCTGCAGAAATTGGAATAAAGCAAGGCGTGAAAATTGGCAAATGGAAAGGGATGCTGGATGTAGCTGCTTTTGTAAATCAATATAGTAACATGATGGAGTTTTCATTTATTTACTTTAATCCAATCTCACAGATGCCGTTAAACCCAATAAATCCATCTCCCGAAGACATTCAGTTTCTAACAAATGGCCAATATAATGTGGCAGACTGGGTTGGATTTCAAGCACAAAATGCCGAAAAAGCGCGCATAACAGGTATCGATATTTCGTTCAACTCCACCGGAAAATTGGGTGAGGTGGAACTAATTTCTCTAATTGGTTATACCTACATGAATCCAATTTCATTAAATAATGATCCGTTGTATGTAGCGAATTTTTCAGACCCTACCTCTAAACTTTTAAAGTACCGATTCAATCACTTAGCGAAAGCAGATGTAGAGGCTAACTACAAAAAATTTAGTGCAGGATTTTCTTGTCGTTATTCTAGTTTTATGAAAAATATTGATAGGACTTTTGAGGACGATTTAGATCCATCGCTTACATCGTCAGTATATATATTGCCGGGTTTAACTGCCTACCGACAAAAATACAACAAAGGGAATTTAGTATTTGATTTGCGATTTGGCTACAAAATCAATGATTCGTATCGATTAGGTTTAATTGCCAACAATATCCTTAATGCGGAATACTCGACTCGTCCGGGGGACATACAACCTCCGAGAAATTTCATGGTGCAAATCCAAATGAAATTCTAATGAAAGTTCTTGGCATTATCCCAGCACGCTATAATTCTTCACGGTTCCCAGGAAAACCTTTAATTGACCTAAAGGGAAAAACCATGATTCAGCGCGTTTACGAAGGGGCTGCTAAATCTTCAATGATTGACCTGCTCCTAGTAGCAACGGATGACCAACGTATCGCAGATGAAGTTTTGCGTTTTGGAGGTAATGTCGAAATGACAAGTAACTACCATTTATCAGGAACAGCAAGATGTGAGGAAGTTGCGACAAGGTACCCCAACTTTGATGTTATTATAAATATTCAAGGAGATGAGCCACTGGTTGATTGCCGCCAATTGGAGTTGTTAATTCAATCGTTTGAAGATGAATCTATAAAAATAACAACCCTTGCCACACCAAAAATAAGCCTTGAAGATCTCAATAACCCCAATCGGATTAAAGTGGTCGTTAAGGGCAACGATACGGCATTATACTTTAGCAGAAGCCCAATTCCAAATTGGAATAGTTTACATGGAAATAACTTTATCTATCTCAAACATATTGGGCTATATGGTTTTAGATCACAGACGCTTCATGAACTGATAAACTTGCCTGAAACAGCGCTCGAAAAGGCAGAATCACTCGAACAATTACGCTGGCTTTTTTATGATTATCCCATTTCCATTATTAAAACTGATATTGAAACACCAAATATTGACACGCCAGAAGATATTGAACTCGTGATTAGTTATTTATAACTCTTTATAATCTTAAAAAAATTTACGACCTTTGAATTATGAAGAGTTTTGATGAAATTTTGGCGCAACTGATTATTAATTATGATTGTGTCATAATTCCTAATTTTGGTGGTTTTGTTACCAAAGCTTCGCCTTCTAAAATTGATTACGAAAAGGGGATTATGACTCCCCCCTCCAAACAAGTACTGTTTAATGTTCAATTGTTAAATAACGATGGTTTACTCAATACTGAAATTTCCACTGTTAATTCAATTTCATTTGCGGAGGCAAAGAAACAAATTGAATGCAAAGTAGCTGAATATCATTCCATACTTAAAGAAGGAAAAAAAATTAGTATTCAAAAGATAGGAACATTTCAAAGAAACCAAGAAGGAATAATTGTATTTGAACAAGATCGGTTTTTTAATTTTTTAATCGCTTCCTACGGGCTAAATAATGTCCAGTTTATCCCAGTAGAACCCGTTTCTAAGCCACACAAAATTATTTCAGAAAAAAGAAATACTTGGAAATATGCAGCGGCTGCTTGCCTTCTTCCAATTGCTTTTTATTCTTTTTGGATTCCACTTAAAACGAATGTGCTATCATCGGAAATGATTTCAATTAATGATTTTAATCCATTTCACAAAAAAAGCAAAACATTATACAACAAAAAAAAATTAGTCCTAAAAAACAACTCCCAAGAATCAGGTTACTTAACTTTTGATGAGCAATTTAGTAAGGCAGACCACACATCTGAATATTGGCTCTATCAATTCGATAAGGAAAATACATTTGCGGTTGCAAACGAAAAAGCTGACGTAATTAATGAAAACGAATTGCCCCAAACTGAACAAAAAGTACCTGTTCAAACTTACGAGATAAATGAAGTAAATCCTTCTCCCTTTAATTGTATAGCAGGTTGTTTTTCGAACAAAAAAAATGCTGTTCGATTAGTTAATAAGTTAAAATCAAAAGGGTACAATGCCACTTTATTGACAGGTGGTGAACTGTATAGAGTTTCTATCGGCGGTGGTTTTTCTGAAGAGGGCATAATTGCACTTAAATCAAAAGCTAATCATGATGGATTGGGGGTATGGATTTTACACTAATATACAAAATGAATTATTTATTTTTATCGATTTTCCTGGTGCTTAGTTTAGTGTCTTTTGGACAAAATAGTACCAATATTGAAGGCAGCGATTACAACTTCTCCCAAATCATTCACCTTGATGCTTCGCCTGTTCAAAGTCAAGGAAAAACTAGTACCTGCTGGAGCTTCTCAGCGCTTTCTTTTTTTGAGTCAGAATTGATTCGCAAAGGAAACAAAACACCAGATTTATTATCTGAAATGTATGTGGTGCGAAAATCCTATGAAAACAAAGCCGATAAATTCATCCGTATGGATGGTAAAATAAACTTTGCCGAAGGCGGTGCTTTTCACGATATTCCCTGGGTAATAAAGAATTATGGCATTGTTCCATTTGATGTGTATACTGGTTTAATTAATTCGGAGGTCTATGATCATGCAGAATTCTTCGAGGTATTGAATGGAGCGGTGCAAGGTCTATTAAAATTTGGAACTTCTTCAAGTAATGGAATTAGTTCAAATTGGAAACCTGCCATTTCAGGAATCTTAGATGCTTATTTAGGTGAAGACATCAAAGAGTTTGATTTCAAAGGAAAAAAGTATACGCCACAAACCTATGCCCAATTTATCGGTTTAAACATGGGTGACTATGTGTCATTGACTTCGTTTACGAATCATTCGCTTTATTCAAAATGTCAACTAGCCATTCCTGACAACTATAATTGGGGAGATTCATATAATGTAGAATTAAATGACCTGATGACAAGCGTAGAAAATGCGTTATCGAATGGCTTTACGGTTGCTTGGGGTGCAGATGTTTCTGAAAAAGGATTTAGTTTTAAAAATGGAATTGCTATAGTTCCAGAAGATGTTAGTACCATTCAAGTTGCAGTAAAGGACAATAAAAATTATTCAGATGCAGGAGCTGATAAATCTTCTAATGCTTTTTTATCTCCGGTTAAAGAAGTAGCTGTAAGCGCAGAACTTCGTCAAAAAGGGTATGATAATAAAACAACCACTGATGATCATGGAATGCACATTGTTGGATTATATAAAGATCAAAATGGAACTAACTATTTATTGGTTAAGAATTCTTGGGGCACAAGTAATTATCCTAAAGGATATTTGTATGTATCGGAACAATATTTTAGATTGAAAACTATCAATATTTATTTACATAAAGATGGGATTACAACAGATTTAAAAAAGAAAATTAACTTGAAATAGTTCTTTTGAAACTTCTAATTCAGTAATATTAATTTTGGAACAAGCAACTACTCAGAAGTAATTCAATTCGAGTAATAAACTGGTAAGAACTACTAATTCACGTCACTTTTTATAAAAAAAGCCCCTTCATTACTAGCAGCCGCTCTTTAAAATCGGCATCGACTTATACTGACGCTTCGGTCAGTATCATGACATTAGCTTTTGCTAATCGTCATGACTCTCCCATCCGCCGCGGCGGACAGTACTGCCCTTTTTAGGGAATTACATTAAACAAAAAAGCCCCTTCATTACTG